>Ga0209287_10000049_pt1 | contig 71913 bp, 62 predicted proteins | sample PPLLak3cmMay2015_2_FD_187255 | JGI IMG/M metagenome (GOLD analysis project Ga0209287, IMG submission 187255) | Freshwater sediment microbial communities from Prairie Pothole Lake near Jamestown, North Dakota, USA - PPLs Lake P8 Core (1) Depth... | ecosystem: Environmental > Aquatic > Freshwater... | reverse complement strand
GCACGGGAGAATTATAAAGGACCTTCGGGATGTAAGCGCTTCCGTCGCTCAGGCGCAGGGCGCCGGCTATCATCTGCGCTGCATTGTCCCGGGAAATGGGTTTGGAAAGGTCGAGATTGTCGAGGCCCTTCTTCAGGTTGTACTGCCTGAAAGCAGCGTCGACCGCGCTGTCGAGGCCTGTTCCGGCAAGGCCCTTGACGCCAAGTGCTGAAAGCAGCATCCTGGCGGCATCGTAGCCGGTCACTGGTTTATCCTGAGCGGCCGCGCCTTTATACAGGCCCTTTTCCGTGCAATATGCCATGTAGTCGGAGGGCGTCCCGCCCTTGACAAGAAGGGTGGCCCTGGAGACGGCCTTTGCCAGATCAGCCAGTGTAAGGCTGTCTTCAGGGCAGAAGCGCTGTTTGGCCTTATCGGCGCTGCAGCTTTCCATAAGCCCGAGATCAAACACCGTTGTAACGGCATCCTGGTTTTTAACGCTGTCAAAGTCTGAAAACAGCGATTTGGCCGCGCTTACAACAGGTTCGGCTGTCATTGCCTCCGCTCCGATATTGCCGGGTCCGCCTGGTCCGCCCGGTCCGCCGGGGGCGCCTCCTTCACCGCCGGGCATCCCCCCGGGGCCGCCTCCAGGCGCTCCACCGGCGCCGCCATCAGGGGGCATGCCGCCTGAGGCGCCACCCGGCATCCCGCCCTGGGCTCCGCCTGGCGCGTTTTCAGCAAATGCGCCGAATGTGCATATGAAGGATAGCACAGTCGTGATCATGAACAGGGAAAATACGTATTGCAGTTTTTTTGCCATAGAAAAATGTCCTCCTAAATTTTTAATTCGTTATTCCTCATTGACTGAAATCTACCCTCCGGAAATTCCTGTCCTTTGAAATTGATGTACCTATATCAAAATTGTATGAAAAGGGCAAAAAAAGAATAATCGGGAGAAGGCGGCTCCATTATCCTCTATGAAACTTCAATCAAATGCGAATGGTCTCACCTCCCCTTAAGACAAGGGGAGGCTGGGCCTGCACACCGTAGTTTTAACGAAGGTGTGAGGGGTTACGTTAACGTATCCTGTTCTTCTTATAACTCCCCCTAACCCCCTCTTATCTTAAGAGGGGGGGGAGAGCTTTAGGCCCTCTATTTTATAATAAAGATATCTTAAGTTAATATTCAACTTGTTATAGTTTCATCTTCGATTAAACTGGACGCGACAGCGTCAAGCGGCTAAGCTCTCATCTGTTCTGTCAACCATACTTTTATTTCCCTTGACCAACATGCAGTAAAGAGATTATTGTTTTCAAGTCCTTCTGATTAAGCATAACTAATTTTAATTGTCTCCTGGCAGGAGCAGCATTTTCATTATGTCCGGATATTTTATTAAAGTGACTGCCTATTCCGGTTACAAAGAGAATGAAAGGCCATTATCGTTTACTGCCGATGATCAGAGGCATGAGGTTCGGAGTATCATATCCGGGTGGGCGGAACCGGACAGGGATTTTTTCAGGGTGATTGCCGATGACGACAGGGTCTATACCCTCAGCTGGGACCGGGGATCGGATCAGTGGTCTTTGGAATAATATCATTACTGCCTAAAACAAATATGAACCATTATCTTAAGTATTTAAGGAAAAACATTAATACCTCGTCATGCCCGCGAAGGCGGGCATCCAGTGCGTTTTCTCAACTGCAAACTCTGGATTCCCGCTTTCGCGGGAATGACAGTTCCAGGTTCGTTATTTACATATTTAGCGAATAGAGCATCTTTATTTGCTCTCAAAAGCAATTGCATCATTGTTTTGGACAATCCTGTAATAATATAATTTATGGAGGTGAAGAAATGCATTTTAAAAAACAGGTTTTTCAAGGTTCCGGGATTTTTTTAATAATTGCTGCGTCTCTTCTTTTACTTGCGTTTAGTTTCGGCTGCAGCCGGCAAAAGGCCTCGCAGGCAGCCCTGGCGGCAGCCGACAAGGAAATGCAGCTCAGGATCGAGCGCCTGGAGGCCGCGGTCCAGATACAGAATATCATGAGCAGATATCAGTCCTACCACAGCGCCAGCGACCAGGAAAAAACAGTTGAGCTGTTTGCTAAAAAAACCCCGGGCGGAAAACTCATATTCAGGGGGGCCATCTATGAAGGCTATGAAGGCGTGGAAAACCACTTCCTTCTCTGGATGAAGGAGGCCGAGAAGGACCTGACCGGAAAGCTGTACCTCCATGAAGTCGTATCTCCGATTATCGAGGTGGCAAAGGATTGCCAGACGGCAAAGGCGCAGTTCAGCAGCATCGGCTGTGAAACCGCCTATGGACCGAATAATACCCTTATGTCTTTATGGTCATGGGACAAGTACCATGTTGATTTCGTCAGGGAAGACGGTGAGTGGAAGATCTATAACCTAGATTTTCATACAACATTTCTTACTCCCTATGAAGGGAAGGGCTGGACAGAGGAGCCGGATTATAATATGGCCAAATATCTTCCTCCCTATGCCCTTGACTTCTCGAAAAGAAAGGAAGACGGGCAGACAGCGGTGCCCTATAAGGCATTAAGCCTTACATCTCCTGATTGCGATATACATAATCTTATACCGGAGCCGCCGCTGCCCTATGATACCTGGGACGTGGTGAATGACCCCTGGGTTGTGGAGAAGGCAGGCACGGAAGATACAAAAAAATAATTGCTCGAACCCGGTACCGGGGATTTGAACAGACTCCCCGGATTAAGAGGGGGGTATGGACGACTGGTGCGATCAGCAGGATCTTGTACCTGATGGAGATCGAATTTATCGCTGCTCGAAATGCGGCAAAAGGCTTCATCCCCGAATAATATTCGGGACGGAAGGTGAGCATGCAGGGTGGAGACTGCCGCCCCACAAGAAAAAGGGGCACAGGATCAAGGCGATAAAGAGACGCCAGCACAGGATGCGAACCCTAAAATGACCTTTTATCCTGGGATGTCATTATCCTTCCCCTGCGCGCCTGAAGAACAGGGAGGTTCATTTTCCCCTTGACACCAAGTGCTAATCTATATACAGTTTTGTCCCGGAAAAGCAAGCTCTTATCATAGATGGTGGGAGATGAGGAATCGCTAAATTAAAGAGATAACAGCCATCTCCTCCACCTTTAGAGTTGCCGCCACAGCAGTCGCGTTAAGCTACGTTGTCTTGTGGGATTCTACAGGATTGGAGGATTAAAATGATCCCTAAAAAAGTATTTCTTACTAAAGGTGTAGGCGTCCATAAGGACAAGCTGTCGTCCTTTGAGGTCGCCTTAAGAAGCGCCGGCATAGAGAAGTGCAACCTTGTCTACGTGTCGAGCATATTCCCGCCCAACTGCAAAATCCTTTCAAGGGCAGCCGGCACGAAGCTCCTCAGGGCCGGCCAGATCACTTACTGCGTAATGTCGCGAAATGAAACAAACGAGCCGAACCGTCTTGTTTCCGCATCAATCGGGATTGCCACCCCCGCCGACCACACCAACTACGGATACATATCCGAGCACCATGGCTTCGGCGAGAAGGCCGCCGTCTCAGGCGAATATGCTGAAGACCTGGCAGCCACAATGCTGGCAACGACACTGGGCATTCCCTTTGATCCTAACCAGGCGTGGGATGAGCGCAAGCAGTTCTACAGGGCCAGCGGCCACATATTCAAGACAAAACAGATCTGCCAGTCAACCGAGGGGAACAAGGACGGGCTCTGGACCACCGTGCTGGCTTCAGCCGTATTTATAATGGAATGAGATGGCAAGGCGTCGCACCGGTTTCTGCGGAGTGCCCCGCGGCAGCATTGATTACAGCAGGGCACATGCCGTAATACTGCCGGTTCCCTTCGACAAAACCAGCACATGGCTGAAGGGCGCAGACAAAGGCCCGGCGGCGATAATTGAGGCATCCGGGTACCTGGAGTTCTACGACATAGAGACCGGAAGCGGGGCGCTGGAAAAAGGCATCTACACCGCCGAACCCATCCTTGCCTCCTCATCACCCTCGCTCATTAAAAAAACCGCTGCGGCGGTTTCCGGTTATCTTGAGGACGGCAAGCTTGTGGTCACCCTCGGCGGCGAGCACTCCGTTTCCATAGGCCCGATCAAGTCCTTTGCCGGTCGTTTTGACGACCTCAGCATACTGCATCTTGACGCCCACGCCGATTCCAGGGATTCCTACGAGGGGAGCAGCTACAATCATGCCTGCGTCATCGCCCGCGCCCGTGAATATACCCGGAACATTGTATCCGTGGGCATCCGGAGCATGGACGCCTCCGAGCGGCCCAATGCCGACGACAGGAGGCTGTTTTTTGCACATGCAATACATGACTCCGACAAATGGATAGACGCCGCCGTGGGCCTGCTTTCGGACACGGTCTACATCACAATCGATCTTGACGTGTTTGATCCGGGCATAATGCCTTCAACCGGGACCCCCGAGCCGGGAGGCCTGGGCTGGTACCAGGTCCTGAAGCTCCTTCGCTCCGTCTCGAAGTCAAAACGGATCGTGGGCTTTGATGTTGTTGAGCTTTGCCCCTCGGACAACAGGGCGCCCGATTTTCTTGCCGCCAAGCTGATCTACACCCTTTTGAGCTATATTGACTCGGACAGATTATGTCCAGGAGAGCGTTATGGATAGCGTAAAAAACAATGGAAGAATAATGATAATAGGCGCAGGGGGCGTGGCAACCGTGGCTGCACACAAGTGCGCCCAGGTTCCCCGGGTCTTCAGGTCGATCATGGTCGCGAGCAGGACCATCTCAAAGTGCGAGGCGATCAAAAAGGACATCAAGAAAAGATACGGACGGGACATTGAGACCGCTCAGGTCGATGCCGATAATGTCACCGAGCTTGCCGCACTGATCAGCAGGTTCAGCCCCGACGTTGTCCTGAATCTCGCCCTGCCTTACCAGGACCTGCACATCATGGATGCCTGCCTTCAGACGGGCGTTCATTATATTGACACGGCCAACTATGAGCCCCAGGATCAGGCGCACTTCGAATACAGCTGGCAGTGGGCCTACCGGGAAAGGTTTAAAAAGAAGGGGATCATGGCGGTCCTGGGCTCGGGTTTTGACCCGGGCGTTACCAACGTCTTTACCGCCTATGCGCTGAAGCACATCTTTGACGAGATAAACTGCCTGGACATACTGGACTGCAATGCCGGGTCCCACGGCCATGCCTTTGCCACGAATTTCAATCCCGAGATCAACATCCGTGAGGTAACCCAGGTTGTGCGCCACTGGAAAGAGGGGAGATGGGTGGAGACTCCCGCCATCATCGAGGAAGGCAGCGTTCATTTCAATTTTAACTACCCGGTGGCAGGGGAAAAGGACAGCTATCTCCTCTATCATGAAGAGCTGGAGTCCCTGGTTCTTAATGTAAAGGGATTGAAGCGCGCCAGGTTCTGGATGACCTTCTCAGGGAATTACCTCACCCACCTGAGGGTCCTGAACAACGTGGGCATGACGCGCATCGATGAGGTTGACTACGAGGGATGCAAGGTAGTCCCGGTCAAGTTCCTCAAGGCGCTGCTTCCGGAGCCCGCCTCCCTGGGGACGAAATATACGGGGAAGACCGTCATCGGCAACATCATGACAGGAATAAAGGACGGGAAGACCATCACGCGGTACATCTACAATGTCTGCGACCATGAGGAGGCCTTCAAGGAGACCGGCACCCAGGCAATCGCCTATACCACCGGAGTTCCGGCCATGATCGGAGCCATGATGGTTATGACCGGCATATGGCAGGGGAGCGGCGTATTCAACATGGAGCAGCTCGATCCCGACAGGTTCATGGAGGCCCTCAATGAATACGGACTTCCCTGGCAGGTCGTTGAGCACGAGCCGCTGCCATAGCAGCTAAGTCAGGATATCAATATTGTCTCCAGAGATCTTTTTGAAATTCGACTTTTCAAATTTCCTCCCCTTTCAGGGGAGGACTAAGGTGGGGTCTCGTGAGGTTGTTCCTCCTTTTCTGCTATTAAGACCCCCTCCTCGCCTCCCCCTAAGAGGGGGAGGAATTCCGGTTCCAGTTTGACTAGATTAGGAGGTTTATAGGTTTCTGATGGCTGCGGACAGGGTCAAAATGACAATAGGCGCGATTCTCGCGAAGGATCTATCCGGGGCTGCCGCCTATAATTCATTGCCCGGGGCCGGCCGGAAGACGGTCCTTGCAGCTCTGGACACAACCGGATTGAGGACGCTTACCGGGCTCATCAAAAAGGCCAAGAAAAAGGCCTTTTCGGCGGCAAACAAAAGGTTCCTTGAAACAGCCGCAGGTCCTGTCCCGACCCCTCTTTACCTAATCGATGAAACGCTCATTGAAGAGAACATGCGCATCCTGCGTTACGTTAAAGACCGCACCGGCTGTAAAATACTCCACGCCCTGAAGGCATACGCTACCTTTGCCACCTTTCCCGTGATGAGCCGGTACCTTGACGGGACCTGCGCCAGCGGCCTCAACGAGGCCAGGCTGGGACGCGAGGAATTCAAGAAGGAGGTGCACACCTTCGGGGCGGCCTACAGTGACCATGAGATCGGCAGGATACTGAAGTATTCCGACTCCATCATCTTCAACTCCTTTTACCAGCTTGAGAGGTTTGGAAACAGGGCCAGGAAGGCCGGGGTGGAGGTGGGCCTCAGGGTGAATCCCGGATATTCCGAGGTTGCCGAGGAGATGTACAATCCGTGCGCCCCCAATTCGAGGCTGGGGATCGTGCAGGAGGCCTTCATTGAGGGGTTTCTGAGGCACAGCGAAATGGTGGACGGGCTGCACTTTCATGCCATGTGCGAACAGGATTCAGACGTGCTCGAGAGGGTGCTCAAGTCCTTTGAAAAACTCTATGGCCCCCACATCAATGGGCTCAAATGGGTGAATTTCGGGGGCGGGCACCACGTGACCCGGGACGACTACGGCCTTGAGAGGCTTATCAGGCTCATCAATTCCTTTAAAAAGAGGTACGGGGTGCAGGTCTACCTGGAGCCGGGCGAGGCGAGCGTCCTCAACGCGGGAGTCCTTATCTCATCCGTCCTTGATATTGTAAGAAACGGCATGGAGATCGCCGTGATGGACACATCGGCGGAGACCCATATGCCCGATGTCCTGCTCATGCCCTACAGGCCGAACATCATGAATTCGGGCCTACCGGAAGAGAAGAGATATACCTGCAGGATCGCCGGTCCAAGCTGCCTTGCCGGTGATGTGACAGGAGACTATTCCTTTGATGAGCCGCTCAGGCGCGGGGACAGGCTCGTCTTTGCCGACATGGCCCTCTACAGCATAGTAAAAAACACCACCTTCAACGGGATCGGCCTTCCCTCCATTGCCGTGATCCGGAAAGGGGGAGAGATAGAAGAGGTCAGGGCCTTCGGCTACAGGGAGTACAGGGACAGACAGTCATAACCGGATTATGCCAGCGTAAGGGCCGCCTTTTTCATTGCCCTGCCGATCTCAATCCTGTTGGGGCAGACAACCTCTGCCTGCGAATAGTCCCTGGACGCCATGCCGCTTTTTACCTGTTCGGGCAGCTCCCTGAAGAGCCTTCTTGCATCGTCAGTCTTAGCGTAGCTGTTATAATACATCATATATCGAAGGACATCGGCAATCCTGCTTTCCTGGCCCATAACGGATTCACAGCGCATGCAGCCAGGGCAGTAATAGGGGCGGTTATAGGCCGCGTATCGCTCCAGCACCTCCCTGTCTCCCCCGGACAGCTTCACTCCGTCAACTGCTGCTTCTACATTATCCTTCAGTATGGTCAGATTGGTCATTTCCGACAGGCAGACTGATATCCTTTTATCCTCCCATACTGCCTTCAGCTTTGCCTGCTCAAGCGTATAGCCCTTCTCCATGAAGTGGCTCATCGCCGAAAGGTCATCCTGGTCCTGGCCGGAGCCCTGGGACTGCATCCCGGGCGGAGGCCCGAGGGTCTCTCCGTCCTGGCCCCCGGGCTGACCCTCTGGCCCCTGCTGCGGCATCCCCTGTCGGCCGGAGGGCATGTTCTGGGGAGGTCCGATCCTCTGGCCCTGGGTCTTCATGGCTATCAGACCCATGCCGGCCTTTGTGCAGGCATCAAGGGCACTGTTCATGTCATCATCTTTCATCAGCTGATAATTATAGGAGGCTGTCACGGCGTCTATCCAGCCCAGGGTTGACGCATGGGAAAGCATGCGCGCCATATTGGCATGGCAGCTGAACCCGAAGAAGTGTATCTTTTTTTCCTTTTTTTTCTGCTCAACCCATGCCTTTATTTCAGGCGTGAGCAATGCCGGGTCCTGGAGCATGTGGATAAGATAGAGGTCTATATAGTCGGTCTGCATCCGTTCAAGTGAGAGATTGAGCTGTTCGGTCATTTTTGCAGGATCGGTCGTCCTGGACGCCTTGGTGGCCTGGAAGACCTTTTTCCTGTCTTCGGGATATTTACCGTAAAACTGGCCTATAGCCTGCTCATTCTTTCCGTTTCCATAGCTGTTTGAGGAATCCCAGTAGTTTACCCCCATGTTGAGGCCCACCCTCAGGAGGGTCTGGTAACCGGAGGCATCAATGCTGCCGCCCATGCCGAGGATGGACACTGCGAATCCTGTCCTGCCCAGGGTGCGCGTCGGCATTTTTCTGGAAGAGCTTTCATTTACGGTTTCAGCGCCTAGGACGTTGCCGCTGAGGCCGTCAGACAGTGCAAGAGATGCGCACCCTATGCCGGTCTTTAAAAAGGTTCTCCGGCCCATTGTCTTTTTTTCGGTTTTCATAGGTCAGTCCCTCCCCGCTCTTAAAGGTTGATGTTTTCCTTCAGCAGTTTCCGGAGAATTATAACCGACTCAGAAGCGGATTGCAATGAATGGTTTAAAATAAAAACTATATTTAATGCGAACGTTTCCACTCCTTGCAGATAGTATTGACACATCTTTAATAACAAGTGTAGAATTCATCAATTTGAGTTCCTGTTATTTCAATCCCGTCTTCAATAATTGAATAGAAATTCCGGCGCATATCACATTTTCAAGGGGGAAACCTATGGCAAACCATCTTTTCAAAAGAAAGACGCTCAGCATGCTGCACGAGGAAATGAAGGGTGAAAACCGGCTCAGGCGTGTGCTTGGCCCATGGTCTCTGACGAGCCTGGGAATCGGATGCGTTATCGGGGCAGGCATATTCGTGGTTACAGGGTATGCCGCTCTATACAAGACAGGTCCTGCGCTGTCCATGTCCTTTGTGGTGGCAGGGTTGGCCTGCATCTTTGCTGCCTTATGTTACGCGGAGTTTGCCTCAATGGCGCCGGTAGCCGGATCGGCCTACACATATGCCTATGCTACCCTGGGCGAAGTGTTTGCATGGATTATCGGATGGGATCTTGTCCTGGAATACACCGTGGCCTCCGCCTCCGTGGCCCATGGCTGGTCAAAATACTTCCAGAATTTTATCGGGATATTCCATATCAAGGTGCCTCATATTATGTCTACGGCCCCCTTTGATTATGACCCGACAACCGGGGCATTTCTGAGCACAGGCAGCTGGTTTGATCTCCCTGCGCTTGTAATCGTCGCAATTCTAACAATAGTCCTGGTGCTCGGCATAAGGGAAAGCTCACGCTTCAATAACCTGATGGTGGTCATCAAGCTCGCGGTAGTGCTCCTTGTGATAGGGATAGGGGTTTTCTATATTAATCCGGACAACTGGCACCCCTTCGCCCCCTTCGGGTGGACCGGGATAAGCATATTCGGAAAGACCATCCTGGGCCAGACAGGGCCTGACGGAGCGCCTGTAGGGGTGCTGGCAGGGGCGGCCATTATCTATTTTGCCTATATAGGTTTCGATTCGGTATCCACCCATGCGGAGGAGGCCCGAAATCCCAATCGTGATGTCCCTTTCGGCATTATTACATCTCTGATTGTCTGTACTGTCCTGTATATAGCAGTTTCCATTGTCCTGACAGGCATGGTCCCCTATGACCAGATCGACGTAAACGCGCCTGTGGCGGCCGCCTTTGAGCGGGTAGGGCTGCGCTGGGGGCAGTTTGTCATCTCACTGGGGGCCGTTGCCGGAATAACATCGGTCATGCTGGTTCTGATGCTCAGCCAGCCGCGGGTCCTCCTGGCAATGGCCAGGGACGGCCTGCTGCCCGAAGGGTTTTTCGGCGCCGTGCACCCACGATTCCGCACGCCATGGAAGTCCACCATCATCACAGGCATAGCTGTAGGATGCATGGCGGCGTTTATCCCCCTGGGCATACTTGCGGAGCTGGTCAATATCGGGACCCTCCTGGCATTTATAATCGTGTGCTCGGCGGTGCTTGTCATGCGTTATGTCAACCCTCAGGCCGAGCGGCCCTTCCGCTGCCCATGGTCGCCCACAGTCCCGGTTCTCGGGGTGCTGTTCTGCCTTGTGCTGATGTTCTCACTCCCTGCGGCGAACTGGATGAGGCTCGGCATATGGATGGCGATAGGGATTCTGATCTATGCCTTTTATGGCTACAGAAACAGCGTTATGGCCAGACAGGGGGATACTGTGCCGAAGTCATAAGAGGGTTGATGCGCGTAGGTGACTTACAGTGTCCGATAAAGGTTAACAGCATGGGTTAACGAATAAAGTAACCAGGTTTAGCGATACTATTCCTCCTCCTTTTAGGGGGAGGGAGGAGGGGGTCTTGAAACATCGAATCAGGGGCATAAGGCATTGGGAGACCCCACCTCGGTCCTCCCCTGAGAGGGGAGGATACAGAGGCCATGTGTTCTCCCGCGTTGCGAAATATCACTTGATGACTATTAATTGGTTTGTCAACAGGTGCATACAGCAATGAATAATATCTGGCTTGCCATAGGTCTTACCACCTTTGCCGGGATGGCCACCGGCATAGGGAGCATTATTGCCTTTACGGCCAAAAGGACCAACTACCGGTTTCTTTCAGTGGCCACCGGCTTCTCGGCAGGGGTTATGCTCTACGTCTCCTTTGTGGAGATCTTTATAAAAGGCGTTGATGCCCTTGTAATAAGGTACGGCGCCTACTGGGGGCACTGGATGAATGCAGCGTCTTTCTTCGGGGGCATGCTCCTGATAGGGGTCGTGGATAATCTGATACCGGCAGCGGAAAACCCCCATGAGACCCACTCGGAAGAGGAGACTGCGCCGCTGCATGACCCTTCCGCCTTAATCCCGGATTTTGCGCCGGCAGATAAAATCCCTCACAATAAGTCTCCCTTCGGATTACATGATCATGATATCAATCATAAAAGGCTGATGCGCATGGGGCTGTTTACGGCGCTGGCAATAGGCATCCATAATTTCCCCGAGGGGCTGGCGACCTTCCTGGCAGCCCTGAATGACCCCTCCCTTGGCCTTGCGATCGCAATCGCCATAGCGCTCCATAATATCCCTGAGGGCATAAGCGTTGCCGTACCCATATTCTATGCTACGGGAAACCGCAGGAAGGCCTTTGCCTATTCCCTTTTCAGCGGTCTGGCAGAACCTGTCGGAGCGCTTATAGCATACCTTTTGATCCTACTGTTCATCGGCGGGGATGGAGGGCTGGTCCCTCCCCAGGTTATGGGCATACTATTTGGGGGTGTTGCCGGCATAATGGTCTACATAAGCCTTGATGAACTCCTCCCGACAAGCAGGGCCTATGGCAAGGGCCATGACAGCCTTTTTGGCCTGGTGGCCGGGATGCTCGCGATGGCCTTAAGCCTGCTGCTGATGAAGTGAAGACAAAAACATATTATTGTCTTCCAGTTGCTTTTGTGGCAGAAATGCAGAAACACAAAATGTAATCATTGGAGGCTATTTTGTTTGAAGAAATTGCATACAACTACCCGGAAGACAGGGAGCGTCTCCGGAAAAAGATGGAGGGACATAACCGCCTCTTTGACAGGGCGCTGATTAAGGATGTGCAGGATATCTTTTCAGATGTGCAGATAAATAAAGACAGGGCTGTTATAAAGGCGACGGGAAATTTTGATAAGGTGGGCCTGGGTGAGATCTGTCTGACCGATGCCTATGCCGACAAATGCGTGGCCGGCCTGACTCCGGAGCTGCGGTCCGCCATTGATATGGCCATTGAAAATATCGGCCAGGTAAACAGGGCCATGATGCCTGCTGCATTCTGGCAGAAGGAGATAAGGAAGGGCACGATTGTCGGTGAAAAATGCACCCCCCTTTCATGCGTCGGCCTGTGGGTCCCGGCCAGAAAGGGGCCACTTGTCTCAACCGCACTTATGCTTACGGTCGCCGCGAAGGTCGCCGGCGTGGGCAAGATTGTTGTCGGCATGCCTCCGACAAAGGAAGGCCTGGGAGATCCGGCCACTGTAGCGGCGGCCAGGCTTGCCGGGGCCGATCTGTTTGTGGTCGGCAACGGAGTTGCGATAATCGCCGCGATGTCCATGGGGACAGAATCGGTCCCGGAGGCGGACGGGATCTACGGGCCGGGGCCTAACGCCATAGCAGCCGCCATGAGCACTGCCTTCTCCTACGGGAAGAGGACAGTTGTGGGCATAGGGCCGACTGAGGGTGCTATTATCGCGGATGATTCCGCGGATGCGGCAACCATCGCCTATGACATGATAAGCGAATCGGAGCACGGGCCTGATTCATCCTTTGTCCTTGCCACTCCTTCGGAGACCCTGGCGGAAAGGGTCCGCGAACAGCTCGGCATGGTGATCGGGGATGTGCAGGAGCCCAGGAGGACGAATCTTCTTTCGGTCTTCGGCGGCAACGGCTTCGGCGCGATAGTTGTCACAAAGGATATCAGGGCGGCCTGCGAGGTAATTAATGAGTACGCGCCCGAACACCTGATGATATGGTGCAGTCCTGACAATGAAAGGGTTGCCCTTGAAGAGATAAAAAATACGGGAGAGATACTTGTCGGCCCCTTTACAACCTTCTCCACCGCCAATTATATGATCGGCATCACGGCGGTGCTGCCCACCAACGGGTTCGCCAAAAGGTTCTCGGGAGTCACATGCAAGGACATGGTGAAATTCTCATCCTTCGGAAGGCTTGACAGGGCGGCTGTTGAAGAGATGTTTCCCGCGATAAAGGCGATAGGGGAGTATGAGGGCCTGCCGTGCCATGTCAGGGCGGCGGAGATGCGTGTTAAAAAGGATTATTTATGACGGATAAGGCATGCCCGACACCGGAGTTCTTCAGGGATGCGATCGGTAAGATAATATTTCTTACTTTTTTATTCTTCCTGTCCTTCATAAACCGCTTTATCTTTGCCCCCCTGCTGCCGTCCATCTCCGGCGACCTTGGCATCACCACAACCCAGGCAGGCTCCATATTCCTCTTCGGGTCCATAGGGGTCGCCGCAGGCGCTGTCTGTTCAGGTTTTGTGTCCTCAAGGGTTAACCATAAAGGGGCACTTGAAATATCCATCCTGGGCGCGGGAATCGTCCTGATGGCATGCATATTTTCCGGGACCCTCGGGGCTATCCGGCTTGCGATGATATTCCTGGGGGTTGCGGCAGGCTTTAATCTGCCTTCCAACATGGCAGTCATCACCGCGATTGTCACCAGAAAGGACTGGGGAAAAGCCCTTGCGGTCCAGCAGACAGGCCCTCCGCTCAGCCTGATCCTGGGGCCGCTTCTTGCTGCCCTTCTTCTGCCATGGGTGTCATGGAGGGTGATCCTGGCATGGATCAGCGGTGTGTTGATATTAAGCGGCCTTGCCCTGATGCGTTACGGCAGTTTCGGCAAGTTTCCGGGTGACCAGCCGAATTTTTCTAATGTCAGGATGGTCCTCGGCAAAAGGTCATTCTGGATCATGCTTATGCTTTTTGCCCTTGGGATAATAGGCAACCTGGGGATTTACACCATGCTTCCATTATTCCTGGTGAAGGAGCACGGCTTCGGACAGGAACTCGCAAACACAATGGTCGGCCTTGCCCAGGTCTCCACCTTCTTTATGACGTTTGCCGGGGGCTGGCTGACGGACAGGTTCGGCGAAAAGCCCGTTATCGTGGCTTCCCTTGTAATATCGGGCGGGTTGACTATTTTGCTGGGGACCCTTTCCGGAGTATGGTTTAATGTTGTCATCTTCCTTGAGCCGGCTGTGATTGTGTGCTTCTTTCCTGCTGCATTCGCGGCCCTTTCACGCACCGTACAGCCGAATCTCCGAAGCCTTGTGACATCCTGGACCACGCCGATTGCCTTCACGATCGGAGGGGGGCTCTATCCCGCAGTCCTTGGATACATGGGGCAGGTTTATTCAATCGGGCTGGGCGTCACGATAGCCGGAATCCTTATGATACTGGGCTCTTCGCTCGTATTCCTGGTTGACCTGCTGGATAAGATGGAGGAAGGGTGCTGATTACTTCTTTCTCAGCCTGTTTTCCGGTACCCTGGCCCTTACGGTGTAGATCGGATTTGCCATCGTCCACCAGCCGCGCCGCTCACCCTTTACAAATTCTATCCTTGTCACAAACTTGATGCTTTTATAGGCGAGGTCAAAGGGCGCTATGAGCCTGAGGGGGCCCCCGTTGTCTTCGGGCAGGGGACTGCCGTCCATGGCAAGCGCCAGGAGGATCTCTCTTTCAGGATCAAGGAGCTCGCTCAAGGGAAAGGATTCTATATAATGGTTCTGCCCTTCGGGTTCGTAGTCGGTCTTTCCGAAGGAATGAAACAGAATATGGTCGGCATTGGGTTTTGGTTCAACCCGGTCCATGATCTCCCTGAACCTGAACCCTCCCCATTTTATGTCCTTTACAGACCAGCCCTCAACGCAGTGGAAATCAGAGACCTGTTCAACCTGGCTGAAGGATTTTATATCGGCATAGGAAAAGGCTTTAGGCTCCTTTATACGCCCGTCCACAACAAGCCGGTATTCTTCCCCTGCCCTTTCCTCCCATTCAATAATGCCTTTATCGGTGTTGAACTTGAACCTGCCCTTTTCAACCGTCCTCACGGGCAGGGCCTTGACGAAGAAGCCGTATACACTGGAAGGAATAGCTGCCATAAATATTGCCCCTCCGGCTATCTTTAAGAAAAGCCTTCTTGTTATTTCCCGAATGTAAAAAGCGGCTGATCCCATGGTTTCGCTTTACCCCTCACGCCTCACTCATTGCTCCCTGCGCCGTGTGCCCTGTCCCTTATGCCCTATTTAATTATACTCCATTCTTCTTTAACTGCAAAGGGCTGATTTTTCGATAAGAGCATCTATCCAGGAATCACTTGCCGAATGAGGCTCGTTAAGCACTTTAAATGATTTTTTAAGGCATCCTGTAGACCATGGAATTAATGTTCATGCCCGCGCCCACGGAGGCAAATACCGCAATATCTCCGGAGTGAAGCACGTGGTTGTTCAGCTCCCCCCTCTGCAGGAGGTCGAACATTGTTGGAAGTGTAGCCACAGAGGTATTACCCAGCCACGCTATGGTCATGGGCATTATGTGTTCAGGTATATCCTTTACCCTGTAAAGTTTGAAGATGTTTTTGAGTATTGCCCGGTCCATCTTCTCATTGGCCTGATGAATGAGCACCTTTTTGACATCAGTAAGTGTCATCCCGACCTTGTCGAGGCTCATCTTGACTGTCTCCGGGACGTGTTTGAGGGCGTATTTATAGATGTCATGTCCGTGCATCTTGAGATATATCTCATCACCCTTGTAATTGGGGTCGTATGACCTGCCGTTCCATATCATGTGGACTGCATCTTTAGTGTCCGATCTGGTGACATGGGAAAGTATACCGCGGTCCTCTTCAGTCGCCTCCACGACAACTGCTCCCGCGCCGTCGGCGAAAATCATGCAGTCGATATCATGGGGGTCAATCACCCTGGATAATATCTCAGCGCCGATAACAAGGACCTTCTTCGCGTCCCCCGATTTGATGTAATAGTCGGCTATGATCATGCCGTGCAGCCATCCGGGGCATCCGAAGGGGACATCAAATGCAACTGTAAAAGGATTTTCAATGCCGAGACGATGCTTCACCCTTGCTGCAAGGGAAGGACATAGGTCTACCCTTACACCTCCGGGCTGAACGTTTCCGTAATTGTGGGCGACAATTATGCCGTCAAGGGTTTCCCTGTCGATCCCTTCAAGGGCTATCTTTGCCGCCTCGTAGGCTATATCCGATGTGCTGAGGCTGTCATCCGCATAACGTCTTTCCCTTATGCAGGTTATATCTTGAAATTTTTCAATTATCTCCTGATTCGACTTTTCAATCTTTTTCTGGTTTATTGTATAGAACTCATTTTCAAGAAAATGGCTGTTATCAACTATTCTTCCAGGGATGTAGCTCCCTGTCCCTGTTATAATGGAATGAGTCATTTGAAATTCTAAGCTCCTTGCTTTTTATAGCCTTCATGTTTTGGAAAGGGTTCACCTGTTATCCGAAAAAATCGCTGTAACATTAAGCGAGGACATAGGACATTTTCAGCGTTTTGTCAAATATAAGGAATGCCGTGACGTTAACAGACATAAAAAAATCATCTTAAAAGGGTTATATATTAATTAAAGCTATTTGCACATCATAACACAAGTCAAAACTGCCGGCTTTGATATTTCCCTGGGTTTCCGTTATCCATTGACATGAGAAGCATCAACCGGTTAGACTGAACAGTGATAAATGCTTGCCAATTCTTCAATTCCGAATGTTGAAAAGCTGATTCTGATGATTGCGAGGTGCTGCTATTACACAAGAACTGCCCGCCCCCAGCCTCAAGTGGAAATTTTCCCCTGAATATTATAGACGTTCCGCGGATGCGCTGAATGTGGCCCTGAATAAGATTGCCGTATATGACTCATGGAAGGAGCTTGATCCGGGACCCGATTATCCCGTTGATGTCCGTTTTGCCGCCCTGCCTGTTCTTTCCAAAAAGGCCATCCGTGAGCATTTCCCTGCCGGCATGCTGCCGCCCGGGCTGGATATAGACAGGGGCCTGGCCGACAGAGAGATCGAACTTGTGGATACGAGCGGCACCACGGAGGAAAAAATCACCAATATATGGAATCAGAGATGGTGGGACGCATCGGAAATATCCTCCTGGAGATTCAATGCCCATTTTGACGGGATCAGCTATAATGGGCACAGGGAGGCAATACTTGCCAATCCCCGGAATACGGGGATTGTTTCGGATGAACTTGACCTGCCCATGGATAAAAGGCGTCTGGCGCGGTTTCTATATCTAAATGAAAAGACCGATCCAACAACATGGTCCTGGGAACTGATGAACCGCATGGTCAAGGAGCTTGGGGCCTTCAGGCCTGAGGTGCTGGAGGCTAATCCCTCTTTGCTGGCAAGGCTCTGCCGTTTTATCGGCAAAAATAACCTGTCTGTTTTTCAGCCGGATGCAATAGTGCTTACCTATGAATACACTACAAGGATTGAGCGCAGGCAGATAAAACAGATATTCAGCTCGCCGATGATTAGCTCATACGGGACGACAGAGACAGGCTATGTCTTCACGGAGTGTGAGGAAGGCAGGTTTCACCAGAACGCGGATTTATGCAGGGTGGACTTTGAGCCGTTTAAAAGTGAATATGGAGGCCCGCTCCTGGGCCGCATCCTCGTGACGCCCTTTGATAATCCATGGTGCTTTTTCATCCGCTTTGACGCCGGAGACCTGGTGACACTGGAGGAGACCGGGCAATGTCCATGCGGAAGAAATTCAGGGATTATCCTTTCATCGATCAATGGCCGCAAGGCCAACCTTACCCTGACGGTGGGAGGAAGGCCGGTGATGCTGTATGAGCTGGATGAGTCCATCGGCAGGCTGGAAGGAATTGAGCAGTACAAAATGATACAGAGCGATTATCGCACCTATGAACTGCACCTGGTCAGCCGCGCCCATGAAAAAAAACTGCTTGCGCGGGAGGCTGAAAAGGCATTGAAGGATTTATACGGTCCCGGGGCGGGAATAAAAATATTCTTTGACACTGATTTTCCGCCCGAGTTATCAGGAAAATCCATGATCTCCAGGGCGCTGTTTCCCATAGATCTGGATGATTATCTGGAATAGGATGTATTTCTTATGGCCAATCCCAAACCTGCATATCTCCTGGCCGGCGGCAGGGGATCAGAAAACAAGGCCGTTTTCAAGGCAGTCTTCAATGAGATTGCCAGGCCGAACCCCCTCATAGCATATGTGGGAGTTGCCAATGATGAGGACAGGCTATTTTTCAGGTTCATGGGAAATGAGGTTAAAAAAGCAGGAAAGTGCAATATCAACCACGCCATAATCGCATCAAAAAAGGCAGATCTGGATAAGGCCCGTGATCTCATGCACAGGGCGGATGCGATCTTCATGAGCGGCGGGGATGTGGATGCAGGAATGAAGATCCTGGAATCAAAGGATATGCTGAATATCTTTAAGGAGCTGTACAATGGGGGCAAGGTGTTTTTCGGGGCTTCGGCGGGAAGCATTATGCTGTGTAAGGAATGGGTAAGATGGGCTGACCCGGATGATGATTCCACCGCTGAAATCTTTCCCTGTATGGGTATAGCTCCGGTTATCTGCGACACCCATGCGGAGGAGGATGACTGGGAGGAATTGAAGGCGGCCCTTCAGCTCAGGGAGGATAAAACCACAGGATACGGCATCCCTTCCGGCGCATGCCTCAAGGTCTATCCTGACGGGCGTGTTGAGGCGCTCGGAGGGGTAATAACCCGGTATCTTAAGAGCGGACACAGGGTCATGAAATCGGATGACCTGCTTCCGATTAAGGCATAGGATTTTTTATATGGGGACGTTTTCTGCCGGTTTAAAGGCGCAACCGGTTTAAAATTGATGCTTGAAACTCCCGGTAAAGTGTTTTAAAAATAAACATTGTTTTATTCAATTATTCAGCCTGGTCCCGGCAAGTTTCAGTCAGCATGGACACCAATTAAAATTTAATAAATAACAATATTATGGAGGTGCAACATGTCTGTAAAGGTATCAAAAAAGGATTTTGAAAAGGCGCTGGAGGTGGGACGTCCGCCGAATATTCAGAAGCTGTTTCCCAATTCCAGGGCGCTGATAGTGAGCGGAAAGGTGATTGACAGGGCCATGACGGCAAAGGGTAAGGCCATGACGATCGCGGCCAACGGCAGAAGCTGGTTTGTCATCAGGGGCGCCCTTCAGGCTGCGCAGAAGGCCAACGCCGCCGTTATCATCGAGATCGCAAAATCGGAAGGCGGCTCCGGGGCCTATTGCGCGGTAACCCTCTGGAACATGGCCATGCAGGTGGATGCTATATGCAATGAACTGGGCATTACAATACCTGTTGCGATCCACGCGGATCATTACGGCATCAAGAACGACAAGGACATCGCAAAGGCCAAGCTGGAGATACCCAGCATGTTTGATGCAGGAATCACATCCATCGCCATAGATGCATCACACCTCCCCGATGACAAGAACCTGCTTGCTAATCTCGAACTCAATCCCTACTTCCCCAGGTGGGCCGGCTATGAGACGGAGGTCGGGGAGATCAAGGGAAAGGAAGGCCTTTCAACGGTCCCTGAGGCCCTTTTCCTTATCCAGGGCCTGAACGCCAATGATATATTCCCGGACTGGATAGCGCTGAACAACGGTACGACCCACGGGATCGAGAAGAGCGACCAGGGGATACAGGTTCAGCTCACAAAGAGCATCCACGACGCCCTTAAGCCATACAGCATTTCAGGCGCCCAGCACGGGACAAGCGGCAACAACTCCGACAGGCTCAGGAGCATTGTAAATGAGACGGCCACTACCAAGGCCAATGTTGCAACGGCGCTCCAGATGATATCCTGGGGGCTCAAGGTCAATGAATACGGCAATGCCTTCCAGGATGACCAGGGCAACTTTGTCAAACTGGCCGACAGCGGCATGACCGATGACCTGTGGAAGGAGATGGTGGAATACGCCAACTCCAAGTCCATCAAGGGAGGCGATTACAAGAAGCTGAATCTGCCCTTTGAGAACAAGCTGTTCGGTCAGCCGAAGGATGTAAGGGACAGGATGTCAAAGGGTGTTGAGGACTTTGTATACGGCATACTGGTAGATGTCTTCAATGCCCGGGACACTGCACCCCTCGCGATTGATGCGATTTTGAAGGCAGAGTCCTATGACCTCGGACCGAAAGGTAAAAAGATTGAGAACAGGGCCGACTGGACGCCGGAAAAGATTGCGGAACGCGCAAAGAAGCTTGCCGGCGACAAGGGGCCCGGGGGGAACTTTGATGATTGATGACTCAAAGGACCCGAAGGACACATCCCATGCCTGGGTAAGGGAACTGAAGGATAATGACCGTGTAAACGGGCTCTATCTTGCCAGGGAAAAAAAGGTCGGACAGACAAAAAAGGGTGATCCCTTTTTAAGCATCACCCTTTCCGACCGCACCGGCGATATAGAGGCCAGGGTATGGGACAATGCCCTTGAGCTGGGGTCCCTCTTCAGGGAAGGAGACATCCTTGAGGTTCAGGGACAGACAGGATCATACAAGGGCCAGATTCAGTTGACCCTCTCAGGGCTGAAGTTATCTGAGACAGGAGATCCTGCCCTTTTCATGGAGACTACTCCCTGCGACATAACAGAGATGATGAATTCCCTCAGGGGGGTGGTGAAGAAGATCAAGGATACTCATCTTAAGGCCCTTTCAGACAGGTTTCTTTCAGACCATGATTTTGCGGAACAGTTTAAGAGGTGCCCTGCAGCAAAGAATTTTCACCACAGCTACATAGGGGGCCTACTTGAGCATACACTTTCCGTCTGCAGGATGGCTGTCCAGGTCTCCGGTCATTATCCGAAAATTGACGGGGATCTTCTGCTGGCGGGGGCCTTCCTCCATGACATAGGAAAGATAAAGGAATTTAAATACGGGACGGTGATAGACTATACGGATGAAGGAAGGCTCCTCGGCCATGTAATCCTCGGTGTCGGGATGCTGGATGAGAAGCTGGCCTCCATGAAAAAATTTCCCGAAGAAACCGCACTCCGCCTGAAACACCTTGTATTAAGCCACCATGGAGAGTATGAATTCGGGTCGCCCAAGCGGCCCAAGTTTCTGGAGGCCTTCGCCCTTCATATGATCGATGACCTGGACGCCAAGATGAACGGCATTGCCAGGTATATGGAGAGGGACACAAAGGAAGGCTCATGGACCGACTTCAACAGGATGTTTGATCGCTATCTCCTTAAGGGAGGAGTTGCCGCTGCTGCCGAGGATGAAAGTTATACTGCCCCTGTTGAAAATAACAGACAGGGGTTGCTCTTCAGAGATTAGGCGGGGGATTCCCATATGCGGTTCTAAAAACCCCCTCTTAAGGTAAGAGGGGGCAAGGGGGAGTTATGAAGGATGTAGACAACAAGAACGTAACCCCTCCTGACCTCCCCTTGCCCCAAGGGGAGGAACTGATCTGAAACGTATTGTATGATCTAATTATTATCAATGCATCAATAACTTGAAAAGGCAGGCTTTTGGAGAGCATAATTGTGATGGAAGGTAATCTACAGGCAAACAACAACCGGGTGATCAACTATCTGCGGTTATCCATAACGGACAGGTGCAACCTCAGATGCATGTACTGCATGCCTGAAGGCATAACAGATTTCATCCCCCATGAAGATATACTGAGGTATGAAGAGATCCTGCATCTGGTGAGGCTTGCTGTTCAGAAGGGCATCCGGAAGGTCAGGCTCACCGGAGGCGAGCCGCTAGTCAGAAAGGGCTTTCTGGGTTTTCTTGAGGACCTCAGCCGCGTTGACGGATTAAAAGAGATAACACTGACCACAAACGGCGTCCTCTTAAAGGACATGGCCGCCGGCATCAAGGAATGCGGGGTCAGGAGATTAAACATCAGCCTGGATTCCCTTAAAAATGAGAGGTTCGCCCGCATCACAGGACGCGACATGTTTGACCAGGTATGGGAGGGTATACAGGAGGCGGAGCGCCTTGGCTTCGATCCCATAAAGATTAACGTCGTGGCCATGAAGGGCGTGAATGATGATGAGATCCGGGATTTTGCCCGGCTCACCATGACAAAGCCCTATCATGTGCGTTTCATAGAGCACATGCCTGTCGGCGAGGATAACGGATGGAAGGCTGATAACTTTATCTCGGTGATCGAGATATATAATATCATAGAGTCTGTCGGAAAATTAACCTCTGTTTCAAGCCGTAATCTTCTTGACGGCCCTGCGCAGAGATTCAAACTGGAGGGAGCAAAGGGAGAGATAGGACTGATAGGCGCCCTGAGCAACCACTTCTGCGGGATCTGCAACAGGCTGAGGCTCACGGCGGATGGGCACATCAGAAGCTGCCTGTTTTCAGATGAGGAGACTGATATAAAATCCGCTTTAAGAAATAACGAAGGCGATCAAAAGATACTCGCTATGATTGATACTGCAATAAAGAATAAACCCCTGAGCCATAATCTTCTTAAATCCGGCCCCAGGAACTGCGCACGCAGGATGTCCAGCATAGGGGGATAAAATACCAGGCCTGATCGCGATTGGATGCATTGTCCGGGAGACTCCGTTAAAGGCTGAATCAGGCTTAATTGTTTTGTATCTGCCTCCTCAACAACGCTTACCGCTGGGCAGCACTTTCGCTATATGAACACCTTGCAGAAGTAAAAATACTTGAGATTTTAAAGCTTGAAACCAGGGCGCCGGGGGTATAGGTCCCGCCGGAGTATAGACCGTTAGTGACTGTTCCGGTTGAACTTCCTCCTGTGTAAACATTATAGTTTAAACCCTCTTTTAGTTTGGGTGAGCATAAAGCCACCGACGAATATGCCTTCAGGGGTGAGATTGTCAGGATCTCCCTGCCGTCTTCGGCTCTGATATGAAGCATCATGCCTGCCTCCTGCCATGAAGTAAACCACAACATAACTGAATTCTGGGTTGACGGCGTATAGCCTCCGGCAGACTGCGCCATGCCGGAGCTGCCTGTTGCGACAATAAAACCGCCAGTAATCTCAAAACCATAATAATCCAGAGGTCCGTTCATACTGTCCAAGGGACCGCTTATGATAACAAGGCCTCCGGTCATGCTGATCGACCCGTTTATATCAATTCCGTCCCCCCAAGCATTAACTACGGTATATCCGCCGTTAATAAAAAGCATGTTGCCGCCGCTGCGGCCCCAGCCGGTGCCGTTTATGCCGTCATCACCCGATGCGAGGCGGATAGTTCCATTATTTATCATAATAACCGAGCTCTCGATACCCTCATAGGATTGTATAATATTTATATCACCGCCGTTGATTTCCAAGGTTGAATCTGAGTGTAAACCATCACCTCTGCATGATAAAAGGAGATCTCCGCCGTTAATTACCAACGATGATTTTGCATCAATTCCATCATCTCCCGACTCTATAATAATTTTTCCGTTGTTGATCGTCAGACCGATATTTGAATGTATGGCATCTTTAGAAGAATTTATATTAATGGTCCCGCCAGAAATGGTCATATAAATGCCGGCGCATATCCCGTTGGGGCTATCGGAAGAACTGCGGCTGTCAGAGGTATTATCATCATTTTTATCACTGTGCTTCCTGTTGTTTACCCTGCTTTTGTCGACCTTGTCGCTGCCCGAGGATACTGTTACAAGGCCATTTTTGATTGCAAGAAGTGAGTTCGCCTGAATGCCGTCCCCTCCTGCGGTGATATCTATGGTTCCGCCCTCAATGGTAATATTTCCCTTTCTTGAATCTTCATCGTTATCGGATTTCATTCCATCTCCGCCCGCTTCCACTTTGATGTTTCCGCCCTTAACATCGATGGAGTTCTTGCCCTTGATGCCGTCGTTTGCGGCGTTTACAGCAATAATGCCGCTTACGATTTTAAGATCGTCCTTGCTTTGAATTCCGTCATTGTATTTTGCATTTACCGTCAATGAACCGTTGCCGTTGATTGTGAGGTCGTCCTTGCTGAAAATCGCTGCGTCCGGTTCATCCTCTGCCGTGCCCTCAAAGATATAGGAATCGCCATCTGTTATGCAATTATTAGTGCCGTCTGCTAAAGTAATCACCGTTTTTTTTGCATCTACAATATAAATGGGGGCATTGGTGTAACAACCTATATTCACTCCGTTCAGCACGAGAAACACCGTGCCCTTGTCTTTAGAATCTACTACCACCTGTCCATTGTTCAATGTCCCAGTTATGTTGTATATGCCTGAAGATATGATGGTAATCTTACTGCCGTCGACTATTGCACCCCCTCCATTTATAGTTATGGTGTTGCCTTTCAGGGTAATATTGGAGGTTTTGGTGTTGATCATGTCTGAAATCTCAGCATCACTGTCTGTTAAAGCCGATTGAGGTTGGGATACAGATACAGTGCCGGCGGATTTAGCTGTATCACCCGGGCAAACCATAAGGGGTGGGATAAGGGTTAATATCAATACTAAAAAAATTGTTCTTTTCATATCAATTCTTATATTAGTTTGAACCTGTACGTCAACTTTACCATTATCTGATCCGAGTCTCTCAGTTTTGTGCTGTCACCCATTAGACTCAGAGTGTCATCTTCAGGGTTCTCAATATTATCTCTGCCGCCCCGGCTATAGCAGACATACAGGTCGGACATGGGGGCGATCTCATAATGATAACGTAGTTGAAGGGCGAAACTGGTTGATGCAAAATCTTTCATAGGGGCGTTGTCTGCAACAAGATGGGCATCAGGGCCTATGTTATAGCTCTGTTCCGCCTTTGCGTTAAGAGTATTCCATTGCGTCCGCAGCCGTACCTCATGACGTTCGGCAGGGAACCAGTTCACCCCGATTGTTGTGGCAAACTGTTGTCTTGAAAAGCTCCCTATCTGTTTCTCCCATACCCATTTGAACCAGTCACTGCTCCACGTCGGATTAAATGCCAGATTAATGTTAAGTTTTTCATTAGGATAATATGTAACGTTACCTGAAATCGCTGTTGCCCATCCATCGTAGCCTTCCTTGAACAGTCTTGCTGATATTGATTTGCTCCACATCCCTCGCCGTTGTGTAGTGTATGATAAACTGCCGGTCCAGCGATTGTTGAGCAATACCAGCCCGTTGTTGCGCGATAACATATCATCATACCCTTTTATGTTTAATGAGACTTGAGCATTTAATGCTGACCCGCTCCGCATTTTTTCATTTCGGCTAAAAGATATGGAAGCAGGCAACCTGACACCGTCAGTATTTCTGTCATAAATTGTGTCAAACGACCAGGCGACCAAAGCTGCGCGTGAATTCTCAGGAAAGTTCGTCTGGTTATATGTGGCAGTCAGGTGCCCCCTCTGAATATTATTACGGTTCGCATATCCCATGTCATTTAGCTCAAGGGTGTCACCGAGATGCTTGAGACTCAAATAAAAGAAATAGTGGTCACTGGGCGAGTATCTAATATTATTATAGAAACCGTAGCCGCTGGTTTTATCCGTATCCTCCTCGATTCTGCTGCCCATGACGTGTCCTGTAAATCTAATGGAACGACCTAAACTGAAGTCATAATCCAGGCAATTTACAAGCGCGTTGCGGTCCAGGAATGGTCTTTCAATATATGTACTTAACAGCCCAAGAGACAGATTATCTGACGGGAATAACACCCTGCTGGCATAAAAACTCCGTCCGGCGTCATCCGCCTCTTGTGCGGCAAAAAATCCGTAATTTAACGGACCGGCCGAACCTACTATTTTTAAGGCGGCTTCAATATCGCTCGGGTTTCCATCCTTGTCGCTTGCAGAGCCCACCCGCCGTGTATAAAAAATATCCTCCATGCTCATTTTGTCATTAAAGATGCTCTGATCTTCGGTAAAAAACGGGCGCTTCTCAGTATGCCTGACCTCATATGCGGAAAAATCTATTACCAGGTCATCGCTTTCAACATAACCAAATTCAGGGTTGACAGTGGCCAAAAGGTGTATTTTTTGGCTCGGCTTCCATAATATATCCACTCCCATTTTACCGGTTTTGCTGCCGTCTAAATTATCCCTCAGTCCCATTGCATAGGGCTTTAGCTCTAATTCTTTTGAAGAATACGTCGCCACTTCGACCCCTGCAAATTCCGAAACGAAGTGCGGCCGGTCTGAACTCACCGCGGGGTAGGCATATTTTTGATTCGTTGACTGTAACTGGCGCTGAAAGCATATGCCAAGCCGCCGTTTTTCTCCTTTACTTTCTCGCATGCTTACTATTGACCACGGCAGGAGTATTTCTACAGTCCATTTATCCTCATCCTCATTAACCTTATGCTTCCAGACCCCATCCCAAACGTATGTGAATTGATTTTCCTGGCTGATTTCTCCGTCACGATATGAATCTGAGATTGATACACTGAACTCGTATGCCCTCTGTCCGTCGCCATTAAAGTCGATCATTAGACTTACGGAGTCTGCGTCAAGACTTTTAGCATCACGCTGTGTGATGGTTCGTGTACGGCCTTCTTTGTTGGGCTGTTCGCAGATAAATCCTACTAATAGCCCCTCCGGGATAGATAGCACCAATGCCTCGGTCGAAAGGACGGGTTTTTCCAGTGTTAACGGATCTATCACAACAAAATCCGTGAATCGCTGGGCGCTTGCCCATTCAGGCTCATCCAGTTTCCCGTCAACATTAACCGCTGCGTATCCTTCACAGGGTAAAAAGATCCAGGCAGCGTAAAACAGGACGAACGCTTTAAAGATACAATTTGCCGTAAAATTAATTCTATTGTTCGGATTCTCGCTCATTTTATATCACTCCACTTTTTATTATTATAATGAAAGCCAAAATGCCTTGTTTTCCAGTTGACCAATATAACCAGAAACTTGATCCGCAAGAAATAGAGTTTTTGGCGCTATTTAAAAATGAACGTCAGGCAGGAATTATATTTATATTATAAAATATAGATTAAAGTGACTTTAATTTTTTTATCCTATTATAGAATTCTGGATAAATTATGAAGATTAAATTTTTTCAATCTTTTATTTCCAATATTGATCCGGTTATATAAAAACTTTTTGTAGTTGTAACAAGTTGCATATTTTAGAAGAGAAAAATGAGGTTGCTTTTTTGATATCCTCGTTTGTAATCTTAAATAAAATTTTAAAAAAAATATGAAAGTCAGGCAAGTTAAACCTGAGAGATTATTGTCAAGTATTTATCTTTTATGTATGAATATGGATAGATATACGGTACAAGGCTCATGGCACAAGGTGCAAGGTTTAAAGCAAAAAAGAATTCAAGTATAATATTTAATTAATAATCTTATATCACATCCGTCCAAAATAACATTTTAAGAGATTGAAGGGGAACACCCCTTGAGGTAGTGTTAGGTTACCGACCAAAAACATTACCTTGAAAGGAGAATTCCCCATGAACAAATTTAGCAGCATTTTCGGACAAATTCTACATATCTTTGATAAAGGTGACTTTATGCGAGCCGTCCGTGAAACCAAAGCAGAACATTCAGCAAAAGGTTTCAGTTGCTGGGACCAGTTTGTTGCCATGCTCTTTTGCCAACTGGGACAAGCTCACTCGCTCCGCGAGATATGCGGAGGACTTGCAACCTGCCTTGGCAAAGTAAAGCACCTGGGGCTTGAAGAGGCGCCAAAGCGTTCTACTCTATCCTATGCCAACGAACATAGGCCATGGTACCTTTACCAGATGATGTTTTATCACCTTCTTGAAAAATGTCATGAAAAAGCACAGCTTCAAAAACGAAAATTCCGGTTCAAAAACAGATTATTCAGCATGGATGCCTCAGTCATTGATCTATGTATAACCATGTTCGACTGGGCAAAATTCAAACAGACCAAAGGGGCTGTTAAACTCCATCTCCTTCTTGATCATGAAGGCTATCTGCCGATATTTGCCGCTATTACAGAAGGTGATGTTCACGAAATTAATATTGCCAGAGAAATCAACTTTCCAAAAGGCTCCATTGTTGCAATCGATATGGGATATACCGACTATTCACTTTTTGCCAGGTGGATAGCGCAAGGCGTTTTCTTCGTAACCCGTCAGAAAGAAAATGCCGCTTATACCGTGATAGAGGAATTAGAAGTTCCCAATAATCGTAATATTCTCAAAGACCAGATAATTGAGTTTACCGGTTACAATGCCAGGAAAAATTGTCCACATCAACTTCGCAGAATCGAGGTTTGGGACAAGGAAAATGATCGAACCATCGTCCTGTTGACCAACCATCTGAATTTCGGAGCCACAACTGTGGCATCCATTTATAAGGATCGTTGGCAGATTGAGTCCTTTTTCAAGACAATTAAACAGAACCTGAAGATCAAGACCTTTGTGGGTACAAGCAAGAATGCACTGCTCATTCAGATTTGGACAGCACTGACTGCCGTCCTTCTTCTGAAGTATCTCAAGCTCCGTTCAACCATGAAATGGTCTCTATCAAACCTCATTGCGATGTTACGCTATAATCTTTTTACATACAGGGACTTATGGCTATGGCTTGATAAACCTTACGAAATTCCTGCCATAGTGCCCGATGAAAACCAACTGGTATTTGCTTTCCCCCTATTGGACAGCAGAATATGAAACTGACAACCTGATTTTGAAAAAGTGCTTTTTATCCGTCCAACATATTGATTTTTCAATATGGACGTTTCATTTATAATTTATTTTGGACAGCTGTGGTCTAAAACCATAAGATTTGATTGGGATCTGCCGCACAAACAATAACCGTTTTTGATCCTGATTCGCCTATGCCGTGAGCCTGTAAGGGGCTGGCTTATAACCATAAGATTTGATAAAACCCCATTGGACACGGCATGGAACCGATGATTTTCTGGGGCAGAAACAATTGCCAGGGGTCATAAAGAAACGGCCGTTCCATTTTATCAATATCTGTCTTATTGACAAAACGGAACAGCCAAAACTCTTATCGACCTTGATCCTGATGGATGACTGAAGCGGATCAGATTAAGCTGATCACAAACCGACCATAAAGAAATGTCGGATGCGGGAAGGGAGACAAAACGGAGTCCGAGATAGTGCGAGCTTAGCGTCATTCGAAAAAAAGAGTATATCTTTTTTAATGGAGAGGTGTTTTTTCTGTTGACACAACCCTTTAATGGATTACCCCTTTTATTGACCCCTTTTACCTTTTAATCAGTGGAGGAGGACCTGTCCACCATAGCTCATAGAGCGAAGGTGGATGACTCCTTGTTTAGTCTTGACAGATTTACAAAATAGTCTGATTATGCCGCTATTCATGTCTGTTTAAATTGCGTACTCATACGGAAACATCAATTTTCGGATTTCAAATATCAACTGTCCCCCTGCCTCGGCAGGACTTAAAGCTTATTAATAAATGTATAAGAGGCTGAAAGGTATGTCAAAAGGGGACTTGACCCCTCCATTAAAAGAGATAAAACACTAGTAAGGGTAGGTTTGCCCCCGATCCACACTGCTGGAAGAGGAGAGATTATGAAAAGAGTAAAGACTTATTTTCTGATTGCTGGCTTTCTATTTTCTGTTATGGGACCGGCTTACGGTCAAGCGAATACTGTTCATTTGGCAGGTACTGTAGCAAAACCAATTGTAGTCGCTGAAGCAGGCTCGGGTTCCGGTGTTTCAACTGCTCCTGCATTAAAAAAATCTCCTTCCAATACGCCTGGTGCCATGGAAGCTCCCCAATCACAAATCGTAGATAAGATCAAGGTTACAAAACCCGAGGTCAAATCTCCTGCTGCGACCGGAATAATGCCTGTATTATTTGATATCAGCTCTCTGCAATTTTACAGGATGGCACAGGACACCTTTTTATGGCAGGCAACAATACGTAATCGCAAAGCGGAGCAGATCAAGGATGTCAGGCTGATGGTCTCAAAGATGATCAACGGCTCATGGGTACCGGCAGGGACAGAGATCAATATCGATAAATTTTCTGTTTCAGCTGAAAAAAAGTACAACGGCACATGGCAGGGCCAGGGGGCATCCAGCTTCAAGCTGGACATCCTTGTTAAGAATGAAGGCAGTTATCAGCTTAATGCCTCAAAAACACTGGCTTTCAATCCGGCCCAGGCCCTTGATATGGTCCAGAACCTTTCAATCGACAGTGTCACAGCAACACCCTTTGGAAATGGACGCTGGCGCTGGGAGGCAACCGTGACCAATAACAACCCGGTGGCCTTCACTGATAAATTGTCAGTACAGGGAAAGCTTTTTTCCGATAATAAATGGCGCGATTGCAGCGGTTCAAGCTATACCTCCATAAGCCCGGGTGAGACCAAGACGACCAGCGTTACCTTCTGGCGTGATACTACAGCGACACAATTGAAGGTGATTATCGAAGCTGCTAACGGTGATGACGTGAAGGAGTCCGAACCTGTTCGGATCACCCCGATAACTGTCAGCGTCGAAGTAAATAATCCGGTCATCACACGTTCCAGTTCCGTGGCAAACTGGTCGGCATCGATATTAAGCAGTTCCAGTGATACTCTCTATGACATTAAGGTCAAGACTTACCACCGCTCCGGCAATGGGTCATGGGCACAGGCATCCAATCAGCAGGCACTGGCATCATTGGTGCCGGGCACAGCACTCAATGTAAACGGTATATTTACGCCTGGCAGTTCAAACCAGTTTAAGATTGAAATAGAATATCACAGCAAAGACGATGTCATAAGTACTAATGTTTACGCCATTGCCGCTGCCTGGCAGGGCAGTTTTTAATTGAGTTCTTCTTTTGTTTGGTCAAGAGAGAAACTAATGAGGTCACCGCTGCTGCAAGCCGCAGTGATCTAAATGACTGGAGAGAATTTCTCGGTGATTGGTTGACAGAACTGGCATTTGGTGATTTGGAAGTAGAAGATAGCAAAATACTCCATTCGAACCTTAGAACCCTTTGTCATTCGGTTCCCGAGTTATGGGTTTCATGTGGAAGAGCAGATGCAGCTTTAATGGCATATAATGCAATGAAATAGGGTAATTCAAAAAACAATCTAGAAATACAATAATCTGCCCCAGTAAAAATTTCATATATCTACTCACGATCTCAGCCACACATTTTTTTGTGATATATTGAGAATATCTCATGAGTCTCGGACTTCTCAAAACCTGTGATCGCTTGCCATAATCTGGAGTGAATACTTATTTGTAATGTGAACAATGGCATAATTATAGATTTAAACATTTATTATATAGAACCAAGGAGGAAGCGGCATGAAATTATCACGCAGGTATTTTCTTAAGGGGGTTGCAGCAAGTGCAGTCGGCGCTGCAACAGGAAACGTTCTTGAAGCATCCCCGGGCAAGGCGGAAAACATTACATCTAAAGGTGCTAATCCTGCCTGGTTAGGGGAACCTCCGACCATCGGCGATGATAAGATTGTGGATACCATAGAAGCGGATATTGTCGTTGTAGGCGGCGGCAATGCCGGTTCCATGTGCGCCATGGCCGCCGCGGAAAAGGGCGGCGTAACCGTTGCCGTCATTGAATCTCAGGCCAGGGATAAAATCTCTTACTATGGCTTGCATGATATCGGTCACCTCAATTCCCGGTACTGCATGAGCCGGGGCATACCAAAAATTAAAGTCGGTGAATTCGTCGCAGAATGGCAGCGCCGCAACAACAACAGGAGCGACCCCCGTCTGATAAAGAAATTTGCAGAGAACAGCGGAGAATTGGTGGACTGGCTGATGACACATGCCCCTAAGGAAGTGGTGGATGCTGTTACCATTATTACCGATCTGGGCAGTAAGGGCAGACAGACGAACACAAGATATTTTGAGATGGGCGCTGAGATAAATAAGTTCCATTGCTGGCAGGGCTCCATCAATATGAATTATAATAAGGCCGCTCCAACCTATATTGCCAGGGCAGAAAAGCAGGGCGCTACCTGGTACTGGGGGCACAAAGGCATCACCCTGATTACAGAGACCTCCAGCGTTGTCGAAAAGAAGGAATCATGGGATGAGAATGGCGCGCTTATTATGAAGGATGCACTGGTTCCGCAGACGGCGGTAAAAGGGGTGATTGCACAGAACGCGAAAGGCCAATATATCAGGTTTATGGCGAAAAAAGCCGTGGTTCTCTCCGGCGGAGGTTACGGCGGAAATCCCGAAATGTATCGGGCGCTTCAGGATGAGCAGCGCGAGACATGGGAGAGCCGTGGTCTGGATACCGGCAAGATGCGCACTTCCGGATTTGGCCGTGACGGAAGCGCCATCAAAATGGGCTTATGGGCGGGCGGCTATGTGGATCCTGGTTCACGCGTCCTGCTTGTCCCGCAGGTAATGTTCTCAACCGACGAATGGAAAGTGCCAACCAACATCTGCAGTTGGGGAGGGCCAGCAGGTGGATCGACCCCGCAGATATGGGTGGACAGCAAGGGCAAACGCTTCCATGACGAATCCTTTATGGGGGTTTATGGGAGTGTGTTCCGTACAGACCGCATGAAGCCCCAAAGGTTTTTTGGATTTTTTGACTACGGTCACTTCGAGGAACTGAAATCCCGTGTGGCTCCGGAACACTTCTCCGGTGCACAGGTTTCCTTAGAAACGCTTAACTCCTGGGTAGAAAAAGGGGCATCAGGCGCTATATCGCAGGGTGGTCCTGGTGGTGGTCCCGGTGGCGGAGCTCCAGGTGACGGCGGTCAAGTGCGGAAAGGTCAAGCAATAGCCGCCTGGGGAGCTAAGACCCTGGATAAGCTCTTTGAGTATATGGGCTTTGATGATAAAATGAAAGCCACCATGAAGGCTGAAATCGACCGGTACAACAAGTTCTGTGAAAACGGGGAAGATGAGGATTTCGGCAAAGACCCCAAGCTGCTGCTGCCCATAAACGAAGGGCCTTTCTTCGGCGTGTTCTGCATGCCGGAAAAGCCTATGACCGGGACTGTTACCCTGAGCGGCCTGATGGTTAACGAGGACCAGGCTGTTATTGATAAAAACTACAATCCCATAGTGAACCTTTATGCCGTCGGCAACAGCAGCGGCGGAAAGTTCTCCAACCATTATGTCACCCCAATGCAGGGCCTTACGCTGGGCATCGCAATGACCCTGGGACGGATCCTTGGCCGGGAACTGGCTGAAAAAAAATAAATTTTTAAATATTCAAGGCAGGGTCATTGGTTTGGCCCTGCTTTTTTAATGCAGTTTAAATCCATCCCACGGCTTATTGCCGCAACATAATGAGGCTTAATTTTGTTTGACATGCCATGCTGTATTCCCTATACTCATTTCATCGAAAAGTGAGTTTTTATCAATTCAATACCAATAAAAAGATTTGCCATGCCTTTCTATCAGTTCCTGCAAACACCCACTTATGATCAGGTCGATCAGCTCATCACCCTCTACCAAGAGGCGGGGTGGTGGTCCGCAGGGATAGACTGCCGTGATCTATTGAAGGGGATCATCTCAGGCAGCCACTGTTTTTGCGTGGCCGTGATCGAAAATAGAATTGTCGGCATGGGACGTTCCATCAGTGATGGGGTCAGTGATGCCTATATTCAGGATGTAACCGTAGCAAAATCTTTCAGACGGAAAGGAATTGCCAGCCGGATTGTTACGGAGCTGATCAAAAAATTAGAAGCAGACGGAATCGGATGGATCGGCCTGATTGCCGAAAGGGGTTCCGCCGAATATTATCGTCCCCTTGGATTTGAGCCTATGCCGGATTCGACCCCTATGTTGAGATTGCGAAAGTTATAATGGAACTGAAAGCGCTTACTCCCGAAGACTATCCTGATTACAGGAAATATTTCAATAAACAAACCTACCATCTTTGCACCTATTCTCTGTCATCCATTATTGCCTGGCGGAATTCAGACTATCAGCCCATGGCCGGTATCCGGAATGACACCCTGATCATTGCGGCAGAGTTTCGCAATACCAGATCCAAGCGTCATCTCATACTGCCCATTGCGCCGCCAGAAGATTTTCCTCCGGAACAATTGGCACGAATAGCCGATGACCTGGGATATGGTGAGTACTGGTTTGTGCCGCAATGCTATTTGGACCTCCATGGACGTGACAAAGTGGATCTATATTTTGATGTTGAACACACACCAGGGTACGATGACTACATCTATTTAACCGGCGATCTGGCCGACCTTAAAGGCAATAAATACTCCAAAAAACGCAATCTAATTAAGCAGTTCGAACGTGAGTATATTGAAACGAACCGGGTGGAGATGGGTCCCATTACACCAATAGATTTGGAGGAATGTCTTGAGTTTCTTGAAAAGTGGTGTGTGGAGCGCGATTGCGATGCCAACCCGGAAGAAGATCTGGCCTGCGAAAAACTTGCGGCCATCAATACGCTGACTAATATAGGGCTTTTCGAGGTCAACACCCTGATGCTGCGCATCGATGGTGTTGTCTGCGCCTTCGGCGTTTCCGCTTTTTTGACATCGCAAATGGCCACCCTGCAATACGAGAAGGCCTTTGCCCGGATCAAAGGCCTCTATCAATACTTTGATAACCAGTGCGCCAAACGGCTGTTCAACGGATATGCCTATATTAATAAAGAGAGCGATATGGGCAGCGAAGGATTGGCCAAAACCAAAAAGTCCTACCATCCCATCCATATGGTCGAATCCTTTCGATTGATCCGGAAAATATAATTGCATATTGGGCAGGAAATTCTAGGCGGGCATCTCTGTCAGGATGAATGGGCAAACAAGGGAAGGCTTCATTCTGTTTTTCTTACTATTATGCAGGCCCACTCCTCCATGTAGTTGACCCTTTCTGTCTTTAAACCCTTTTCAAGGATCTTCTTTTCCACATCCGCCACCTGCTCCCTGAGTATCCCGGAAAGGATGAGCAGGCCATTCGGCGCGACGACCCTGGCCAATTGATCGAACAGCTCAAGGATGGTTCCGAGGATAAGGTTAGCCGTTACAATGCCGTATTGTTTGCAGATCTCTTCAATCGGGGTAACGGATAATTCGACAGGGACAGGAATGTCATTAATCTCAATGTTCCTTTCAGCCCAGCGGACAGCCTCGGGGTCGTTGTCGATGGCGGCCACCTCACCGGCCCCGAGCTTTGAGCCGTATATGGCAAGAATGCCGCTCCCGGTCCCCACGTCCAGCATGTCCCAATGATCCGGCAGGTCTGCCTCCTCCATGGCCATGAGGCACATCCTGGTGGTGGGGTGATGCCCTGTCCCGAAGGCAGGGCCGGGATCTATCCTGATGACGTGACCGGTTGTTGAGGGCATGTTCTCCCAGACAGGCAGTATCAGAAGATTCTCGGATATGCGGTCCGGTTTAAAAAATCTTCGCCAGCCCGTGTCCCAGTCCTGCTGTTCAAGCCTTTCCAGTTTCAGGGAATAATCACTTATTTCCGGGAAAATCTCTCTCAGGTCATGCAGAAATAATTCTATCCTGTTTCTTGCCTCTTCAATATCCTCACGGAATTGCAGGTATGCCCGAAGGGTTGGATCTTTGAAGGACTCCGACACAACGCCCTCGCATCCAATATCAAAAAGAAAGGAGCTCAGGGCCTCGTGGGCGACGGGATGGATATTGACGGATACTTCGATCCATCCGGGATGTTCGTTTACAATGTCCATTTCAATATTAATTATACGTTTCTATTTGCCTGGGGGGAAGCTAAAATAACTGAGGCCCGTTCTCCGAACAGGCCTCATAAAATACATTCCTTAATCGTTGCTGTTAGACCCCCTCCCGACCTCCCCCTGAGAGGGGGAGGAGCGTATTTGCTTTCAAACAAGCTGCTGGAGGGTTGTCGACATCAAATCCCCCCTCCCCTTTTAGGGGAGGATTTAGGTGGGGTCTCTTGGTTGTTATTTGCACAGCTCCGGACTAGCCGGGTTCAGTATTTAAATATTTAAGCCTTCTGAAACACATAATTGAGCTGGCCATTGGGCAGCTCGTTTCGTACTACCTTCATTTCCATGCCTACCTTTATCTCGTTTTCCGGGATATCGCCTGCCAGTCTTCCGAAGACCTTGTAATCCCCGAAATCAAGAAGAGCGATGCTGTAGGGTATGTCATTTTCAAATCCCACAGGGGCATATTCAAGCTTGCTGAATGTCACGAGCCTTCCCTTGCCGGTAACGTCAAACCACTCCATGTTGTTGCCCAGGCAGTTATGACAATCGGCCCTTGGAGGGAAATAGACCTTGCCGCAGTCCTTGCATCTGTTGCCTGATACCTTTCCCTGTTCAAGCCTGTCCATAAAATCATTGACCTTGGTGGTGGAGGTAAAACTTACTGTCCCGAACTTGCTGAATCTTACGTCTATCTCTTTTTCTTTCTTAGCCATTTTCATTACCTCCCCAGAATAGTTACGTTGCCGTAAAGGCCTACACCGCCGATGTTGTGGACAAGACCGATCTCGGGGTCCTTGACCTGCATCGGGCCTGCCTCGCCCCTCAGCTGAAGGACTATGGTCCTGATCTGTGACCCGCCTGTAGCGCCGATGGGATGCCCCTTTGACAGAAGGCCCCCGTCCACATTGACCGGGATGCTCCCTTCCTTATAGGTCTCCTTGCTCCTTATCAGGTCCTTGCCCTCGCCGGGTTTGGCAAATCCAAGGTTTTCATAGGCCATCATCTCGGCGATTGTGAAGCAGTCATGGACTTCCGCCACATCGATGTCTTTGGGCGTGACGCCTGCCATCTTGTATGCCTGCTCTCCCGCCTGCATGCCCACGGTCAATCCTGAAAAGATATCCCTTCCGGCCATGTTGACTGCCGTGGAGGCGGCCCCAATGCCGAGTATCCAGACAGGCTTCTTTGAGAATGCCTTGCACTTTTCCTCATTGGCTATGATAACGCAGGAGCTGCCGTCCGCGTTGGCGCAGCAGTCGCCCACCCTCAGGGGGCTCGCAACTGGCCCTGACATGGGATTCTCGGGGTCTGAAAACATGTCAAAGGTGACAGGTTTCCGATAAACCGCCTTTTCATTTATCTGGCCGTATGTGGCCGCCTTTACCCTTATGAGGGCAAGGTCATCGGATGTTGTCCCGTATTTGGCAAAGTGCCCCCTGGCATGCAGGGCGTAATAGGCGGGCATCATGGTGCCGAAGGGGCTTTCCCACTGGATGTCAGCGCCTCGTCCCATCCTCTCCTGCGACTCGGCAGAGGAGATCTCCGACATCTTCTGAAAACCCACTACCGCAACTACATCATGAAGACCCGATTTTACCAGCGAATAGGCCAGCTTAACACCAGTGCTGCTTGATGAGCAAAGGGTTTCCACATAAAACGTCGGCTGGGGCGTTAGCCCCAGGTATTCTGCAAGGACCCCGGCAGGGGATCGCTGTTTGTCATATTCAGGGGATGAACAGATAACCGAAGCCCCGATGTCCTTTGTGGCTATACCGGCATCCTTCATGGCCTCCCTGAAGCCTTCAAAGGCCAGCTCTCTGATGGAACCCGGATATCCACGAACAAAGGCGCTCTGGCCTACTCCAATAATTCCGACTTTTCCCATAAATCCTCCTCTAAATGATTATTAAGATTTAATCTCCTTCTCATAATTTTAAACATAGTTGTAAATGAAAATGAATATATAAAGGCATTAATCCGAAAAAAAACGGCACTTTTTTCGGAAATGCGGCATTAAGCGGCAACGGCCTTAAAAGAGTCCATAATATAGGGAAGAATCCATATCCGGTCAAGTCAAAAGAATCACTCTTTATCCATATCCCGGTGTTGTACGGATAGAAATATCTCCCTCTCAGACAGCTCATTGCGCAGCATATCTGCCAGCTGGTTTATAATGACTACTGAACGATGCCTCCCGCCGGTACATCCTACCGCAATGGTCAGATGAGTCTTCATCTCTTTCTGGTAGAGGGGAAGAAGAAATCTGATCAGACTTTCAATGTGCCGCAAAAATTCTTTTGTCTCCTTCCATTGCAGTACATATTCTGAAATCCTTGGATGATCCCCTTTGAATCCTCTCAGTTCTTCAATAAAATAAGGATTGGGTAAAAAACGGACATCCATTAGCAGATCCGCTTCAAATGGAATCCCAAAGCTGTAGCCAAAAGAGAGGAGAACAACCGTCATCTGGCCTGAACTCTTCCCCACCTGGGCGTACTGCTGGACCTTTTCTTTAAGTTGATGGACGCTTAATGTTGATGTGTCAATTACCTGATTGGCCATGTCCCTTATAAATTGAAGCCGTTTTCGCTCCAGTTGCAGCCCGTCCCGGATAGACCCGCCCACCGCCAGAGGGTGCTCACGGCGGGTCTCGCTGAATCGCCTCATCAGAATAGTATCGGAGGCCTCCAGGAAAAGAATTTCAATCCTGTATCCTTCCCTCTTTAAATCCTGAATGATCCTCCGGGAATCTCTTATAAAACCCGTATCCCCTCCTGCGCTCTCGATATCCACCGCAAGTTTTCCGCCATTGGCGGGATTCAGGCCCTGCTGGGTGACAGGATAGGATGCTTCTCCCCGTATATCCTTTACCACGGCAACCTTGGAGATCTTTCCCCCTGACTGCTCGCATAGTTCTATAAATTTGGGCAGGAGGGGCATGGGAAGATTGTCGACACAGTAAAAGCCCGCATCCTCCAGCGCTTTTATCGCAGTGGTTTTGCCGGACCCGGAAAGACCGCTTATAAGAATCACCCTCATATTTTTCATTACAATCCTCCTTTGCTGCAGGCGCCGCCTGCAGTCTTCAGCGCGGCCGCATGACCCGATGCCCGCGATTTTTTACATATCCACGGTGGTCTAAAACCGGGCTTTTAACCCCCATGCCGGAATACGACATTACGGAAAAACCTTATAAGGGCCTGTTTGCGTGTATATTCTTCCAGCTGATAGGGGATAAGCTTACCGGGCGACCAGCGAAGCAGCGACATTTCATATTCCATGATCTCCCCATATGCATTGTTCAGGTACCAGGCATACAGGAGGCCGAAAAGCAGGCCGGGGGGAAGAAATCCTTCACGGTCATTCAGCGTGACGCCCAATATGCTCGGATCGTTCGGGCTCTGCACCATGCGGGCAAGCCTGAGATAAGCCCTGAGTTCTCCATCGTCGAGAAAGCAGTCGCGGTCTGCCGTGGGCCGCAGCCTGATCTCATAACGCCGGGAGCCCCAGTAATCTTCCGTCTCCGCATCCAACCAGCGTTTGCTCTCAAGATACCTCCCGAGCAGTGATTCGCCTAACGCGGTGAGGAGATTGTCCCGGAGCGGTCCCGGATCCCTGCCTGCCTGCTCGTGGATCTTAATCATGCCGTCCTCCGGGTCATAGTATCCCAGGACATTGTCCCATTCCTTGCTCCTTGTCCACCTGGCAGCGGGGATGATCCGCGCCCCCCGGAAAAACTTCAGGTGCTCGATGCGGATGTCACGGTTTTCCCATATGATCTCATGCATTGTATTTTTAAGGCCTTTCGGAAAAAAACGCTTTTCTTCAAGCATGGCGCCGGAGGCCCTGTAGTAGGAAGACAGAGGGAGATCCTTTGCGCCGGCACTGTCCGGGGTTTGCACGCCGAAGGCCTGCCCTGATGCCGGCCCTCGTTTAAGATTCCATCGCTGGTGCGCGACAAGGAGCGCGCGTACCGCCAGGGCGAACTTCTGTGGATCATGATGGATCACACCGGCGGCATTCAGTTGCTCCGGGGAATATATGGTTGCCTCCACCGGGAGCACCCCAAGGCCTTCCACGCGGGTCCGGTCAAGATAGATGGGACTTTTGCCTTCCAGGGCATAGTTGCGGAGCACATCTCCGGTTATGTGTTCCAGGTTGGCGCTTAACACCACATCGAACAGGCCCTCGGAACCGCCCGCAACATTATGGCTGTAGGCCTCCACAATCTCGGACACGTAGAGGCCGCGGTTCCATCTGCGCCGCGAGATGTCGGTCTCCCCGGCCTGCACCCAGAAATTGGCGCCCAGGATCTTCAGTGCCTTATGGTTCTCCCGGACGGCCTGAACGATCGGGGCTATCTGCAGGATCGGCATGATGCTGGTATAGAGACTGCCGGGCGCAAAAAGTATGAGGTCCGCCTCACGGATATTATTGCAGACGGATTCACTCACCCGGGGCATCTCATAACATTCCATGGATACACGGTCGATCGGCAGGTGACGCCGGGTGACCGCCGATTTCGATTGTCCCCTGACCGCTACGCCGTTGCTGTACCTCAACACCAGCTGGCCGGGGGTGGTTGTAGCAGGATGCAATCTCCCCGGGGTCGCCCCTATGGCGCGGGAGATGGTATCAATTCCTTCTTTAATTGCATCAAGGCCCGGCGGGCTGTTTCCCGTTTCTCCTGCAGCCCTGAATATGGCTGCCGTGAGCATCAGGTTGCCCAGGGAGTGTCCCCCCGGCGCTATGACCGGCCCCTCCCCGCCCGGGGAGATATATCCCCCCAGGGATGTCAAAAGACTTGCAAGAGGCTCCGGACAGTATTTTCGCAGATCCCTGGGTAGAAGCAACAGAGGGTTGGCCAGATATCGAAACACCCTGGATCCTTCCTGAAATCGGTAGTTAAAGATGGAATGAATGATGCGGATAAATCGGTGCGCCATGAAATCATCAAGGCCATATGTCGCCTGAAGATTTTCCAGCAGGATCATGGAAAGGAGAATTTTACGAAAGTCGCCGATCCCTATCATCGGCAGCTGCTGCAGCAGCAGACCTGTCGATCCTCCATCATCGGTCGTACACACAACTACATCCATATGTGAAAATTCCTGTTTCAAACCGACAAATGGATTCTGAGGCCAATCCTCAAGCCGGGAGTTCCCGCCAATGACTGTAGAAAGTCCTGTGCCGCCGCCGAAGATCACAACCCTTATGGCGCGGCATTCAAAGTCATGGACCTGACGGGCGAGGTTTGATATCAAACTTTGATAGGGGCCTGCAGGAATGGTCCGGTTGATAACGGTATCCAGGAGTTGGTCAACGAATTGGCCTATCTGTGGCGCACTCATAAGGGATATAGCCCTCCTCCTTAAAAGAGCCCTTCAAAGGACAGCGGACTCAAGGATTGACAAGCTGAGATGAAAAAGACCTGCTTTATATGGCAGGACTATATGGAGATCAGTTTTGTGTGTCAAGGTAAAATCCCATAATGAATTTTGCCGATTAGATTATGCCTCCTTTAAATATTTGATCGCAATTGCCGTATAGACGCCGACAAAGATTTCCAGAGGCCTTTTTTTATTAACCGTTTGTAATATTATCTTGAAATGTAATTAAATTAATATATTATGCCCTTTCAATGGAGGTAACTATGGATACTCAATCGCGGTCTTACAACAGGGTTGTTCAGTTGATTAATAGGGGTGTCGATATTTCCAATCCCCTTACCATTGATCTGGGCGATGAAGTAAATATTGATCAGATATCCGGAAAGGGCGTCAGGATTTATCCCGGGTGCAGGATCTACGGCAAGGAAACAGTCATATCAGCCGGGTCCCAGCTCGGTTATGAAGGGCCGGTCACGATAGATAACTGCCAGTTAGGGCCCAGGGTTGAGTTGAAGGGCGGGTATTTCAATAAGTCCGTCTTCCTGGAAAAGGCAAATATGGGCTCAGGGGCACAGGTGCGGGAAGGCTGCATCCTCGAAGAGGAGGCCAATGGCGCCCACTGTGTCGGCATAAAACAGACCATCCTTTTCCCCTTTGTGACCCTCGGCAGTCTGATCAACTTCTGTGATTGCCTGATGGCCGGCGGGACCAGCCGCAAGGACCACAGCGAGGTGGGAAGTTCCTACATCCATTTTAACTTTACTCCGGACGGGGACAAGACCACGGCGTCACTTCTCGGCGATGTGCCGCGGGGCGTCATGCTGAATCAGCCGGCAATTTTTCTCGGCGGCCAGGGCGGCCTGGTCGGCCCCCTGCGTATGGGATACGGCAACGTGGTTGCCGCCAACTCGGTGCTTCGAAACGATGTCATTGAAGACAACAGGCTGATCGTGGGCAAGACACACCCCGGAAAGACAATCAATTACAGGCCCAGGGCCTACCCGGGCATCCGCCGCATAGTTGAGAATAATATTATCTTTATTGCAAATCTGATGGCCCTTGAGGATTGGTACATTCACGTGAGGCGTCCGTTTTTTGATTCACAGGAATTCGGCCGGCTTATTTTTTCCGGGCTGCTTGATAAACTCGGTCTGGCAAAAAAAGAACGGATTAAACGTCTGCAGGTACTGGCCGAAAAGGCGAAGGCATCTCCCAAAGATGATGAGAAAATAAAACCGGAAACATCAGGAAGAAACGAGTTCTCTGAAAGGTTTGCGGAGGTAGAGGCATTGTTCGCGGCGGCTGTAAAGGGCAGCACCGTTGAGAAATACCGGGATGATTTTCTTTCTGCTTCAGATAAGGCAAGGGGGGAAGGCGGCGCCGGCTATATAACCGTAATACAGGGCCTCCCGGCCCATGTCTCCGAAAAGGGGACAATATGGCTTCAAAGTATCGTTGATGCCTATTGCGAAAAGACAAAAGAGATCATTCCGTCATTCAGACTGTTCTGTAAATAATAATTAACATCTATTAAACATGGAGGAATTTTATGGGCAAATTATTCGGCACTGATGGCGTCCGGGGTGAAGCAAACCGGTATCCGATGAACGCAGAAATCGCCTTTGCAATAGGGCAGGCGGTTGTTTATATCCTGAAAAAAGAACGAGCCCGACCGCGTATAGTGATCGGGAAGGATACCCGCATATCGGGCTATATGCTCGAGAGCTCCCTGGAATCAGGCATAACCTCAATGGGCGGCACACCCTATCTGCTGGGAGTATTGCCCACGCCGGGAATCGCTTTTATTGCCCAGAGCATGCGCGCCGATGCAGGGATCGTCATCTCCGCTTCACATAACCCCTATCAGGACAACGGCATAAAGATTTTCTCCGGCAGCGGTTTCAAGCTCTCTGACGAACAGGAGGAGGCTATTGAGGACCTGATGCTGAGCAATACGCTTCACGGCCTGGTGCCGCCTGTCAAGGATATGGGGCAGGCCTTCCGGCTGGAAGACGTTCATGGCCGTTACATCGTCTTTTTAAAGAATACATTCCCCAGGGACCTATCCATTGAAGGGATGAAGATTGTCCTGGATACCGCCAATGGAGCTACCTATAGAGTGGCCCCGGAGACCTTCTGGGAACTGGGCGCCGACGTAGAGGTCATTCACAACACCCCGAACGGCATCAACATCAATGATAAATGCGGCTCACAGCATACCGGCGACCTGAGGAAAAAGGTCGTTGAAAACGGCGCGGCGATCGGGCTTGCCTTTGACGGCGACGGCGACCGCCTGATAGCCGTCGATGAAAAAGGCCAGGAGATAACCGGAGATCAGATCCTCCTGATATGCTCGAAGATCCTCAAGGAAGAGGGAAAATTGAAGAACGACCTCCTTGTAAGCACGGTAATGAGCAACCTGGGATTAAGGGTTGCCTGCAAGAAATATGGCTTCAAGCACCATGCATCCAAGGTGGGAGACCGTTATGTCCTGGAGGACATGCAGAAATTGGGCGGCGTGATCGGAGGTGAAGAATCGGGCCATATGATATTTCTTGATCACCATACTACCGGAGACGGCATCCTCACTGCCCTTCAGCTCCTTGCCGCCATGGTCAAGACAGGCAAACCGTTATCGGAACTGGCCAGGCTGATGGATATTTATCCCCAGAAACTGATCAATGTTGATGTGAAGAGCAAGCCTGACATAAAAACGGTGCCCGAGGTTATGAAGGTTATAGAGAGGATTGAGGAGGAACTGGGTGAAGAGGGCCGGGTTCTTGTAAGATATTCCGGAACCCAGAATATGTGCAGGGTTATGGTTGAGGGGCCTTCCGAATCAGTGACGGAAAAGTACTGCAAGGAGATTGCCGACCTTGTAAAAAAAGTCCTGGGCTAAGAAGGCAGAAGATCAGAGGTTTAGAAGGTTAGAAGTATAGCGGGCTTGAAAGACGAAAGAATCGAAGGTGAGTTAAATCTTCCGTCAAACAATGGCGTTTGACATTATCGATTAATTATCAAAGGAGATAATAGATGTCTATCAAGGTATATATAACAAATGACTTCGAACACATGAGCAGGGTTGCAGCAGAGATAGTAAAGAAAAAACTCATCGAGACATACAAAACAAAAAAGGAAATTGTCCTGGGCCTCGCCACGGGAAATTCACCGACCGGGATGTATAAGCATCTGGCACAGGCGGCGAATAACGGTGAGTTCGACAGCAGCCGCATCAGGAGCTTTAATCTTGATGAGTATGTAGGCCTTCCCGGCGAAAACGTCCAGCAGCGTGTTGTGCACCCTGAAAGCTACTGCTATTTCATGATCCAGGAATTTTTCAGCCTTCTGAAAAAGAAATTCATTGAAACAAATGTGCCCTTTGGATCGCTGATTGATCAGAAGACATTAATAAGTGAACTGAAAAAATATCCCGGGGATTGGGAATATAAGGGCACAGACGCCGGAAAGTCTATTGCAATTAAACAAAAGGCCCGGTCAAAGTATCTTGCGTGGATAAAAAAGGAGATACTTGACGGCTATACCAGGAAGATTAAAAAGTTTGGCGGCATAGACCTCCAGGTAATCGGCGTCGGGGGACGCGGTCATGTGGCCTTCCACGAGTCAGGCATACCCTTCAAGGGAAGCTCGGTTATGCTTGTCAAGCTTGATGCAAACACCATCAAGAATTCAGTAATAGACGGTCATTTCCCCTCTGTAAAGGACTGCCCAAATTATGCCATATCCATGGGGGCGGAGCTTGTTTATCATGCAAGAAACGTAGTTCTTCTGGCAAACGGCGAAAGGAAGATTGAATCCGTTACACGGTCCCTCCTGGGGGACGCAACCCCTGAAGTGCCGATCTCCTACGGACAGAAATATGCCGACAGCGGCAACAACCTGATATATGTGCTCGATAAGATAGCAGGCAGGGAACTGATCGCAAATAAAGCAACGCTAAAGGCAAAAAAGATCGCCCTTGAGGTGAGGACCTGAACATAAAATTACACCTTTTCTAATATGCTGATGAGTTTAAAAAATTTGATGAATCTCTTTAAACAGACTCCCGCAAACTGCATCAGACATGTTATAATTCCCATGAATATATCGGTTATAAAAGGGGCTTAGACACTGAGCCCCTTTGCCGTGTCATTTAACAGGGAAAGAACAGGGGGAGATGTAAAAATCCGAACGCATGATTGCGGAGATAATCAAAAAGCAACTGAACCTTAACTGACAAACCTTGAACAAAGGAAGCAAATCCATCAACATCCCACAGTATATAACCATTGAAGAAGTTCAAAGGATATGCTCGGAACTGGGCATCAGAGACTGGTCATCTGTTTCATAGGCAAAGGTGCCCCTTGAGTAGGCAGAAAAGATTCTTGCCCAGGTCAATCTCAAGACAATGCCTATTACGCCGGCGATTTTCCATCAGGTGCTTGAGGTCGAGCTGGAGCACGGAACCCGATTCCAGGATGCCAATGTAACAAACAACCACCCGATCCTGACCGGCATGATTGTCCTGGCGCACCTCAAGGAGTCCATGGAATATTATGAGCGCCTGGAGGTTGCCGAAATTGAAGGAGATCTTCTAAAGGCAGTTCTGGGAGGAGACCTCAACAGGATTAGGAAAAAGTATAAAAGCCTCCTCAATGCAAAGAGCGCTCTTATTGCGGCAGAGAGCAGGCAGATGAAATAGCCGCGGGAGAGACCATGTCGGATGATATCCTGCTTAACGTCACACCTCCCTACCTCTTTGAGCAGATACCCTTTCCCGGAGTGCACATACTGGAGGGCTTTCTTCTCGGTCAGCCTTCGGACCTGTCCCTAAGCGGCTTGGGTGCCTTCCACGGACAAAAAATACAATCGCTCTATTTGAAAGCTATTTTACTCGCCCTGGTCTTTTAGCTACCACGCCATCAGTGTCAAGCTCATAATCAATTGTCAGGTCATCTTCCGGCAGGGTCGTCTCATTGTTTATCATTAAACCCCCGCGGATCTTTTTCATCACATCCTTGCCTAATTTCCTGTCTTCAGGAATGTCTTCAATCTTGATTCGTGCCATAATTACCTCCTGCATAATTATGTAATAGCGTTATTATACTGGTAGTTTAAACAGGGCTATTTTCTATAAGTACTCTAATTTGATACAGTGAGAGTATCAGTTCATAAGAAGGTTCTGCTTTTGTTATTTTCAGGATTTCCCTGCAGACCTCCTTGTTTGTCTTTTTGCCATCAAAGAAGTCAATAATTTTGTAGATTCTTCCGGATATTCCAATGGGGTCAAATTCGGAATAGGATATTAAAATGTATTCATCGCCTGTAGTTTTTTCAACGACCAGACGCGGGTTCCTTTTCAAAACGGCGGGCAGTTTCGGCTTTACAATTTTTTGCCGTTTTTTCATGACATCTTGAAGCAGAACTTCTCCGATAATTCCTGAAAGATTTTTAACTTGTCGCCTGTTTAGCCCTTTCACGATACTGTATGTCTCCTTGTAAAATTCCTCTTCCCTGCCGGCCCATTTCCCCCAGATACGCTCATATGTCTTTTGATCCGGCTTTTTCCCGTCTATCTCAAATGCAGAAAGCGGGCGGACCCCTTTCTGCTGAATAATGATTTGAGAGGCATCAAATCCGGTTTTCTGAAGGGTATATAGCTCCAGAACTTTTTCAACATGGAGAAGATAATTTCTTAGGGAGATCCAGAAAAGGCGACCATCTTCACCAGAGCTGTACTTGCAGAACCATGTGTTGCAAACGGCGCCATGAAACGGCCATAATGTGCACGTACCCCTTTCAGAATCAAAATACGGACAGATTATAGAGGAGGCTCTGCCGAAGGAGTCAGTAGAGGACTTCAAGAGAAGCTGATACTTCTCAGGCATCATTATGCCGTGGGGCATGACTGCGACCCCTTTATTTATGAGGCCCCTGATGCGCAACCGGCCTTCATTAAGCGCCGGATTCCTATCAGAAAGCAATGCTCCGACCATATAGTTGGGAAGGTTGGGGTAGTGCGTGCAGCACTTTATGCTGGGAGAAAAGCTCACGATTTCAGGCATCGAGGGATCAGAATTCATCATGGAACAGTCTGAACAGGAGCTGGCAGTCTCTTCCGGACTTTCATTTTCAAAAAAACGGGGAAGAAACCTCTTATAAAAATCAGGAAGCCAGTCTATGATTTTTTGTGACGGCACTATCGCTAAGCCTCAAATTTAGATGTTAATCAGGGATAAAATCATTATTTTTTTCATTTGATACTGCATCTTATATTTAAAAGCTTCTAGATATTCAGTTTTTAAAAATCTATGCCTGGTATGCGGGATGAAAACGCATTTTACAAATAATTCTTGCCGCACTTATGATAGAATATTAAAATTGCAGTCTATAAGTAATATTTTTTAATGGCCCCATAACCATGGCTAGAATAACCATCGAAGATTTAAATGAAAATTCATTTTCAGTTTTTCCTTCCCTTTATTCAGTCAGATTTAATAGGGCGGCATGCTTGCCACGGAATAATCTGGAGAGCCCCAATCTCCAAAGTGCGTTTTTCACGGCGTTAAAAAAACTTTCGAATGATCAATACTGTGAAGCCGCTGAGATATTCAAGAATATTCTTACTATTATTCCAAACCATCTTCCCTCACTCCATAATCTTGGAAAGGCGCTCTTTACACTAGGAGACATCGAGTCAGCGGTGAACCTTTTATGGCGGACGGCCCTTTTCGATGTCAGTGGATTGAGTCTTTCAGCCCTTGCTGCCATTATTCCCGGCCATCCTCGTGCCGGGGACACGGAAATTCTCCACATTAGAAAGGCATGGGGACATTTTATCACGGAAAAGATAAAGCCGTATCCCAGGAAACACAAAAGCCATCCAAGAACAGATCGCAAACTCCGGATCGGTTATGTTTCATCATTTTTTAACAAAGAAAACTGGATGAAGCCGGTTTGGGGGCTCATCAACAATCATGATCGTTCCCGTTACGAGATTTATCTCTTCGCAGATGTTCCCGAATCTCAATTTATAGGATATCAGGGACATCCCTCGGATACAATAATCACCATCTACAATTGTCCTCTCAAAGAAGCTGCGGACATAATATTGCGGAGGCGGATAGATATCCTTGTTGATCTCAACGGCTACAGTGCCGTCAATCGTCTACCGTTATACCTGTACAAACCTGCACCGCTGATACTCGGATGGTTTAACATGTTCGGAACCTCCGGGCTCGACTGTTTTGATTATCTTATTGCCGATGAGTATGTTGTCAGCCGGAGCGAGGAAGTGCATTATGTTGAGAAAATATTCAAGGTTGATGGCTCATATCTGACCTTCACTGTCGGTTATCCGGTTCCTCCGGTAACAGAGCCCCCCTGTATTTCAAACGGGTACATCACATTCGGCTCCCTCGCACCTTTGTATAAAATAATCGATGGAGTGGTGGATGCCTGGTCACAGATACTTCACCGCGTTCCTTCAAGCCGGCTCCTTATCAAGAATGCTCAACTGAGTTCGTTTGCCAATCAAAACTATCTGTTGCAGAAGTTTCTCCTGAGGAAAATATCTCCTGACCGTCTGATATTTTCGGGCCCCTCAAAGCACTATGATTTCCTGGAGGCGTATATGCATGTTGACATTGCACTCGATACTTTCCCCTATAATGGAGGAACAACAACATCAGAGGCACTGTGGCAGGGAGTCCCCGTCATCGCCTTCCCCGGCAACAGATGGGTTTCCCGGACCAGCACTTCCATACTGAAAGCCGCCCGAATGGATGAATGCATTGCCGCTGATATGGCGGACTATATTGAAAAGGCGGTTGTTTTCGCCACCCGATCGAATTATTCCAAAAAACTCCGCGAGCTTCGTATGAATATGCGGGAAAATCTTCGTAAAAGTATAATTAACGACTGCTCCAATTTTGCCAGGAACATGGAAAAAATATACGATCAAATATGGCTAAACCATATATTTAATTTCAAACAATAGCCCAAGAATCAATTACATTGATTTCCAGGCTGAACAGATTATTCCCAAAGCGGGATTTCTGCACCTGAAGCTGTGCCTTTGCTCAATGCTTTTCACCCTGCCAAAGCAGGTCCCCAGTCCTCCGGAATCTCCCGGAGAGACTAGGGTTGCCCCCGTTGGAAAAAGTACAGGTCGTCAAATCAACACTACCTTAAAAGGGGCACTCCCCTTTAATCTTTTTAAAATTTATTTTGGAATCAACGGGTTATTGGACTGTTCATAGATTCAATTATAATCCAATCTTTATGATCCTGGTCCGTTGCTTCCCCTTTTATATCACCGATTTTAACATACGCCACTCCTCCCCTGATGCGCTTCATTTCGTCTTCAGTGATTTTATAATCCTTGGGCAGATCCCTGATTTTTATCTTTGCCATAGTTTAATGCCTCCTTTTTTAATGTTACAGTCATTGAATGATCCAAATAACGTTACGACACCCTTGAATCAGCCTAAAAAACAGCAATCATACTATTTCAAAAGCGTTTCTAAATCATACTGTTCAAAATCTTCCGGATCTAAAGCATCATCAATGCCTTTGTTCCATGCCTTTTTAGCTTGATCATAAAACGTCCCGCCCATGATGTTTTTCATCTCCTCTTTGCTGATTTTCTGATCTTTTGGAAGATCCATAATCTTTATCTTTGCCATACATTTCACCTCCTTTTATAAAATAAAATCTCAGGCTGAAGGTGTGGCCTTAATTTCTAAATCTGGTATGCTATTTTTGGGGAATACTGGTGCCGGAGGTTAAACCCCCTCCGCCTGTCCCTGCCTCATCTCCCGAACTGCTCTGCGTATCCCCTGGAATTGCCGGATCGCTGCTATTGTAATTTACTGAACTGCTTCCTTCATCACCATGACTGCCTGCACTTGGATATGGAACTGGAATAGACATCCCCGGAAGCATGCATACGGCGGAATAAGCGCCTCCTTGTAGTATTTTCATCTCTCTTTTGCTTATTGCACGATTCTCCGGCAGATCATTTATCTTTATCCTTGCCATAGGTTGGCACCTCCCTTTTCTGTGCTGTAAATTATCGTTAACACATCCGGTTAGTTAAATAATCTATTTAATATTAAACCGTAGCAGGCTATTGCCCCCTCCTCCTTCTTCGCGGGTAAACATATCCGGGCTGACAATCCGGGCTACATTGCCTATTCGTTTAACTGCGCCGCCACGGATTTGCTTCATGATATCCTTGCTGATCTTCATGTCTTTGGGCAGGTCTTTTATCTGGATTCTAGCCATAATAAGTCACCTCCTTGTTTGGCGCTTAAAAAGCTAATCTGATCATGATGGGTTAAATTGATCAATTTGATTATATTAAACCATTTAAATTTATTGATGTCAAACAGTTTTTTTCATAATGAAAAAGCATATGTGGAACCTGCGGTCGAGTCGCAGAAAGCCATACGAAATGGAAATGAATTTAATCAGGATTTGATTTAATCATTCTACAGGCGAAAGAAGTGGCAAAGGATTTTCTGTGATCAGGCAGTGGAGACCGGCGCCGCCAAACAGGGGATATTGAACAATAGGGATATCAGCGACCTTAATATTTTCTGATCCGGCTATATCAGCAACCGTGGACAGAACATCATCATCCCCGCATGTTGCCAGGACCTTTCCATTCTCAAACTGGACCATGGCGGTTGAAAAGGGGATGGTTAGGCTTTTTCGCGGCGCGTGTACCTCAACATCAATTTCAGCGCAATTTTGTTTAACAAGATCCAGGGATTTCTCCACGGACAAAGGATCCGAAAGAGGACCGGTCCTGTAAGCAGGGTCTATTATTAAGTGAAAGCCGCCATCCTTTCCTTTAAAGAGAGATGCGCTCAGGTCGATATGGGAATGGTGAAACAGGAATTTCCTCTCGCCTCTGGGTGAGAGGCCATAAAAAAGGGCATAGGGGACAAAGGCCACCTTCATTCCCCTGTCCCTGAGAATCGAGATGACCTCAGATTCTCTGACCCTCCTTCCTGCCTCCTGGTTTAGCCCAAGGATCATGTGATTTCCCGAGAGTAGCACCCTGCCCCCCTCCCCCCATCCTGTATGAAAGACCCTGCAGCCGTTCAATAATGGCGAAGGGATCTTGAACAGCTTACTGTGGACCAGAATAATATTTGCATCCTTCACATAGACGCACATATCACGTGGAAATATCTGCCAGTGTACGACCTGCTTATAGGGAAGCCGGAGGCTGCTGCAGCCATACTCCCTCAGCCGGCGGCCTGTTTCCCTGTCGCCCCTTTCCAGATCTACAACCCTGAATTTAATCTTCATGTGAACCAGGGCCTTCACAATCGAACGATATTCCAGCTTTAAACCGGCAACCATGGATGACCTGCCATGTGTTTTCTTAAAAAGCCGCAAGGCAGTCCTGTATTGGCCGACAGGAATGAACTGACGTGTGTCTTTTTTGAAGTTCAGATTAAAATATGGTGTACCGATGAGATATTCATGTTCATCTATAACATCCTTAGGCCTGAAGGCCGGTTTGTTGTATTTATTTGCATGAACTGAGCTTTTCAGCTCTGCGGTGGGAATTATGACATGCCTTTCAAGAGGTATGGCTTTTATTTTGAGCATAGGTCAAACACTCAAAAGACATATTGGCGGTCTATATTGTTTAGGGGCAGGCGCCCAGTCCGGATTCAAGCCAAACAAGGGGACGTCAGGACAGTCAGATTACTTTTTCCCCTCGGCCCTCTCCAGCATTTCCAGATATTCCCTGTAGCTTAAAATAACCGAGACCGGCCTGCCCTGCCGGTTTACCAGGTACTTTTTGCCTTCAACAGAGGTCTCATGTAGAATTTCTCCGAAAATAAGCTTTGCCTTTGCCGCGGGAATCGGCTCCAGATCGGTAATTTTTATCTTTGTCATTCCATGTGCCCTGTTCCTATAATCCGGCGCCACATATGCCTGATATCATTTGTGGCGCCGATAAATAGATTTATTTCATTTCATTGGCCAGCCAGTCCTTGTAAATCAATTCTCTGATGGATTGCTTAATGATCGGGGCCTTCATATATTTAGTTGCGCCCCCCTTGCTTTCAAGCCTGCTTTTATAGGCATTTATCAGGATATTTGTCTCAAGATATCCTTCCAGCGCTTCCACTGTCAACCCGTTTTGTCTGAGCCATCTTTCGGTGTCAGATGCCTTCGCAAGACCATTCATGGCCCTGAAGGTATCTGCCGCGCTTTGAAGCTGCTTTGTTGACACCTTAATCCCTCCCTTGCGTGCGGCTTCGGCTGTTACCTTGCGCTCGACCACAGCCTTCAGTGCCGGCGCAAACTGGCCTGTGATCCTTAAATAATCAACAACCTCTGCTACAGCTATCTCTACTTCTTGTTTCTTGTTTGCCATAAATACCCCCTTTCTTAAGTTTGTTTCTAATCATCAAGGGGCCTCCCATGGTCCCTTTATTCGGATATCTCAAAACCTCCTTTTACTGCCTGTGAAAACCACTCATCAAAAAGTCTCTCCTTTATCTCTTCAGAAGCACTATCATTAAGCTCTGCCTTTTTAATATCCTCCACAAGTATCAGCTGAAAAATCCCTTCACGGTTGAACGGCCCGATAATATCACCTGCTAAGGCATTAAACACCTTTGCCGCAGTGGTCTGGCTTAGCATTCTCCTTCTGATAGGGCCGACATATCCGCCGGCGTACTTTGTTGAGGCATCAATTGAATGCTTCCTGGCGAGCGCATGGAAATCCTCGCCTTCTTCTGTAACCTGCAAGACAATTTCATCTGCCAGGTTTTTATCTCTCACGACAATGACAGATATTCTTGCTTCATCAAAATCCCCCCGATTATTTACAAAAAACTCCTCCACTGTTTGTTTATCAGACAACTGGTCTTTTAGGTGCGCCATCAATAAAGACCTTTCACAGAACTGCTCAAAATCATCCTCTGTCAGCCCGTACCTCTTCAAAAAGGAATATGTGTCTTCAGCTGTAATCAGGCCATGCAGTTTCCTGAAGTTGTCGGCAAACTGCTGCAGCTCCTCATCGGTAAAGCTCAAACCCATCTCATTTGCCTTTTTTTGCGCCTCATGGAATTTGATCGCATTTTTTAAAACTGCATCGGCCTGACCGGTGGGAGAGAGAAGCCTGATAATTTCCTCAGGCATTAATTCTCCATTAGCATATTTTATCTTCATGGCGGTTCCCCTCTTTGATGGGTTATCAGCGTTTCAGCTTTGAAAACAGCATCGAAAAAATGGTTTTATTATCGGTCACTATCTCCGCCGTGGCCGTCATCCCGGGCCTGACAGGATAGCTCCTGCCCTTTGCCTTAAAATACAGTGAATCAAGCGACCCCTTCACCTGGTAAACATATCCAAACATTTTGTCTTCAACGGCGGATGGTGACACTGCGGTAACCTTTCCTGAAAGGGTTCCGTAATCGGTGTAGGGAAAGGCGTCAAATTTATATTTTATTTCAAGGTCCTTCTCGATAAACCCTGCATCCTTATTGGCTACCGTAATATTCATGAACAGAGGGGCATCGGCCGGGACGATTGTGCACAGGAGGTCCGACTCCCTGACATATTCGCCCATATTTCTAAAATTCAGCTCCAGAATGGTCCCGCTGTCGATTGCACGGATAACATTGCCTTCTTGACGGGCTGGCGCTTCATCGTCCGGCGATCCCCCTTTGAGAGAAAGCAGTTTTTCATTCATTTCAAGTTCGTTTTTCATTGACTGAAGGGTCGTGGATTTTTCCAATGAAAGGCTGAGTATATTCTTCTCGAGCATAGCCTTCTGGGCCGTAAGCTTTTCAATATCCGTCCTGGCCCGTTCAAGCCTGCTCTTGATATTGTTGTATTCGCTTATGGAGGTAAGTTTTTTTTCATACAGTTTTTTCGTATTTGCGAATTCCGCTTCAAGATTCTCAGCCTCTTTTCTTAAATAGCTCAGATCAAAATCAACGGTCTTCATCTCATCCCTTGAAGACGATATCTTTGTATTATAGGACTCCTCCTGCAAAGGGATGGCCTTTCTCAGTTCGTCTGTCTTTGCCAGATATGAAATCGTTTCTCTTGAATCGGCAACAAAGGTTGAGTTAATGACAAAAAGCGGGGCATTTTTTTTAACGGATTGCCCTTCAGAGACATAAATCTTGCTGATATACCCGCTAAGCGAGGAGCTGATATTTATGATATGCGTCTCCGGCATTGCGACCGCCCTGTTCTCCACGACGATATCTATCCTGCCAAGGAGTGAATAGATCAAAGCGGCAAATATCATGAGGAGGATAATATAAACCAGCCCCCTTGCAAAAATGTTCGGCATCTTCTTGAGCTGTTCCGCCACAAGAAAGTTCTCCGATGGAGAGTCCACGGGCGTAATCTCTATTACATCCCCCTGCTCAACCTTTTGGTCTGTATTTTTTTCTTCATCCATGGATATAATCTTCTAAAGGTTTAACTGCTGATGAACCAGGTAATGATAAAGACCCCGATGTTCCATAAGCTCATCGTGGGTTCCGGCTTCAACTATTTCGCCGTTGTCAATAACAGCGATCCTGTCCGCATTCCTGACAGTGCTTAACCTGTGGGCAATAATGATTGATGTCTTATCCTTCAAGATGGTGTTCATATTTTTCTGGATCGCCTGTTCTGATTCAGTATCAAGAGAACTCGTCGCCTCATCGAATATAATGATCCTCGAATTTCTATAAAGCACCCTTGCAATAGCTATCCTCTGTTTCTGCCCCCCCGAAAGCTGGAGGCCGCTTTCTCCGACCTTCGTCTCATATCCAAGCGCAAGGTCGGAAATAAAGTCATGGGCATTCGCCAGGGTTGCCGCCTCGATGACCTTTGCCATTGTCTCCTGGGGATCATGCATTGAAATGTTTTCTCTGATGGTCCCGTTGAATATAAAATTTTCCTGAAGGACAAACCCGACGATCTGACGGAGATGGTTCAGATTGACATTTCGCACATCGATGCCGTCAATGGTGATCTTTCCCTCTGTTACATCATAAAATTTTGAGATAAGTTTTACCAGGGTCGTTTTTCCCGATCCGCTTCTTCCCACCAAGGCAAGTGATTTTCCCGGCTCGATCTTAAGATCGATATTTGAAAGTATAAAGGGATCTTCCGGCCCGCCGTATCTGAAAAAGACCTTGTCAAAGATAATTTCTCCCTTCGGCTCCCTGATAACGATCCCGGAAGGATCTTCAATCGTTTCAGGCTGCTCAGCCCTGGCTGAGAATACGTCATTTAACCTGTCAATGGATACGAGGGTCTGCTGGACCTCATCCCATGCTGTTATGATCCTGTTGATAGGGGTTATAACGCTGCCCACCAGTGCCATAAATGCCATGAGCTCGCCTACGGTCATGACATTCTGCATGACTTTAAGTGCCCCGTACCACAGGACAAGGGTTGAACTCATCATTCCGACAAAATTGCCCAGAGAGTTAAAGTACATGGAAGTATTAAAAAGCCTGAAATCAATATTGAGGCTTTTGACGAATTTATCCTCCCATTTCCATCTTATGGGATATTCGGCGTTCATTGCCTTGACTGCATCAATGGCGTTTATTGATTCAATTAAATGGGAGCTGGAATCGCTGTGCGCCTGGAATGAGTCGACATTAAGTCGCTTCAGCATGGGGGTAAATATCAGGGTTATCCCGGTATAAACAGGGACAAGGAGAACAACCAGCGCCGCCATCGTTACATTGTAATAGAACATCATTGACAGATAAACGATAATAAGAATCGTATCCAGAACAAGAGTAAGCGCTGTATTAGTCAGGAAATTCCTGATTTTCATGTTTTCGCCGAAGCGCGCGATAAAATCGCCGATCTTCCTCACCTTGAAGTACCCGAGTGGAAGGGCAAGCATGTGCTTGTAAAAGGCTATAAGCATGCGAAGATCGATCTTCATGCTCGTATGAACGATGAGATACTGCCTGAGGATGCCCACAAGAAACCTGAAGATAATCACAATTATCATTCCGGTGAGCATGATGTTAAGAAGGGATATGTTATTGTGAAGGATGACCTTATCAATTATGTTCTGAGTAAATATAGGTGTGGCCAGCCCGAACATGTTAAGGATTATCGATGCGATCAGTATCTCGAAAAGAATAGTCCTGTAGGGCGTCACAAACTGGGTAAAGTTTCTGATGGAGGATATGTTCTCTTCCTGCTTTTTGAATTCAGGCGTCGGTTCAAGAATAAGCGTAATGCCGTTCCAGTTTTCAATGAAATACTGTTTCTTATACTTCCGCAGCCCCTTGGCAGGGTCCGCAACCCAGATTTCATTTTGGGTTATTCTGTAGACAACGACATAATGATACCCCTGCCAGTGTATCATGCAGGGAAGCGTGACGGACATCAGCTTTTCATAATCCAGCTTCATCCCATGGGTTGTGAATCCGATTTGCTCCGCTGCGGATGCAAGATTGGCAAGGGATGATCCGCTCCGGTCCACGTAGGCGAGTTCCCTCAATCTGCTCGAAGAAAAGAATTTTCCGTAGTATTTGGCAATCATCATGAGGCATGTAGTCCCGCATGACATCTGGTCGTATTGCCGGACAAAAGGGAAATGAATATTCTGGTAATAATAGGAGGCTAATTTTTTAAAGTGCTTCTTTTTTTTTCTGGAGGGTGTTACATCTTCTTTAAGAACATCCTTTTCTACTTTGATTCCCTTAAATGCTGCCAGCTCCTCTTTGATTATTTCCTTATAGGGAATCGGAGGGACATCCGATAAATATGAAGCTATACGGTCCTCAATAACGCCTTTCATCTTGGGTGACTTCGTCACCATGTTCTGAAAGGCTTCTTTTGATAATGAAAACAGATGACAATCTGTAAGGCACACAACATCGGCATAACGTTTTGCTTCTTCCAGTAATGCCTTCTCTCCGAAGAATTCCCCCTCTCTCAGAAAGTTTATGATTTCTGATTTATCATCTTCCCATCGTACAATCTTAAGCTTGCCTGTTTCAATCAGATAGAATTTGTCAGGATCTGCGCCCTGCGTGAAGACAACTTCACCTGTTCTGAAATACTCCGGCTTGAATTGATCCACCAGTTGCCGGAGTTCCTGGGGCGGCAGGGAGGAAAGTTTGCTGCATGACTTGAGGAAGATATGGATCGATGTGTATTTGATAAATTTGTCGAAATACTCCCTGAGCTGCGGTTTGGAAAAAATATATTTATTAAAGGATTCCTTGCCGATGGAGATCAGGATACTGTCTTCAGCGGCCCGCATTGTCGCGTTGCGTAACCTGTCGGAGATCAGCGCTGTCTCGCCAAAATGATCCCCCTTTGTCATAACTCCGAGATTAGTCTCAGTTTGCTTCTCATCTTTTCGAAGCACCCGGATTTTACCGCTGTAAACAATATAGAATTTGTCTCCGGCATCTCCCTGATTAAAAACTATTTCTCCGGCATTAAAAGACTTTAATTCGGCGGATGAGATCAATTCGTTCAGTTCTTCATCCCGAAGTATTGAAAAGAACCACAGGTCTCTTATAAATTTTAGGGCATCCTTAATATCCATGGATACATTATCTCTCTATTGATTGTTGGCAAACGTTTCCATTTCCCTCTGGTAGAGCCGGCAAACGCCTATCAGGATTATGTAATCAAGCTTATTCGCTATCATATCAAGCTCCGCATTGATGAGGGATGTCTGATAGTCAAGGGTATTAAGGACCGTAGTCTTTTCGGCCACCAGCCTCTCGATTTCATAATCAAGATTCTGTTTTGAGATGGAAGTGATTTCTTCAGATAATTCAACCTTCCTTTTAACCGTCTCGAGGTCATCGTACAATTCACTGATGTAATTCCTGACCTCCTGAATTCGGTTTTCCCTTTGAATCTCAACCTGTCTTATCCTGTTTTCTGCCAGCCTTACCTTGCTTCGGGCCATGGTGTTTTTAACAGGAAACTTAAGAGTGCCCGAAAGCAGAATCCTGTAATTTCCAGGTGAGATATCAGTTGCGGATCCAAGCCACCTCTCGGCATCGTAGCCGTCTGCCCCAAGCTCAATCGCCCCTGTCAGTTCGGGCTTGAGGTCGTCCCGCGCCTTAAACAGCTCCAGGCCATAACGCTGAAAATCATTTTCGTACCCGATCAGTTCAAGGTCCATGCCTTCAGCCTTTGCGGTTATATCGGAGGGATCAGGCTGCCTGAACCCTTTTATTATCTCGTCGATGGATGTGGTCAGCCTATAGTCTTTGTCTTTATTATAGTCGACATTACTGAACATTGAAAGCATCAGCTGATTTTTTTTCTGCCTCATGAGGTTTTCAATTTCCAGGATCTCCCTGTCGCGGATATAGAGGACGGTCTGCATTTTGTTCTGATCCGTTACTGGAAGCCTGCGCATCTCAACCTTTTCTTTTACTACATCAAATATAGCCTGGGTGTTTTCGCGTATCTCATTTTTAACCCTCAGTTCCTCTACAGTAAGAAACAGTGAAAAGTAATCCCTGAACACATTAAAAAGAACGGCATTTTTATTGTCTTCATATCTTTGACGGGCGAGTTCAAGCGCAAGTGCAGACTTATTGATCTCAAAATTTGTTACCGCTTCTCCGCGCCCCCTCAGGAGAGGCTGCTCATACTTGATGAATATGCTCGATCGATACTCTATCTCCTGGGCCGTGGGAAGGTCATAAACGGTTTTATCCTTCTGGGTTGAAAAATTCAGAGAAGATACACCTCCATAGCTGTTTTTCCTTTGTATTGATGCTGTCAGTCTGGGCATCTCCATCCAGGAATAGCTGTTTATATTATCCGATTTCCAGCTGTATTGATCCCATCTGCCCATCAGATCAAATTGGGGGATATAGATGCTCCTCTGAGATCCCAATTCGATCTCTGCATTTTCTTTCTCAATATCATAATAGGCGATGGTCCTGTTTTTGCTGAGTGCATTAGAAAAGGCCTCTGCAAGGGATAAAGCAGTGGATTCTGCGCGCGCATGGACGATAAACACTGTGTGTATGAGAAAAATAGCCATAAGCGCTATCCGGAGATATATTCTCTTTATCAAAGGAAAGACATTTCTAATGGTGAAGCCTCTGGCCATTAACTTTCCTGCGAGTTTGCTGAAAAAGGTTTTGAAAGGTAAGATCCAGAATGTTCTGCGCACATCATAAGCATAACATATGCTGAATATTATAACGAATTTTCCACAAGTAAAATCTCAAAGAATACGTTAATGCACTGTGCCTGAATAGAATTGATATGATTATAAAAAGTTGCTGTTATTAGTCAGAATTTTATTAAGTTTAGCTTTGTGTGTCAAGGCAAAATGAGTCTGCCTATTGTTCCTGTCAGGAACGATCGGCACTAGGCCGGGTATAAGATCTGTAACATCTCCCTGAAAATATGCGGATTGGCAGCCACGATAGTCTTATGAAAGGGTGAATATGCTTCTCCCCTGTAATCGCCTAACATCCCCCCTGCCTCCTGCACAACAAGGCTGCCCGCCGCCGTGTCCCATGGATTGAGCCCCTGCTCCCAGAACCCGTCAAATTTCCCTGCCGCCACATAGCAGAGGTCTATTGCCGCTGCGCCGGGTCTCCTGATGCCCTGGGCGCTGGTTATCATCCTTGTGAAGATATCAATTACTCCTTTATTGTCTTTATGGATGGTATAGGGGAATCCCGTGGCAAGGAGCGAGTCCTTGAGCGTCGTGGTCCGGGATGCCTTTATCGGACTCCCGTTTAAAAAGGACCCTCTGCCTTTTACTGCCTCAAAGTGCTCATTCATAATGGGGTTGAATACCTGTCCAAGGACAATCTCACCCTTTACCTGAAGCGCTATGGATACGGCAAAAAACGGAAAGGAGTGGGCGTAATTGGTTGTGCCGTCCAGCGGGTCTATTAACCATAACCGTTCGGAATTATTGCCTATCTCTCCCGATTCCTCCGTCAGAAATCCGTCGCCGGGGAAGGCTTCTCCGATCACCTTGAGGATCGCCTTTTCCGACCGGATATCGGCCTCGGTCACCAGGTCGATCTCTCCCTTTTTAGTTATCTGTTTCAGGTTGCCGAAAAGCCCTGTCAGTATCTCGCCTGCCTCTTTGGCAGCCTGCCCGGCAACAGATGATTCCTTTTCCCACATGATTGACTCCTTGAAACGGGGGTTGTATTATTATGCCGTTCATACCACGTCTTAAAACCCCTTGACAAGACATGTTTTAAATGTTAGCAAATCTGTTTTTTATAACTCCTTGTTCCGTTATCCCCGGTAACCACTCCCTTTGCCGATACCGAAATATTCCGGTGTCCGGCCACAGGGGGCGAGACCGGTCTGGACGGGACCGATGATTATTTTAATAGCCCGAAAGGAGAAAATTTATGAGGCATTATGAAATAATTTATATCATCAACCCAAATGAGAGTGACGACGAGTTTAATGCAATAGTAGAGAAGTTCAACAACCTGATAGTGAACCAGAAGGGTGTTATCATCAAGACCCAGAAATGGGGCAAACAGAGACTTGCCTATACCGTTAAAAAATTCAATAACGGTTTCTATGTCCTGGTTGACTTCTGTGCGAACCCCGGAGTTACTACCGAACTCGAGAGAAATCTTAACCTCGATGACAGGATTATCAAGTACCAGACCGTAAAGCTCGCGGATAAAGCCGATCCCCAGGAATTAATCGAAAAAGAGAACGAGGCGCAGAAACAGGCCGCTTTTGCTGCTAGCCAGGAGGCGGTTGTACCCCCCGCGGCTGTGGAAGAGGGCGAGGCTGCGGAGATGGATGAGAGTGAGGTGGAAAATGGATAGAGACAGAGACAGAGATAATGACAAGTTTCCAAAAGGGGGAATGGCTTTTCACAGGAGAAAGGTGTGCAGGTTTTGCGCTGACAGCAGCCTTAAGATGGATTACAAGGACCTGAGATTGTTGCGATCCTTTACCACGGAACGGGGAAAGATCGTTCCGAGAAGAATTTCAGGCAATTGCGCAAAGCACCAGAGGATACTTACAGTGGCAGTTAAAAGGGCAAGAAAGATAGCCTTTTTACCCTATACAACAGCGACTATCAGGTAATCTAAAAGATCTTTGTCCTGCTTGATTATTGGTAAAATGCCTCCCGGGGCAGTTATCCGGGGGGCCTGTTTACTGCCTTTGTATGCCTTTTAGGGATTGCCTGCCTGAAAAGATATGAAAATTGCTAATACCATCGGTTTTGCCGCTTCGGTCATCCTGGTCCTGTCGATTTCTGTCTGGATGCCGGTAGTCGGCCCTTTTTTCAGCATGGTAATTCCGCTTCCATTTCTCTTTTATTTCTGCAAACTGGAGATGAAAGAGGGACTGATTAACGGCGCAATAACCCTGTTTATCGCAGGGTTGCTGGGAAAGATTACGGGGCAGTCGTATCTGTTCCTTTTCTGTCTGGAGTTCGGCATTGTCGGCCTTGTAATTTCTGAACTCTTTAAGAGGCGGATATCCATCGGGGCCACGATCTTCCTGGGAACCGCGGCCATGCTTTTTATGGGGGCTGTATTCCTTTTCCTGGCCGGGATCTCCAAAGGCCAGGGGCCATTTGAAATGGTCCTGGGCTATCTCCAGACAAATCTGGGCAAAACGGCAGCCGTATATGAACAGTCAGGGCTAGATCAGGAAAAAATCGAGCAGATTAAACTGGCCTTTGATTTTTTAAGCAGGCTGATTGCCAGGATCTACCCCGGGCTTATCATAGTGTGTACAGGGCTGGTGGTATGGCTTAACGTGATTCTTGGCAAACCCCTGTTCCGGGCTGGAGGGCTGAGCTATCCGGCCTTCGGGGATGCCGACAGGTGGTGCGCCCCGGAATTTCTGATTTGGGGCATAATAGGCTCAGGATTTGCTTTATTTTTGCCCTCAGCAGGTATAAGATTTGTCGGTGAAAATCTGCTGGTTGTGCTGGCAGTGATATATGTCTTTCACGGGCTGTCCATCCTGATGTTTTTTTTCAATAAATACAGGATGCCCGGATGGGCAAGGGCCGGGATATATTTTCTTATTGTCTTGCAGCAGGTATTCCTTTTCATGCTGGCCCTTGTGGGACTTTTTGATCATTGGGCGGATTTTCGGAAGATACATAAGAAGATGGATGCTGAATCAGTATAACCCGCGGGGTTGATCGTTGCTCTGACATAATATTTGGCATCAATTGCACAATACATAATTTTTTGCTGACAGCTGACGGCTGAAAGCTTACACAACGTAAAGTTCTTCATTATGGAGGAAATTCAATGAAAGTAATATTAAGACGGGATATGGATGAATTGGGTCTGGAAGGCACTATAGTGAATGTGAAAGAAGGCTATGCCAGGAATTATCTTATTCCTAAGGGGTTCGCCCTTGTTGCCGACAACAGGAATATCAAACTCATCGAGAGCCAGAAAAAAAAGATTGAAACAAACAGGATAAAGGCCCGGGAAGATGCGGAACAGGCAGCCAAGACCCTTGAGGGAATTGTCATAACCATAGCTCATAAGGCTGGCGAAGAGCAGAAACTATACGGGTCTGTAACCAGCATGGACATCGCTGATGAACTGGAGAAAAAGGGCATATCCATCGACAGGAAAAAAATAGTCCTGGACAAACCCATCAAGACCCTTGGGGAATTTGACGTAAAGGTTAAGCTGCACCCGCAGGTGGTCGGTTCTCTAAAGGTAACGGTCGTTCCGGGGGAATAACTTCCTGCGTTTTCAGATTTAAAATATTCGACTGATATTTTCCTTGCACCCTGTATCTCTGGATTCTACGGCCCGTTCGGCATACTCACGGTCCTGAACGTGTCGAAGGGCTGACCGCAGAATCCAGGATTTGTTTTTTAAAGATTTGCCATGGCAACAAAAGAAAAAACAGTCCCTGCTTCCGTCAAGGTCCCTCCGCAGAACATGGAGGCCGAACAGGCTATACTGGGCGGGATACTTATAAACAATGAAGCCATGAACCAGATCATGGACATCCTGTCCCCTGAATGCTTCTACCGTGAAGCCCACACGCACCTGTTTGAAGGCATGATCAGCCTTTATAATAATGATGAGCCGGTTGACCTTATAACCCTTTCCCAGCACCTAAAGCAGAAGAACCTCCTTGAAAAGGCGGGCGGCGCCGATTACCTGGCCTCACTGGTGGACGCGGTCTCCACCTCCGCGGGCATAGCCTTCCACGCGGAGATAGTACGGCAGCTCTATATCAGGAGAAAGCTCCTTATCCAGTGTTCCGCCATATCCGAAGACTGCCTCCAGAACTGGCATACTACCGATGAGCTCCTGGACCTTGCCGAACAATCCATCTTTGACATAGCGCAGGAAAAGGTCGGCGAAGGCTTTTCCCCTCTCGAAAGCATAATCAAGGACAGCTTTAAAAAACTTGAAAGCGTTTCGGAAAACGAGGGGTTTGTAACGGGGGTCCCAACCGACTTTACCGACTTTGACCGCCTTACAGCAGGCCTGCAGCCGTCAGACCTTATTATCCTGGCGGCCAGGCCCGGCATGGGGAAAACCGCCCTTGCCCTGAATGTGGCCTATAACGCCGCCAAAAGGACAAGGAAGGGCGTTGCGGTATTTTCCCTTGAGATGTCCAAGATGCAGCTGGGCATGAGGCTTCTGGGTTTTGAGGCCATGATAAACGCCACAAAGCTGCGCACAGGCACATTGAGGGACGGCGACTGGGCGAAGCTTACCGAGGCCGCCAACCAGTTATCCGAGCTGCCTCTGTTCATAGATGATACATCAGGTATAAGCGTCCTTGACATGAAGGCCCGCTGCAGGAGGCTGGCTAAGAAAGGCCCGCTTGCCATGATCGTTGTCGATTACCTTCAGCTCATCCAGGGCAGGGCCTCGGCGGAATCCAGGCAGATCGAGATATCCGAGATATCCAGGTCCCTCAAGGCCCTTGCAAAGGACCTGAATGTCCCTGTTGTGGCCCTCTCCCAGCTGAACAGAAAGGTTGAAGACCGGCCCAACAAGCGGCCGCAGCTGAATGACCTGAGGGAGAGCGGGGCCATAGAGCAGGATGCGGATCTCATACTCTTCATATACAGGGATGAGGTGTACAACCCTGCAACGGAGGAGAACAGGAACGTGGCGGAGATCATCCTTGCCAAGCAGAGGAACGGCCCCACAGGCTACTTCAAATTGACATTCCAGGCGGAATTCACCAGGTTCAGGGACCACCAGAGCGACAATTATTATCCTCAGTACAGTCAAGGGGAATAGAATATAGACAAGATATTCGGTAAAACAAGCGGCCTCAAGGCAAGTCACCTGAAATACCTTCAGAATATCTACAGGCGAAGGATCCCACCCCGCGAGATAATATCCCGGGATGCCCTGCGGCAGATAGCTGCCATATCATCGGAAACAAAAAGGCAGGTTGGTCTTCTTATAACAAGGGGCGGTGATGTCGCCTCTGTAATAATCGGCGATGACAAACGGATATCCATCCCTGATCTTTCCGGATACAGATCAACAGGCAGCAGGCTCAACGGCCTGAGATGCATCCACACACACCTCCATAACGAACCCATTTCACAGGAAGACCTTTCAGACCTGGTGCTCCTCGGCCTGGACATGATGGTGACCGTCCGGGTTGATCCCGAAGGCATCCCCGGCCCTATCGATTACGCCCATATACTCCCCAGCAATGTCGGAGACAGGGGCTGGGACATAACAACGGTCCCTGACTCTGGCCGGTTAAATGCTGATTTTCTCGAACTTATACGTGCTATAGAGGACGAGCTGTCCAGGACCGACAGGAGGCCCACCCTTGAAAGGAAGGACAGGGCCTTACTGGCGGCTGTAGTAACAGGACCGTCAGGGCCTGCAAAGGAATCCTTGAATGAATTAAGGGCGCTGGCAATATCAAATGACCTGGAGGTGGCCGGTGTCCTGGTCCAGCGCCTGAAAAGGCCTGATCCGCACTTTTTTATAGGCAAGGGCAAGCTGAGCGAGCTGGTCCTTAAATGCACCCAGACAGGGGCCGGCCTTCTTATATTCGACAATGAGCTGACTCCCAACCAGATAAGGAGTCTCACCGATTACACGGACCTCAGGATCATAGACCGGAGCCAGCTGATACTTGACATATTTGCAAGACGGGCGGTGACAAGGGAAGGCAAGATCCAGGTGGAGCTGGCCCAGCTGAAATACCTCCTCCCGAGGCTCGCGGAAAAGAATACGGCCATGTCCAGGCTCACGGGAGGCATTGGCGCAAGGGGGCCCGGTGAGACCAAGCTGGAGATCAACCGCAGGAGGGCCAGGGAGCGGATCATCAACCTCAACAGGGAGCTTGAGAAGATCAGGCAGCAGCGGCAGGACAGAAGAAGGCTGAGGAACTCAAGAAGGGTCCCGGTTATATCAATTGTCGGCTACACAAACGCGGGCAAGTCAACCCTTCTGAACACACTCACCAACAGCAGCGTAGGGGCAAAGAACCGGCTCTTTGAAACGCTTGACCCCAGCAGCAGGAGGCTCAGATTCCCGAGGGAAAGGGAGGTGATAATCACCGACACTGTAGGTTTCATCAGGGCGCTTCCCAAAAGCCTGATGGAGGCCTTTGCCGCGACACTGGAGGAGCTCCATGACGCGGACCTCCTCCTTCATGTTGTGGACGCCGCAAATCCAAGGATGGAGGAGCAGATAAAGACCGTTGAAGAGATACTGCTCCAGCTTGACCTTAAGGACATCCCTTGCATTACGGCATTCAACAAGGCCGATCTTATCCCGCCCGAAGAGGCGATTTCATTGTCCCGGTTCAGGGACGGTGTGCCCATATCCGCCGTTGACCGCACCACCCTTGCCCCGCTCCTTGCCAGGATCGAAAACTTCCTCTGGAACCAGGGCGATCAGGATGCCCCGACCCAGAAAGAAATCGACCGCTGACAGCTACATCCATTGATGGATGGATAAATCAGTCATCCGTGGTCTGTTACCTGTCATCTTGTTTGTGGACAAGGGATAAAAGGTGAGTCAACTAAAGACCCTCCATTGCACAGGGAGTGTAATAACAGATCGTATAAGCGATTGCGGATAAACACGCTCCTCAAAAACTTGCCCTCATTTATCGAACGCTGGCAATCCATTATTTCTTTTTTGCTTCAATCCCGCTTGTCTTATCCGTCACCTGCATGGTTAGTTTGATGGTGTCGTCGTCAACGGTCCCGGTAAAATGAAAGATGGATCCCTGAGCGGTTTTCGTAAAGAAGCTGATGTTGTTCCCCTTATGGGTGCCGTCGTAAAATGTATTAAGGTCTTGTTTACCGCCTGTCGAGGCATTAATGCCCGCGCCCGGTGCCTCGCCGCCCTTGGCGCCCTCTCCTCCAGGGGGCGGACCCATATTGCCCCGAGCCCCTCCCGTGCCTTCCGGAGCGCCGCCGCTAGGGCCGCCGCTGTTGCCCACGGAATACATCTCCCCGGTGATGACACCATTTTCGGCAACCAGTTCGACCTGGTTTTCTTTGATCCCTCCCGGAGAGTAAACCGGAACCCTGTAGGCGCCGGTGATATCTCCCGTCTTTCCGCTCAATCGGCTTCCATTATCGAGCGGTATCGTCTCCAGGGTCGTCATATCGAATATGAGTGTATCCCCTTTATAAGCTCCCTCCAGGACATAGGTGATCCGCCCGATAACAGCCGAAAGCGTGAGCTTTCCATCTGCATAGCGTCCGTCCCGGATGGGCGAAACCTCCGAAGGATCCCCGGGGGCAGATATGGTTCCGGTGATCTTTTCTCCATCCGAGACTAGCACGAGAGTGCTGTCTTTTGTCCCTCCCGGCATGGAGAGGGAAAGCAGGTAGGTGCCGTTGATCGTCCGGTTCTGTGCTGCTTCAGAAATCGATGCAATGGAAAATAATACCATACAGAATAAGATAAGAAAAATGATGCCGCTCAATGCCTTTTGAATAATGGAAACGGTTGCTGTTTTTTTCATGATATTCCATCCTTAATGAAATGATAAGAAATGATAAGAAGGTGCTTTTTAGTTTAGTAAATAAAACATATAGAATTTCTCGTTCTATGTCAAGGCAAACTCAGATGCAGGATGTTGCGGCAAAGAGGCACCTTTCATTCCTGGTTAACTCTAGCCATGATGATTTCAGCAGGTGAGGACATATTCTGTGTGAAAAATTGATTGGCCAGACATATTTGAAGATGCTATATAAGTATTTCTTTTATATGCACGAATTGATGCGTAACGACTCTGATAAGATGTAGTATGTGGGGCAGAGCTTCATTCTTGACACATTGGAGAAGATAAGTGTCAGGCCTTTATGGTTCACTAAATAAGCTGTCAAGGAATAAGACCTGATACTATTATCTTTTCAATAGAAAGGAGAAATTCAATGAGTGACAAGAAAAGCGAACAGAAAGGTATTTCCCGCAGGGGCTTTCTGAAAGGCGCAGCTGTTGCAGCGGCTACCGGTGCTGCAGGCGGTCTCATCATGGGTTCACAGAAAACCGCAGGTGCTGCTGACAGTCTCACCATGGATACAAGGGCAGCCGCGAAGTCCAGCCGTATGTCGGTGGACATCTGTGTTATAGGCGGTGCAGGGGCCGGGCTGGTGGCGGCGGCGAGCGCTGTGGAGGCAGGCGTAAAAAATGTTATAGTCCTGGAAAAGATGAAACAGACGGGCGGGTGCACACTGGTGGGTGTAGCCGGGATGTTTTCAGTGGAGAGCCCGGTTCAGAAGCGCCTGGGGATTAATATCTCTATGGACGAGATGTATCAACACCATATGGATATGTGCACCTGGTACTGCAATGGAAAGCTGGTCCGAAACTGGTATACCACGACAGGGTCTGTAGTAGACTGGCTGGAGAAAAAGGGCGTGGCGGTAGGAAACTGGCTGAGTATCGGCTATGGTCCCTTCGGCTCATGCTTCAGCTTCACCACCTACTCAGGATATGCCGCCGGGAAAAATGCGGCAAAGTTTGTCCTTGGCGAAGCATAATATAAAAGGGGTCTTTAAGTATGTTGAGACGTGTTGCCGGGGTTTTGGGCGCCACCGTTGAAATGGATAAGGAATAAAAGGTGAGTCAACAAAAGACCCCATGTTTCATATTTTCATCTTTTAACCTCCCTCACTCCAGGGGATATCTCCAGTCACATGGTTATTATGACATTAACAGATAATAGAGGAGAAACATGAGAAACAATATTGTTCATCCCGGGGCAGAAAATTTTAAATACGAGATACGCGAGATTGTTGCCATAGCACAAGCCGTGCAAAAAATGGGCGTGCCGGTAGTTTGGGAGAATATCGGTGACCCTGTTGAGAAGGGAGAGCTGGTGCCGGACTGGATAAAGCAATATGTAATCGATGCGGCAGCGGAGAATAAAACATACGGTTATTCTCCAAGCAAAGGACTTTTAAAGGCACGGGAATATATCTCCTATGAGCGGAATATTGAAGGAGGCATTCAGATTACTCCGGATGACATCCTGTTTTTCAACGGGCTGGGAGATGCCATCTCAATGATATACAGAAATATGGATCGCAATACGAGAATTATCGGCCCCAATCCCGCCTATCCGACACATTCATCCGCGGAAGCAGCCCATGCTGATGCGCAGTACATCACCTATGCGCTCGATCCATATAATGGGTGGCAGCCTGATCTTAAAGAAATGGAACAAAAGATCAATGCTCATCCGGAGATCTCCGGAATCCTTATGATAAATCCCGACAATCCTACGGGCTATGTATACGAAGTTGATGTCATGAAGAAGATTGTTGACCTTGCCCGCAAGTACAATCTTTTTATCGTTTCGGATGAAATCTATTCCAATCTGACCTATGGAGATATTGAATACAAGAAGCTTGCAGCCGTTATTGAAGACGTGCCCGGAATCGGGATGCGCGGCATTTCAAAAGAGTTCCCATGGCCCGGGGCGCGATGCGGCTGGATCGAATTCTATAACAGGGACACAGACAAGGATTTTCAGAGTTATACGCAGGCACTTATTAATTCAAAGATGCTTGAGGTATGTTCAACAACGCTTCCACAGACCGTGATCCAGACTGTTATGAGCGACCCCCGATATTATCCGTATCTTGAGATGCGTTGCATGGATTACAAGAGGCGGGCGGAAATCGCCTATGGTCATTTCTCGGAAATTCCCGAACTTATAGTGAATATGCCCCATGGTTCGTTTTATATGGCTGTGATATTTAGAGATGGGGTCCTGACCAACAAAGGAAAGCTTCCTATTGAAAATGAAGGGGTCAGGAATTTTATGACGGACATTATTGCAGGGGAAAAGGTGCCGGATAGAAGGTTTACGTATAACCTGCTGGCTTCAACAGGTATTTGTATCGTGCCGCTTATGTCGGGTTTCAACTCAACGTATCATGGATTTCGAATCACCCTTCTGGAACCCGATGAGTCTAAATTTACTGAGACCGTTAAAAAGATATGTGAATCGATCAAGGCATATATTTATTTATAGATCCAATGCGCCGGCACTGCCTTCACCGCGATATGCCGGCTCTGATGCCATCGGCTTCGCCGGAGGTTCAGGGTTAAAGGTTCAATGTTCAATGTTCATCTTTAGAATAACGGTCTCCTTTACGGGCATGTTCTCAAGCGCTGATTTTACATTGTCAGCAATATCTCGCGGAAAATACTCTGTCATGATGCAACATAATATGGTGTCAAAATGCCATTGTTAATTGAAATAATATGACATCAGGGAAACCTCCGCTTCTCCCATTCCTCCCTTCTCCGTTTCGTCTCGCGCTGTCGTCCGTCATCTGCCTGCCCGCCGTAGCTCTGAGCTTGTCGAAGGGGCGCAGGTGGATGAACCTGCCTTCTCTATCTTCTCAACTTCTCACCTTCTTATCTTCCCTGGCCGCCATAGCTATAGCGAAGGCGACTGCATTTATGCTTCCCGGCTTCCTGGCCGTGTAACACTGAACTTCCTGCCCGCCGTGACTCTGAGCTTGTCGAAGGGGCGCAGGTGGATGAACCTGCCTTCTCTATCTTCTCAACTTCTCACCTTCTTATCTTCTGCATTTTCCCCTCCTGTCCACCATAGCCCTGAACCTGTCGAAGGGGCGCAGGTGGATGAACCTGCCTTCTCTATCTTCTCAACTTCTCACCTTCTTATCTTCTGCATTTTCCCCTCCTGTCCGCCGTAATCTTGATGAAGGCGGATGCTCCCCTTTTACGTCTTGACAGATTTGAAAAATAGTCCGATTATGCCCCTATTCATGTCTTATTCCTAAATAACGATCAATTTGCTGACTGCTGATCGCTGACAGCTGAACGCTTCTCTATGTCATTAATCTGGGGACCTAAAGATTCTCCAGTCAATTTTTTTATTGATTCACCGGACATTTTTAGTCTTCCCCTGATTACAGATTTTAAAAATAAAACATCCTGTGATGGAGATGTATAAGATTATGGAAAAAGAAAAGGCTCTTGTTGCATTTGAACAGTACAAGATTCGCCGGTTTTATGATGAACAGGATGAAACCTGGTATTTTTCTGTAATTGATGTTGTGGCCGGGCTGACGGATAGTGTCAATCCCAGGGATTATTGGTTTAAGATGAAAAACAGGGTTAAGACTGAGGATGGATTTGAACTGTCGACAGTTTGTCGACAGTTCAAAATGAAAGCTCCGGACGGTAAAATGCTAGAGACTGATTGTGCGAATGTCCAGGGTCTGCTCAGAATAATCCAGTCTATCCCATCCCCGAAGGCGGAACCTTTTAAACAATGGCTTGCCAAAGTGGGTTATGAACGCATTCAGGACATGAGCGATCCGGTCCGCTCCGTCGACCGGGCCAGGGAATACTGGCATCAGCACGGAAGGAGTGAAAAATGGATTCAACATAGGATGATTGGATGCCATGCTTGAGCTTGAATATAAAACCGGCAAAAACGTAGTCACCGGTGAAAATTTTTTGCCGCCGGTACTACCGAAAAAGAAAATCAAGGGACTTTCCGGCAAGCAAGAATGATTACTGATCCTGCCTTGTCAGGACTGAAACCTCTACTAATATCATTAATCTGGGGGACCCAAATATTCTCCAGTTAGCTTCATCTATAAATACCGATTTTTTAATTTAGGGGTTGACTTGACCACAGCACCAAATGACATTAAAATATAGGTGAACGAAAAATGAAAATTCGGTTTTATATTGATCCTGAAACTGAACAACCCCATATATATAATCATGGCATAAGAGAAGATGAGGTTGAGGATGTATTAAGAAAACCAGGTGAGGATCGTCCCGGCTATGAAGGCTCTCGTGTTGCTGTTGGAAAAACCGGCGCAGGACGATTTCTTCGTGTAATATACATCCCCGATCCGATTCCTCAAAGTGTATTTGTTATCACAGCGTACGAATTGACCGGGAAACCATTAAAAGCCTATCGGCGTCGTCGAAGGAAAAAATAGATGACTAAAAAAACTGATTATCCAAAAGGGTGGGATGAGTCTCGTGTAAAACGGGTTCTTGAACATTATGAATCTCAGTCTGAAGAGGAGGCGGTAGCCGAGGATGAAGCCGCATATGAGGACACTAACCAGACCTTTATTGAGATTCCCAATGAATTAATACCTGAAGTTCGCAAACTAATTGCCAAAAAATCCAGGATAGAACAGAACCTGTAAATAATATCGAAGGACTCATTGTCGTTTGCCCCTTGCTGCGCAAAAGTTCACTGAGAGCGAGGGAGGGTCCGTCCTCTTTCACCTTTTTCCTTTATCCTTTAGCATTTATTAGCAACTTTGAACTATGAGCCGTGAACTTCCTGCCCGCCGTAGCCCTGAGCTTGTCAAAGGGGCGAAAGAGGGTACGCCATTGTATTTGTTTGCTGACTTCTGACATCCGAACTCTGACTTCTCGCCCTTGCCTTCTGCCATCAGTCCTCCGTCTTGTGCTTTCCAGTCTTTTCCCCTAACGCCTCACCACTCACGCCTTTTTCCCCTTCTCAACTTCTTAACTTCTCACCTTCTCATCTTCTGAACTTCTGCCTTTTCCCTCCTGTCCACCATAGCCCTGAACCTGTCGAAGGGGCGCAGGTGGATGAACCTGCCTTCTCTATCTTCTCAACTTCTCACCTTCTTATCTTCTGCATTTTCCCCTCCTGTC
>Ga0209287_10000048_pt1 | contig 71926 bp, 56 predicted proteins | sample PPLLak3cmMay2015_2_FD_187255 | JGI IMG/M metagenome (GOLD analysis project Ga0209287, IMG submission 187255) | Freshwater sediment microbial communities from Prairie Pothole Lake near Jamestown, North Dakota, USA - PPLs Lake P8 Core (1) Depth... | ecosystem: Environmental > Aquatic > Freshwater... | reverse complement strand
GCACACAATAGCTGTGGCCATCGCCACATTTAGCGATTCAACCGCAGCTCGATTCGTTGCGAATGAAGGGATATGGATTTTTTTGTTTATTATGCTTTCCACCTCACGGCTAATACCATTCCCCTCGTTTCCCATTACAACAATGCTTTTGGCGTTTAGATCTTGGTTGTAAATATTCTCACCCTCCATAAAAGTGCCATAGATGGGTAAATTACACCTTGTTCTGTACCCTTTAAGGGTATTGGGCAGATTGCAATAGACCACTTTAACCCTCGAAATGGCTCCCATGCACGATTGTATAACCTTTGGAGAGAAAGCGTCCACGGTATCATATGAACAAAGAATAGAATCAATCCCAAACCAATCGGCCAATCGGATTATCGTTCCGAGGTTTCCGGGATCCTGAATGCCATCGAGAGCGAGGGTTAGAGAGTTGGTTATATCAATAGTTGAGATATCGAATTCGGGAATAGCAACCAATGCCAAAATGTTCGAATGGGTTGATAATCCGCTAATTCTCTTCATTTCATCATCGGAAACCTCAAATACTTCAAGGTTTACCCGTTTGAGGTTGAAGTGGCAATCCGATGTGCGGTAAATAGTTTTTGTTACAAGTTTAGAGTTCAGTATCTCCTCAACCAATCGCTCCCCCTCAGCTATGAAAACACCCTTCTCATTTCTGAACTTTTTAACTCTTAGCGAGTTGATGATTTTTATGCTGTTCTTGCTTAGCATTATTTTCTGTTTTGAATTGAATTGCAATATATGGAATGTTCTCAGAAACGGTTGAAAAAAAGCTTTTCAAAGAGAGTAAATCAATGCGAATATATATAATTGCACGTTTTTTGTTTACGAATGTATCCTTATTTTACTCGAATCGATGTAGCAGAATGAAAAGGTTTTTCTATCTTTCACAGGCTTATAAGCATAAAATTCTTTAATAATAATGTCATTTACCAAAAGCAGCATTATTCGACCAAGATACTTGAATAGAGTTTATATACTATTATTTGCCTTACTTATTACCTCATGTAACATTACCCGGAATGTACCTGATGAAAAATATCTTTTGAATAAATCAACCATTATTATTGACTCCAAGGATATAAAATCGGGCAATATTGAAACCTACCTTCGACAAAAGCCCAATAAACGGATTATCGGATTTAGGTTTCATCTTAGGGTCTTTAATTCAGCAAATCCATATAAATATAAAGGCTTTAATAAATGGTTGAAGACCATTGGTGAGGAACCGGTAATCCTCGACACCTTTCTTGTTAACCAAAGCGTTCAGAACATTAATCTATATTTGCAAAACAAAGGATACTATCAATCGATTGTAAATAAATCTATTAGCTACCCGAAAAGGAAGAAGGCGAATGTAACCTATTCTATTAAATTGGGTGAACCCTATAAAATAAAAACCTTTCATTATTCCATTGAGGATAGCACCATAAACTACCTTGTAAGAAAGGATAGCCTAAATTCTTTTATTAAAAAACGTAAACCGTTAGATAGTGATGTCCTACAAGACGAAAGGTCTCGAATTCAGGCTTACTTGAAGAATAACGGATACTATTTCTTTTCAAAGGATAATATTGGTTTTGATGCTGATACCTCCGTTGGAAAACACAAGGTTGATTTACAGCTTAACATTAAGAATCGATACATCCTCTCCGAGAACGGCGAGCGTGTCCCATTGAATTACCTCAAATACAAGATCAATAAAGTATTCTTTTACCCGAATTATGATCCTCGAAGGCTAGTCGATGTAAATTCAAGTAAAATTGATACAACAATTTATCATGGAATTAATTTCATTTCCACTGGCGATCCTGGTATTCTATATAAGGTATTGGACCAATCAAATCAAATACGATCAGGTAGCATATACTCCGATGATATTGTTCAGCAAACTCAGAGCGGGCTTAATTCTCTAAAACTTTTCAGGATGATTAATATCTTTTTTGCTGAGGAACTAGCCGATACCGCGAAAAAGTCAAAAGACGATAATCTGATCCTTTTCGAGGAATCACGTTCTAAAGACACTGTTCCATTCGGCTTATTGAATTGCTATGTTCAGCTTACATCACACACCCTACAAAGCTATCAGGCTGAATTTGTCGGAACTAACACTTCCGGAGCCTTTGGTACTGAGGGAAATTTAAGCTATCAGCACAAAAACCTATTCCGAGGAGCAGAGATTTTTGATGTTAAGCTAAGAGGATTGGTTGAAACTGTTCAAAAAAACAAAGATGCAGGGAATTTAAATTTTAAATACTCACTCGAATTGGGGGGCTCAGTGGGCTTAAGCCTCCCAAAGTTTCTAAGCCCATTTGCAAGTAGGCAATTTATTAAAAAGTATAGTCCACGCACTCAGATTGCTGCTTCGTACAATTTTCAGCGACGACCCGATTATACTAGAACAATAGCTAGTATGCTTTTCGGGTATGTCTGGAAAAACTCTAAGTTTATTACTCATACAGTCAACCCTGTTGAGATAAGCGCTATCAATATTACTGATATTAGCTCATCCTTTCAGGATCAAATATCAGGAAAATATATAGGGAATAGCTACAAGAATCAGATTATTACACTTTCAAGCTATAGTCTAACTCTAAATAATCAAAATCTACAAAAGAATTCAAGCTACACCTACCTTCGGCTCAATTTTGAATCGTCGGGTAACGCTTTGGCAGGTATTTACTCAAAATATGGTACCAAGTCAATCGATGATAGCACGTATAAAATTCTAAAAACTAGTTTTTCTCAGTTCCTACGCTCTGATGTAAACATAACCTATCATCAGGTTATCGACAATAACAACACATTTGTTTATAGAATTTTTGCTGGGGTTGGATATCCCTATGGGAATTCGAAGGCTCTTCCGTTCGATAAAAAATACTTTTCAGGCGGTGCGAACGGAATACGTGCCTGGAGCGCAAGGAGTTTAGGCCCTGGCTCAGTTAAAGTTGAGAACTCTGGATTTTTCAATCAAACAGGGGATATAAAGCTCGAAGCAAATATCGAGTATCGGTATAAAATATTCTGGCAATTGGAAGGTGCATTATTCTTCGACGCTGGTAATATTTGGGCATTTAAGGATGAAAACGATGATGCGATATTCAAACCTAAGACCTTTTATAAGCAGATTGCTTTAGGCACGGGTACTGGTTTTAGGGCAAACCTAGGCTTTCTAACTGCAAGGTTCGACTTCGGCTATAAAGTTTACGATCCTATTATTGATCCCGATCTTCCATTCAAACCCTGGGTACCATTTCAGCAAAAGTTTATGTGGAAGGATGTTGCGGTTAACTTTGGTATAGGCTATCCATTCTAAAAACTCCCTGATTTTAATTGATGGTACCATTTTTTTTGTAGATTTGTTTTTAGGATAATGTTAATCTCTGACCTATGACCTACGATAAAATTGTTGACTTACTTGGTGAGAAGTCAAAGTATTTGCTTGAGCATAAAAGCAATACCATTGACAAACAGTACCTTCACCTCCCAGGCCCCGATTTTTTGGATCGTGTTGTTTCTGGTTCTAACCGCTCAAATCAAACAATTCGTAGCCTTCATTCAATGTACAATCATGGAAGGCTTGCAGGAACGGGGTATCTATCAATACTACCCGTCGATCAGGGCATAGAGCACTCCGCTGGAGCTTCATTCGCTCCAAACCCCATTTACTTTGATCCTGAGAACATTGTTAAGCTGGCTATTGAGGGAGGAGCTAATGCAGTTGCCTCTACATTCGGAGTACTCGCTTCTGTTTCAAGAAAGTATGCTCATAAGATACCCTTCATCGTCAAAATTAATCATAACGAGTTGGTATCATACCCCAATAAATACGACCAAATTATGTTTGGTTCGGTTGAAGAGGCCTGGAATCTTGGCGCAGCTGCGGTTGGTGCAACCATATATTTCGGATCAGAGGAATCAACTCGTCAAATCGTAGAGGTTGCAGAAGCTTTTGAGAATGCGCATCAGTTGGGTATGGCCACTGTGCTTTGGTGCTATTTACGAAACAATGGATTCAAGAAAGATGGGGTTGATTATCACACTGCCTCCGATCTAACTGGGCAGGCAAACCATATAGGAGTTACCATACAAGCCGATATAATTAAGCAGAAACTACCTGAAAGCAATGGGGGTTTTAAAGCCATAAATTTTGGCAAAACTCACGATAAGGTTTACACACAGCTAACCACTAATCATCCTATCGATCTAACGCGCTATCAGCTAATAAATTGCTATAATGGACGTTCAGGGTTAATTAACTCAGGGGGAGCATCGAGTGGTGAAAGTGACTTAGCTGAGGCCGTTTCCACTGCTGTTATCAACAAAAGGGCAGGTGGTATGGGGTTGATTAGCGGTCGGAAAGCATTTCAACGGCCCATGAAAGATGGTATAAATATCTTGAATGCTATTCAGGATGTTTATCTCTGTAAAGAAATTGATATAGCGTAACTATCATAGAAAAAACACAAAAGACTAGGGAGACCTGGTCTTTTGTGTTTACTCAGGTGATTATATTAAATAACGTCAGTTCGACATAAAAAACTATTTAAATGCAATATTATCAGTATTTTACTTTATTGGAAAAAAATGGAACCGAGCTTGCGAACCGATCCGGCAGCCGCCGGAGAGCTCAGCGTAGCTAGTTCGGCGTAGCCAATGATGGAATATTGCCTGCCTGTCGCCTGCCTGCTGGTAGGCATGGTAGGCAGGGCAGACAGGGATGAAAAAAGTTAGAAGTAACTCCAATATTGACTTCGTCGTCCGGCAGTTGCCGGATCGCTCCAGTTCCATTATTCCAGTTTTCCAAAAATATAATGTTACTGTTAAAATATTAATAGCAATATAACATGCATTATTATATAGAACTCACGTTAGTTTAGCAATAGCTGAAACTATTGCTCATTTACACATTTATCAGTGGAGTGATGCGATCAAATTTTTCAGGAATTAAGGATTATTTAACATTTTCAAGAAGTGAAAGGAATGGAATAGTATTCCTTTTATTTTTAATACTTGTGCTAATGTTGGCTCCGCTTTTCTATCGGTCGTATATTATCTCAACACCTAATAATGATAATGCATTTTTCTATGCTAAGGCCGACAGCTTCTTCTCATCATTAAAAATCATCCCCGATGATTCTACCAAACAATACGCTAACCCCATTGAGGATGAAGAACTGGTTAGGTATAAAAAGGTAAAGCACTTCTTTTTCGACCCGAATACAATCAACGTTAACGAAATGGTTTTATTGGGTTTATCGATTAAACAAGCCCTTGTTATTGAGAGGTATAGAAACAATGGCGGTGCATTTATTACACCTCATGACCTTGCAAAGATTTATATCATCGATTCATTAACTTTTAATAGGTTAAAGCCTTGGATTAAAATTAATCCTCGAGCGGTTAACCCTAAGCCGAGAATTAAAAACGATTCAATTCTGATAAAAGATGAAAGACCTCAAGTTGTAGAGCTAAATGCTGCCGATACTCTAAAACTTGTTAAGATTAAAGGTATTGGGAGGGCATATGCTCGTAGAATAATTGCATATCGCGATTTGCTTGGCGGATACGTAAATATACATCAACTATCAGAGATTTATGGTATTAAGCCTGAACTGATAAACGATATTGGTAGATTCATTACCATCGATTCAACAAGAATAAAATCAATCAACTTGAACCTCGTTACGTATGAAGAATTAAAAAAACATCCATATATAACTGATTATCAAGCAAAGGCAATAATTTACTATAGAAGTAAAGTGGGTACGATAAAAGGTATAAAAGAATTGATTGATAATAAAATACTCCCTTACGATAAATACCATAGCCTAAAAAACTATTTGGCAGTAGACTAGTTCTATACTGCTCATTATTATTCGATTTCTATTAAATATTCATTCAAAACAAAAAAATTACACCATACTATTTGATTTATATTTGATAAAGTGTAATTTTGCGGCTCATAAATTCAACCGATATGATTATAGTACCAATAAAAGAAGGCGAAAACATTGAAAGAGCGCTTAAGAAGTTCAAGAGAAAATTCGAGAAGACTGGGATTATGAAAGAACTTCGTTCGCGTCAAGCATTTACCAAACCCTCTATCAATAAAAGGGAATCGGTAAAAAAAGCCATTTATATCCAAAAAATTCAGGAAAAAGAGGAGTAGTACTTTTTCTTATTCTGGGTGCAATTTTCAGGCATTTTTGCCTGATTTTTTTTGGGCTTTTACAGCTTTATTGCTATATTGCATTCATTGAAAATGCTAACTTCTTTCCTTACATATATTAAAATCGAGAAAGGGTACTCTGCTCACACCGCAAGATCGTATGGTGATGATGTGATGCAGTTTTTCACCTTTTGTGGTTTCGATCCCGAAAAGGATAACCTGAGTACAATAACTCACCGCCAAGTGCGATACTGGTTATCTTCCATCATCTCTAACGGGATTACCCCCCGGTCGGCCAATCGAAAGCTTTCATCGTTGCGATCATTCTTTCGTTATTCAATGCGTGAAGGTAAGGTTAAAACTAACCCAGTAGCACGTATCATCCCCCCTAAATCCGCGAAGCACTTACCCTCTTTTGTTGGCGAAAAAGAGATGAAAGAAGTTCTCGATGTTGAACGTTACACCGATGATTACCCTGGCTCAAGGAATCAGCTCATCATTCTGCTGTTCTATTTTACTGGTATGCGCTTATCGGAATTGATCGGATTAACAGTTGAACGAATCGACTTCTCATCCTCTTCTATCAAAGTGCTTGGTAAAGGTAATAAGGAGCGTATCATTCCAATACACCCCGAACTAGCAAAAATTATTTCGGAGTACCTTAAATTAAGAGATGAGGTTGATGTAAACAAGTTTGAAAATACTTTGTTTTTAACACAAAAGGGCAAACCAATTTATCCGAAATTAGTATATAGAATTGTAAGGTCTAACTTATCTGAGGTTACTACCCTTGAGAAAAAAAGCCCGCACGTTCTTCGTCATACCTTTGCAACGCATCTGCTGAATCATGGAGCAGAGCTCAATGCAATTAAAGATTTACTTGGACATGCTAACCTAAGCGCAACTCAGGTTTATACCCATAGCTCGTTCGAGAAGTTAAAGAAAGCATATAAACAAGCTCATCCAAGAGCTTAAATTAGATAAAGGAGGATAGAATATGAATGTAAAAATTCAATCGATCAAGTTCACGGCTGACAAGAAGCTGATCGACTTCATTAACCAAAAGGTTAATAAGCTTGAACGATTCTTCGACAATATTATTGATGCCGATGTTTACCTACGGGCTGATAAACCACAGGAGGTAACAAATAAAACCGTGGAGATTCGTTTAAACGTTCCTGGAACCGATTTGTTTGTGCATAAGCAGTGTTCATCGTTTGAAGAGGCTGTTGATGAGTGTATCGCAGCCCTTAAAATTCAAATCAAAAAGCATAAGGAGAAAATCAAAGGAGTATAATTTATTATTACTAGAGCGAATAAGCTATTTTTTTAGAGCCTTTCCCCCTATATTCAGATACGGTTTAAATTCAAAAAGAATGAGGGGGGAAGGCTTATTAATTTAAATAAAAAAAAATGTTTGTTTTATTTTGCGTATAAATAAAATATATATACATTTGCCCTCCGATTTTGAGGGGTAGATATGCCTCAAAATAAGAGTTCTCTAATAGTTTGCCGATGTAGCTCAGTTGGCCAGAGCAGCTGATTTGTAATCAGCTGGTCGGGGGTTCGAATCCCTCCATCGGCTCTATAATTTCTTGTTGGGGAGATACCTAAGTGGCCAACAGGGGCAGACTGTAAATCTGCTGGCGTACGCCTTCGTAGGTTCGAATCCTGCTCTCCCCACATTTTTTTTGAAGCGTTTTTTGATAGTTGAATAAGTAGATGGTGTTTTTTTGAATGATTCAACCTGCTGAAATCAACTACGAAAAACATCAACTTAAAAGCGGGAGTAGCTCAGTCGGTAGAGCATCAGCCTTCCAAGCTGAGGGTCGCGGGTTCGAGTCTCGTCTCCCGCTCTATGTATAAGCCGATGTAGCTCAGGGGTAGAGCACTTCCTTGGTAAGGAAGGGGTCATGAGTTCAATTCTCATCATTGGCTCAATTTTTTATAAGGCGAATATCAAATTTTAAAAATTATAATTGTAAATTAATATCTGGAGTTATGGCAAAAGAAAAATTTGATAGGTCGAAACCACACGTAAATGTCGGAACTATTGGTCACGTTGACCATGGTAAGACCACTCTTACTGCAGCTATTACTAAAATTCTTGCAGAAAAAGGACTATCCGAATATCGTTCATTCGATTCTATCGACAATGCTCCTGAAGAAAAGGAGAGAGGTATTACCATTAATACCGCACACGTTGAGTATTCAACTGCAAATCGTCACTACGCTCACGTTGACTGTCCTGGTCACGCTGACTATGTTAAGAATATGGTTACAGGCGCTGCTCAGATGGACGGTGCAATTATTGTAGTTGCAGCTACTGATGGTCCTATGCCACAAACTCGTGAGCATATTCTACTAGCTCGTCAGGTTAACGTACCTTATCTTGTCGTTTTCTTAAACAAATGCGATATGGTTGACGATCCTGAAATGCTTGAACTAGTTGAAATGGAAGTTCGCGAACTTTTAAGTTTCTACAAATTCGATGGCGATAATGCTCCTGTTATTCGTGGTTCAGCTCTTGGTGCACTTAACGGTGAACCTGTTTGGGTTGAGAAAGTAATGGAGCTGATGGATGCTGTCGATTCTTATATTCCAATTCCTCCACGTGAGAATGAAAAACCATTCCTAATGCCAGTTGAGGACGTATTCTCAATCACTGGCCGTGGTACCGTTGCAACAGGTAGAATCGAAACTGGTGTTATCTTAACCAGTGAGGAAATTGAAATCGTTGGTTTAGGCGCGGAGAAGAAAAAATCAGTGGTAACTGGCGTTGAAATGTTCCGTAAGATACTTGATAGAGGTGAAGCCGGCGATAACGTTGGTCTTCTACTTCGTGGTGTTGACAAGAATGAGATTAAACGTGGTCAGGTACTTGCTAAACCAGGTTCAATCACTCCTCATACCAAGTTCAAAGCTGAGGTTTACGTACTGAAGAAAGAGGAAGGTGGACGTCATACCCCATTCCACAACAACTATCGTCCTCAGTTCTACTTACGTACCCTTGACGTAACTGGAGAGATCCAATTGCCAGAAGGTGTTGAGATGGTAATGCCTGGTGATAACGTTACAATTACTGTTAACCTTATCTATCCAGTAGCTATCAACAAAGGTTTACGTTTCGCTATCCGCGAAGGTGGACGTACTGTTGGTGCTGGTCAGGTAATCGATATCGTTGAATAATATTCAATATTTATAAAAAAGGATTGATCCCTCATGGGATCAATCTTTGCCTACGGGTGTAGCTCAGTTGGTAGAGCATCGGTCTCCAAAACCGAGTGTCGGGCGTTCGAGTCGCTCCTCCCGTGCAAAAAATATCCACACATGAAAATAGTAGAATATTTTAACGAAACGTATAGTGAACTTGTTCACAAGGTTTCGTGGCCAACGTGGAAAGATCTTCAATCCAGCGCATTGATAGCAATGATTGCTTCCCTATTGATCGCAGTGGTTGTGTTCCTCATGGACATTAGTTTTGAGAATATTATGGAATTCATTTACAAGTTGCTTTACTAAAATCAATAGGAACTGCAATGGAAGAGAATGTAAAGAAATGGTATGTTCTTCGAGCCATTGGTGGGAAAGAAAAGAAGGTAAAGGAGTACGTTGATAACGAGATCAACCGTTTGAAGCTGCACGACTTTATCTCACAAGTTCTTATTCCTACTGAGAAGGTTTACCAAATACGAAACGGTAAAAAGATCAGCAAGGAGAGAATTTTCTATCCCGGTTATGTTCTTATCGAAGCAAACCTTGTAGGTGAGATACCTCATATTCTTAAAGATATTCCTAACGTTATCGGCTTTTTAGGCGATCCTAAAACGAACGATCCTATACCATTACGTACCTCGGAGGTTAATCGCATCTTAGGTAAGGTTGATGAGCTGGCTGGTAATGAGGAAGAACTAAATGTTCCATTTTATGTAGGTGAAACGGTGAAGGTTATTGATGGTCCTTTTAACTCATTCTCCGGAGTAATTGAAGAAGTGAACGAGGAAAAGAAGAAGCTGAAGGTTATGGTGAAAATCTTCGGCCGAAAAACTCCTTTGGAGTTAAGTTTTATGCAAGTAGAAAAGGAATAAAAACTTAAGAGCTAAAGCATTATGGCTAAAGAAGTTGCTGGATTTATTAAACTCCAGATCAAGGGCGGTGCTGCTAACCCATCACCACCTGTAGGTCCCGCTCTCGGCTCGAAAGGGGTAAACATAATGGAGTTCTGTAAGCAGTTCAACGCAAGAACTCAAGGTCAGGCTGGGAAAGTACTTCCGGTTGTGATCACAGTGTATGGCGATAAGTCTTTCGACTTCGTCGTTAAAACCCCTCCGGTAGCCGTTCAACTGCTAGAAGTATCGAAGCAGAAATCTGGTTCCGCAGAGCCTAACCGTAAAAAGATTGCCTCAGTTACCTGGGAACAGGTACAGGAAATCGCAAAGGATAAAATGCCCGATCTGAACTGCTTCACTATGGAGTCAGCGATGAAAATGGTAGCAGGAACTGCCCGCAGTATGGGTATAACTGTAACCGGTAATTATCCGGGTAATTAACCTCTAACCTCTATTGCGCAATGACTAAACTGACTAAGAACAGGAAGCTTGCTCTGTCAAAATTAGAAGCCGATAAGCAATACCGGCTTGCTGAAGCAGCTGCCCTTTTGAAGGATATTACAAGTACAAAATTTGACGCATCGGTTGACCTCGACATACGTCTTGGCGTTGACCCACGAAAAGCGAATCAAATGGTGCGTGGTGTTGTTACTCTTCCTCACGGAACGGGTAAGGTAACCCGCGTATTAGTACTTTGTACTCCTGATAAAGAAGAAGCTGCCCGCCAAGCGGGTGCAGATTATGTTGGACTAGATGATTTTATCGAGAAGATAAAAGGCGGTTGGACTGATATTGATGTTATCATCACTATGCCAACCGTTATGGCTAAAGTGGGTGCACTTGGCCGTGTTCTAGGACCACGTGGTCTGATGCCAAACCCCAAAAGTGGTACAGTTACCATGGATGTGGACAAGGCTGTAAAAGAGGTAAAACAGGGTAAGATTGACTTCAAGGTTGATAAGTTCGGAATTATCCACTCATCAATCGGGAAGGTTTCATTCGCACCGGAACAGATTGTCGATAACGCTCACGAGTTTATTAATACGATTATTAAACTCAAACCCTCATCAGCAAAAGGTACTTATGTAAAAAGCATATACATCTCCAGCACGATGAGCCCAGGGCTTGCAATCGATACCAAATCAGTTGCCGAAGCGAAATAATAACCTTATTACAGACCCAATAGCACTATGAGAAGGGAAGATAAAAATTTATTGATCGATAAGCTTACCGAGCAGATAAATCAATACCCACATTTCTATCTTACAGACATATCCGAGTTGAATGCTGAAGTAACCAGCAAGCTACGTAGGACATGTTTTGAAAAACAGGTAGAGTTGGTAGTGGTTAAAAACACTCTATTCATTAAGGCGTTGGAGCGCAGTGGAAAATCAGATTTTACACAGCTCTACGACTCAATAAAAGGGTCAACATCTGTAATGTTTACCGAAACCGGTAACGTTCCAGCAAAGCTTATCAAGGAATTCCGTAAGAAGAATCCTAAACCCTTACTGAAGGCCGCTTTTGTAGAAGAATCAATATATGTAGGTGAAAATCAACTTGAAGCACTCGTTAGCCTTAAGAGCAAGAATGAACTTGTTGCTGACGTTATCGCTCTGTTGCAATCACCCGCTAAAAATGTTATCTCTTCATTACAATCCGGTCGTAACATTCTTGCAGGTGTTGTTAAAACACTATCAGAAAAAGAACAATAATTTTAGTTTGGAATTAATTTAAACTCAAAGGAAAAATGGCAGATCTTAAGAAATTTGCAGAAGATTTAGTTAACCTCTCCGTAAAGGATGTAAATGAGCTTGCTAAGATTCTAAAAGACGAATATGGCATCGAGCCAGCTGCTGCAGCTGTTGCTGTTGCTGCTGCTCCAGCTGCTGAAGCAGTTGTTGCTGAAAAATCAACATTCGACGTTATTTTAAAATCAGCAGGAGGTACTAAGTTACAAGTTGTAAAACTTGTTAAAGAGCTAACTGGTCTTGGTTTAAAAGAAGCTAAAGACCTAGTTGACGCTGCTCCAAAAGCTGTTAAAGAAGGCGTTTCTAAAGAAGAAGCACAATCTCTCAAAGCACAACTCGAAGAGGCAGGAGCAGAAGTTGAACTTAAATAGCGAAAGCCTGATATTGGTATTTAGAGGTTTAGAATCTATTTAATAGATTCTAAGCCTTTTTATTGTTTTGATTATCGGTTCAACTAATTCGATCAACGATGTTTCCAGAGACTAACAGAATTTGCTTCGCTAAAGCTGAATCCCCTATCAGGTATCCCGATTTTCTTGAGATACAGTTACAATCATTCGAAGAGTTTTTCCAGCTTGGAACTTCTCCCGAAGATCGTAAAAGAGAAGGGTTGTTCAAGGTTTTTGGCGAAAATTTCCCTATTACAGATACCCGTAATAATTTTGTACTCGAGTTTCTCGATTACTATATCGATCCACCTCGATATGCCATTGAGGAATGTCTTGAGCGCGGTTTAACCTTTAGCGTTCCGCTTAAGGCTAAGCTAAAACTCTATTGTACCGATCCCGAACACGAAGATTTCGATACCGTTGTTCAGGATGTTTATTTGGGGACTATCCCCTACATGACCCCAAGGGGAACATTCGTTATTAACGGTGCCGAGCGAGTTGTTGTTTCTCAGCTTCACCGTTCACCAGGTGTTTTCTTCGGTCAAAGCGTACATGCCAATGGTACTAAACTCTATTCTGCACGTATTATCCCATTCAAGGGTTCGTGGATTGAGTTTGCTACAGACATTAACAACGTGATGTATGCTTACATCGATCGTAAAAAGAAATTACCTGTAACCACTCTGCTGAGAGCAATTGGTTACGAAAGTGATAAGAACATTCTTGAAATTTTTAATCTTGCTGATGAAATTAAAGTTTCTAAGGCGAACCTCAAGAAATGTGTAGGGCAGAGACTTGCTGCACGTGTTCTTAAAACATGGGTTGAGGATTTCGTTGATGAGGATACCGGAGAAGTGGTTTCTATCGAACGAAATGAGATTATCCTTGACCGCGAGACGATTCTAGAAAACGACCATATCGATGATATCGTTGATTCTGGAACAAAGTCGATACTATTGCATAAGGAAAATCAGAGCATTTCAGATTACGCTATTATTTATAACACACTACAGAAGGATCCATGTAACTCTGAAAAAGAGGCTGTAGTTCATATTTATCGTCAATTACGAAATTCAGAGCCACCCGATGAGGCTACCGCTCGCGATGTAATTGATAAACTTTTCTTCTCTGATAAACGCTACGATCTCGGTGAAGTGGGTCGTTACCGTATCAATAAAAAGCTTAACCTATCCACAGCGATGGATGTTAAGGTTCTAACCAGAGAGGATATTATTGAAATTATTAAGTACCTGATTGAGCTAATCAACTCAAAGGCTGATGTTGATGATATCGACCACTTGAGTAACCGTCGCGTAAGAACTGTAGGTGAGCAACTGGCAGGTCAATTCAGCGTTGGTTTAGCTCGTATGGCGAGAACAATCCGTGAAAGGATGAACGTTCGCGACAACGAGGTATTTACACCAATTGATTTGATTAACTCGAAGACATTGTCTTCGGTTATCAACTCGTTCTTTGGTACGAATCAGCTTTCACAGTTCATGGATCAAACCAATCCTCTAGCGGAGATGACCCACAAACGTCGTCTATCAGCACTAGGTCCGGGCGGTTTGTCGCGTGAGCGTGCAGGTTTTGAGGTACGTGACGTTCACTATACGCACTACGGACGTTTATGCCCTATTGAAACCCCTGAAGGACCAAATATCGGTCTTATTTCATCGCTTTGCGTTTTTGCAAAGATTAACAAGCTTGGTTTTATCGAAACTCCTTATCGTAAAGTTGATAATGGAAAGGTTGGAATGACCAAAGAGGATGTTATCTATTTAAGCGCAGAGGAGGAGGAAGCAAAAATTATTGCTCAGGCAAATGCTTCCCTTGATGAGCAGGGTAATTTTACTAACCCAAAGATTAAATCACGTTACGAAGGTGACTTCCCTCTTGCTGAGAGAGAGAATATCGACCTTATGGATATCGCTCCTAACCAGATTGCTTCAATTGCAGCATCACTTATACCATTCCTTGAGCACGACGATGCAAACCGTGCGCTTATGGGATCAAACATGATGCGTCAGGCTGTACCATTGTTACAACCTGAAGATCCAATTGTAGGTACTGGTCTCGAGGGTCCTGTTGTTTACGATAGCCGTGTTCAGGTGGTTGCCGAAGAGGATGGGACAATCGAATACGTTGATGCTGAGGAAATTGTTGTTCGATACAATAGAACAGAGGAGGAGCGTTTTGTTAGCTTTAACCCTGAGGTTAAGCGCTATAAGCTACCTAAGTTCAAGAAAACCAACCAAAGCACCTGTATCAACCTTAAACCTATGGTTGAAAAGGGTCAAGAGGTTAAAAAAGGACAAATACTTACCGAAGGGTATGGCACAAAAAAGGGCGAACTTGCTCTTGGTCGGAACCTTAAGGTGGCGTTCATGCCTTGGAAAGGGTATAACTTTGAGGATGCTATCGTTATCAGCGAGCGTATTGTTCGCGATGATATTTTCACATCAATCCATATCGATGAGTATATCCTTGAAGTAAGAGATACCAAAAGGGGGTTAGAAGAGCTAACTGCTGATATTCCTAACGTTTCCGAAGAGGCTACAAAAGACCTCGACGAAAATGGGATGATTCGTATCGGTGCTAATGTTGCTCCTGGTGATATTCTTATCGGAAAGATAACCCCTAAAGGCGAATCTGATCCAACACCTGAAGAGAAACTTCTAAGAGCTATTTTCGGCGATAAGGCGGGTGATGTTAAGGATGCATCTTTAAAAGCATCCCCTTCATTGCACGGTGTTGTAATCGATAAAATGTTGTTCTCTCGTTCAATAAAAGATCCTAAGAAGGGTAAAGTTACTGAGAAGAATCTATTGGCTAAGATTGACGAGGAGTTTGAGAATGTTGTAGGCGAACTGTTTAATCGTTTAGTTGATAAACTTTTCTTCATAGTAAATGGAAAAACATCGCAGGGCGTTTACGATAACTTCGATGGTGAAATCATTCCACGTGGCATTAAGTTTACCCATAAGATGCTGGTTGAGATTGACTATAAGAATGTTAACCCTAACAAGTGGACAACCGATAAGAAGAAGAACGAAACAATCAGAGCGATTATCCATAACTACATACTCAAATGGAAAGAGTATGATGCTGAATACAAGCGGAAAAAGTTCAATATCACCATTGGGGATGAGCTACCAGCAGGTATTGTTCAGCTAGCTAAAGTTTACATTGCCAAGAAGCGTAAGGTAAAGGTTGGTGATAAGATGGCTGGTCGTCACGGAAATAAAGGTATTGTTGCAAAGATTGTACGTGATGAGGATATGCCATACCTTGAGGATGGTACTACTGTTGATATCGTACTCAACCCGCTTGGTGTGCCTTCGCGTATGAACCTTGGACAGATTTATGAAACCGTTCTTGGTTGGGCAGGTAAAGAATTAGGGGTTAAGTTTAGTACCCATATTTTTGATGGCGCAACGCTTGAAGATATATGTGATTACACCGATAAGGCAGGTATTCCAAGATTTGGGAAAACCTATCTATATGATGGTGGTACTGGTGAAAGATTCGATCAACCGGCTACCGTTGGTATGATCTATATGCTTAAGCTGGGTCACATGGTAGATGATAAGATGCATGCTCGTTCAATCGGCCCTTACTCACTAATCACACAGCAACCACTTGGCGGTAAAGCACAGTTCGGTGGTCAGCGTTTCGGTGAAATGGAGGTTTGGGCGCTTGAAGCATTCGGCGCATCTCATATCCTACAGGAGATACTTACAATTAAGTCCGATGACGTAGTTGGGCGTGCTAAAGCTTACGAATCAATTGTGAAAGGTGAATCGATGCCTCAACCTGGTATTCCAGAGTCGTTGAACGTTCTCCTACACGAACTTCGTGGCCTAGGATTAAGTGTTAATCTTGAATAGCATGTTTTGCTGAACATTTTGCCATTGCTAATTGAATGGCTATTAATGCAAAACTTAACTTATTAACAATCAGATTATGTCATTCAGAAGGGAAAATAAGGTTAAAAGCAACTTTACAAAGATAACAATCAGCCTCTCCTCGCCTGAGGAGGTGCTAGAACGCTCTAGTGGTGAGGTGCTAAAACCTGAAACCATCAACTATAGAACTTACAAACCTGAACGTGACGGTCTATTCTGCGAAAGAATTTTCGGTCCTGTGAAAGACTACGAATGCCATTGCGGTAAGTACAAACGTATCCGTTACAAGGGCATTGTTTGCGACCGTTGCGGTGTTGAAGTAACTGAAAAGAAAGTTCGTCGCGAAAGGATGGGACACATCAATCTTGTGGTTCCTGTGGCTCATATTTGGTATTTCCGCTCACTACCCAATAAAATTGGATACCTATTAGGTTTGCCTTCAAAAAAGCTCGATGTTATCATCTACTACGAGCGTTATGTTGTCATTAACCCAGGTATTAAGGCTGCTGATGGAGTGAAGTATCTTGACTTCCTCACAGAGGAGGAGTACCTAGATATTTTGGAAACACTACCTAAAGAGAATCAACATCTCGATGATAGCGATCCAAATAAATTTATTGCAGGGATGGGGGCTGATGCGTTATTTACGCTTCTTTCACGCCTTCAACTCGATGATCTTTCATACGATCTTCGTAACCGCGCAAACACTGAAACTTCACAACAGAGAAAGAATGAGGCTCTTAAGAGACTTAACGTTGTGGAAGCTTTCCGTGAATCTACTCAGGTAAACAAACCTGAATGGATGATTCTTAAAGTTATTCCTGTTATCCCACCCGAACTCCGTCCGCTGGTTCCACTGGATGGAGGAAGATTTGCGACATCGGATCTAAACGATCTATATCGTAGGGTGATTATCAGAAATAATCGTTTAAAGAGACTTATTGAGATTAAAGCACCAGAGGTAATTCTCCGTAACGAGAAACGTATGCTTCAGGAGTCAGTTGACTCTTTATTCGATAACTCACGTAAAGCTAATGCCGTTAAAACTGATGCAAATCGTCCGCTGAAATCTTTGAGCGACAGTTTAAAGGGCAAACAAGGTCGTTTCCGTCAGAACTTACTCGGTAAGCGTGTTGACTACTCTGCACGTTCGGTAATCGTCGTTGGCCCTGAGCTAAAGATGCACGAGTGTGGTTTGCCAAAGGATATGGCTGCAGAGCTATACAAGCCATTCGTTATCCGTAAGCTGATTGAGCGTGGTATCGTTAAAACTGTAAAATCAGCCAAGAAGATTGTAGATCGTAAGGATCCAGTAGTTTGGGATATCCTAGAGAACGTTCTTAAAGGTCACCCAGTTTTACTAAACCGTGCTCCTACGCTCCACCGCTTGGGTATTCAAGCATTCCAGCCAAAACTTATCGAAGGTAAAGCGATTCAGCTACACCCACTTTCATGTACAGCGTTCAACGCTGACTTTGACGGTGACCAGATGGCTGTTCACTTACCCCTTGGTAACGAGGCTATTCTTGAAGCTCAACTTTTGATGCTTGGTTCACATAACATTCTAAACCCTGCAAACGGAGCACCTATCACCGTGCCTTCACAGGACATGGTTCTAGGTCTTTACTACATCACTAAAGCACGTAAGAATGCTAAGGGCGAAGGATTAAGATTCTACTCACCAGAGGAAGCAATTATTGCTTACAATGAGAAAGCAGCAGATCTTCATGCAATTGTTAAACTTCGTAAAGCGAAGATTAATGAGGATGGTACTGCTGGTTATGATTATATCGATACAACCATTGGTCGAATTATTTTCAATCAATCAGTACCAAAGGAGATCGGTTATATCAATGATATTTTAACTAAGAAATCGCTTCGCGATATCATTGGTAAAGTATTGAAAAAAGCTGGAACAGCTATTACGGCTCAATTCCTTGATGATATTAAGGACTTAGGTTATTACATGGCTTTTAAGGGAGGACTATCTTTTAACCTTGACGATGTGATTATTCCAAAGGATAAAGCAGAACTTGTTGATGAGGGTTATGCCCAAGTTGATGAAGTTATGGCTAACTATAACATGGGTCTAATCACCAATAACGAGCGTTACAATCAGATTATTGATATTTGGACACATACCAATGCGAAGCTTACCTTAATCCTTATGAAAAAACTTTCAGAGGATAACCAAGGCTTCAACTCAGTTTACATGATGCTTGATTCTGGTGCCCGTGGATCGAAAGAGCAGATTCGTCAGCTCTGCGGTATGCGCGGTCTTATGGCTAAACCACAGAAATCAGGTTCAACAGGAAGTGAGATTATCGAAAACCCAATTCTTTCTAACTTTAAAGAGGGTCTTTCGGTTCTTGAGTACTTCATCTCAACCCACGGTGCTCGTAAGGGTCTTGCCGATACAGCGTTGAAAACTGCTGACGCAGGTTATCTTACCCGTCGTTTGGTTGACGTATCACAAGATGTTATCATCACTGAAAACGATTGTGGTACACTTCGTGGTCTTGTTGCTACTGCAATCAAGAAGAACGAGGAGGTAGTTGAGACTCTTTATGAGCGAATACTCGGACGTACAACTGTTCATGATATATACCATCCATTAACAGGAAACCTAATTACAGCATCGGGTGAAGAGTTAACCGAAGAGATTGCTAAAGAGATTGATAGTTCACCGATTGAACAGGTTGAAATTCGTTCAGTGTTAACCTGCGAATCGAAGAAAGGTGTATGCGCTAAGTGTTATGGCCGTAACTTAGCAACGGGTAGAATGGTACAAATAGGTGAGGCTACAGGTGTTATTGCGGCTCAAAGTATTGGTGAGCCTGGTACACAGCTTACACTGCGTACATTCCACGTTGGGGGTACTGCATCGAATATTATAGCTGACTCAAAAATCGTTGCACGATTTGAGGGTAAAGCAGAAATTGAGGAGCTTAAAACCGTTGAGCGAACCGATGAGAATGGTGAGAAATACCTAATTGTTATCGGTCGATTAGCCGAAATGCGTATTGTCGATAGGAATACAGGAATAACACTATCGACCCATACAATCCCTTACGGTTCGAAACTTTACATAAATAATAACGATAACGTTACTAAGGGACAGCTAATCTGCGAATGGGATCCATGGAATGCTGTTATTATCTCAGAGTCGGCAGGTACTGTAGAGTTTGATTCAGTTGTAAAAGATGTAACATATAAAGAGGAGTCTGATGAACAGACTGGTTATCGTGAGAAAGTAATTATCGATTCTCGTGATAAGACCAAGAACCCAATGATTAAGATTCTTGATAGTAAAGGAGAAGTATTCCGTTCGTACAACCTACCTGTATCAGCACATATCGTTGTTGATGATGCTAAAAAGGTTAAAGCGGGGGATATCCTTTCTAAGATTCCAAGAGCAATGGGTAAATCTGGTGACATCACCGGTGGTCTTCCTCGAGTAACCGAACTATTTGAGGCACGTAACCCTTCAAACCCAGCTGTTGTATCAGAGATTGATGGTGAAGTATCGTTCGGTAAGATTAAGCGTGGTAACAGAGAGATAATTGTTACTTCAAAAACTGGTGAAGTTAAGAAGTACCTAGTACAACTTTCAAAACAGATCCTTGTTCAGGAGAACGACTATGTGAAGGCTGGTATTCCACTTTCCGATGGTGCCATTACTCCTTCAGATATCTTAGCAATTAAAGGCCCCACAAAGGTTCAGGAGTATATTGTAAACGAGGTTCAAGAGGTCTATCGTATGCAGGGTGTGAAAATCAACGATAAGCATTTTGAGATTATCGTTCGCCAGATGATGCGTAAGGTGGAGATTGAGGATCCAGGCGATACACGCTTCCTTGAACGTCAGATTGTTGACAAGTGGGACTTTATGGATGAGAACGATTGGATTTTCGATAAGAAAATTGTGATTGAATCGGGTGATTCAACAATTGTTCGTCCGGGGATGATTATCACCGCTCGTAAATTGAGGGATGAGAACTCTGTTCTAAAACGTAAAGATTTAAAGCTGATTATCGCACGTGATGCCGTTCCTGCAACTTCAAGTCAGGTTCTACAAGGTATCACTAGGGCTTCGTTGCAAACAAGCAGCTTTATGTCAGCCGCTTCATTCCAGGAAACAACAAAGGTTCTTAACGAAGCAGCAATCCGTGGAAAAGTTGACTATTTAGACGGTCTAAAAGAAAACGTTATTTGCGGACACCTAATTCCTGCAGGTACTGGCTTACGTGAGTTTGATAATATGGTAGTTTTTTCGAAAGAGGAGCAAGATCAATCAACTCATATTAACCATGCCGTTGAAGTAGGCGTTGAAGAGGATGAGGACTAATTCTAGACTAATATATTAAAGAAAGGCTGCACTTTTGCAGCCTTTCTTTTTTTAATCAATGCAGAGTTTTTAACTTTACTGAAATCTTTAAAACATCAAATCATGACCGATAAAAATAACCCAATCAATATTGAGATTAACGATGAAGTTGCTCAAGGAACTTACTCAAACCTTGCCGTTATTACGCACTCTGCATCGGAGTTTATTGTAGATTTTGTAAGGATTATGCCTGGTATGCCAAAGGCGCAGGTAAAATCGAGAATTATCCTTACCCCCGATCATGCCAAGCGACTACTCTTAGCCCTTCAGGATAATATCTCAAAATTTGAATCCACTCATGGAGTAATAAAACTTGCGGAGGGTGGTGGTGCACCGAACTTCCCCATTAACTTTGGAGGAATGGGTGGTGAGGCGTAGGTGATTAATAATATTGCTTATATATTAAAACCGTTATTTTTTTACAGATGGGTTAACCCGTCTGTTGGTATTAAGAGTAGCCCAATTCTTCTTTTCCTATTTTCGGGATAGGGTTCGGAATGCAGAAACAAAGCGTTATAGGATTAAAGCAGGGAAGCTTTAACTCCCCTGCTTTAATCCTAAATATAAAAACCAAAAACCTAACCTACTGATTATCCATATCCCCATTATCCGTATCCTCCATCCTTGAATCGCGACGCTGTTTGTAATCGTTAATACGATAAGAGAACCCAACGAAAATAATTTGGCTTTCATGTCTGTTTTCCGAGTATGTGGTATAACCAGTACCCCATGAATCCGTTTTTCCTATTCTAGAATTAAAGATATCGCTGACTCTAAGAGTTATTGTTCCCTTTTTATTCATTACCATATACCTGAGACCAAGATCAACAGAGTACATTTCTTTAGTTTTACCTTGGCTTCCACCTCTACCACCTCCATGCCCACCACCACCAATACCAGTAATTACAGGACTGCGATAGTTCCCGTTAAGTTGAATTTCAAGATTTTTTCCAATACTAAAAGAGGAAGTTGCTTTAGCAGTCCAGCTGTTGCTTTCACTTTTACTTACATCTACGCTCTTATCAATAATCTTGGCCTGGAAATAACTAAAGTTTCCATTTACTCTCCACCAATTTGTGATTTTTTGATTTACGATAAACTCTGCTCCAAGCGTTGAGCCGCCATTCAAATTAAATGGTTTTGTCATTAATGTATCGTTGTTTTCGCTTATAGGATCTGTTTTTCGAGATATGAGGTTTGTTCTATATCTATAAAAAAGAGCACTTGTAATACTTGTTTTCCCTAAATTGAGTGAATGACCAATTTCGTAAGCATCTGTAAACTCAGGTTCAAGATAAGGATTACCATAGCTAACATTTAAAGGATCTTCGATATCCTTAAATGGATTTAGATCTCTTGAAGAGGGGCGGTTTACCCTTTTGCTATATGATAATTGAAGTGCATTTGTCTTATTAATATCCCACTTAATATGAGCGCTAGGAAATATATTAAAGAACGAAGCGTTTACTACGGAGTCGGTGGTTCGCTGATCGGCCTTTTTAAGTTGATCTTCAACACGAATTCCTCCTTGGTAGCTAAAGGCTCCAATTGTATTTGAATAAATTGCGTAACCCGCATAAATCTGATCAGTTAAAATAAAATGGTTCGAAACATCTGCATTGATCAACCATGGGTCGGTAATTAAATCACGTTCATTTAAAATGTATTTACCATCTGATTTTCTAATAATCCCTTTAATACCCGTTTCAAGTCTGCCACCATTACCAATAGGTTTTACGAGATCACTTTGAAATGTAATAGACCAATTCTTACTATCGTTAGTTGTATTTTTAAATATTGACGCTGCTGCAAGATTATCTGTCATTATTAAGCCCTCATCAGAATTTCTATCGCTATTAGAGAAATAAAGATCAGAGGTAAATTCCTGACCTGCTTTCTCGAATGTCTTTTTATAGTTTAAAGCAAATTCACTTCCAGAACTTTTGCTATCACTATTACTGTTATTATCCTCGTTTCCAATATATTTAATTGTGTCTGGGATGCTATACTTTATATTGTTACTATTCTCCGAACCAGCAAAATTTCTTATGCTTGTTGATGCTACGAATGAAAGAGTGTTTTTTGGATTGATAAAGAAGTCGATTCCTCCACGGAAGTTGTACATAATTCCGTCTCTGTCATCTTTTGATGTTTGATTTAAGTACTTGGTTGTGTCCGTTAAGAATGTTTGACGATTAGTTATACCCGAACCATACGATGCAAATTTTCTAAAATCAATATTTCCAAAATAGTTTAATTTCCCTTGACGAATATTCATATTAACAGTTCCAGAGTATTTATTTCCTGTACCAGCGTTAACCGAAACCATTCCATGGTAACCAGGTGTCTTTTTCTTAACCATAACGATATTCAGAATACCTGATAATCCATCAGGATCGTAACGAACCGAAGGGTTTGTAATCAGCTCAACGCTTTGTATTAGGTTTGCAGGAAGTTCCTCAAGGCTAGTGATTTGTGAAGGCCTTCCATCAATAAGAATGGTAAGGTTTGAGCTACCTCTTACGCTAACATTCCCTTCAACATCAACCTCAACAGAAGGTATATTTCTCATAATATCGAGCGCTGTTCCTCCTTCAACATTTATATTTCTATCAACGTTGATTACTGTTTTATCCAGATTATTTTGTAGCATCGATTTTTGACCGGTAACAACGATGCCTTCCATGTTTTCAGAAGCAGATTTTAGTTTAATCGTCTCAAGGGTTACTTCGGGTTGCCTTGGGGTAATCATTACATTGTTTACCCTGCTATTCTTATATCCAATAAACTTAAAATCAACATTGTATCTACCAAAAGGGATCTTGTCAATATTGAAATTTCCTTTTAAATCAGTTATTCCACCGGTTACCAGTGATGAGTCTTTAACTTTATAGATAACAATATTGGCATACTCGATAGGTAACCCCGATATTTCATCAACAATCGAGCCTTTTAGGATACCAAACCCACCTTCCATCGACATTCTGCCACCGCCCATTCGCTGTCCATCTGTTTGTTGCGCAATTGCAGAGAAAGAAAAAACTATCAAAGAAATCGACATTGCAACACGTAAAACTCTTCTCATCCTATTTTTATTTTATGATTAATTTTATGCTTTGAACACTGTTATGACACGAAAGTTTATGATAACTTGTGCCTGTTCCCCAATTATTTATTTATTTTTGATTTTGTAAGATTAATCGCTTAATGTATTAACCGAAACCGATATGAAGCAATTAACAATTCTTCTCCTTACGATAATTATATTTTTTTCACCCTTGGTGTGTAGTTTTGCTCAAACAGTAAGTGATGAGACTGGGAAAGATGCTAAAATGCTGTGGTTTGCCGATGCAAAGCTGGGCATCTTTATTCATTGGGGTATATACTCACTAGGAAATACTTCCGAGTCGTGGGAGTTTCATAATAAACGAATTAGCCATGCTGATTATATGTCTCAATTAAATAGCTTCACTGCAAAAAGCTATAATCCGGAGTATTGGGCTGATCTAATTAAGAGGAGTGGTGCTCGTTATTCTGTGATCACCTCCAAACATCACGATGGGGTTGCACTTTGGGATACGAAAATGAACGATCTCAGCACTCTTAAAAAAACTCCAGCAAAAAGGGATGTTCTTACTCCCTTTGTTAATGAACTTCGTAAGAATGGGATTAAGGTAGGATTGTATTATTCGCTAATAGACTGGTCGTATCCCGATTATCCTGGGTTTTTAAAAGATTCATCGAGATATGATGCTGTTATTGATCCGATTCGTTGGGGTAAATTCTTAAAATTTTGTCATGGACAGGTTGAAGAAATTGTAAAAAAGTATAACCCTGATCTTGTTTGGTTCGATGGTGATTGGGAGCACAGCGCTGGCGAATGGCGAGCTGATTATATCCGAAAAATTATTTTGGATAATAATAAGAATACAATCATCAATGGTCGCTTACAGGGTTATGGTGATTACGATACACCTGAGCAGAATTTTCCTGTTAGTAGGCCAAATCTCAAGTACTGGGAGTTATGTATGACAACAAACGAATCGTGGGGATTTTACAGGAATGATAAAAACTATAAAACGCCATACGAGATTATTACCATTTTTGCTGATGCAATCAGCATGGGAGGCAATCTGCTTCTTGATATTGCACCTGATGAGGAAGGAACTATACCGATTGAACAGGTAAATATTCTTACAGAATTAGGAAAATGGACGAATAAGCATAGCGAGGCTATTTTCGGTACTCTAGGAGGAATGCCACAGGGGCATTTCTATGGACCATCAACCATTTCAAAAGATTCAACAAGTCTGTTCTTATTTCTTCCTGGTAAAGTAACTGGTGATGTTGTAGTTAAAGGGTTGATGAATAATATTAAAAAAATTTCTGAAGTAGGTAGTGGAACACTTTTACAACCCAAAGTGGTAGGAAAAATTTCATGGAGCACCGTGCCTGGATTAGTTTATATCAATGTACCTGAAAGTGTTCAGGATACGTATATGACCGTTCTTAAAATCGAACTCGATAAACCTATTAAGCTCTATAGAGGAAAGGGTGGGTTTAATTAAAAGCGATTAAATGATGAAAAAAAATATTCTTATAGGCCTGGTTATTGCAACTCTTTTTACGATTCAAACTGCATTTGCACAACACGCATTTCAGAAGTACTATCCACCTACAGATACATTAGTTCAAAAAAAATTGGAGTGGTGGCAAGGAATAAAATTTGGTCTTTTAATGCATTGGGGAACATATAGTCAATGGGGGATTGTTGAGAGCTGGAGTTTATGCCCCGAGGATGAAGTTTGGTGCGAGCGGAGAGGCGAATTTTCAAAAAACTACTTTGAGTATAAGCGAGCATACGAAGGATTAATTAAAACGTTCAATCCTGTTAATTTTGATCCATCAAAGTGGGCAAAAGCAGCGAAAGAGGCTGGAATGAGGTATGTTGTTTTTACTACTAAACATCACGATGGATTTTGTATGTTCGATACCAAGCAAACTGAATACAAGATAACTAGCTCTATTTGCCCTTTTTCGACTAATCCAAAATCGAATATTGCAAAAGAGGTGTTTAATGCTTTTCGAAACGAAGGGTTTGGGATTGGTGCTTACTTCTCTAAACCCGATTGGCATTACCCCGATTATTGGGATCCCTATTTCCCTCCATTCGATCGTAATCCAAATTACGATCTTAATAAATATCCTGAGAAATGGAATCGGTATAAACAATTTACAGCTAACCAAATCAAAGAGTTAATGAGCGATTATGGTAAGGTAGATATTCTTTGGTTGGATGGGGGATGGGTTCAGCCAATGACTGAATCATCACCTCGGTGGGGAAGAGTGCCAAATCATCAGGACATTGACATGCCAAAGATAGTGGCAATGTCACGAAAACTTCAACCAGGATTAATTGTTGTTGATAGGGCCGTTGAAGGTTCGAATCAAAACTATTTAACACCCGAACAGGAATTACCAGATACGTTACTGCCATATCCTTGGGAGACCTGTATGACAATCGCTAACTCATGGAGTTATGTTCCGAATGATACATATAAACCTGCAAGGCAGCTAATCCATTTACTTTGTAAAATTGTATCGAGAGGCGGCAATTTTTTACTAAATATTGGTTCTGACCCAAATGGTGACTTTGATCCTATAGCCTATGATCGACTGAAAGAAATTGGAAAGTGGATGACACTTAATGGTAATGCCATTTATAGTACAAAGCCTATTTTCCCTTATCAGGCTGGAAAAGTTGTTCTAACAGCAAAAGGAAAATCAGTTTTTGCCATCTATTTGATTGATGAGAATGAAACTGAGTTGCCATCACTGATTAAAATTGATAGGTTTTCAGTAAAAAAAATAAAGAGAGTAACCATTATTGGTAGTAATACGAGTTTAAAGGTAAAGGTATTGGAAAAGGGAATAGGAATCGAAATTCCTGAGAAACATAGAAAAATTGGAATCGATAGTTATGCTTTAGTTTTTAAGTTGGATATATAACATTTTCATGGTTTTGACTCCTCCATAACAGGTTTATCACAGAGAGAGCTACAAATCCGAGAAAAGGATTTGATATAAAATTGCAGGGAGGTTCAAATGATTCTGGATATAAGAAATTTTAGGCTTTAACTATAAAAAAGGTGGCGCGATTTTGGCCACCTTTTTTTATTTAAACTTGTTATTCGTATTCTTTCAAGATATCCTTCACTCCATCGGGTGAAACACGACCATAAATCTTATCTCCAACCGATACAACAGGTGCAAGACCGCAAGCGCCAACGCAGCGTAAGCAGCTGAGTGAGAATTTCCCATCGGGTGATGTTTCGCCAACCTTAACATCAAGGATGCGCTTGAACTCATCTAGCACTTTTTCTGCACCCCTTACGTAGCAAGCAGTACCAGTGCAAATGCTGATTGGGTGTTTACCCTTAGGAATCATGGTGAAGAAAGAGTAGAATGTTACTACACCATATACCTTTGCAACCGAGACATTTAACTCCCTGGCAATTACTTCTTGTACTTCGGCAGGAAGGTAACCAAAAGTCTCCTGTGTTTTGTGAAGTACATTGATAAGCTCGCCAGCCTCGTTATCGAACGATTTACATATCTCCTTGAGTTTTGTAATCTGTTCTTGTTTTAGCTCAACTTTTATATGTGACATTTCTTATTCCTCCGTAAATTAAATGAATATATCCTTACTGCTCTTGTCGAAGTAGTGTGTATGGAGTAGCTCATGAGCTTTGTGGCTCATTGGTTTTCCAAGGAACTCTTCGTATAGCTTGATGATATAAGGATTTTCATGCGATTTACGAATTTTTTTATTCGTATCCTCGCTGTAAATTGCCTTGGTACGAGCTTTTAGAACTGATGTATCACCATGGTGAAGCGGTTGCCCACCACCACCAATACAACCACCAGGGCAGGCCATAATCTCAATAGCATGGTAATTGGTTTTGCCTGCACGAACCTGATCGAGTAATTTTCTTGCATTACCTAGTCCATGTGCAATTCCTATGTTGATTGGTAAACCGTTGAAATCGATAGTTGCAGAACGGATACCATCCATTCCACGTAGCTCCATGAAATCTACTTTTTCAAGTGTTTTACCTGTATGAAGCTCATATGCTGTACGAGTTGCAGCTTCAATTACACCACCTGTTGCTCCGAATATTACTGAAGCACCAGTTGATTCTCCAAGTGGTCTGTCGAAATCCTCATCTGCAAGCTCGTTGAAACCAATGTTGAACTCTTTAATTAGATGAGCTAGTTCACGGGTTGAAATGGAGAAGTCAACATCTGGATTACCATCTACCTTAAACTCATCGCGCTGACACTCGTATTTCTTAGCAAGGCATGGCATCACAGATACTACAACTAATTCCTCACGTTTTTTACCTAATTTTTCAGCAAAGTAGCTTTTTGCAATGGCACCAAACATTTGCTGTGGTGATTTGGCGGTTGATGGTACATCAAGCATATCAGGATAGTTATGCTCAAAGAACCCAACCCAACCTGGGCAGCAGCTGGTTAGTATAGGAAGTTTAACAGTCTTATCGCCACTTAAATGCTTCCCTAAGCGAGTAAGAAGTTCAGTACCTTCCTCCATGATTGTTAAGTCTGCAGCAAAGTCGGTATCGAAGATATAGTCAAAACCGATCTGACGAAGTGCTGCAACCATCTTACCAGTCACGCTTGTGCCTGGCTCAAGACCAAATTCCTCACCAAGAGCAGCACGAACAGCCGGAGCTGTTTGAACTAGAACGGTTTTGGTTGGATCGGCTAATGCACGAATTACTTTTGGAGTATGGTCAACCTCTGTTAATGCTCCTGTTGGGCAAACAGCAACGCACTGACCGCAGTATGTACAAGGCGATTTCTCTAGATCTTGCTCAAACGCAGGAGCTACTACTGCCATGAATCCACGATTAACACCGCTCAATGCACCAACCGTTTGGAAATCGTTACACATGGTTTCGCAACGACGGCACATGATACATTTGTCCATATCACGGATGATGGAAGGGGAGAAGTCAGTCTTGTAAGTCGACATCTCAGCATATGCTTGACCAGGAATGTTACGAACACCCATCTTTACAGCCATATTCTGCAAATCGCAGCTACCGCTCTTAGGACAGGTTAAGCAATCTTTTGGGTGATCAGAAAGGATCAACTCCATTACAGTACGACGAGCGTTGATAACGCGGGTGGTATGAGTTTTTACAACCATGCCATTAGCACAGGTTGTTGAGCAGCTTGGAGCTAAATTTCTTCTACCTTCAACCTCAACAACGCAAATACGACATCCTGCAGGTTTATTCTCAATTCCAAGATCATGAAGATTCATGTAGCAAAGTACAGGAATATCAATCCCAAGGTTTTTGGCTGCCTGATAAACAGAAGTCCCTGCGGGTACCTCTACAGGCTTATTATCAATTGTAAGTTTTATTGTTTCCATTTTCACCCCCTAATTATTTGATGCTGATAGCATTAAATTTACACTTCTCGATACAAGCACCGCATTTGATACAGATTGCTGTATCAATAACGTGTGGCTTCTTACGCTCACCGCTGATAGCATTAACAGGGCAATTACGAGCACAAGCGGTACAACCAACGCAAGCCTCCGGTTCGATTACGTATTTCATTAACGATTTGCACTGACCCGCTGGACATTTTTTATCGTTCACGTGAGCCAAATACTCATGGTAGAAGTTATCCATGGTAGATAGAACAGGGTTTGGAGATGTTTGTCCTAAACCGCAAAGTGAAGTATCCTTAATAACTAAGCTTAGGTTACGCAGGCGTTCAAGCTCTTCCATTGTACCTTCGCCATTGGTTATACGCTCTAGTATTTCGTATAGGCGTTTATTTCCAATACGGCAAGGAGCGCATTTTCCGCAGCTCTCTTCAACGGTGAAATCGAGGAAGAATTTTGCGATGGATACCATGCAGTCATCTTCGTCCATAACGATCATACCGCCTGAGCCCATCATTGAGCCTGCTGCAATCAGGTTATCGAAGTCAATTGGAGTATCGAGATGTTTTTCGGTTAAGCAACCACCCGATGGACCACCGGTTTGAGCTGCTTTGAATTTTTTGCCGTTCTTGATACCACCACCAATCTCGAAGATAACTTCGCGAAGGGTCGTTCCCATTGGAACCTCAATTAAACCAACATTGTTGATTTTTCCAGCCAGGGCAAAAACTTTAGTTCCTTTTGATTTTTCGGTACCAATGGATGAAAACCAATCGGCACCTTTTAGAATGATAACAGGAACACTTGCGAATGTTTCAACGTTGTTCACGTTTGTTGGTTTTCCAAGATAACCGCTTTCGGCAGGGAATGGTGGTTTATTGGTAGGCTCACCGCGTAAACCTTCCATTGAGTGGATAAGGGATGTTTCCTCGCCGCAAACAAATGCACCAGCACCGTATCTTAGCGTAATATCAAAATCAAAACCTGAACCTAGAATATCTTTACCAAGCAAACCGTACTCACGAGCTTGATTGATTGCAATTTTTAAGCGGGTAATAGCAAGCGGATACTCAGCTCTGATGTAAATAACACCTTGAGTAGCACCAATACAGTATCCGCAAATTGCCATTGCTTCGAGCACTGAGTGTGGGTCACCCTCAAGAACTGAACGATCCATGAATGCTCCTGGGTCGCCCTCATCGGCATTACAAACAACGTATTTCTGATCCGCTGCATTCTTGCTGGCAATTTCCCACTTTAAACCTGTAGGAAAACCTCCGCCCCCACGACCACGTAAACCAGATTTCTTGATTATATCGATTGCTTGAGCAGGGGTATAGTCTTTCAGAACTTTACCAATTGCTTGGTATCCATCACGAGCAATATACTCATCAACATTCTCAGGGTTAATTACACCGCAGTTGCGCAATGCTATTCTTATCTGCTTACGATAAAATCCTTTACTTTTAGAACCCTTTTTTTGCTCAGGGTTATAAATTAGACGATTAACCTTTTTCCCTTTTATTACATGCTCTGCAATAATCTCAGTTACATCCTCAGGTTTTACCTGTGTGTAGAATGTGTTATCGGGAAGGACTTTTACAATTGGTCCATTTTCACAAAATCCAAAGCAACCAGTTAGAATAACCTGAACATCGTTTTCAAGGCCATTAGCTGCTATCTCCGATTTGAATTTTTCGATGATTGAATCGCTAGCCGAGGCCCTACAACTTGTTCCTCCGCACACGAGTAAATGCATTTTATACTTTGCCATTACGGTATCCTCCTTTTTCGATTATTTATTATCGATAGTCTCATAGTTCATCGGGATGATACCCTCAACGAGCTCGCCATTCTTAATGTACTTCTCGATGATTTCATCAGCCTTTTTAGTATCAACATATCCAAATACAACCGGTTCTTGACCAGGAAGTTTTACTTCAATAGTAGGCTCTGCGTAGCAGTAGCCCATACAACCAGTCTGTGTAACAACTGATTCGATTCCACGTTTCTCTAGTTCTTCCATCATGAATTCCATCACGGTTTTTGCACCCGATGCAATTCCGCAGGTTGCCATTGCTACTTTAATTTGAACATGGCTTCCGGGGTCTTCCCCTTTTTCTCTTAGGTTGATTTTGGACTGAAGACTTTCTTTCATCATCCTTAAATCATCTAACGATTTGATCTTTGCCATACTTTTTATACTATAGTTTTATTGTAAAAAACAGTTTGTTATTTGGGACTGCAAAATTATTTCAATTGTTAATGAAAATACATGATTTTAGCTATGTTTTATACAATTTGTATTTCTTCTAAATTGGCCTGAAGTCTTTAAAGCATTTGAAAACAGAGAACCCTCTCAATGTTGTTTCTCCAAATATCCAATTGAAATATTTAGTGCGGATGGTGTATAAGTTACTATTTTTTGTGTTTGTAACATTAAATTTAAGCCGATTTTAAACTAAAGACAATGGTAATAAACTTGATATAGTATCTAAGCGCACTAAAATTATTCGATGCAAATATAGCAATAGAAATGTTAACAAAAAAACAATGTTAATAAAATAACAATATGTTTAATAGCAATTATTTATAGCATTGGATATAAAAGCAATAGGGTGAGGTTTTATATTCTCACCCTATTGCTTGTATTACGATTACACGTTACTGCATTTTTTCATTTCTTTCAAGCTGCTTATACTTAAATAGGGCAATGGTTGATACTACGAAAAGGGAAACGATGGTTACATATACAAATGTTGGAACAGGTATCGGATCGCCACTTGCATAGGAGTGAAGACCCGATAGGTAGTAGTTAACCCCGAAGTAGGTCATAAGTACGGAAGAGAATGCGAATAGCGATAAAAGGTTAAACGTATAAATGCTTCGAAGCGATTTAATCATTCGCGAATGGATTACAAAGCTATAGATAATTATGGTTATCAACGACCAGGTTTCCTTGGGATCCCAACCCCAGTAACGACCCCACGATTCGTTCGCCCATATTGCTCCTAGGAATGTTCCAATGGTTAAGAAGTAAAGACCTAGCGTAATCGTTTTGTAGTTGATAATGGTCAGCTCATCGATCGTTTTGCTGATTCGCTCTTTATTCAATGGGTTAGTGAAGCTGTAGAGAATCATTACCAGAAAACCCAAAATGGCTCCAAGCCCAAGAAATCCGTAGCTACCTGTAATTATTGAAACGTGTAGGGTTAGCCAGTATGATTTTAGCACAGGTACAAGGTTGGTGATCTCAGGATCCATAAAGCTTAGGTGAGCAACAAGCAGGGTTAATGCTGCTAATACAGCGGTTGCCGATAATGCGAACGGCGATTTTTTGCTGAAAATGAAACCTGCGAGTAGTGTAGCCCATGATATAAAGAGCATCGATTCATAACCATTGCTCATTGGAGCGTGACCTGAAATGTACCATCTTAGAGCTAGCCCAAGGGTATGCGCAGCAAAGCCGATGAGAAGAAGTATGCTTAACCCTTTAATCATTTTAGTGAGGTTTTGCTTGCCCGAAATGATTCCGAATACTAAGGTGATGATAAGGATTAAACCCAATGTGGCGTAGAATGGGAATAGCCTTTCAAAGATATTCGCTTTGTTATAAAGAACTTCAACATTCACCTTCCTCTCAGATGGAAGCGAGTAGCCTGCAAATTTCTTCTGATAATTGGTTATTGAATTGATGAAATCGTCAATCTCTTTATTGTCCTTTGATATTGCTGCGCTTTGCGATGATTCAATGATAATGCCCATGATATTTTTCAGATACAACGAATCATCCTTATTTTCGGCAAACTTTAGCGCTTCGTTGGGTGATCCCCATTTGGTAGATTTATCCTTTAATGGAAAAATCTTTAGGAACTCGCCTGTATATATCATGTAGCATACGTTAACTCGTTCATCGAGTTTAAGAACTTCCTTGTCGAACTTGCTCCTTGAATCCTCAGGCTTTGCGTATGATTCCTCTATAAACGAGGCCAACTTATAGGTGTTGCTGTTTAGGTCAACAATATCTGAGAACGCAGCATAATCGCCCTTTATACCAATCCGATTAGCTAATTCGCTATTGGACACCTTAATTAGAGGGACATTCTTCCAATTATCAAAATCAGCGTAAAAGCCTAGGAAGAGTTGCATCGACGAGTAACCTTGGAATTGATTTTTTTTGGTAACCTTTCGGAATATATCGTTACTCAACGTGTTAAGGGGTTTTGTTCTCCCTTTCTGATCTTGAACAAGAACTTTACCGAGATGATCCGCTATTGTTTTATCGATTTCTAACTTCTCATCATTTGCAATTAAATGAGAGGTGCTAAAAAAAATGGCTAAAAGGGTAATGCCTACCTTTTTTATCGGCGAATTCCAAGCGTTAATAGTAATGGTTTTAAGCAAGGAGTTTTTATTGAATATTGAAAGTATAATAAAAAGGAATAGAAATATATAGCCAGCATAGGTAACCATCATGCCTACCTTATCATGGTTAACAGAGAGGATGGTCCCTTTTTCATCGTTATCGAATGAGGATTGGTAAAAGCGATACCCCCTATGCTTTAAGATGTGGTTCATGTAAATTGAGTAAGGTATATCGATATTCTGTTCTTTATCAGTTAAGGTTACTTCGCTTTTATAAGATGACGGGCTATTGGATCCGGGGTATCTCTCAAGAACGAATTTATTGAGCCTAATCTCAAAGGGTAGGGCTATTTCCTTTGGTCCGTACGACACCTCAACCCTGTTTTTATCATCGCTGTATGTATCCTTCGAGCCATTCAGGTCTCTGTCGGCCCAAACGTAAAGGTTTGTAGCGTTATCGCCCGATTTGAGTTCAAACTCAAGTACATTCTGGGACGCTTTGTTCTGCTTCTTTCCATGCGAGATAGGTTTTATCACCCCGCTTTTACTTAGCTTCTGAACAACAAATCCATTACCGTTAATATTATAGACGAGCATTGGCTTAAGGGTAATTTTTCTTTCCTTCTCAATTACAATTGAACTTTGCGACATCATGTTCATCATTATGATGTTCGATTTCGATTGAATGTAAAAGCTATCCTGCTCAAAGCTAATTCTTGTCGATAAGGAGTCCTCAGTGTTAAATCCAACCATTAAACCATTAATCGTTTTTGTTGCTCCCTGCTTTAGTATTAGCGATTGCCGTCCCATCATTCCGCTAGTGATCATTAGCGATACCATTGGTTGTCCATTGGGGGTATCATCAATGGTTTCTATTGCGTTCGGTATGATGCCCAGTAGCTTTAGGGAATATGGAGTATTGTCAACCATCACTTTTTTTGAGTATCGATCGATGGTTTTTGGGGTAATGGTGAATGGTTTCGAGTAGTGAAATAGCTGCTTTCCCGATTTATTGTTAATGGTGAAGTGAATGTATTTCTCAGCTGAAGTGCAAACATTTTGCGATTCGCCTTCCCTGATGTGAATTGATCCATCGAACCCAAAATACCTTGTAATTCCTGCTCCGATAATCATTAGTATGAAAGAGAGGTGAAACATAAGTATGGTGAGTTTTTTAGTGCTGTACAGTTTACCTTTAATCGTTTGTCCAATCAGATTCACGGCTAAAAGGAGAAGGATTATCTCAAACCATCGTGCGCTATAAACCCATTTAAAGGCAACCAATGAACCGTAATCGTTCTCGATAAATGTAGCAACGGCCATTGATATTGCAAAGGCGATAAATAGAACACCCATAAGGCCAGAGCTAAATAGAAACAAAGAAAACTTCTTCATAAATGATTATTTATTGATATGCGTTAAACTATCCATTTTCAGAAACTCTCTGAAGCTTTGGTTTATCCAAAATTTTTATTCTCGAACAGTTAGATGTTATTAGGCCATCGTCCTCGAAATCTTTTAGAATTCTGATAACGCTTTCCTTCGCCATATTGGTAAATTCGCCTAGTTCTTGTCGATTAAGGATGATATCAAATTCATCCGATTCGTAAATTTGGTTGGCTAGGTATAGGATTGCATCGGCTAATCGGCCCGGCATTTTCTTTTGGGTTAGCCCGATTAGCTTATAGTACATCAACAGCGATTTTTTGCTAATATCGGAAATTAAGCCTTCGGCATATGAACTATTTAAGTGAACTAACTGCTTCATTACTAGCATATCGATAAAGCATGCCTTAACATTGGTTAAAGCGGTTAGGGTGAAGTGGTGACGCAGATCTCCATAGGTTCCTGGCCCTGATATCATCATCCCTGGTTTTGCGATGGATATTATAATGTTCTTTCCATCGAGCCCCTCAAGAAAAACCTTTGCCATTCCTGAAACCAAGAAGATAACCGATGAAGTGGGCGACCCTTTTTTGAAGATAATTTCACCCGGTTTGAAGTTTGCTTCATACCTATGCTCGCTTATTAATTGTTTTTGTTCATCGGTTAGGGTTTTGAAATTCTCCCATCGATGCATGCAGGCTCTACAATCATTCTCTGCGATAAGTTTTTCCATTTTCTCAACCTTATAATAAACCCATTAAATGTATGGCATTAATTAACATGAAACTCAAAAGTGATATATATCATCTTTTTTGGCAGCCGTCATCAGTATCGATCTTGATATGAATCATGAATGTTTACAGTAATATATCACCGATATTTTCTATGCTAAGCATTTGATTATTCATAATTTTACTAATCAAAACTTTAAACCAAATTCATATGAAAAAGTTCAAAAGCATATTTATTTATACAGCCATATTAGCAGGTGTTGCTTTATACTCCTGCGAGGGGCCTGCGGGGAAAGATGGGGTTAATGGGCAGGATGGAATGGATGGTGAGAACGGAACTGCCGTTTGCCAGGAGTGTCATAATAGCGATCAGGACATGGCTATTAAAGTGTCACAATACAATAAGTCATTCCATGCGAATGGTGAAAATGCTGCGTATGCAAATAGAAGTGGTTGTACAAAATGCCATACCAGCCAAGGTTTTGTTGATTTTGCAACAACGGGAACCCCCGCAGCAAGTTATATAAATCCTCTTCAGCAAAACTGTTATACTTGCCACCAGGTACATAAAACGTACACCGAAGCGGATTGGACTTTGACTACTAAAACCGCAGTTGTATTGGATCATCATACAGGTTCTGATGCAGCAAAGTACACCTACGATAAGGGTAATAGTAATCTATGCGCGAACTGCCATCAAGGAAGAACCCTTTCACCAGCTTTACCTAATTTAGGTGGTGTTGATGTTACACTCTCGAACACTCGTTGGGGAACCCACCATGGTCCAATGGCGAATGTACTTATTGGTAATGGTGGTTATGAGGTAGCTGGCACAATTTCATACGCAACAAATGTTCATGCTTCAATTTCAACGGGTTGTGTTAATTGTCATATGGCAACTCCTTACGGAACAATGGCAGGTGGTCATAACTTAGGTATGGTATTTGATCAGCACGGAACGGAATTGTTAAATATTACAGGTTGTTCACCTTGCCATGCAAATACTACTACAGCAGAACAATCAGCTTTAAGGATAAAAGTTACAAATTTCCAAGCTACAACTCAAGCTCTATTAGATGCTCTTGAAGCAAAACTTATTACTGCGGGTATTTACGATGCAGTCGCTGGTTTAAATAAGACAGGAACTTTTTCAGCAAACATTGCTGGTGCTTATATTAACTATCAAACAGTAAAAGAAGATAAAAGTCTTGGAGTTCACAATCCACAATATACAAAAGCTCTCCTTCAGAATGCAATTGAATCGCTTCCATAGGAGAATTTTTTCAATACATATTTGATGGGTTGACGATTATCGTCAGCCTATCTTTTTTTTGTGCTGGGCGGTTTACTGATGAGCCTTTCAGTGATAGACAAAGAAATGAGGGTGTTTCGAAAGTCAATCTTATTTCTCGCAAAGCAAGCAAAGGAGAAATGTTGACCTACCCGCTGTACTTAGGTACTAAGGCAGGTGGAGATCGCAAAGCATTGATATATAAATCAATAAACTTTGTGGTCTTTGCGCTAAACCTACCTGCCGCCTGCCTGCCGGTAGGCAGGGTAGGCAGGGCAGGCAGGCAATATTCCATCATTGGCTACGCCGAACTAGCTACGCTGAGCTCTCCGGCGGCTGCCGGATCGGTTCGCAAGCTCGGTTCCATTTCTCCCAACAAGGTAAAATGCTGATAACATAGCATTTAAATTGTTTCTTACGTTGAGCTCACGTTAAATAGATAAATATGGAGTATTAATTACTTTTTGAAAGTTCTCATGTAATTAACTACCTGCCAGATGCTTTCATCATCAATTTTCCCATCAAATTTCGGCATCTCATCGCGGCCAAACTTTGTTTTATAGAAATGTTCGGCATCGGTTTGGCTCTGATAGTCACCCTTGGAGAAGTCGCCAGGGAAGGTGTCCAACCCTTTTGCTTTAGCTCCATCGCCTAGCCCTGTTTTGCCATGGCACGTGGCGCAATACTTATTGTAAAGGGTTTTTCCAGTATTAATGCTTGCATCATCCGATTTTACAGGATTTTTCATTGCCTTAAACTTGGCAGGAACATCCCATGGTTTTGCTTTTTGCGCATTCACTACGCTATTAATCGCTAGCACTATCAGTGCTGTGAAGAGTATTAGCTTGATTGATTTCATTGATGTAGTTATTGGTTAACCTTTGTATAACAATTATCTTGCTGTGTTGGTTTAAAAAAAGGAGTAAAAAAACCGTTCCTTTTGAGAACGGTTTCTAACAGTATTATGAAGCCCTACTTTTTAAAGGTTCTCATGTAGTTAACCATTTGCCAAATACCCTCGTCGTCGATTTTCCCATCATATTTTGGCATTTCTTCTCTACCAAACTTGGTTTTGTAAAAGTGGTCGGCATCGGTTTGGTTCTGGTATTCCCCTTTCGAGAAATCACCGGGGAAGGTATCTAAACCTCTCGCTTTAGGACCATCGCCTAAACCTGTTTTACCATGGCACGAAGCACAATTTTTATTATAAAGGGCTTTGCCAGCATTAATTCCAGCTTCATCAGCCTTAACGGGGTTTTTCATCGCCTTAAACTTTGCAGGAACTTCCCAAGGTTTAGATTTTGCTTGCTGTGCGCTTGCAGAAAAGGACGCAGCTAGCATTACTAAAAAGATTAGAGTAAAGGTTTGCTTTAGTGTTTTCATAGCCAAGTAGTTTTTATGTTTATTATTTAATTACAATTACTATGCAAATTAGAAAATTATCGTAGTTAATTCTAATGCTTATCCTCATCCGATTCATGGTAACCAGTTATCATACTTTTGAATAGAGTGAATGGTTTAGCCCCGAGAGTACAGGTATAGATATGGATTATCATAAAGATTGAAAGAAAGAAGCCTACCGTAATGTGAAGAACATCCGTTAGTATTAAACCGCTTACTCCAAAAATTGCCTTAACGGTTATTTCAGGGAATAGTAATCCGATGCCAGAAATGATTACTAAAGGCATACCAACGTACATGGCAAGTACATAAACAAATTTTTGGAGAGGGTTAAACTTGCTATCCTCCGTTACCGGGAAGGGATGCTTATGACCCTTAAACATTCCCCATGCGTAATATTTGAATTGTACAATAAGCTGATTGAAAATTATTTTCCGGTTGATTTTATAATGAGCTCCATTCTTGGTAAGAACATTCCCAATAACATAAATAATGTAGTTAAAGGTCAGTACAGCTGCTGCAAAGTTGTGCATGGCTACAGCCCTGTCGAAACGGACAATGAATTTACTAGTTATATTATCGGTGTATTGCATGCTTATCCCCGTGATGATTAGGATGATGAAAAGCAGCGCATTGAGAATATGCCATGCCCTAATCCATTTTGGGTATAAATATAATTTATGACTCATTTCTTTTTGGGTTTTACTTTATGAACCGTTCTAAAAAAGATATGTATTCCAATTATGCCTAGTACAAGGACGAATATGATTAAGCTGAAACTATTCAAATACTCATTCCGATTAGCCCCAATAACATACGACTCGTTTAGTAGGATTCCATTAACAAATCCATCTTTTCGTTTCTCCTTCGATTGAAACTTGTAAAGCGAAGCCATTAGAATTGAGTTCTGTGAGTGACATTCATTGCAACGTCGAACGGCGCTATCCTTAGGCATGATAAGATGCGAGACGAGCAGGCTATCATTCGAGTTGGTATGGCACTCAATGCACCTCACGCTTTGGAAGTGTGCGGTCTGGTTGGGCAGCCAATCATGCTTTTTTAGAATATTTATCTCCTCTCTATCCGATAGCAGCTGGAAACGATCAAAATCGGAGTGGCAGTTCAAGCAGATAGCATTATCGTACGCTATGGTTTTTTTAAGGTTCTCAGTATTCCTAATAGAAATCTGATATGAATGCGGATTATGGCATTTCCAGCAAGTAAAGCCGTCCTTCTCCATTTGAAAATGGGTGCTTTGCTGATATTCCGCTTCGATCTCTTCAAAATGGAATTGTGAGTATTTGGGATCATTGCCATGGCAGTCGATACAGCTATACATTTGCTCCATTCTGAGCTCTCCGGCATGAGGGAATTTCATATACTCCTCCGAGTGACAATCGGTACACTTAAACGTTTTATGATTTGAGCTATAGAATGCGTCTCGATTAATAAACCTTTCGATGCTCATGCTGTGCCTAATGGTAGTACCTTGGCTTTCGTTGACATACTCATAAATTCTTTCGCCATGGCACTTTAAACAGCTCTCGTTCTCCTTGTAGAATTGCGAAACAAGGTTAGTTGTATCCTTTGGTTTCCAATCCTCTTTTTTTAGCGTAAAGGCAAATGAGGTGTTTGCAAGGAGGACACCTGCTAGTACTATCGTTGAAGTTGTTCTAAATATCTTAAAATACATTTATTTAGAATTATTATTAATGTTAGAACCTTACGGTAATGTTAAACCCAAAAAGATATTTTCTCTTCTTGAAATCATTGGTGTTGTAAAGCAAATCGTATTGACCGTTAATTTTGTCGAAATTTGCTATGAATACTTGAAAGCAATGGGTGGCTGTTCCGATTTCCCATCCAATGGCCACGTTGGGTTGTGGTTGCTCCTTAACATAGCTGCTACCGATTACAATTGAATCCTGTTTTGTAATCAGCTGGTTATACTCAAGCATAACCGAGTGTGCGCCGAATACATTATAACGACCACCTGCCGAAATGGATAAGTTTAAGTTTTTATAACCCATTGGAACTGAGTTAAAATAGAATAGGGTAGGGGCGATTTGAAATGAGAACCTATCGGTAAACTTCCGTGCAACGATTAGCTGATTTAGGTATGCTAATCTATGGATTTCTTTAAATCGACCACCATTGGTTGGCCCAAAAACACCAGTACTCGAATCCCTTAGGTTTATTGTAATATTACCGTAATATGCAAGGGTTATTGGCATACTATTCGACTTGGTTTGCTGAAGTATCTTGTATTTCCACTGAATGTCAGCAAGTTGATTATATCTTACTGTTCCAATACCAAACATTATCCTGTCGGTAATGCCATAGTTCAGGCCTAAACGGGTATTGGCTGAGCCGTAAATTCCGTATAGGTTATGAATATTCTCAATTAAGCTAAACCGGTGCTGTATTTGTAACTCTAATGCTCCTTTAAATGGGGTCATTACCGTTTGGTTATCGATTAGGGTTACGGCTTCAAATGTATTTTTTACAGGTTTATCCTCGGTTTGGGTTTGTTCCTCTTCTTGGCTGAATGCAGGTGAAATAAATGCCAGCATCATTAGGGCAAAAAGTATTTTTTTCATGTTTTTCATGTTTAGATTAATTGATTACTCGTTATCGTTTAGGGCGCCTTGGGTTATCCATACATATATTTTGTTTCGTTCTTCGGTCGAACATTTTGTACTATGAGAGGACTCATTCAGTTTAGTATAAATTAAGCTCGATTCAGGGTTACCAGCGGTTATATATGTTGTTTTGTTTATTGATGTCCAAGTTGATGCTAAAGAGTTAAAATCTAGTTTACCTCCACTATGACAACCCTTACAATTGCTGTTAAAGATTGGAAAAATCTCATTTTTAAAGCTGACCGGAGTGGTAAGGTCAATCTTTGGGGGATCGTAGGCATATTTTTCGCACGAAACAAATACAGACGCTGAGCTAAGTATAAGTACAGCGGCTAAAATTTGTCTTGTTAGTCCTATTTTCTGGTTCATGGCTAATGATTATTAATTTGCTTCAAAGGTATTCGTTAATAGTATTTTAAGGCAGTTTATAGGAGTGTTATTAGCCAATGCTTTCGATGCTGTTTGTCATGGTTAATGTTGATATATATCAATATTGGGTTGTTGGATGGCGGTGATTGGCTATATGAAAAAAGTGGGTGTTCAAAAAGAAGAATTAACTACTAACCTGCCTCGGTAGGCAGGGAGTACGAAGGATACAGTGTTAATGTTTTGTTATTTAATTAGGGTCTGCTGATTAAGTCACAAATAGGTTTATGAAGCCATTAAAAACAAACCCCAGAGGGGTGAAATTATGGTAAAAAATATATCAATGTAGTATTTTAGCTCCGTAGGGGCGACATTATAAAGTAGATAGAACAGAGAATAATGTCATGCCTACGGCATTTCACCCTAAGCTTGTTCATGGGTGTTTCATAAATTTATAATAGACTTTATACAGATTAAGCAACAGCTGCTGAATATCGACATTGATAGTCATATAATTACAATCTAATCTATATAACGTCTAATATTGAAACAATATAATATTACGAGCCTGAATAATAATATTAAAGAATGCAAAGGACAGAAATGGCTTTTAGCCATTAACTCCGTGTGCTCTGTGTTCTTTACTCTGTTGACTCTCACGCTATAAGCGTGTCAGGGTGTGGTTAACGTTTTTGTATTTTAAAACTTAAGCAGTTTTAAAAACTGTAATTATTATCGTTGATAAAACTTAAACGTTATCAAACCCTATTACAATCACGCTCATCGGGGTTTTTAACAAATTTCAAATACTCTTCTTTGTGGTTAAGGTTCTGATACCAAGTGCCGCAATCAAAATCGACATATTGGTAACTTGAATGCTTTAGTAGATCAATGATTCTCCTACCATTTTCCTGAAGAATTCTTTCTGCTTTTTCAGCAACTCTTTTACGATAAACGGCAAACAAGGGTTCTTGTTCATTTTCCTTGGAAAGAGGCATTACGATATCGGTATTGGAAGATAAATTAATCATGCTATGGATTAGTGATAGGTTCATAACCGGAATGTCGCATGCCGTAATAAAGTTCACATCGCTTTTTGAAGCCTTCAAGCAGGAATATATCCCCATCAGCGGACCCTTACCCCTTTCAATATCGGGGATTATCCGCAAGTTTAGGAAGTTGTACTTTTCTGCATCGTTGGCTCCGATGATAACCTCATCAAAATGTTCGGACAGCTGCTTAGTTATGCTTTGGATTAATGGTTCATCGTTGATGGGTAGTAAACTTTTATCTTCACCTCCCATGCGTGAACTCTTACCGCCAGCTAGAATGATTGCCGTAGCTTTTTCCTTAATTATCCAGCCATCATCCTTTATCAGAATCCGATTGGGAGGAAAATTCCAGTTCATTTTGCTGAACTTAATTATTTTGTTTGCGAAATGAATAACCTCTGAGCAGCTCTCCTTAATGGCTTTGTCCGCTACATCTTTTATCACCAAAAACAAGCCTGGTTCTAGTACTTTCCTTAAAGAATTTGATTCGCAGATAACCATTACATTGGTCGGGATTATCTCCAATAGGGCATTAAGCCCTTTCTCCAATGAATTTTTGTTCACTTTCAGCAAGAACACCCTTTGAGCACCCGATTTTAGCATTCGAGAGGTATTCTTATTTGGGTACAGTATGGTTTCTTCCGTTATATTAAAGTCATCCACAAGTGAACTCTTAACATCACAACGATCAATACCTACAGGGCAGTTTCCTTTGCTTGGGTCAATGGTAAGCACCTTCACTCCAATTACTTGATTCTTTCTTGAATGGTTTTCAATAAGCCTACAGGCAAATTCTGTTTTGCCGGTATAATTACCTGTTGAACCAATAATGATGAAGTTAGATCGTTTAAGCATGTTGGTTGATGTTCCGTTTTGTGATTTCAGGTTAATAAATGAAATATATAACTATTTAGGTAGTCTATGGTAAAGGTATTCAAATATGTATGATAATATGTTTCATGTAACGTTTACGCCGAAACTTCGGCAGGAGCACAGCGAAGGCACAAATATCGCAAAGAAATTTATATACAGATATCATAAAGAATTCATTCTTTATGTGGTATGGTTGCTCATTACGGTTAAAACATTCGGATACCACCTTATGATATTATTTTTGAAGCGATGGCCTTCTAGTATCCCATCGCATTAGAGGAAATAGTACAGTTAATTATTGTTGACAAAAAAAGAGGGCGAAAATTTTCGCCCTCTTTTTTTGTCAACAATAATTAATTTCTCGCTCTTGCTTTATAATGAGTATGAAGTAGTTCGTGCGATTTATGTCCTAGTGGTTCCTTTAAGAACTCTTTATAGATTGCAATAATCTCAGGGTTCTCGTGCGATTTACGAATTTTCATACCAGAGTCTTCTGCATATATTGCTTCGGTACGTTTCCTTCTAATTTCAGCATTGGTCGGGATAGGCTGTCCGCCACCACCAATACATCCACCAGGGCAAGCCATAATTTCCATGAAATGATAGCTGGATTTGCCATCGCGAACGCTATCCATCACCTTTTTAGCATTGGTTAAACCATGTGCTACAACGCATTTAAGTTCTGCTCCCTCAAGGAATTTCCAATCAGCGGTTGTTCCTTCAATCTTTACTGAAGCTTCACGAACGCCTTCCATACCACGAACTGGAGTGATGTTAAGACCATCGAAAGGAACCTCTCGGCCAGTTACAACTTCATAAGCTGTTCTTAGTGCGGCTTCCATAACACCACCGGTTGCTCCAAAAATTACAGCAGCACCAGTAGATGCTCCCATAAAGCTATCATAGTGTGATTCTTCCAAGCTGAAAAATCTAACCCAGCCTGCTTAATCATAATGGCAAGCTCACGGGTTGTTAAAACGTAATCAACATCCTTATAACCGCTTGAGCGCATTTCTGGTCTATCAGCTTCAAATTTTTTGGCAGTACAAGGCATAATTGATATGGAAACGATCTTCGAAGGGTCAATATTTTTCTTTTGAGCATAATATGTCTTGGCTAAAGCACCAAACATCTGCTGTGGTGATTTACAAGTAGATAGATTGCCTAAATACTCTGGATAGGTATGCTCAATGAACTTAATCCAACCTGGAGAACAGCTAGTAGCCATAGGTAACTTAACGTTTGGATCTTTATCAACCAACGCTTTCTTCAAACGGGTAAGAAGTTCAAAACCTTCCTCCATTATGGTTAAATCGGCAGTGAAATCGGTATCTAAAACAGAATCAAATCCCAGTCGTCTAAGTGCAGTAACCATTTTTCCAGTTACGATAACACCTGATTCGAGACCTAAGTCCTCACCAAGAGCAACTCTTACAGCAGGAGCTGTCTGAACTACTACATGTTTATCGGGATCATAGATGGCAGCCCATACTTCATCCAAATAGTTTCGCTCAACAAGAGCACCGGTAGGACAGCGGTTAACGCATTGACCGCAATTGGTACAAACTACCTCAAACATTGGGTTCTCGAAGAAGGTCGATATTTTCATCTTATCGCCTTTATAGGCAACGCTAAGAGCGCTGACATGCTGTAGTTCTTCACAGGTTCTTACACAACGTTGACAGCGGATACACTTACTATCATCTTTAATAATTGAAGGAGAGTAAGAGTCCATTTGGTAGTTCTTATGAGGAACTAAATCGATAAACGATTCTGTTGATATCTTACTTTCTGAAGCAAGTTCCTGGAGTTCACACTTACCATTTTTGTAGCAAGTGGTACACTTTGCGTTATGCTCGCTCAATAAAAGGTCGATGATATGCTTACGGGCTGTACGAACTTTTAGAGTGTTGGTCATAATCTCCATTCCTTCTGATGTTGGCATTGCGCATGATGCAGGAAGGGTTCTTGAACCTTTCATCTCAACAACGCAAACACGGCAGTTCCCTGCAATGCAGAGATCGTCATGATAGCAAAGGGTAGGGATATGAATATTTAGCTGTTTGGCAGCCTGTAGAATGGTAGTTCCTTCATCAACGGTTACGGAGATACCATCTATTTTGAGATTTATCTTTTTTGACATTGTTTTACTTTTTTTCAGTTTACGCTTAGTAGATCATCTCTTCTTTAAAATTCTCAACGATTGAGAAGAATGAGTTGGCAACGCTTTGTCCAAGTCCGCATTTAGCGGTTATCTTCATGGTTTGAGCCAATTTTTGAAGATGTTCAAGGTAGTTCGCATGTTTTTGCCCTTTCTTAACCGCTTCGATTCCTTTAATCAGCTGCTGACAACCAACCCTACAAGGGGTACACTGTCCGCATGATTCTTCTTCGAAGAACTCAAGGTAGTTATGAAGTACGTTGTACATGGAGCGTGAACTGTTGAAAATCATCATTGAACCACCAGTTGGAACGCCTTCAAAACCGATAATGGTTTCTTTAAACTTCTTCCGTGGAACGCAAAACCCTGAAGCTCCACCAACTTGCACAGCTTTTGTATCTCCATCACCAAAATCATCAACGAATTGCTCCACAGTCATACCTAGTTCAAGTTCATAGATACCCGCTTTGGGTGTATCGCCAGAAATTGAAAATACTTTTGATCCGCGTGAGTCAGCTGTTCCTAGCTCCTTAAATTTGCGAGCACCGTGCATGCAGATCATGAAGGCGTAAACTAACGTTTCAACGTTGTTGATAACTGTTGGTTTACTACGGAATCCTGAAACGGTAGGATAGGGAGGTTTATTACGTGGTTCACCACGGTGACCTTCCATCGATTCGAATAGAGCACTTTCCTCTCCGCAGATGTAAGCACCGCTACCCATTACGATTTTGATCTTAAAATCAATCTTTAGATCTTTAAGGTCAGCATGAAATTTAGCAAGCTGTGCCTCTAGTTCGGGAAGTAAAAATCGATACTCGCCGCGTAGGTAAAGGAATCCTTCTTTCGCGCCAATAACCTTTGCGCAAACAACCATACCCCCGAATACCTTTTGTGGTACTTTGAAAAGTATTTCGCGATCCTTAAAGGTTCCTGGTTCACCTTCATCGGCATTACATATAATGTATTTATTAGGTTCGGGTTGTTCTGCTGTATATTTCCACTTCAATGCAGTAGGGAAACCCGCACCTCCACGACCCTTTAACCCAGATTCGAGTAGTTCATTTACTATTTGGTCATTGTTTTTTGCAAAGGTGTTCTTGATGATTTCTTTAGGATTGCAATCCTGGTCGAAAATCAGGTCAACACGTTTTAGATTGGTATATGACATGGTTTTATCTCCTCAATTTTTTACTTTTTCATGTACTCATTAATTATCTCGCGGACCTTTTCTGAGGTTAAATCGGTGTATGCTTCATCGTTAACAAGCATAGCAGGTCCTTTATGGCACCAACCAAGGCAGTTCGTTTCAAGGAGAGAAAACTTCTTGTTCTGAGTAGTTTCTCCAACTTTAATTTTCAGCATATCCTCAATCTCCTGAGTTAGCAGGTTCTTCCCTTTCATGGCGCAGGAAATGGTTTTACAAACCCTAATAACATACTTACCACGAGGTTGAGTGTCGAGGAATGAGTAAAAGGTTGCTGTACCATAAACTTGAGCGGCAGATATATCCAGCTCGCGAGCAATCTCAGTCATTGCTTCATCAGAGATGTACCTCTCTTCATGAATTACACCCTGCAAAATAGGGATAAGGCTCTCCCGTGTTCTCCCATGTTTACTAGCAAGGTTTTTCACCAGTTCTTTAATTTCAGGCATGTTCAATTCTCCTTATTTTTGAATTAGTATTTAATTCGTTAATTTAATAACAGTGTTAATTTAATAACACAAAATATATTTGTAGGTATCTGATCTACAACACCGAAATTAGGAAGTAATCTTTGCACATAAGATGATTTTTATCATGTTTGATAACATATTATAACTAAAGAGGGTTAATTTAGAACGATTCAATATTAATGCGCCTGAAATTCTTTCTATCTGAAATAAAAGTAAAATTGAAATCTAATTAGTTCGATCCTATAAAATACTCTAATTCAAGACTTAATAGCAAATAAAAAAGCCTAGCAATTACTAATGTTAGGCTTTCCCTAAGAAAAAAATAATTGTAACTATTCAGGTACATTTTTTTGTAGGTGTTTTCTTTAGTAGATTCCTATAAGATTTAGTCATTAAGACTGTTACTCGCTATTTTTTAACTTCGTTGAGCCCTGCGGGGTGAAATTATGGTAGAAAATATATCAATGTAGTATTTTAGCTCCGTAGGGACGACATTATAAAGTAGATAGAACAGAGAACAATGTCATGCCTACGGGATTTAAAATTAGAATAACAAGTGCACGTATTTTAGTCTTTTACATAAAAAATACTTGCACTTACACAACAAAAAAATGTTGTAATATTTTATATTTCTGCGTTTTAACACTTAATCAGCAGACCCTAACTAACGGTCAGTTCGACGAAGTCAATAATTCGGGTTAATATTGGCACTAAAGTACTAATAAGTAGCTATATAATACTCTTAAATCGAACTCACGTTAACTATTTATTTCAATCCGTAATTCAATACTTTTAAATCAGCTGAATTAAAAAACGGAAATATATTTAGCCTCTTTCTTAACCACTTCGCCAATAATAGCCGATGTAGGGAAACCCGAATCGATTAATTCCTTTACCATTTCGATTTCTTTGCCTTTGGGGCAGCAAATCAGCAATCCACCCGATGTTTGAGCATCGAGCATAAGCATTTTGTGGTTGTAGCCTAGAGATTCTTCGAAAGAGCAATGATTCTCAACATAGTCAAGATTTCGAAAGCAAGCACCAGGAATACAGCCCATCTCAACCAATTTTAAAGCGCCATCGAAAAGAGGTACTTGTATTGAATTGATTCGAAGGGTAACAATGCTACCCATGGCCAATTTCAGGGCGTGTCCGAGCAAGCCGAATCCAGTAATATCGGTAGCACAGATAACACCATACTTTTGCATAATTCTAGCACCCTCTTTGTTTAAATGCTTCATGCTCTCAAGAACGGTTTCGTAATGAGTATTCTCAACCTCTTCAATTCTTTTCCCTGCCATAATAATACCGGCGCCAATGGGTTTGGTCAGGATAAGAGTATTTCTGGGTTTTGCAGCAGAGTTGGTAATCACCTTTTTAGGGTGTACTGTACCTGTTACTGCCAAGCCATACTTGGGAATATCATCTACTATTGTATGTCCTCCCATAATAACTCCACCCGCCTCAATAACTTTTTCTGTTCCACCCCTTAAAATTTCCTTTAGGATGTCAAGGGGCAACTTTGCAGGGAAAGCAACAATATTCAAAGCGGTAAGCACCTCTCCCCCCATTGCATAGATATCACTCAAGGCATTGGCTGCGGCTATTTGCCCAAATTCAAAGGGATTTGAACATACTGGTGGAAAAAAATCTGTGGTCTGAATCAGAGCTAATTCATCGTTTATTCTGTAAACCCCAGCATCATCATGAGTCTCAATGTCAACCAGCAGGTTTGGGTGGGGTGTTTTGGGTAAATCGGCTAATGCTTCACTAAGCTTTCTAGCAGGAAGTTTAGCTGAACAGCCACCGTATTCAACGGTGCTTAAAAGGTCGAATGGTTTTACTGCATCCATTTTTCGTAAAGGTTAAAATCGATTTTACTATCGTTTAGTATTGATATTACCATACCCTTGTTCGTTAAAGAGGGGTTTATCCTGATGGCCATTCCGCAATCCGATGTGATCTCCTTGGGAGTTGGGATAATATCGAACTTAATACCATGCCCCAAAAGCACCTTCTCGGCTAGTAGCGTTCGGTGGGTGGATTGGAATATGAGGATTATGTAATTCATGGGTAAAGTTAATTTTAAACACAGAAACACAGAAACACAGAGACACGCACAGAGGATTGCAGAGAATTAATGAACGCTAAGGCGGAAAGGCGCAAAGAGAAAATGACGAATATTTTCTTTGGTCAAGTAAGTCCTTAGAAAAAATTATTTAATCATCTATGCTCCAGTCCAATAGTTTTCATTATGGGTACACAACGCTATTGGCCTTGGTTAATCGTTCAAGGATGTCGTACATGTTGGAAATCTTTCCAACACCCAAATCCTCCTTTTTTTTGTAATAATCGAGGCAGGTACCACAAACTAGCACTTCAACACCGTTTTCCTCCATTTTTTTCAAAGAATCGAGCACCAACGAGTCCTTCAGGGCAAGGAATATCCCCGAATTGAGGAAAATCAAGGTTTTTGGTTTCAATGTAACCTCGGGCAGTGTATTTACAAATGCCTTGATGAGTATATTCCCCAGCTCCTCAGCACCTTCGCCTAGTCTGTTGCGCTGAAAAGCTATCACAAGGTTTGACTTAATGGGGTTTTCAACCTCACAGTACTCGCCAACGGCTGCGCTTTCGGGTACTACCCCTGTTTTGTTAACCAGTAATTGGAATACATTACCCTTCTTTTCCACATGAGCATTCATTCCATGATCGGCAAGAAAACGTGTTACATTCTTCATTGATGTTTCGTTATCAATCAGGATTTCAAGCGTTTCGTTATCGGCGATTTCGTTTAAGGCTTTTTTGGTCATGATTAAAGGTAATGGGCAAAGTTTGCCCTTTGCATCTACTGTTTTCATTGATGTAATATATTTAGCTAGTAATTATTCTTTTTAAAGCATTTATGGTGTAATCGATTTCTTTATCGGTAGTAAAGCAACCAAGGCTAAACCTAACCGTGCCTTGTGGCAATGTGCTCAGGGTTTGGTGAGCCAAAGGAGAGCAGTGAAGACCAGCCCTTGTCATAATTCCGTACTCACTATCGAGGGTAAGGGCAAGCTGACTAGGGCTTATTTTCTTTACATTCATCGATACAAGGGGAAGCCTGTTCTCACTGGTGCCTGGACCATAGAGAGTAATTTCATCAATGCCTTTTAGCGCATTGATGAGAAAGGCTGTTTGCTGCCCGAGACGTTCACGAATGGAATCTATCCCTTTTGCAATAATATACTGAATACCTGCTTTTAAACCTAGTATTCCCAAGGTATTTGGGGTGCCAGCTTCAAGGCGGTCGGGGTAAAAATCGGGGTGAACATCCAGCTCCGACCGGCTACCCGTACCTCCATGGATTAGGGTATCAATGTGGATACCATTCCTGATACACAATCCACCAATTCCGGGTGGGCCGTAGAGCTTCTTATGACCTGTAAATACGAGTATATCAATGCTATCGTTTTGCATGTCGATTGGGATAAAGCCGGCTGTTTGAGCGGCATCGACCATATACAAAACGCCTTTAGCCTTGCATATTTGTCCAATACGGTCAATGGGCATCACCGCACCCGATACATTTGAGCCGTGAATGGTTACAACGAGCTTCGTATTTTCTCGGAAACAGGATGTCAATTTATCAATATCGACATAACCCTTTTCGCAACAATCAGCTATTGTAACATCAATTAAGCCGATGGATTTCAAATATTTTAGAGGTCTTCGTACTGAATTGTGCTCCATATGGGTAATAATTACATGGTCCCCCTTTTTTAGAAGCCCTTTAAGGGCTATGTTTATGGCATGGGTTGCATTGGCTGAAAATATTACCCTTTCAGATGATTCTACATTAAACAGGGAGGCAATCAGCTCACGGGTTTCAAACACCTCGCGTGCAGCTCTGACCGCAAAGCCATGACCGGAACGTCCAGGGCTTGCTCCGTACTCGTTGATGTATGTACTCATCGCATCAAGAACAGCAGGTGGTTTAGGCCAGGAGGTTGCTGAGTTATCGAGATAGACTTTCATTCAGGTATTTTTTTCCAGTTTGTGAAATAAAAACTTTGTGTTGACCTCTGTTCTCTTTTGGATTGAAGTAAAGAGGCTAAAAAAACGTGAGTTCGATTTAAGAAATGATAGTAATACTCTAAATTGTAATTTGTTACAAGTTTATCATATGGTATTGGAATGATGGAATAATGGGGTTTCTTCTAACTTTTTTCTTCCAATATCCCAATATCCCAATATTGGCTAAGCCGAACTAGCTGCGCTGAGCTCACTCCGTTCGGTTCGCAAGTTCGGTTCCATTTCTCCCCTCAAAGTAAAATACTGATAACATAGCACTTAAATTGTTTTTTACATCGAGCTGACGTTAAAAAAAGATTTTTAACCGCTAAGGGCAAAAAGAAAATGCAAAGGGGGCAGAGTTAAAGCATTAGATAATTAATGTTTTGTTAACTCTGTAGTTGAAATATTTATTATTTTTAAACAGCCTCTTTACTATTTCTTTAATTATTTGATTAGGGTCATTTCCTCAATCAGAGCACCTGCACCTGCATATTTATCGATTATAAATAGGGCGTAGCGAATGTCAACCGAAATGTTTCTGCATATTTTCGGGTCGTACATAATATCGCTCATGGTGCCCTCCCAGCACCTATCGAAGTTAAGGCCAATTAGCTGTCCTTCAGCATTTAGAACAGGGCTTCCTGAATTTCCTCCCGATGTGTGATTGGTAGCAACAAATGCAACGGGTATGGTTCCATTGACTTTATATGCTCCAAAATCTTTCTCTTTATAAAGTTTTTGTAGTTTATCGGGAACAACGTAATCGTACACCTTCCTGTTCCCCTTCTCAATAACACCATCGAGCGTGGTAAAGTATGAGTATTCAATGGCTTCCTGTGGGTTGAAGCCTGCAACTTTACCGTAGCTGACCCGAAGGGTGGAGTTGGCATCGGGGAAGAAATGCTTTGATGGTTGAAACTCCTTTAAACCTTGGATATACAACCTGTAGTTAAGTATTAAGCTGTCGGTGATTTCGTTGTAGCGACCCCCTATCAATTGGTTGTAGGTACTGTTAAAGCTCTTATGGATTTGATAGATATAGTCATTGCTTATGGTTGATATTGCTGTTGTATCGAAGTTGTCGAGGAATGTGAAAAGCCTTATGCTATCGGCGAATACCGATTGTTTATAAACATCTTTGGCGAAGTTGTGCCAATTTCCTTCATACTGTTTTGCTAAGTTTGCGAGGAAGGGCGGCTGGTAATCAAGCGGTATATTTTCATAAAACTGCTTAATCATATTGGCAAAAATCTCTCTATCGATGGGGAGGTAAAATTCACTATAGAATGCCTTTGCATTTTTTCGTAATGAGCCGAGAAGGCTTTCGACTTTCTTTATTTCCAATTGAGGTAAGCTAAACTCATTAATAATAGGTGTAAAGGTAGATGCGAAGTTAATTAGCTCTACGGCATTTACCGCTTCGCGGTTAAAATCATTGGTAATGGCAATGGGTTTTAGCTGCTTGTATAGTTTATCGAATGCTGGAAGAACATTTCCATAGCTGGAGTTACGTTTAGGGTCAGCGGAAACCCATTGTTTAAATCTACCTTCAAGATCAATCTTCTTATCGACCGCTCTGAAGCGAACTAAACCAGAGCTTTCACCAATCCACTTCTTCCATGCGTTTGCAGCTCCTTTTCGTTTATCTGCATACATTATGTTAACGGTATCGTTACCTCTCATGTACGATTCCATAATTCTTAAACGGATATCCCGTAAGGCAATTTTATTAGGATTCTGAATATTGGCAATTAAATCAACGGCTTGCGATGTAATGTACTGCTGAGTTGTACCTGGAAAGCCGTAAACCATGGTGAAATCATCCTTCTTAACCCCTTTTAAGGAAATGGTAAGGTATTTCTTTGGTTTATAGGGAACGTTTTCGGTGGAGTAGGGTGCAGGCTTATTATTTTTATCGGCATAGATTCTGAACATCGAAAAATCGCCGGTGTGTCTTGGCCATACCCAATTATCGGAATCGCCACCAAAATCGCCAATGGCTGATGGAGGTGCCCCAACTAACCGAATATCCTGAAAAACCTCATAAACCATAAGGTAGTACTCGTTTCCAAAGTAGAATGCTTTAACATCAACCTTATAGGTATTCCCGTCTTTTGCTATCTTTTTAATGGCTTCGATATTTGCAGCAACAGTGGAATCTCTCTTTGCCTCGCTCGTATTAGTTGTTACATTTGCAAGAACTCTGCTTGTTACATCCTCCATGCTGACAAGGAACGAAACGGTTAGCCCCTCGGCAGGTAATTCTTGGCTTTTTTCAGTTGCCCAAAAACCATTCTTTAGATAATCGTGGTCTATTGATGATAACGATTGGATTGAACCGAATCCGCAGTGGTGGTTAGTAATAACTAGCCCTTGCTCGGAGATTAGCGAACCTGTACAACCTCTGCCAAAAAGAACTATAGCGTCTTTTAGGCTTGAGTTGTTAACGCTATAGATATCTTCGGCTGATAGTTTACAGCCCTGCTTTTTCATCGCATCAATATTTTTACCCATAAGGATAGGCAACCACATTCCCTCATCGGCAATTAGATTGAACGATAGAGTATGGATTATTGCGAAGAGTAGTACTAATTTCTTCATTGTAAATTTGGTTTTGGTTTTTAGTTACTTGAGATAAAGTCTTGTAATTCAATATAGAGTTTTTGAACAGGTAGTCCCATTACGTTGAAATAGGAACCCTCAATTCGTTCAATTCCGATAAAGCCTATCCACTCCTGTATTCCATATGCACCAGCTTTATCAAAAGGTTTATAGTTGTTGATATAGTACCAAATTTCCTCATCGGTAAGTTTTCGGAAAAACACATCGGTGGTAGCGAAAAAAGTACGAGTTTTTTCTGTTGATGAGATACAAACCCCTGTAACCACAACATGCTTATTGCCTGATAGCAATGAGAGTATTTTAAACGCATCATATTTGTCGATGGGCTTTCCAATTACATGACCATCGCACCAAACAATGGTATCGGAGGTAATTAGAATCTCGTTATCAGCAAGCGAATCAAGTAATGGTTTTGCCTTATGGATTGCAAGATAGGTTGGAATTTCGGTCATAGATAGGTTATCGGGGAATAGCTCCTCATCATCTCCATTGGCACGTACCTCAAATTCTACCCCAAGTTCGCGCAGCAATTGCTGACGGCGGGGTGATTTGGAGGCAAGGATTAGCCGTTTCCCTTTTAAAATATCGTTGAGCATGATTTATCAGACAATTAGAAATCTAAATAGAATGGTGTATAGCAGCCCGAAAAGCATAATAAGCTTATTCAATCGGCTCGCCCTGTGGAAATCCTCCTTATTTTCGGCTGTTAAGAGCATTACAAGCAGAACACAAATAGGAATTACCAAGGCAACAATAAAGTATATTAAAGTATAGTAGTCGACATTACCCGATGGTAAAAAGTTAAGGTATCGTGCAAAAAGGAATACTAATGCAATAAGCGTAAAGAAGAGTATTGAGGCGGCAACTGTTCGTGCAACTTTCTTACCAAGAAATACAGGAATGGTATTTCGGCCAAAAACTTGGTCGCCCTCAAAATCTTCAATATCTTTAATAATCTCACGAACTAGAGTAAGCAGGAATGCGAACAGGGCATAGCCACCCACCCAATAGGTAATAATACCTAGTTTGATATCGAACCGAGCAACCATTTCCCAATAAACGGTATAGAGGCGAGGCAATTCAAAAAGCAGGGTAATTAATGGAACTGTGGCGGTAAGAGTTGCAACAATTAGATTACCCAAGAGGAATTGCCGTTTATAGGTTGTAGAATAAAACCATAATAATCCTGCTACAAAGAAGAAAAGTAGGGACAGTACAGGTTTTCCAATGGAAATCGATACGATAAGCCCAAGAGCAACACCAATTATATTAAAGACAGTATGTAGCGTAATGGCCATTCTTCTGCTCAAACTTCGTCCAACGATAACCGTTTGAGGTCTATTAACGAGGTCGGTGCGGGTATCAAAATAATCGTTAATGACATAACCTGCTGCGGTTATAAAAACCGTTGCGAGAGTAAGTAGTAAGAAACTAAAATCACTGAGCTGCAGCTCAAGGTTCTTTATATGAAGTAATGGTTGAACGATGCAATACCTCATAAGGTAAAGCGTTGCGGCAACTATTAGTAGATTCTTGAAACGGACAACCCTTAGAACTTGGTACATAATCAACATTGTTTGGTAGATATGAACTTTGTTTTCAGCAAATAATAAATAACAGTCCTTATTTATCTAAATCTGGTTTTGGAATATTGGAATAATGGAATATTGGGAATACATCTAGACATTTGATTTCCTTGTTACATTTTTCCCTGCCTATATGCAGGCATGCATTCTTCCATCATTCCATCGTTCCAACATTCCACTTTTCCAACATTCCATTCAAATTAAGGAATCAAAAAAATCCAATACGTCAAAATACCTGTCTTGGCTACTGTTTATTAATAGACGCAGGTCCCCACTTATCGTTTAATCTTAGTACCTGTTCAATTACATCCCTTACGCAACCTTTACCTCCCGAGAAATTTGAAACGTAAACTGACAATCCTCGAATCTCGGGGGCTGCATCGGCAGGGCAGGTGGGGATACCCACTTTTCTCATTACATCGTAATCGGGAAGGTCGTCGCCCATGTAAAGTATTTCCGAAAGTTCAACTCCGTACTTAAATCTAAAATCTTCTAAAGCCTCGGCTTTATCAGTTATTCCTTGGTAGATATCGGTAACACCCAATCCTTTGAATCTATCTTTAACCGATTGTGAGTTTCCACCGGTAATTATTGCGATTGGGAAACCTCTTTCAATTGCTACATGAACGGCATAACCATCGCGGGTGTTTGTTGTGCGTATCAATTCACCCGATGGATGAAGTACAACGTTTCCATCGGTAAAAACACCATCGACATCGAATGCGAATGCCTTTACATTATTTAGTAACTCTTTAAAATTTTGTACCATAAAATAAATATAATCAATCTGTTATCGCCTGTTCTTATCGCGATTGAATGCTTAAAGTTAACGCTTTATAAATATCTGCCAATTCGGGCGAATACTCCTTTAACTTTTCAATATGAAGATTTATTGTTGATTCATCGAATCGAACGGCTGGTCCTGTTTGCGAGTTGGACGGATTTCCATCAAAGGCTTTCTGAACGGTTTCTAAAACCAAAGGTTTTAAAAGTTCGAAGCTAAACCCTTTCTCAACGGAAAGTTGAAATGAGAGCGCTAATAGATGATTGGTAAAATTGTTAGCTATTACCCCTGAAAGATGCAACCATGAGCGGGTTTCAGAATTCATCGGAAGAACCCTTTTGCTTATTAATAATGCTAAATTGTTTAATCTATTATGAGTATCGTCATTATTAGCATCAATGCAGATTGGGATATCATCAAAGGGAATAATCCTACTTTTTGAGAATGTTTGAAATGGATAAAAAACACCATGGTTGTTAAACCTTGAAAGCGCTGAGATATCGGTACTACCGCTTGTATGAACAACAATACCTTTAATACCTTTCAATTTTTCAACAACACCAAGGATTGCTTTATCAGGTATGCAGATAAAGTAGAAATCAGCTTCGATATTAATGTTTGCTATTGAATTAGTATAATTCGAGACAATCCTATTTGCAAGTAGTTGAGCGGAGTTAATACTTCGGGAGTAAATCTGAAGTATAATGCAATCGGCATTATAAAGAGCCAATGCAAGATTGGTTGCTAGGTTTCCTGCACCAATAAAAACAATGCTTGGCTTTTTAACGGAGGTCATGCTAATACAATTTTTATAGTGATGTAAAGGTAAATGATTAATCTCAATTAATTTGAGATGGCGAAGCCACAAAGGTCAAAAAATGCTGTAAAAGAGTATTTCATGAAATGTAGTCAAATTAATGAGATAATGAACCAAATATGATGGAGTTAATCGTTATGTAAAACTAAGCGATTAATTTTTGTGTTTTTTTCCATTGTTACAAAACTGATTTTTAAGATGGTTACTATCTTCTTTTAATAGGATATGGTATTTTTCCATTTTATTTTATCTTTGTACGCTCGTTTTAAAGATTGCATATTCACAATTTGAAAATATAACTATTTGTTATACTGTAATCAAGAACAGAAACTAATTAGATAATTAAACCTGAACAGAATGAAAATTTTAGTTTGTATCAGTAATGTTCCCGATACCACTACGAAAGTTAAGTTTGTTGATGGTAACACTAAGCTCGACACAAATGGAATTCAATGGATAATTAATCCATGGGATGAACTCTCGTTAACCCGAGCTTTAGAGCTGAAGGACGATGCTTCAACAGGAGTTAAATCAGTTACTATTGCGCATGTTGGTACTGTTGCTGCTGAACCAACTATCCGTAAGGCTTTGGCAATTGGAGCTGATGATGCAATCCGTGTGAATGCGGAACCAGCTGATGCGTATTTTGTTGCAGCACAACTGGCTGAGATAGTTAAGAAAGAACAATTCGATATTATTATCTGTGGTATTGAATCGAGCGATTTTAATGGTTCATCTGTAGGTGGTATGCTTTCGGAATTTTTGAATCTCCCATCTGTTTCAGCCGTTTCATCATTGAAAATTGAAAATGGACAGGTGGTTATCAACCGTGAGATTGATGGCGGTAAAGAGGTGGTTACTGTTCCTACTCCTTTTGTTGCAATTGTACAAAAAGGTATTGCTAAAGAGCCGCGTATTGCTGCGATGCGCGGTATTATGATGGCTAGAACAAAGCCCATTAAGCTATATGAGCCTATCGCTGTTGAGCCTTTAACACAGGTTGATAGCTTTGAAATGCCAAAACCACGCGCCGCTTGTAAGTTTGTTGATGCTGAGAATCCAAAACAGCTTATCGAACTTCTACAAAACGAGGCTAAAGTAATTTAATCCATTATCAATCGTAAATAACAAAAAAAGATATGTCAGTTCTAGTATTTACCGAGAATTGGGATGGAAAGTTTAAGAAACTTTCATTCGAGCTAGCATCATACGCTTCAAAAGTTGCCGAGATGCTAAACACAAACGCAGTTGCTTTATCTATTGGTAATGTTGACGAAGGCGAACTCAAAAAATTAGGTGGTTACGGCGTGAAAAAGGTTATTAGTATCAACAATGATGCGCTAAAAAACCTCGATAACCAAGCATATACAAGCGTTATTGCTGAGATTGCACAAAAAGAGGGTTCAAAGGTTATTGTTCTTTCAAACAACAATACAGGTAAAGGTTTAGCACCAAGATTATCGGTTCGTCTAAAAGCAGCCATTGGTGCAGGTGTTAGCCAATTGCCATTAAGTGTTAGCCCTTTTACCGTTTACAAAAGAACTTTCTCGGGTAATGCTTTTGCACATCTTGCATTAAAGACCGATGTTAAAATCATTACTCTTGCTCAGAACTCATTCGAACTTGTTGAAACAGCAAATGGTGCAACCATTGAAAATGCTACTGTTCAAGTTGATGGTTCAAATGTAAAAACTCAGGTTAAAGAAGTTCAGAAACAAACAGGAAAGATTCTTATTACCGATGCCGAGATTGTTGTTTCTGGTGGTCGTGGTATGAAATCTGCCGATAATTGGGGTCCACTCGTTGAACTTGCAGATCTTTTAGGTGGTGCTACAGCTTGCTCACGCCCTGTTTCGGATGAAGGATGGAGGTCGCACGATGAGCACACCGGACAAACCGGAAAAATCATTGCTCCAAATCTTTACTTTGCGATTGGTATTTCGGGTGCAACACAGCATATCGCTGGGGTTAGCTCATCAAAATTTATTGTTGCTATCAATACCGATAAAGATGCTCCAATTTTTGGTGCGGCACAGTATGGTATTATCGGCGATGCGAGTAAGGTACTTCCAAAACTTGTTGAGGCAGTAAAGGAAGCAAAGGGTAAGTAATTTTTTTGCCACAAAGACGCTAAGGCACTAATTATAATATGATTCAAACAATTTCAATTGAAGAAGAAGAGATTGGAAGAAAAATAGTTAATGCTGCTTATACAATTCATAAATCACTGGGACCTGGCTTACTTGAGAAGGTTTATGAAATTTGTATGGCGCATGAACTAACTAAGAGTGGATTGATTGTGAGAAGGCAAGTTGATATTCCAATTGTATATGATGGAATTTCCTTTGATGAAGGTTTACGATTAGATTTACTTGTAAACGATAAGGTAATCATTGAATTGAAAGCAGTTGAAATAGTAAATCCTGTTTGGGAGGCCCAAATTATTAGCCATTTAAAACTTTCAGGAAAACAATTAGGCTATTTAATTAACTTCAATGTTCCATTGATAAAAGAAGGGATTAGAAGGTTTATTAACACTAATTAATCCTTCTAGTTTTTGTGTCTTTGTGCCTTAGTGGCTAATTATTAAACGAATAATCAATGATAAAACAAATAGTTTTTGCAATAGCACTTCTTATCACACTTGGGGTATTTACATTCACGACCCTAAGGATAATTAGCTTTTTTAAGCTGACCAAGAAGGCATTCCCTGTTCGTGATTTTGGAAAGCGGTTTGGTGTGATGATGGAGGTTGCGTTTGGGCAAACCAAAATTTTCCGTAAACCAATTTTAGGATTTTTGCATGCTCTTGTATTTTGGGGTTTCTGTGTAATCCTAATAGGTAGCATTGAGATGGTGATTGATGGCCTTTTCGGTATCGAAAAATCTTTGAAATTTTTAGGAGTATTATATGATATCATTATGGCATCGGGTGATGTATTTGCACTTCTAATTGCTATATCAATTGCAGTATTCCTTTTCCGCAGGGTTTTCCTACACGTTAAGCGTTTCGAAGGGATTGAGATGAAGAAAATCTCACATCTCGATGCAAACGTTGCCCTTTCGATAATTCTTTTGCTGATGCTTTCGCTTTTAGGAATGAACTCAGCATACTATGGTCACACAACCCTTATTGGTGGTGCGATTGAAGGTGTTTACCCAGTAAGTAAATATTTGTCAGCAATATTCTCAGGTTTATCGGCCGAATCGGTTTTGGTACAGTACGAAATCTACTGGTGGATGCATATTTTGTTGATATTCGCATTTGCGAATATGTTGCCCTATTCTAAGCATTTCCATGTATTCATGTCGGTTCCTAATGTGTTTCTATCAAGACTTGAACCACTAGGAAAACTTCCAAACATGGATAATGTAACCCGCGAGGTTAAGCTGATGATGGACCCAAATGCCGCTTTTGCAGCACCTGCAGCTGATGCCCCCATCGAACGCTTTGGTGTTAAGGATTGCGAGGATGCATCGTGGAAAAACTACTTCGATTCTTTGGCTTGTACCGAGTGCGGTCGTTGTACCGCTGTTTGCCCTGCAAACATAACAGGGAAAAAACTATCTCCTCGTAAGATAATTATGGATTTAAGGGCACGTATGAAGGAGAAAGGTCCAAAGCTGATTAAGAATGGCAAAGATTTTACCGATAATAAATCATTGATTCGCGATTATATCTCCGAGGAGGAATTGTGGGCTTGTACAACCTGCAATGCTTGTGCAAAGGAGTGTCCAATAAATATTAACCACCCAACACTCATTGTTGATATGCGTCGATATCTAGTAATGGAGGAAGGCTCTGCGCCGGGTGAATTGAAGGCTGTTTTTAGCAACATCGAAAACAATGGAGCACCCTGGCAATATTCTGCTGAAGACCGCTTACTCTGGGCTGTAGATTTAGAGATGAATGTAAAATAATTTGTAATAAAGGTTGAGGGAAAAGTTAAGAACAATTAACTGATTACTGATAACCAATAACTGACAACTGATTAAAATGGAAACCCGCAAGATAGAAGTTCCTGTAATGGCCGACCTTTTTGCAAAAGGTGAAAAGCCCGAGTGTTTATTTTGGGTAGGTTGTGCAGGTGCTTATGATGATAGATATAAAAAGGTGGCAAGAGCTTTTACGAAGATTTTGACCCATCTTAATGTAAGTTTTGCTGTACTTGGGAAAGAGGAATCATGCACTGGTGACCCTGCACGTAGAGCAGGAAATGAGATGCTTTACCAGATGCAGGCACTTCAGAATATCGAAATTTTTAAGATGTATGAGGTTAAAAAGATAATTACCATTTGCCCTCATTGCTACAATATCTTTAAGAATGAATACCCTGATCTAGGTGGAAACTATGAGGTCATCAACTATGTTCAGCTACTCGATAAATTCATGGAAGAGGGGAAGCTAAAGATTGATGCCTCATCTTTTAAGAACGACCGAATTACCTATCACGACCCCTGTTACTTAGGAAGAGCAAATGATATTTACAACGAACCACGAACTTTACTGAAGGCCATTACAACCAATTATGTTGAAATGGACAGAAATAAAAGTTTCGCTTTATGCTGTGGTGCTGGTGGTGCTCAGATGTTCAAAGAGGCAGAGCACGGTAATAAAGAGGTTTTCATTGAGAGGACAGAAGATGTTCTCAAAACAAACCCTAAAATCATTGCAACTGCTTGCCCTTTCTGCATGACCATGATGACCGATGGTCTAAAATACAAGAATAAGGAGGACGAGATAAAAAATTACGATATTGCGGAGCTTATTGCAATTTCACTCGAACTATAATCAACTATTAACATAAATCAACAAAAATGGAAAACAAAAAAGTCTTGAAAAGCGGCGAATTTCTTGTAAATGAAATAGAGGCCAAAGACATTTTCATTCCTGAAGAGTTCAACGAAGAACAGAAAATGATTGCTCAGACCTGCCGTGATTTTCTAGAGGCTGAAGTTTATCCCAACCTTGATAAACTCGATAAGAGCGACAGGGTGTTAATGAAAACAATTCTCAAAAAATCAGGTGAACTTGGAATGATGGGTATCTCAATACCTGAGGAGTATGGTGGATTCGGACAATCGTTCGTAACCCAGATGCTTGCCGCAGAAACTACAGGTGCAGGATACTCTTTCTCGGTTGCCTACATGGCGCATTGCGGTATTGGCACTTTACCAATCATGTATTATGGAAACGAGAATCAGAGACATCAATACGTTACCAAATTAGCAACAGGTGAATTGGTTGGTGCGTACTGCTTAACCGAGCCAGGAGCAGGTAGTGATGCCAATTCGGGTAAGTCAAGCGTTAAGTTATCGGAGGACGGAAAGCACTATATTCTGAATGGTCAGAAGATGTGGATTACCAATGCTGGTTTTTGCGATACTCAGGTTGTTTTTGCTAAAGTTGACAATGACCGCGTACTTAGCGCATTCATTGTTGAGAGCAATTGGCCTGGTGTGGTAGTTGGTCCTGACGAGCATAAGATGGGGATTAAGGGTTCATCTACAGCACAAATCTACTATACCGATGTAAAGATTCCTGTTGAGAATATGCTAGGTGCTCGAGGTGAGGGTTTTCGTATTGCGTTGAGCATCCTTCACATGGGTCGAATGAAACTTGGGGCAAACGTAATCGGTGCATCAAAGGAGACCATCAGCCTTTCAGTTAAATATGCTAACGAGCGTAAACAGTTCAATACATTAATTTCGAATTTTGGTTCAATCAAGCATAAGCTAGCTGAGCAGGTTATCAGAACATTTGCTCATGAGTCGGCTATTTACAGGGTTAGCAGTGAGATTGATGTGCTAATGGAAAAGTACAAAGCGGAGGGTTGCGACTATGGTCGTGCTGCAATTGATGCTATTAGCCATTATGCAGTTGAGGATGCAATCCTAAAAGTTTACGGTTCAGAAGTACTCGATTTTGTTGCTGATGAGGGTGTTCAAATTCATGGTGGAATGGGTTACTCAGCCGAAATGAACGTTGAGCGTGCTTACCGCGATTCACGCATCAACCGTATCTTCGAAGGGACCAACGAGATTAATCGCCTATTGGTTTGCGATACCGCAATGAAACGCTCAATGAAGGGTGATTTCGACCTATTCGGCCCTGCTGAAGCACTTTTCAATGGTGTTGACAGTATCACCGATGGTAAAGTAGCTGGTGAAAGTTACTACCAAGAGAAGATGAGATACATTAAGAACTTCAAAAAAGCAGTTCTTATGAATATCCACGGTGCATTTAAAGCCTTCGATAAGAAGTTTGTTCAGGAGCAGGAGGTTCAGAACAACCTTACCGAGATGATTATGATGACTTACGTTGCAGAATCGCTAGCACTTAGAGTTGAGAAACTTGAAGGGATGAAGGGTGCTGAGACAGCCATCTATAAGGATATTCTTGATGTATTTGTTTTCGATGTTGCAGAAATTGTTCGCAAGAATGCACTGGATGCAATCTATTCTTATGCCGTTCCAGAAATCTCAGCAAAACTTGCAAAAGCAGTTGGTACGCTAACTACAGTTGCTGGCGTGAATGTTAAAGAAGCTCGTCGTCGTATTGCTGACAAGCTGATTGCTGATAATGTTTATAAGTTCTAAATCTTATATATACTTAAACAAGAAAGGCTTCCTGAGAGGGAGGCCTTTCTTTTTGGACATAATAGTCAAAAATGGTTGGTAAAAACCTCCGAATAGGTTTATAGCATTGAGATATAAGAAAGTTTTATGAAAAGGGTTTCATAAAACTTTTTTCTTTGTTGAAAAATGGCAAAAAAAGCGTTGCTGGGCCTGCGGTAGTTTGGATGTCATGCTATGGGGGATGAGGAATGGGCATCAACGGTTCAAGTGCAAGAGTTGTGGCATTCTATTTACGAGAAATAGACCAGAACAGAAGGAGGTTAACTGTTTCTGCTGGTTTAAAAAATGGATACTTGAGCGTCAGGTGTACAAGACTCTTTCCCGTGATAGCGGCATGTCCCAAAGCAGCTTACAAAGGTTATTCAGGAAGTATTTAGGAAAAGCCCCAACAATAGAGATCCGTCATAAAACAGAGGCCTGCCTACTCGTAGATGCCACCTACTTTCCAAATGGTGTATGCCTAGTGGTTTACTACCAGAACGATATCAAGCACACTCAGCTCTACCGACTTACCAGCAATGAGCTTTACGTTGAGATCCGCGAGGACCTTGAGAACCTCCGAAATATGGGCATCCATATCAAGAGCGTAACCTGCGATGGCCATAGGGCTATTCTGAAAGCCGTTAACCAGGCTTTTCCAGGGGCGATACTGCAGCGATGCGTTGTTCACGTTAAGCGTCAATGCCGCACATGGCTTACACAGCACCCTAAGAATAGTGCTGGTTTGGATCTGCTGAGCATCGTTAACCGGTTGACAAGCATCAAAACGGTAAAAGAGGCCAACCAATGGGTTGTTGACCTGAATGTCTGGTACGAATACTATAAGATTTTTCTTGAGGAGAGGGTGTACAACCCCAAAACTGACGGTTACTGGTACAAACATAAGACGATAAGGAAATCGATGACGCTTATCAGGAAGGCATTACCCTGCCTATTCATGTACTTGTACTACCCTGAAATACCGCACACGACAAACCGATTGGAGGGGTTCTTCGGTCATCTGAAGGAAAAACTAAACTTACACCGCGGTCTTAGCAAAATAGCTAAGAAAAACTTCATCAGGTGGTATTTACATTTATGCAACCAAGCAGCAAAAGATAAGTTTTCCTAGCCATAAAGGATGCCAGTAATGAGAAAGGGATGCCGAAGCACCCCCTCACTACTGTTTATCCGTAATCCTATTGCTGGTAGGTTGCACTCCTGCAGAGCCTAATTCCTCTTCAGATTACAAGTGAATATTACAAAACTAATTGAAATTTTTTACCAACCATTTATGACCACATTACCTCTTTTTGAGATAGTTGGGTTTTTCGAACTATTTCTTTTTTTATATTTTGGCTATTGCTGAATAGTTACCTTTTTTTTGAATTTCGGTAAAAAGTAAATGCAATAACTGCTAATAATCCAATTATTAGGCAAGAAATGATTAACAGACTACTAATGCGATTAATTCTAAGTTTTTGTTCTGCAATGTTTTTTGATAGATTAGCATTATCTATCTCTTTTTGTTGCAAAACGCTTTCTGCCTCAAAAAGAGTAATCTTATTAACCTGTTCATCATATAAAATGGAATCTCGAAGATTCGAATATTTTTTATAATACTCTAATGCGTTTTTATAATTGCCTTGCCTTGAATATGATTCGGATAAATGTAGGTAGTCTTCACTGATAGTTCGTTTTAAACGAGCCATTTTTGCTTTTGAAACGCTTTTATCAAGATACTTTAAGGCTTCATCGTAGTTACCAAGTTTATTATATATAATGCCAAAATTCTTCAAAGTTATTGATGCAAGATTATTTAACTCATAGCGAGTACAGCTATCGAGAGATTTTTTATAATAATAAAGAGCACTATCAGATTTCCCAGTGCTTCTATATACATTACCTATATTGTTTAAAGCTGCAGAGTTCCTTTCTTTTAAAAGGAGTGTTCTGGGGTTTATATTTAAGGCTCTTCTGTAGTAGAACAATGCTGAATCGTAAGATTCCTTGTACCAATAGTATGAACCTATTGAATTGTAAACTGTGGATAAAAGCTTGCTATTCGTTTTTTTTGCTAGTTTGAGAGCTTCATGATAGTACGAAAGCGATTTCTGATAATTATCTAGATTTCGGTATAGAATGCCAAGGTTATTTTTTGATCCAATTATACCTGTAGTATCGTTCAATTCAATAAATATATTTAACGCTGTAGTATGGTATTTCAATGATTTATCATAAGAGGAGGCATAGCGGAAAAGTGATGCTAAATTATCGCTAGACTTAGCAATTCCTAACTTGTTACTTAGGAGATTATATAGATTGTAAGCTTTGGTTAAATTGATATTGGCTTGACTATTATCTCCCTTTAAGAGTTGAATGTAACCCAGATTATAGTACGCATTTGCAAGTTCAGTAGAGTCATTCACTAGTTTTGCACTTTCAATAGCTTGTTCAGAGTAGTAAACGGCTTTAGTAAAGTTAAAATCCTGATAATGCTTAGCAATCTGATTCAGAATAATTGCTTTTTCAGCAGGTTTGCTACTATTCAATTTTGTAAACAGGTTGACAATAGTATCATTTATAGCGATTGATTGGGAAACGCTAGCAGAACAAATCAAAATAATAAATACTGGTTTAAAGAGATTCATTTATTAATAGTTTTCGATCGGATTTACTTTAAAGGATATTTTTCTGAAAAATACAAGTTAAGTTTGTAATTATTGCATAACATTTTGTTAGTATTATTAAATAAAAGATAAAATCTATTTTAATTCAATGTCGTTTAAGGAATTTAACGCTAGCATGTCCTGCGGACTATGCTAGGTTAATAAACCTCCCAAACCGCCATGCGTGGTGAAGGAGTTGATTTAAAAACGCTAAAGCGATATTGTATTTTAATACATTAGTAACCGAGAAAAAATCTATATTCAATAGGTCGCAGCGATGCTGCTTCTAGCTAAAACATAATCATCTATTCTACAAATAGTTCGCAGCGATGCTGCTTTTAAAGTCGCAGAGCGACGATCTATTTGTAGTAACTTTTATTAACCCGCCTGATTGACTTAGCGGTCCAGCAGTTGCCAGGCAACGAAGTCAATAATTCGGGTAAACCCGAAAATCAAGCCCCATTAGGCCTGCCTGCCGCCTGCCTGCCGGTAGGCAGGGGGACCTATACATTGAATGTAGTAATATCAAGTATTTCATGAATTATATAATATTTTAGTCGATCAGTAGTGATTTTAATAATAAAAAAAATCAGGTTTTCTTAGGGTACTTGTGTAATGTTAAGTATGTACTATTACGTTTTTATTTTAACCGATGGGTTAACCCATCGGTTAACGCTCTGAATACTATATGCGTTATAGTATGATTAACATAACACTAGTATTAATAATCAGATGGGTTAATGATTTTTTTAGAATAAAGACAAAACCATGTTTAAGGGTCAAGGTAATCTTCGAGATTTACCTTGCTCCTCCGCTGATATAGCTATTCCACTCTCTCTTACTGCCATTGAAAGTATTCAGATCAACAAACCCTTTGATTCCTTCTATTTTCCCACGGTGAGCGTATTGCCAAAATTTCCACTTCCTATCGATGGGTGGTGCCTCATCGAGTGAGCATATCCAAAGGGGGTTGCTATTAAAGTTATTTTTAATGTACTTATTGTACTCATGTTCGTTGGTATAAATAATTACCTTTCTGGATGTTCGGGACTCAACGAAGTTTATAAACTTTCGAATCTCTTTGATAACTAGCTTTGGATTGTTTCTGTTAGTATAATTACCAGATTCCTCAACATCGAGTATTGGGGCGAAATCTAACCCGCTTATTTTAACCCTGCTAAGGAAGTTACGTGCTTGCTCAGCCCCATCGCGGTTAAATTTAAAGAAATGATATGCGCCAACTCTAACCTTAATACCCTTTGCTCCCTTGAGATTATACTGATATCTAGGATCTAGGCGAGTTTTGCCTTCGGTTGCTTTAATGAATACAAAATCGAGTTTCTGATCTTTTAGCTTATCCCAATTGATTCTCCCGTTGTGTTTCGAAATGTCAATACCAAAAATGGGGTACTTGAACTTATTTATATGAAAAGTATCGGGTTGAAAAAATATTTTGTAAATGACTAGCCCAACAATCAATGTAAAGACAAGGATAACCACATAAAATTGCTTCTTAGGTTTTCTCATGAGCGAATAGGGTTCATGGTTATTCTAATCATTGTATAGTTTGGTTTTTCTTTGCGAAAATAAGAAATCTTTGTAACTATTCGGTAAGGTGCGAAGTGAAAACAAACAACAAGGCTCTGCTTTATCCACCTAGTAGGTTCTTTAGTTTGGCTCTTGTGTTCCTTACTTAATATTGTAGTTTAAGCAATACGGGTGAGGTAGCATGAAGTGGGTTAACGGATCTCTATTTCTCGAAAGATATAAATGACGAGGTCGAACCAACGTGCAACAAGCACGATCTAGTCAATTTAAAGCTTAAAAAAACATATTGCGATAACCCGCTCGTTTACCATTTACGAATTATTTTGTTCACATTACATCGAAAAAAAGTGAACTAAATAGCCTAAACAATCATTTTGTGTACGTTGATTTGAATATTAGAAAAGGGTTAATATTGTAATTGCTTTTATTATAGGATATTGGCGGTTGATATTTTTTTTAAAAATAACTATAAGTGATGTTTATTTTTGAAGTAAAAAAGCTATATTTATATGATGTTTAATGTAATTATTAATGCTATTTGCTAAGAATTGTAATATAGTTAAAGAAGCAGCTGAAATATTAATTAGCTGTGGAGAAAATTATCAAAAAATGAAACAATCGGCAGATTGCCTATATGAAGTATTCAGCTCAATTACAGGTATCGACATGAATAACTTAGGTGTAGGGGATATCCATTTACCATCAGGCAAAGCCATTTCTCCGTCAGGTGCTGCACATTGTCTCCTTGAGATGAAAAGAACCGCAATTTTTCTCCGTGGTATTAAGCAGGCCATTGACTCAACGGTTAGCAATGGTAACACCTTGGTTAGAATTCTCTATGCGGGATGTGGCCCTTATGCAACTCTAATTACACCTCTTCTTCATTACTACTCAGCCGATAAAATAAGAGTTACCTTTTTAGATATAAACAGTGAATCCCTGATTGCAGCAGAAAAGCTATTAAAAGAGCTTGAGCTAGGAGAATATGCCGAAGGATTTGTTCTAGCCGATGCCGCAGTTTATAAAGTAGATCAACCATACGACATTGTGATCTCCGAAACAATGCAGGCAGGGTTGAAGAAGGAACCACAGGTAGCTATTATGCAAAACTTGATACCTCAGTGTAAACCCGATACCATTTTCATTCCCGAACAAATTACAATTGATGTCTATTTAAGGAAAAGAGGTATATGGGATGGGGATCAGCTGCTCGAAGAAGGTGGTGAGATAAATCATCTATGTAAACTATTCTCTGTAAATAAAATAAGTTTAGATTGCAGTAAATATAGAAAAGTTGTGACCCTACCACAAACATTTAATAAACCTTACGACCTTTTGCTTTATACTACAATTAAAGTATTCGGCAATGAGGTTTTAGGTTTAAACGATTGTAGCTTAAATATGCCCATAAGGTATGTCGAATTGCGAGATAATTGCCCAAAATCAATTGAGTTTTGGTATAACCAGAGTAACAAACCAAAAATTGAATCTAAAAATTTAGATTATATAGCTTAATTATTAACTTAAAACTTAAAAATTATGATTGAAGCTTATTTAGGAACCATTTTTGCATTTGGTTTCAACTGGGCACCACAAGGTTTTGTACCTTGTAATGGTGCATTGTTAAATATTCAACAGAATACTGCTTTGTATTCTTTATTGGGTACAATATACGGCGGTAATGGTCAACAAACTTTTGGTGTACCCGATTTACAAGGCAGAACTATTATCGGACAAGGCAATGGAGCGGGATTAACTCCTCGTCAAATAGGACAAAAAGATGGTTCTGAGGCCACTACATTAACATTAAATCAATTACCAAACCATACCCATACAGCAGTATTTACTGGCAACTCTGTAACAGTTAAAGCTAATAGTGGTGCAGGAGCTGCACCAAATCCCGGAGGCAGGAATACTACATTGGCATCATTAGGAAGTGGTGCATTATATAATGGTGTTGCTCCTGATACAGCTTTAAACGTTGGTGGTGGTGCGGTTACCGGAACGGTTGTAAATGCCGCAATTGGAGGTGGATTGCCGTTTACAAATATGCAACCATTTCAGGTGTTGAATTATTGTATTGTAACTGAGGGTATTTATCCAAGTCGTCCTTAAGAGAATGTTATACTTCTAAAGTATATTATCATAGTTAAATTAGGGCTGATTTTTTATCAGTCCTAATTTATATCTATATTAAAAAGTAATTGAAATAATAATTAACTGAAGATGCTTTCTGTTAAGCTAAATCTAAATGAATAAAACAATAAAAATTGGCTTTTTATTTCCTTTTTCGAATATTGCATCCAATATGTCGCAAGATATTATTGATGGTTTTTTTTCCGCAATTCCAGAACAATACAGAACTTGTTTTCAGTTTTTCCCAGAATATATTGATAAAGGGAATAACGAACTTGTAAAAACAGCAGTAAATAAATTGTGCTTCTTTCATAATGTTGATATTGTTTCTGGGATAATTAGCTATAAGCTAATCAACGAGATATCACAAATAATTGAACAGCATCGAAAGCTTGCATTCTTTTTTGATTTGGGTGAATATTTACCGCCAATGTCAAAAATATCGGGATCGGTCTTTTTTAATAGTTTGCAGATGTGGCAAATGGAATTTGCACTTGGACGTTGGGTTCAACGTAAGTTCAATGGAAAAGGAGCTATTCTGATGTCGATTTATGAGGCAGGTTATCACATGCACTCATCGTTTTGTCAGGGAGTCTTTTCTCAAGGAATTGACGAAATTGACATGCACATACTTCCATATGATCCGAATGTTCGGAATATAGAAGAACCGCTTGAAATTTATCTGAAAAAAATTGCTGAATCTGGAGTTGATTATTTACATGCTTTGTTTTGTGGTTCCGAAGCTAAAGATTTTTATAAAGCATTCCTTAAATCGAGTTTAGCTAATAGGATGCCTTTAATTGTTACATCGCATATGGCATCGGAAGAAATAATTAGTGGATTAAACTATTCAGAATTAAATTTATATACAGCATCGGGCTGGAATTACGATTCGTTGGAAGAAAAAAACGTATCTTTTAAAAAAATATACGAGTATTTAACCGGAAAACGAGCTACAGAGTTTGCTGCAATGGGTTTTGAAATGGGTGAGTTGTTCAATAGGTTAATGGCTGAACTATTGCAAGGTGAAAGAACAATAATAATCAATGCGATTAACTCTATAACAATTAATGGCCCACGAGGAGCCCGGAATTTTCATCACGATTTATCTTTAGCAGCACCAACCATTGATATTGAAAAAATAGTTTTTAAGAACAATAAAGCAACTAAAATAATAGTTGATCAGGGGGAGGCCTTAAGGTATAATAATGAGGCGTTTACTAATATTCATGTTCAATCGGTTTCCGGTTGGAAGAACCCGTATTTGTGTATTTAACTTAAAATCGATAAGTATGAAAAAATTCTACTTTTTTTTAAAGGTCAGATGGTTATTACTTTTTTGGGTTTTAACCATAGGCTATGGAGCAAGCGCAGTTACTCCACAAAAATTGCAAATAACAACTGTTGTTATTCCGGCAGCAGCAAATGGTGTTTATGTTAAACAATCGGGAACAATGGGATCGTCTGGAATGGAATATTGGAAGCACGAAACCCAAAATTACTATCTCTATTGTGATGATTATAGTCTTTATTACTATTGGTACTTAGATAATAATACCACAGATGATGATGATGCATTATTTTATGCAAACATGCCTTCTGGTACAGATTTAAATTTCATAAAGACCAATTATCCTTCACCAGATTTAGTTAATATAGTGGGAAACTCGAACTGGGTAGGTACTCCTAATGTTGGTGCGACAGGAACAGGTACTGCCGGACTGACAAATCATGTTGGGACAGCAACAGCAATATCGGTTGTTGAATATGTAGCAGGTGTAGCACCAACTGTAACCACCGATGCGGCGGGAAGCGTAACCAGCACCGGGGCAACGCTGAACGGCACGGTCAACGCGAACAACGCCAGCACCACGGTTACCTTTGAGTACGGGCTGACCACGGGTTACGGCTCCAGCG
>Ga0209287_10000047_pt1 | contig 73279 bp, 58 predicted proteins | sample PPLLak3cmMay2015_2_FD_187255 | JGI IMG/M metagenome (GOLD analysis project Ga0209287, IMG submission 187255) | Freshwater sediment microbial communities from Prairie Pothole Lake near Jamestown, North Dakota, USA - PPLs Lake P8 Core (1) Depth... | ecosystem: Environmental > Aquatic > Freshwater... | reverse complement strand
CACAAATTATGTTGCCGTCTTGAGAATGCCCGATAATATCAAAATTATCTTATGATCCATGTTGGAGCAGATCGTAGCAACTACAAGTAATCATCCAATCTTTCTGACAACAGCCATGCTAGTATCCGATAAGAGTTTGCTCACATTACTCAACATCTGAATAGTCTGCTGTTGTTGCTGTAAAGTATTTTGAAGATCTACATTGCTGATCGAAGAGTCACCACCTATTGCATTAAGCACATTAAGACTGCCACCTCTGGTCGCTTTCAATTCCTCTTTTGAGATCGCCATGTCCTTTGGTAGATCATTAATCTTTATTCTTGCCATGATAATTGTCTCCTGTTTGTTATTGTTTTATGAATAATTTTAACTTCAATCGATAGATAACATATTAATCAGATTGGTTAAATTAGGCCATAAAACATTTTTAAAGTCAATATGCGTTTCCTTGCAATTATATTTCCTAATCTCTACTTTTACATAAGTTTAAGATACACAAATAATCATTAACGCCCTGTGTTAGCGGGCAGCCATCTGCTCCGCTGGACACTGATATTGGGTGCTCCTTATTTTAAGATGTCATTTGCCAATGTATGACTCATGCTCCCACTGCACATGCGTTCCCAAGTGAGTGGAGTAGATCAGGGCTTGAAGCAGATTGATTTGCTGCCTAAGCCGATTGTTAGGTTTTACACCCTGCAGACTATTATTAAAGCCCGTATATTAATTTATTGAATTTATCATCCGGTAATAGAAAATAAACTCCTTCAGCACGAGTGCATACATCACCTTCTTCATATTCAATTCTTGCTTCAAGCTGAACATTTGAATTTTCTATGGAACGTATAGAACAAAAAACCATAATTTTTTTTCCAAGATAGACTGGTTTTATGAAATGCAAACTAAGTTTGACAGCAACTCCCATCTATTTGGTCAGGAAATGAGTTGTCCAGCCCATTATCTCATCAATTATGCCTGACTGGATGCCGCCATGAAGCACATTGCCGAGCCCCATAAAATTTCTTGTACCAACATATTCAGTTGAAACTTCTTTTGTTTCTTCATGAAGAAAAAATCGTAATTTCAAGCCAGCAGGATTATTCACACCGCAGAAAAAGCAATCTTGGTCAGGAAATAAATTAGGGATCTCTTTTTTCATATTTTCTTTCCTTTATTTAGAACACACAAATCATCCGCTCAGAAAAATCTGCAATAGCAAGAAAAAGCAGGGCTTTTAATCGGCCCTGCCTTTTTTAAGCCGGCAAGCTACAATGCCAGGAAGCCATAAAGCATTAGGCCTTCGAACATCACAGCCTTCCAGCTTTCTCGCCTCCCGGCCCCTGTCGCGCCATAGTCCTACCTTATAGGACGAAAGCGGATCCCAGCGTGTCCTTAAACCTGCGACGCCACAAAGAATGCGCTCCGTATAGTCTTTTGTATCCTGCCGCCCCTGCCGGTGCAGTCGCCCAGCAGAAGCACCTCGTCCGCCGAGCCGATGAATTTTTCGGCCTCATCCATCCTCGGCTTAAGGCCTGACCAGATCACAATGCTGTCGGCCTGAATAGAGTTCTCAGCACCCTTTTCATCCGTATAGGTTACCTTTCCCCCGGCAATGCCCTTGACAGTGGTCTTCATGAAATACTTGAAGTTCGGATGGTTTTTGTATATACGCTCCTGGTTCCCGACGTTGTGGGCGCCTACGTCCTCCGCGTCTATCATTTCATCCCCCGGCGCAAGGACGGTTATCTTGTGTCCATCCTTGGCAATGCCTATTGCCGCCTCCGTGCCGATTTTTCCTGCCCCGATCATTACCACGTTTTTCCCCAGGGCCGCCTTATTGCTGTAACAGGTCAGGATATTGAAGACATTGTCCGCATCAGCGCCTTTCATCCTGGATTCAACGGGTTCAGCGCCTGTCGCAACCAGGACCGTGTCGAAGCCGGCAGTCTTGATCATCTCCCAGGTGGCCTTTGTATTAAGCTTCACCTCGATACCGGCCTTCTTCACCTGATTGATCAGATAGTCCTTGAGGTCTTTCATATTCCATCTCCACTGACTGTAGTCCGCGAACCTGATCAGCCCGCCAAGAGAGGAGTCCATCTCAAAGAGTGTCACCCTGTGCCCTCTTTCCGCCGCCACCAGGGCCGCCTTCATACCGCCCGGTCCGCCGCCTATTACCGCAACCTTCTTTATCTTTTTGGGCGCGGTGATGCCCTGGAGCTTATAAGCGGGCGTTGCCCACTTCGGGTTCACGTCACATGTGGCATAATGGGGCCCCTTCAACATGCTGATGCAATGGCAGTTCTGACACTGGTAACACGGGACAACATCATCTGCCCTGCCTGCCGCCACCTTTCTGACCAGTTCGGGATCAGCGAAAAATGGCGTGGTCATGCCGACCATGTCCGTCAGGCCCTTTGCTATAAACTCGTCATTCTGCACCGGGTCATGGAATCCGGCGCTGGGGCACGTGAGGATCTTCACGCCCGCCTTCTTGATGGCCTCGGCATAGGCGAGGGCCCACGGCCTGTCTTTGTCCTGGACAAAGCTGTTGGGGTGCGCACTGCCAGCCCTGAAAAACACAAAGTCAGCCATGCCCTCAAGCTTTTTTGCCTCTTCAACGGCCTTCTCCAGTTCGTCCTTGCTTGGCTGATTCACGTTGCTGACCCCCGGGATAGCCGTCGATGCATTCATGCCGCCGCTGCCGACCCTGAGATTTGCCATGAGTATAAGGTTTGTTGAATTGCGGACGGCCTTTACAGCCTCTGGGTTGCCTGTGTTTATCTGATACACATCATAGCCCTGGTCCGCGGCCTCCTTCGCCTCCTTTACTATATCTTCAACGCTCCTGTTGGACTGTCCCATGGGCGCTCCGCCGCCCGGCATGCCGCCACCACGGCCTTCGCCGCTGCCCTGGCCCGAGCCTGACACTACTGCTGCCGCCTTTTCGAAGTTGGTAATGCCGTTCTGGCCTGATGCCTCGCCCGGCGCGATGCCTGACATGTCGCCGGTATTGCCTACGAATAAAATCAGGGCGCCTTCGCTGTGGATATCATCGATCATCCTCTCAACATAGTTGTGGGTTGGCGGGATGTCTTCCCATTTATCCTGCCCGATCTGTTCCCAGGATTCCAGGGCCTCCAGCACCCACTCTTCTAGACCATCAGCTTTTGTGTGGTATTTTTTGGGATATTTTCCGAAACAGGTGCTCATCGAGACAATGGCGGCGTTTTTGGCCATGTTTGAGTAGTGGTTTCGGAACGCCTCGGAAGGATAATTCTCCGGACCCTGCATGGTGAAATTAGGGGACACGGCATGCATTATCCTGTTCTTCAGCATTACATTTCTGATTCTGAGGGGCGACAAAAGATGAGGGCATCTGTTGCCCGCGGCCTTCATAGCGGCAGTAGCGGCCGCATCCGCCGCCATTGCGGCCCGCGTTTCAAAACCAGCGAGCTTTTTACAGGTCAGCGCACACGTGGACGCCACACCGGCGGCAACCAGAAACTGCCGTCTTCCCATAAGCGTTTTAATTAGATTCATGTCTTCCTCCTTGTCTTTTTAGGTTGGTAAATAACTATGCCTGCACAGGCATTTCATGCCTTATCCACATAATATAGAATATCCTGGAATGCTTGGACTCTTAACAATCGCATAACCAGCGCCTATATTGCATGTGTTATGCCTCATAAGTTCCTATCAGAAGGACATTTCAGCCTCCCTGAAAAGAGATGAAAGGATGGGGAAAAGAAAAGTCGATGTGATGATATAAAAAAATCTATTTTTAGGCAAGAATAATGGTTCTTTAAAAACCATATTTAGTGTGTGGAAGGGGATGGTTTAAAAGTTGTTTGGGCCTATCGCAATCAAACAGCATGGTTATATAATGTCATATGCATAGATTAATGCATCAAAAAAAAGGCAGGGCGTTCATCCGACCCTGCCTTTTAGAAAAATATTACTTAATATTCACGCTTTGTGTCTCGGGATCAAATGCCTTCTAGCATCCAAACTTCCTAGCCTTCCAGCATGCCTTTAAACCCTCGACGCCACAAAGAATGCGCTGCGTATAGCCCTGTTGATTCTGCCTTTCTCGCCGGTGCAGTCGCCCACTAGAAGGACCTCATCTGCCGCGCCTGCGAAATTCGTTGCATCATCAGTCCTCGCCTTAAGGCCGTTCCAGATCACAATGCTGTCGGCCTGGAGGGAGTTCTCTGCGCCCTTTGCATCCGTATAGGTTACCTTCCCTCCGCTAATGTCTTTGACCGTAGTATTCAGGAAATATTTAAAGTTGGGATTGCTTCTATACAGGGTCGTCTGGGCGGTCACATTGTGGGGGCCGATATCATCCGGGTCTATCATATCCGGCCCGGGTGACAGCACCGTTACCTTGTACCCGTCCAGGGCCATAGACAGTGCGGCCTCTGTGCCGAATTTTCCCGCTCCGATCATCACCACATTTTTCCCCAGGGCCTTCCTGTTGCTGTAAGAGGTCATGATATTAAAGACATTTCCGGCATCAGCGCCTTTCATCCTGGAAGCAACAACGTCCGAACCTGTTGCTACCAGGACCGTGTCGTAGCCTGCTGCCTTGAGCATATCCCTGGTAGCCTTCGTATTTAACTTCAGCTCGATCCCGGCCTTCTTCACCTGATTGACCATGTAATCCTTGAAGTTCTTGTATGTCCAGACCCATGGTGTGTAATCCGTGTACTTCTGCAGCCCACCCAGTGTCGCGTCCTTCTCGAAGAGTGTCACCTTGTGCCCCCTTTCCGCGGCCACAAGGGCAGCCTTCATACCGGCCGGTCCGCCGCCTATCACGGCAACCTTCTTTTTCATCAGCGGCGCCTCGATACCCTTCAGTTTATAGAGCGGCACTGCCCACTTCGGGTTTACGGTGCATCTGGCAAAATGGGGCCCTTTCGACATGCTCTCCGCATGGCAGTTCTGGCACTGGATACAGGGAATTACATCATCAGCCCTGCCTGCCGATATCTTTTTGACAAGCTCCATATCGGCGAAAAGGGGCCTTGTCATGCCGACCATATCTGTTATGCCTTTCGCGATATACTCGTCATTCTTTATCGGATCGTACATTCCTCCGCCTATCATTGTGATGATCTTCACTCCGGCCTTTTTAATGGCCTCGGCATAGTAGTAGGAAGCTCCTGCATCGTATTTTGATGCTTCCCAGCTCGCACCGGCACTACCGCCGCCCTTCATCATTAAGATGTCAGCAAGGCCTTCAAGCTTTTTGGCCGAATCAACGGCCTGTGCTATCTGAGCCTCACTCGGCTTATTAGTGTTGCTGCCCCCCCTGCCGCCAGGGCCGCCCATGCCTCCGGTTGATATTATTAAAAGATTGGTTGCAGCGCGGACTGCCTGTACCGCCTCACGGGTGGGCGAGTCCATCTGATATAAGTCATAACCCTTTTCCTCTAATTCCTTTGCCTCCTTTACTATATCCGCAACGCTTTTAGCAGAGGCCTGTCCCATACCCGGCATACCGCCCTGGCCGCCCGGCGCTCCGCCCCGGCCGCCTTCCGCTCCGCCCTGGCCGCCCGACGATCCAAGCTGGCTGGGTGACATTCCGCCCTGAACATTTTCTCCTCCCAGACCGTCCGAGCCGCTCTCGCTTCCTACATCGCCGGCCACGACGGCGTCTCCGACATCCCCGGTATTGCTGCCGAATACAATCAGGGCGCCTTCGCTATGGATATCTTCAACTGCCCGTTCAAGATAGTTGTGGACCGGAGGGATGTTTTCCCATTTATTATTTGAGATATGTTCCCAGCTCCAGAGGGCAAAGCTCTCTTCTTTTGTATGATATTTCTTCGGATAAGGCCCAAAACTGGTTTCCATTGTGACAATAGCAGCGTTTTTGGCAATGTTTGAATAATGGTTTCTCCACGCATCGGTAGGAAAATTTTCCGGCCCCTGGAGGGTGTAAACAGGAGCAACACAATGCATTATCCTGTTCTTCAGCACCCTGTTCCCGATTTTAAGGGGTGATAAAAGATGGGGACACCTGTTGCCTGCCGCCTTTATACCGGCAGTTGCAGCCTGCTCGGCTGCCATTGCGGCACGCGTTTCAAAACCCGCGAGCTTTTTACATGTCAGCGCACAAGTGGACGCCACACCGGCGGCAACCAGAAATTGCCGTCTTCCCATAAGCGTTTTAACTAGATTCATGATTTCCTCCCTCTTTTTAGATTGTTGTACAAGTATGCCCGGATAGGCCTTTCATGCCTTATCTACGTTAGAAAATCCACCAATTTAAATTTATCCATAAAAAAACCATAATTTAATGAAAAGCGTATATGCTTTCCTTATGCAGGCATCAGACCTGGGATGCCGCGGCATAGGCGGAGCGGCCGACTGCCGGCAAAAAGCCCACAGCATCGCAGTCGCCGATGATAAAGAACCGTTCGGCCAGGCCGGAGAACTTCAATGCCTCATCATTCCTTGACTTCCGGCCGGCGGAGACAACCACGCTGTCGGCCTGGATGGTCTTCTCATTTCCTTTGGCATCCTTGTAGGTCACATTCCCTTCAGAAATGCCGGTAGCCGTGGCCTCTGTGATAAAACTGAAGTTCTCCAGGGCCTCGTAGGCCATCTGTAAATTCTCCCGGTAGTGAACACGCTGGGAATCAGAGGCCAGTTCTCTCTCAGCTGTCAGGACAGTTACTTTGTGGCCGTTTTCTGCCAGATACATTCCGGTCTGGGTGCCGATAAGATCACCGCCGACAACCGCTATGTTTTTGCCCAGGGCCTTGTTGCCGAAGGCAAAGACCGGCGCCAGCACCTTGCTGCCGTCCGCGCCTGGAATATCAGGAATGACAGGCTCTGCTCCGGCCGCAACCAGGACTGCGTCGTATTTTTTTGCCTTAATCATTTCGGGAGTAGCCCTGGTATTTAAAAGAACCTCGATCCCTGCTTTTTTTACCTGACGGGCAAGGTAATCTTTGAAGTCTTTGATAGGCCATTGAAATGAGGCATAATCCGCATGCCTGAGTTGACCGCCCAGGAAGTCATTCGTCTCGTAGAGTGTCACCTTATGTCCCCTTTCAGCGGCGGTGATGGCTGCACGCATACCGGCGGGGCCGCCGCCGATAACAGCAACCTTCTTTGACCTGGAGGGCGCCTCAATCGTCCTTTCAATCCTCTGGCCAATGACAAACCTCGGGTTTACGGAACAGCCGCCGCCGTGGCATTTGTTGCAATTGAAAAGATTACTGGATCATAATCCTCGAGTCAACAACGCAGTAACCCTGCCCCCTGGGAAGAACCTTTACCGGATTCAGATCCATCTCGGTTATTTGAGGAATATCTTCCACCATGGCGGATATTCTCAGCAGGAGGTCTTCCAGGGACTGCATATCCATGGGCATTGAACCCCTGTATCCCTTTAGCAGCTCCACCATCTTCACCGAGCCTATCATCTCCCTGGCCTCCGAATCTCTCAGGGGATGCAGACGCACGGCGGTATCTTTCAGCAGCTCTGCATATACACCCCCGAGGCCGAACATGATGACATGCCCCAGGGAAGGATCTTCTTTCACGCCGACGATAACCTCGGCCCCGTCCTTGATCATCTTCTGAATCATGACTCCCTGCATCTCATTCTCCCTGCCTATTTTGGCCAGATTTTCTCTTATCTGATTGAATGAAACTTCAGCCTCTTTACGTGTCTTAACATCCAGTATAACCCCGCCCACATCGCTTTTATGGGTGATAGTGGAGGAGACGAGTTTCATCACGACTGGAAAACCTATTTTCTCTGCCAGGGCAGCGGCATCCGATGCTGTTTCCGCCTGTCCCGTCTCCACGGTTCTTATCCCGTAATTGCCGAGCAGTTCGTTCATCTCTTTATTGGGCACCCACAGAGGTCTTTCAGGGCTGCTGATTAAGACCGACTTTGCAAGGTTCTTGCCTGTCTTTGAATCAATATCGGAAAACACGGGGATGCTGCCATGGTCTCCCCGCACCATCTCGCCGTATCTGACGGCATTTGTCAGGGCAATAACCGCGTCCTCAGGGAAAGGATAATAGGGAACAAACTGTTCATGTGGCATATGTTTTCCCGCTATATCCGTCTGGCCGACAAAACAGGCCAGGATAGACTTTTCTTTTTTTACTGCAATAGGCTCCACAGTCCTTATTGCATCTTCGATCTCTTCGATCCCCTCTCCGGCAGGGGGCACATAAATAATAATAATCGCATCATTGTCATTGTCCTCGGCGAGTATTTTTAAAGAGGCCTCGAATTCCTTTGGACTTATGCCTGCTGTAAGATCCAGGGGATTATTGATCCCTATATCTCTTGTGATAACCGCCTTCAACTTTGCATTGGTCTCTTCTGAGATCGGCGGAAGATTCAGGCCGTTATAGGAACAGGAATCCGCCGCAACCGTGCCGGGACCGCCGCCGTTGGTCAATATGGCTACTCTCCGGCCTTTGGGCACCGGCTGGCTTGCAAGTAGTCTTGCGGAATGGAAAAGATTTTCTATGGAATTCACCCTGATAATTCCAGCCTGGCGAAACAGGGCATCGGACACTATGTCGGATGTCGCCATTGCGCCTGTATGTGACATAGCCGCGCGGGAGCCGGCATCCGACGTGCCTCCCTTGATCGCCAGTATAGGTTTTTTCATAGACACCCTTTTTGATATGCGGCTGAATTTATCGGTGTTGTCAAAGGATTCAAGATAAAGCAGTATCACCCTGGTGGCAGGGTCCCTTTCCCAGTATTGCAGCATATCTGTAGAAGCTATATCAGCGCGATTGCCTACACTCATGAAGTTGGAGAAACCTATATCGAGTTTTTTTGCAAACTGCAGTATGCCCAGCCCCAATGCCCCGCTCTGGGAGATAAAGGCTATATTGCCGTGCAGGGGCGATATCAGGGCAAAAGTCGCATTAAGGCTTATCTTGGGATCGGTGTTGATAAACCCCATACAGTTCGGACCGATTATGCGCATGCCGTAACCGAAGGCTGTTTCACGCAAGGCCTTTTCCAGGGCCTCACCCTCGTGCCCCCTTTCCCTGAATCCGTCCGAGATTACGATTATTCCCTTGACCTTTTTCCTTCCGCATTCATCGGCGACCTGCAGGACCTGTGAAGCAGGCACTACAATTATCGCAAGATCTATTTCTCCCTGAACATCAAGTATTGAAGGATAGGCCTTGACGGACATCACTGCCTTTGACGTGGGGGTAACTGGATAAATAATGCCTGAAAATCCGTTTTGCATGACCGACTGGAATACCAGCTGGCCTATTGAGCCTTTTCGATTGGATGCGCCGATTACAGCAACTGATCTCGGGCTGATAATGCTCTTAAGGGAATTATAAGTGGCTGTAAGCGCTCTTTCATCCTTTTTCTTTACCACCTCCGGAGTCTTGGTTAAGGGAAACGTGATATGGACGATGTTATCCCTGTACTCACGCTTCATATGAAAACCGTAGCCCTGAAACACGGACAGCATCATTGTGTTTTCCTGCATGACATAGGCCTCAAAGGTATCAATATCGTTCTCACGTGCAACGACGGCAAGCCATTCTATAAACTTGGTTCCTATGCCCTTTTCCTGGTATTTATCTTCAATGACAAAGGCCACCTCCGCCGTCGTCCCGTCCGGCAGACGGTTATAACGTCCTACTGATACGATGCGTTTTTTCCCTTCCTCGATTGCCTCCGCAACAAAGGCGAAGGAATTTTTATAATCCACCGTGCAGAATCTCAATGCATCTTCGCGCCTCATCTCTTTGGGGACATGGTGCAGGCGGAGGAATTTTGTCCTGTTGCTCAGCGTGCTGTAAAATTCGAGCCAGGCATCAACATCGTCGGCTGTTATCGGCCTGAAAATGGTTGTTGAGCCGTCCTTGAGGATTACCCTGAACTCGTGTTCTTTCTGATCTGTAGTGCTCTTGTCTGTCATATTATATTCTCCCAACAAATGTCATCCGGGTTTGAAGTCATTGTAAAAATTATCTTGAATCCTTGAATCATAATTTGGAAAATGATCGTACTGAAGTCTTCGATTAAAGGGGATGATTTTTATTCCATTACCCTGATGGTTCAATAATAATATAGAACCAACGGGAAAAGCAGCAAGAAAATTAAGGAATCCCAAATAAAATGCCCCGCCGCAATGCGGCAGGGCATTAAAAAAATAACAAGTCAGAAAGACTAAATATTATAAGGTTTTTATCTTATTTAAGATGAACTGATGTTATCGTAATAGCCTGGGTGGGCACATCGGACATCCCACCCTTCGTGCCCGTCTCTGTATTTTCAATCTTGTAAACGACGCTCATTCCATCAATGACCTTTCCAAATACGGCATAACCGAACTTGTCTGCGGTTTCGCCGCGATGATCAAGAGACGCCATATGCTTTGTATTGATAAAGAACTGTGAGGTGGCGCTGTTCACTTCGGATGTCCTGGCCATTGCTATGGTGCCGACCTCATTCTTCAGCCCGTTCGTGGCCTCGTTTTCAATGGGAGCCCTGAGACCGCTCTTGGGTTTCAGGTCTGCGGTCATCCCGCCGCCCTGGATCATAAAATTCTTGATCACGCGATGAAAGATCGTACCGCTGTAATACCCGGCCTTTACATATTCCAGGAAGTTCTCGACCGACTTCGGCGCCTTGTCCTTGAACAGCTCTAAGGTAATATTGCCCTTGGACGTTTCAATAACCACGATCGGATCTGATGGATTTTCTATCTTTGCATCCTCCCCGAAACAGACAGAGACACAAAGCATCATTGATAAAATTACCAAAAAAGATATTGCATTCTTAATTGAGATCATTTTTCCACCCCTTTCACTTTATGCCGGATAGGCAAATAATATTAATAACATTTTACCCTTTATGGTGGGAAGCATAAAAAATTCCGGTTCGCACGTCAAGTGCTAATTAGTGTTCATCCAAAAACACCTAATTTTGGATTCACGCTATCAGCTGTCAGCATTCAGCTTTCAGCTAAAGTCTTATAATTCGACAGGTTGGCTGATCGCTGATAGCTGAACGCTCCATCCATAAAAGCCTTATTTATGGATGGACACTAATTAATAAAAATGGTCCTCAAGCAGTGTCTCGCATGCCTTGACCCACTCATTTGAGTAGGAACGGTTCCTTACAAGATGAACGAAGATGCGCCTTGAGGCGATCCTCTCCCAGCATGAGGCATGGGCAAAACGGTCCAGCCAGTGAGGCGGCTGTTTTCTTATCTCCCTTATCATGTCCTTTAATAAATCGAGAGGTTCCTCTTCCTCGGGTCTTATCACAAACTGCCAGAGCATGTGGGGTTCATCGGAAATAGCACGTGTCAGGATATTTAAAATGCCAGCCCTTTTCAGATAAAGGTTTTGCCCCCGGAATATCAGCGCCCTTTTTGATGTCCTTCCCTCAATGACGGCATGCTTATGGGAGGATCCCAGCGGTATCTCTACCCTCTCTTTAAAGAGGTCAGGCAGGCGATAGCCGGCAAACCTGCGCGTCATGGATTCTCCTGCCTGTTTTTTATTCAGCAGCTCTTCCGCCATGCAGATATCCGCGGGGGATAATGTCGATGTCGATCGCACCTCATAGGGCGGTCTCTCGCCTGCCCTTATGCTCCATCTATCCTGCATCTCCCTCAGCTCCGTCCCCGGAAGAAGAAGTGTCTGCATGCACTGTATATAGGCCTTTTTAAATCTCCTGGCCCATTTGAAAGAGGAAAAAACATCCTCCAGGCGCTGCCCCGGAAGACCGTACATGAGATCAATCGTGACCCTGATCCCGGCCTCGGTCATAAGCCGTATATTCGATTCCAGCCTCTCAATTCCCGTAGGACGGTGTATAAGCCTAAGGACGTCTTTATCCCTGCTCTGGACGCCGACCTCAATCTCAGCAAATCCTGCATCAGCAAGATCCTTTATGTCATCAAGTTCAAGGATATCGGCGTGAAGCTCGGCAAAAAATCGGATTCGCTTATCCCGGTTAATAACCTTAAGTCCTTCAATGATCTGTCTGAAGCCCGGATTAGCGTTAAATGTGGGATCTATGAATCTTATCTGGCCTGCACCTCTTTGCTTGAGGATATTGACCCTTTCCAGGACTCCTTCAGCGCCAAGAAATGTCGGCTTTCTCCTCATCTGTGGATAGCGGCAATAGCTGCAGCTCATGGGGCAGCCGCGTCCTGTCTCCATATAGGCCATTCCATGCCTGTCGGGGTTCCAGCCCTCGTCTTCCGGCAGGGGAAGCGATTCATGCAGGCCAAGGACCGGGGCGTCATTTGCCCCGAACAGGTACCCATTGCCTGTCCTCCATGCCACCTGTCTGTAATCCGGCCTGTACCCGCGCTGAAATCCCTGAATTATCCCGGGCAGAATCCCCTCCCCTTCCCCCATAACCAGGGCATCTGCAACCGATTCCCTGAAAAGAAACGGGTGATCATGTGCAACCTCAGGACCGCCGCAGATGACAATCATCTCCGGACATGCGGCCTTAAGGCGTTTAAGGATGCCGAGGCTGTGCTCCACATTCCAGAGATAGAGTGTTGCGCATATAACATCCGGCTTCCAGGCAGCGATCAGCTCGGTGAGATGGGCATCGTCAAGGCCCTCTTCATGCGGTTGGAGGAACCTGAAGACATACTCACAATCCGGCTCAGCGCGTTTCAGTGAGCCGGAGAGATAAAAGCCGGCCAGAGAGATGTTTTCCTCATCACCGCATTTTGAATTTTCAAGCCTGGGCAGCTGCAAAAAGAGGATTCGTTTTAATGTCTTTTTCATAATATCGGCCTGCATGATAACCATAGCTGAATGTTGACGGCCCTGCTGGATAAGCTGCAGCAGCTTATCATATTCATATTAAGCATGCTGATATTGCATTTTACCTGTATTTCTTCAGCTGAAATATTTTTCTGTTCTGGGTGACCGAGATATAATAAAATTTATCCTGGGGGATGTAGATATAGGGCACATCCTCCTCCCTGCGGAACAGGAAGTGCGACAGGATCATGCGGTTGGCGGCCCTGTGGCCTATAATCATGATATTGGAGGAAGAATTGCTCAGATAGAGCACCTTGTTGATTCCCCGGTCGATTCTGTCCTTCATGCTCGCGTATCCTTCACCTTCAGGGTATGTATAGTTATACTTGTCTTTCTTCCTGTCCGAATAGATGAAAGGGTACTTCTCCCTGATCTCGCCGTAGCTCATGCTTTCGCAGATGCCGCTGTCTATCTCGTTAAACTCCGCCAGTGGAATGATCGTGCATTTCTTCTGCATGGCCCTGATCGGTTCCGCCGTCTGGATGGTCCTTTTTTTCTGGCTTGTAAAGATGAGAGGGATCTCCTTATCACTGAAATATTCCGCCAGGTTTCCTGCCTGTGACCTCCCCCCCTCCGTCAGTTCAGAATCACCGCCTATCCTGTTCTCAAGGTTATAGGATGTCTCTCCATGCCTGATAAGGTACAGGTGCTTGATGGTGTCAGTGACCAGAAAATCCCTTATCTGGTCATAAAAGGGCACAGTGTTTTTTATCTCCTCGCGAAGCACCGTCTTGTACAGCGAATTTATTCTGATGAAATTAGGCTCATTTTTTACAGAGGTGTAGATCGGGGTATAATATGATATCCTTTTTTTAAAACTCCGGATGGCCTCTTCAGTTGAAAGGTGACAGAACTCGGGGGTCTCTATCTTCCTGAGTATGCTCGCGTTCAGGATCTCTTCGTCATTGTTAATGCATTCGATAAACAGGATCGGGTGGTCATCCAGGGTTGCCTGTATCTTACTTCTTCTTTCAATGCTTGCGTTTGTTGCGTCCAGGATTGCCACGTCTCCTTCCGCCTTCAGGTATTTTTTTGCCCTTGCGATATTGATCTCCGCTATCTTTTCCCTGATAGTGAAGGCCTCCCTGTTATTGGGGTCATAGAACTCCGCGAGGGACGTGTTATTGGAGACCATCTTCCTGCGCAGATCGCCGTTATTAAAGATCCTCACCTTTACGGAATCATGCCGGAGGTCTTCCATTATCTTGGTTGCGGTAGTGGATTTTCCCCTTGCGGGGAGACCCACCATTACGATATAGAGTTTGTTATTCATATCTATTATATTAGGATGAAATCATGATAACTATCAACAGTTTTTTATTAGCCTATATATTCATCTGCCTGTTAAGCGCTGTCCTGAATATTGCGATTGACCTCGCAAACACGGCGCACCTTAAGAGATATAACGGTTCTATCCCTGAAGGCTTTGAGGGAATAATCGATGAAAAAAAGCTTTCAGAGATGGAAAGATATACAAGGGACAATACAGGTTTTGGAATATTGAATACCGCGGCATCCAGGGCCGTCTTCCTGTTTATCATATTGTCAGGATTGCTGCCGTGGCTCCTTGGAGCAGTTGAGGGATTCCATTATATTCCTGCAGGCCTCCTTTTTTTCGCATTGCCCGGTATTATAGGCTTTGTCTTTGAGCTGCCCTTTGATTATTATCATACCTTTGTTATTGAGGAAAGATTCGGCTTTAACACAAACACCATAAAGACCTGGATTATTGATCACATCAAATCGCTGCTGGTTACTGTCATACTTTTTTCGATATTGTTATCCCTTCTTCTATTCATGATAAGACACGCAGGCAACCTATGGTGGCTGATGGCCTGGGTATTCTTCATGTCATTCCAGCTGCTGATGGTGGTGCTGTACCCGACATTGATAGCGCCTCTCTTCAATAAATTCGAACCCGTCAAGGATAAGGAGCTGGAAAGTGCGATAAGGGAGCTTGCGGAAAAGGAAGGGCTGCTCATAAAGGACATCTTTCAGATGGATGCAGGCAGGAGGAGCAGGCATACAAACGCCTATTTCACGGGATTGGGCAAAACCAAAAGGATCGTCCTTTTCGATACCCTTATTGCCTCACACGGCAGGGATGAGATACTGGCGGTCCTGGCCCATGAGATAGGACATCTGAAGCTCGGGCATATTAAAAAGATGATCCTCATGATAACCATCGCGTCTTTTATCATCTTCTTTTTGACCTCAAAGGTATTAGGATGGGGTCTCCTTTACGAGAGCTTCGGGTTTCACACCATGCCGCAGTATGTGGGGCTGTTCCTGATCGGGTTTATCCTGGAACCAGTCGGCTTTTTTCTGTCCCCGCTCAGCATGGCCAGATCAAGAAAACATGAGAGGGAGGCGGATGATTACGTCAAAAGTATAATGCATGATATCGCACCCTTTGTAAACGCCCTGAAGAAAATGGCATCCGACAACCTCTCCAATCTTAGGCCTCATCCCGCTTATGTCTTTTTTCATTATTCACACCCTCCCATCCTGGACAGGATAAAGCGGTTGGGGCGGTTGTCCGCGGAAAAGTGTATTACCTGATGGTCGATAAATTTGTATCATCTTCAAGGGGTTTAGGATTCGGTTATCTCCTCCCCTCTCAGGGGAGGATTAAGGTGGGGTCTCCCGAGCTTTAATGCACACATATCGACCTATCGAAACCCCCTCCAGCCTCCCCCTAAAAGGAGGAGGAAATTACATTTGGGCCAATGACACGTTAAAGATCTCAAGGATGATGCCTAATATGTTTCAAAAGTATTATAATCAGCTGAGATCCCTGCAATAAAATTACGCACTTGAAATATCCGGGATAGAGGTTATAATAAGTCACAAAAAACATTCAAATAAATGAGGAGGAATAATTTAATGGACCCTATCACAGTCTTAAGAGACAGGGCGGAAGTTCGGGTAAACACCTATGTAAGGAGTGTCTACAACTGGATGTGCATAGGCCTTGCGGTTACCGGGTTTATAGCCTATTACGCGGCGAATAACGACGCCATGAGGAATATGATATCCGGGGGAATGATGTGGGTGATCATCATCGCCGAACTGGGCCTGGTATTTGCCATAAGCGGCATGATAGACAGGATGAGCGCAGCTACGGCCACATCCCTTTTTGTGCTCTATTCCGCGCTTAACGGCGCAATGCTTTCCTCTATATTCGTTGTATATTCAGGTTCTTCCATTGCAACCACCTTTTTCATCTGCGCAGGCACTTTTCTGGGGTGCAGCATCTATGGATGGACCACAAAGAGAGACCTCACATCAGTAGGCGGATTTATGATGATGGGCCTGATAGGCATCATTATAGCCTCCCTGGTAAACATTTTCATGAAAAGCGCAATGATGAATGCGATAATAAGCTACATCGGGGTTATAGTATTTGTTGGTCTGACGGCCTATGATACCCAGAAGATAAAGGACATGGCCCTCTCCCAACCCGACGGCCTTGATAGTGCGGTTATAAGGAAAGGGGCAATCCTGGGCGCCCTCTCCCTGTACCTGGATTTTATAAACCTCTTTCTGATGCTTTTAAGGATCTTCGGCAGCAGCCGGGATTAAAACAGATAACAACAGTCCAATTGCATAAACATCCCTCGGCATTGAATTTTTCATTGACGAGGGATGTTTTTTTTGGGATACAGACAGCATTTACTTGAACAGGAGCATCCTGATTTTCATCATATAATGTATAACAAACGGACTTTCATAATAGGAGATATCCACGGCTGCCTGGGCATCCTGAAGTGCCTCATGGATAAAATCGACTGGGACCCTGAAAAGGACGACCTGATCTTCCTGGGTGATTACATAGACAGGGGAAGGGACTCAAAGGGCGTGATTGATTACATCCTGGGCCTAAAAAAGAGGTCTCAAAACATCCAATGCCTTATGGGAAACCATGAAGAGCTTTTTCTGAATTATATCAACGGAGATGACGAGGGGTCATTTCTCTATAACGGCGGGGTCAGCACCTTAACGAGCTATTATGAAGGAGGGGGCAGGGAGATTGATCCCGATCATATCGATTTCCTAAATTCCCTGCAGCTTATGATCGAGCTTGATGAGTATTACATTGTCCACGCGGGTTTTAAACCTGGCGTGAACGTGGCCGATCAGTCGGTAAAGGATACGCTCTGGATAAGGGAGCCCTTCATATTCTCGGATTATGATTTCGGAAAGAGGATAATCTTCGGGCACACCCCCTTTTCTTCCCCCCTTGTCATGGACAATAAGATAGGGCTGGACACGGGCGCCGTATTCGGCAATAAGCTTACCTGCCTTGAAATACCAGCACTGAAATTCTATTCAGTAGAGGCATGAAAATTTGCCCGGCAATAACAATATGCCTTCCCTCATCGGGCTTACTTCCACAGTTCCGGTGGAGATTATCTACGCCGCGGGGCACACCCCTGTCGACATCAACAACCTCTTCATAGCATCAGAGAAACCCGAACTCCTGGTAAAGCAGGCTGAGTCAGCCGGTTTTTCACACAACATCTGCTCCTGGATCAAGGGCATCTATTCGGCAACCCTTAACCATGATATAAAGCAGGTAATAGCGGTAACAGGCGGCGACTGCAGCAATACCATTGCCCTCGCTGAGATCCTCGGCAGAAAGGGAGTGCAGATAATCTCCTTTGAGTACCCCCTGGATAAAGACAGGGGATTCCTTGAATCCCAGATGGACAGGCTCAGGGTGGCCCTGTCAACCACCTGGGACAGGATAGAAGAAACAAGGCAGCGCCTTGCGGTAATAAGGGATAAGCTGAGGGAAATCGACAGGCTCACCTTTGAAGCGAATGTCGTAACGGGCCTTGAGAATCACCTGTTTCTGGTGGCCAGTTCGGATTTCAACTCCGATCCTGATCAATACGAAAACGCGCTGAACAGTTTCATCGCGGGGGCAAAAAAAAGATCGCCCAGAAAGGATGAAATACGCCTGGGATATCTGGGTGTCCCTCCCATATTTACGGAGTTTTATGAATTCATGGAATCCCTGGGCGCAAGGGTCGTATTTAACGAGGTACAGAGGCAGTTCAGCATGCCCTATCCCTGCAAAAATATTGTTGACCAGTACCTCAGATATACCTATCCCTATGATATCGGGGGGAGGATGGAGGACATCAAACAGGCCATCAGGGAAAGAAGACTGGACGGACTTATACACTATACCCAGACATTCTGTTTCAGGCAGCTCTATGACATGATAATAAGAAAGGAGAGCCCTGTGCCGGTCCTGACCCTCGAGGGCGATAGGCCCGGAAAGATAGACAGCCGCACAGCCCTCCGCATAGAGACCTTTATTGAGATGCTTAAAGGATAAAGGGCCAGGTAGAAAAATCTTGGCTTCATAAAAAGCCGGCATAGGCTGATAATCCTGTCTATGCCGGCTTGATTTTTCCGTAGCCTGTATTATTTTCTCTTCCCGCTCAGGAACTCCTCGGCAAACTCGACGTCCTTCTTGCTCCCGATATAAAGCGGAACCCTCTGATGCAGCTCATTGGGCTGGATCTTAAGTATAGGGCCATTTCCGTCGCTGGCATATCCGCCCGCCTGCTGGACAACCATTGCAAGGGGATTTGCCTCAACCATGAGCCTAAGCTTGCCCTGAGGCTTTTTCGGATCTTTCAGGTCGGCAGGATACATGAATATTCCTCCCTTTAAAAGATTCCTGTGAAAATCCGCCACAAGGCTCCCCACGTACCTTGATGTATAGGGCCGCCCTGTCTCCTTGTCCTTTGCCTTGAAGTAATCCACCAGGGCCTTTGTCCTGTCGTCCCAGTAGAGATAATTGCTCTCATTGACACTGTAGATCTTCCCCTTTTCAGGGATGCGTATATCCTCATGGGAAAGCAGAAATTCGCCGACGCTCGGGTAGAGGGTGAAGCCATGGACCCCGTTGCCCGCGGTATAGACCATCATAGTGCTTGAACCGTACAGGAAATAGCCTGCCGCGACCTGTTTATAACCGGGTTGAAGCACATCGCTCAGAAGGAAGTTAATATCCGTTTCATCGGATACTTTTTTATAGATGCCGAATATGGTCCCTATGCTTATATTCACATCTATGTTCGAAGAGCCGTCAAGGGGATCAAAAAGCAGTATATAATTCCCCTTGGGGTACTGGCTGGGTATGTCGATAAGGTCGGCGATCTCCTCGGAACCCATGCAGCAGAGCTGCCCTATATGCTGCATCCTCTCCATAATCAGCCTGTTGGCATACACATCCAGTTTCTGCACCTGCTCCTCCTGGACATTGACCTCTCCAGTAGCGCCCAGGATATCAGCAAGACCGGCCTTGTTAACCTCCTTTGATATTATCTTGGCTGCCACTATGAGCTCATTGAGAAGAATCGTAAAAGCGCCCGTAGCCTCAGGATTTTCACGTTGCTGACTTATAAGGTGCTGTGTTATTGTTATACCTGCTCGTTTGGCCATTTTATTCCTCCTTGTTATATATTAGTGATTTATTTATAAGATAAAGGCGATTCATTAGTCAAAATAATTTTGAGTCCCGGATTTATTGAACACCGGTATAAAAAAGATTCTGAAATGTCCAAGATAAAAAGATACGGTTACACCGGCAAAATTATGCCAGCTGTTATCCCGGCATTTGTTTTAAGCGCGATTAAAAGGCTTAATGAATCGGGATTCAACGCGTATCTGGTCGGCGGGTCTGTTCGGGATATGCTGCTGGACCGGCCTGTTGCGGACTGGGATATCGCAACATCGGCGTCCAATGAAGAGATCATCCGGACCTTTCAGGATGTAAGGCATTTTTCCCTTAAACACGCGACAGTAACACTCGTCCATCACCGCTCCAATTACGAACTGACAACCATGAGGGGCAATGGTATTTCAAACGGGACTATCATGGAAGACCTGGCGCACCGTGACTTCACGATCAATGCCATGGCCTATGATCCGGCCGGAAAGACCCTCATTGATCCCCACAACGGCAGACAGGATCTGAGAAAAAGAATCATCAGGGCCGTCGGAGATCCCTTTGAAAGGTTCAGGGAAGACCCCCTCCGGCTTATCAGGGCGGTCAGGATCTCCCATGAGCTTGGCTTCAGGATAGATGCAGGCACCATGGAAGCCGTTGTAGAGATGACCCCTCAATTGAAGCTTGCAGCCGGTGAAAGGATCAGGGAAGAACTGATGAAGATCCTGCTCTCTGACCGGCCCTCATCAGGGTTCAACCTCCTCAGAAGGTCGGGCCTTCTAGCGGCATTAATTCCAGAGCTGATGGAGGGCTTTTTAAAAAGGCAGAATAACCGGCACAGCCATACGGTCTTCAGGCATATTATGGAGACGGTTGACGGGGTTGGCCCTGACCCTGTCTTAAGGCTGGCGGCCCTTTTCCACGACATCGCCAAGCCCAGGGTAAGGCAGAAGATCGATGGGGAATTCCGTTTTTACGGACATGCCGAAGAGAGCGCCCTCCTGGCTGCTGAGATAATGGAAAGGCTCAGGTTCAGCAATGAGATGATACGAAAGGTTACGAATCTTATAACCCATCACATGGTTGAATATGACGGCCACTGGAGCGATGGCGCAGTCAGACGATTGATCAGGAGATTCCAGCCGGACCCGGTGGAACTGCTGCTGGCCTTCCGGAGGGCGGACATCCTGGCCCATGGAACAACAGGCACGGATATGGATCTTTTATCTGAGCTCGATGAACGGATATGCGGATTAAAGAAGAAGCCTCATGTAATGCATGCCCGTGACCTGGCCCTGGATGGGAAAGAGGTGATGGAGATCCTGGGACTGCCTCCGGGGCCCGGGGTAGGAAGGGCTATTGACTTTCTGCTGGAAAAGGTTATTGACCTGCCTGAGCTAAACAGCAAAGAAGCCCTCGTAAAATTATTGAAGGAGTTCAAGTTGAAATCGGCAATGTCCGGTTAGGATTTTGCAGGGGGGCAGTAACCGGCACAGGTGTCATGGGATGCCCAATTTTTTAAATTAAAATGGTGCGGCCTGCTGAGGATTAAGCCTCAAGCCTGTAAAGCGGGCGGAAAGGGACCTCAAATGCTATAGGGGTTTAGGTCCGGGCAGATATTATCGATCATACCCGCCCGCTTTAGATCACCTTTGTTCCGGAATTTTGCATCCAATCCATTTCAATTTAAAAAATTGGACCTCCCATGACTAGGATACATGCTAATGCAAAATCCTAACCGGACATTGCTGAGTTGAAATTGTTATTAGTTGATTGACATACAGATGTACATTCCACATTTAATATGCTAAGGTTTTTCAGGTTTTAACTGATTCGGGAAATAATCATAGCAAAAGACAGAGAGACGCGCAGGTGGAACAAAAAAACAATAACGGATCCGAAGATATTACTACAGGCATTACCCGTTGGCTCAAGCTTCGCCTTTTTGGAAGAGAAAAGGATATCAGCCCCGTTGACACCCAGTTTTTAAAAGACCTGTTTGATGTTGAGAAGGTGGGGCGTTATGAGATTATCGGTAAACTCGGCCAGGGCAGCATGGGTGTCGTGTATAAGGGCCGTGACCCCTATATCAACAGAGAGGTCAGCATCAAGATATCCAGGCCCTCATCGGACCTTGCCGGCGAGCTGGCCGCCAGGTACAGGGAAAGATTTTTTCTGGAGGCCCAGTCCGCGGGCCGTCTCATGCACCCCAATATCGTGGCTATCTATGACGCCGGGATGTACAAGGACTTCTGCTATATCACAATGGAGTACATAGACGGGCCGAACCTTGGAAAATTCTGCACCAGGGACAATCTGCTGCCTGTGGCCAGGACCGCCGAGATAATAATCGCGGCCTGCAGGGCGCTGGATTTCGCCCATCAGAAGGAGGTTGTCCACAGGGACATAAAACCCTCCAACATCATGCTCAATAAATCAAAAGATGTAAAGATAACCGATTTCGGTATCGCCCAGATAACGGACCAGACCGCCTCAAAGGGGATTATCGGTTCGCCGAGTTACATGTCGCCCGAACAGGTAAAGGAGGAGCCTATTACTCCTTTAAGTGACATATTTTCCCTTGGGTGTGTCCTCTATGAGATGTTGACCGGCGAACAGGCATTCCCGGGGGATAACTATTTTTCCATCATGTACAAGATAATCAATGAGGAACCACCCCCCGTAAACCGGCTCCGTCCCGAGATCCCTGAAATTCTGGAGAAGATAACACGAAAGGCCCTCTCCAAGGACCACACAAAAAGATATCAGACGTGCATGGACCTCGCCTATGACCTGCGTGTGGCCTTGAGGGGCCTGAAGCAGGACGCTATAAGGGAAGACAAGGCGGATGATGTCATTGATTATACACACAACATCCAGTTCTTCAGTAATTTTACCAAGCCACAGGTTAAGGCGATACTGGATGCGGCCAATGTCATAAAGGTTCCAAAGGAAACGGCAGTGGTCAAGGAAGGGGAAATCGACGATTCATTTTTTATTATCCTCAGCGGCCAGGCCTCCGTCCGTAAAAATGACAGGCAGATTGCCATTATAGGCAGGGGTGAATGTTTCGGTGAGATGGCCTATCTGAGCGGAGAATCGCGCTCGGCAACCGTTATTGCCGACACCGACTGCATCCTCATGAAGATAAGCGCAATGCTCCTTGACAAGGCGCCCCAGGATATCCAGCTGCTGTTTTTAAAGAGGTTCGCCATGACGCTGCTCAGAAGGCTCTCAGCGAGCCAGAAGAAATCAGATCAATAATCAAGGCGCATGGCACAGGGTGTAAGGCCTATGAACCTTTTTTTCCTTGAGCCTTGTACCATATGCCCTGCGCCTTATTATGATCATCCATCTTACCTTTTGGCGATAATAATCATAGCATGACATTTAAGAAAAAACGCATATTCCTTATAAGCCTCGGCTGCGCAAAAAACCTCGTGGACAGTGAAAACATGCTGGGCCTGCTCATGGAAAAGGGCTGGGACCTTGCGCCGAGCCTTGAGGAGGCACAGATAGCCATCGTGAACACCTGCGGCTTCATAAAGCCCGCGGTAGAGGAGTGCATCGACACAATACTTGAGCTGTCGGACAGGAAGCTGGCCGGCGATCTTGAAAAGATTGTCGTTGCCGGCTGCTTTGTCCAGAGGTACGGATATAAACTCCGCGAGGAGATGCCCGAGGTGGATGGCTGGCTTGGGACCGGGGAGATAAAGAGGATACCGGACCTCCTTGACCATCTGGACCGCAGACCGCCCGTGTTTTATATCAACAGGCCTGAGTTTATCGCCGACCACAACGTCCCACGCGCGCAGACCACGCCCTTTTACAGCGCATACCTCAAGATCGCGGAGGGGTGCTCCCACCGCTGTTCCTTCTGCAGCATACCCATAATAAGGGGCCGTTTCAGGAGCAGGGAAGCGGGGTCCCTTGTAACCGAGGCGAAAGGGATGGCGGAAAGGGGTGTTAAGGAGATAAACCTTGTAGCCCAGGACACCACCATGTACGGCAGGGATCTTTCACCAGGCGCATGCCTTGAAGACCTCCTGGAAAGGCTCCTTGGCATAAGGGGCCTGGAATGGATCAGGATACTCTATTCCCACCCCATGGGCATATCCGAACGCCTGCTGGACATTATTGAAGCCAATGAAAGGGTCTGCCCCTATCTGGATATACCGCTTCAGCATGTCAACAGTGACATACTTAAGGCAATGGGAAGGGGCTATTACGGGGAAAGCCCCATGGAGCTGATCAGGAGAATAAAATCACGGTCTCGTCCCATAGGCATAAGGACATCCCTGATGGTGGGGTTTCCTGGTGAAACTGACGACGCATTCGGAGAGCTTTACGACTTTGTGGAGACAGCGGAGTTTGATCACCTGGGGACCTTCATATACAGCCCTGAGAGGGGCACCCGTGCGGCGCGCCTGAAGGGCATGCCTGATCCTGCAATATCCAATGAACGGCTAAATGCCATAATGACCCTCCAGAAGAAGATCTCCCTCAGGAAGAACATGGGATTAGTGGACAGGATAATCCCTGTCCTTATAGAGGGTGAGTCTTCTGAGACTGAACTTCTTCTCACAGGAAGGACCGCTCAAATGGCCCCGGACGTGGACGGCCAGGTTTTGATAAACGAGGGCAGCGGCACCGTCGGCGAGATCATGCAGGTACTGATCCATGAAGCCCACCCCTATGACCTGGTCGGCGAGATTCTCTGAGCCGGCTGGAGACGCCAGGCATCCAGGGCGATACTGCATTTTTGAGTATGCCGGTGACTTTAAATACCCTTATGCACTATATTGCCTAACGGATTCTAATAAATCTTAAGGCGCTTTTTCAACGACAATACTTCTGAAAGGCCTTCCCTGCTGTTCCCACCTTTGCCGGTAACGGGTGGAAATGTCGGAATCGACAGTCGCGGAGTCAAATGTTCTATACTGAAGACTGTTTTTCAGGATGTCGTACATGCGTTCAAAGAATGATAGGGCATCAGTGGCGAAATAGAGGCGGCCGCCGGGAACAAGCGCATCGTGAATGCTTTGCAGGAAAAGCCGTCGCTGGGCATTTGCGCGATCCAGATAAAAATTCTGCGGCGGGTTAGGGAACAGATAATAGGCTGTACTGACTGTCCGGGGTCGCAGGAGCGGCAGCATGAAGTTGAAATCACCGTGTACAAATTTGATATTGTCAAGTTTGAGTTCAGCGGCATCACGAATTGCGCAGTAAAGCGGTTTTTGCGATTTTTCGATTCCCAGGATGTTGCTGTCAGAATATTGTTTGGCCCGGCTGCACACCAGAATGCCCTGTCCGCAGCCAAAGTCAATTTCCAGCGGGTGGTTGTTGCCGAACAGCTCCGGCGACGTCAGATTGGGAAAACGATGCGGCTCGTGAAACAGGCCATGGCCATGCCAGCGATAGAGATATTTCTCGGCGGTTTGCACGTCAGGTGGATCGATACGGATTCGTGTTGGATGTCGTCCTCTTGCCATGGTGAATAAATATACGAGCATTCCGAGTCAATCAACAAAAAATGCATAAAAATTGGGAAAAACTTATGGCATGAGGGACAATCCTATAACCTCCTGTCAAACGGATTTTTAAGATTAATAATGTCATATAGTATATGCTGTGGCAGAGATGGAAAAGGCAGGGTTGGATTAAACCCTGCCTTTAAAAAAATATCAGTTATTTTTTATGCTTTGTGGCTTCAGATCACATGCCTTCTAGCCTCCAAGCTTCCCGGCCCCTGTCGCGCCAAAGTCCTGCCTTATAGGACTAAGGCGGATTCCAGCATCCTTAAACCTGAGACGCCACAAAGAATGCGTTTCGTATCGTCTTATGAATCCTGCCGCCATTGCCTGTGCAGTCACCAATGAGAAGCACCTCGGCTGCGGAGCCTGCGAACTTCTCTGCCTCATCCATCCTCGGCTTGAGACCGGACCAGATCACGATACTGTCAGCCTGAATCGAGTTCTCAGCACCCTTTTCATCCGTATAGGTTACCTGTCCTCCACTAATGCCCTTAACCGTGGTCTTCATGAAATATTTAAAGTTGGGATGGTTCTTATATATCCTCTCCTGGTTTCCCACGCTGTGGGGGCCTATATCTTCAGCATCTATCATTTCCTCCCCGGGCGCCAATACCGTTACCTTATGGTCGTCCTTGGCAATGCCTATTGCTGCCTCTGTGCCGATCTTTCCTGCACCGATCATCACCACATTTTGCCCCAGGGCCTTTTTGCTGCTGTAACAGGTCAGGATATTGAAGACGTTCTTGGCGTCTGTACCTTTCATTTTGGACTCAATAACCTCGGCGCCGGTTGCAACAAGGACAGTGTCAAACCCTGCTGCCTTAATCATCTCAGGTGTTGCCGCCGTCTTCAGCTTCACCTCAACCCCTGCCTTATTCACCTGATGGATCAGATAATCCTTGAAGACCTTCATATTCCATCTCCACTGGCTGTAATCCGAGAACTTGATCAGTCCTCCCAGGGCCTCATCCTTCTCATACAGGGTAACCTTGTGACCTCTTTCGGCTGCTACAAGGGCCGCCTTCATGCCTGCCGGGCCGCCGCCTATCACCGCAACCTTCTTTTTCATCAACGGCGCAGTGATGTTCTGAAGTTTATAGGCCGGCGTTCCCCACTTCGGGTTTAAGTCACATTTTGCTATATGGGCGGTGGGCCCTTTAAGCATGCTGATCGCATGACAGTCATGACACATATAGCACTGAAGTACATCATCTGCCCTGCCTGCCGCCACCTTCTTGACCAGTTCAGGATCGCAGAAAAGCGGCGTCGCCATGCCGACCATATCTGTCTTGCCTTCAGCGATAAACCGGTCATTCTGCACGGGATCGTGGAATCCGGCGCCGGCGCATGTGAGTATCTTCAAACCTGCCTTCTTAACGGCTTCGGTATAGGCAAGGCTCCACGGTTTGTCCTGGTCCTGGACAAAACTGTTAGGATGCTCACTGCCGGCCCTTATAAATACGAAGTCAGCCAGACCCTCAAGCTTTCTTATATCTTCAAGGGCCTTGTCCAATTCCTCGGCAGTGGGCTGATTCGGGTTTCTGACCCCAACGTAACTCTTATCCTTGGTATTGCCTATAACGGCATAACTGAGATATACCATTATTATAAGATTAGTTGAATTCCGTATTGCCTCTACGGCCTCACGGGTGGGTGACCTCATCTGATACACGTCATAACCCAAAGCCTCACATTCCTTTGCATCCTTAACTATATCCGCAACACTCTGGGAAGCCTGTCCGGGCATACCGCCGCCACCGGGCATACCACCACCGCCTCCCTGCATTTTCTGTAATGTCTGTGATGCCTTCTGCATGCCGACAATGTCATTCTGGCCTGATGCCTCACCGGACGCAATAAAGAGACCACCGCCGCTCCTGCCCGCAGTAGCCCCTGGTTTGGTAGAGCATGAAATCAGGGAGCCTTCGGTATGGATATCATCAATCATCCGCTCGATATAGTTCCAAACCGGGGGGATGTCTTCCCATTTATCATTTCCAATGTGTTGCCAGCTGTTCACAGCTTCATACAGATAATCCTCGTAGCCATCAGCTTTTGTAAGATATTTTTTTGGATATGTTCCAAACATGGTACTCATGGTGACAATTGCAGCGTTTTTAGCCATATTTAAATAATGGTTTCTATAGGTCTCGGTAGGATAATTTTCCGGCCCCTGCATAGTGGTATTAGCGGATTGGGTATGGATTATCCTGTTCTTCAGCACCCTGTTTCTGATCCTGAGAGGTGACAAAAGATGAGGACATCTGTATCCAGCTGAATTTATTGAAACATTCGCAGCCTTCTCGGCTGCCATTGCGGCACGCGTTTCAAAACCAGCGAGCTTTTTACAGGTCAGCGCACAAGTGGACGCCACACCGGCGGCAATCAGAAACTGCCGCCTGCCCATAAGCGTTTTAATCAGACTCATGACAAACTCCTTTCTTTCATTGTTATTCAGTTATGTCTAAAAATGCCTGGACACAGGACAACCTCCGGCTCTCCATGCAGGTATCGCCGGGAGAGGAGGAGGTTGTTTGCCTGCTCACAGATAGTTATAAGTGTTAAAACCTAATTGGTTAAGCTCAAATCCCATGCGTCTGGGGTCATCAAACAAACACAGAGAAAATGTCTGCAATCTCTGCTCTAAACTGAATTAAGATACGGGATCAGTTAAATCATGATTGAGTGTAATCAAAAATCCAAATACAAGATAAGAAAGAAGGCATGGCAGGTGAAAGACATTGCCAAATCAGACAGCCAATGAGAATCAAGTGGAGATCTATGACGAGAATTAGCCGGCCCCTGGTTGAATTGTATATGGCCGTCCAATTTATGTTCTAATTTCACCTGTTCATATTTATAAGGTTTAATCCTTAAATATGTATTTAATATGAAGAAATCAAAAAAATATTTTTTACTTCAATTTTATTAATATCACATCAGAATTAATCCGTGATCCTATACGTTTAATTCAAGGCTGAACCTGAAATAGAATGATTTTCAGAACCAATATATTGGGGGTGAAAGAAATTGGCGAAGAGTTCACAATACTACATCTATACGTAACAAAGTGATAATTGACTGATGATATATCCTATAGACAGTGGTATGGTAAGCTGCATATAGCATATAGCATTCGAGTTTCCTTTTGGAAAGGTTATTATCAGTAAAAACAAAGGGATTGAATAAAATCTTCCAAGATGTTAAATCTCAGGGCCATATTCAGAAGTATGGCTTATATATGCCGGGAGATAACCGTGTATTCGGACAAGACCTTTTTAAACAGATTCGACAAGCAGTTCAGGGAAATAGACGAGGAATTGAAAAAGAGTTTCAGCTCCGGCATTCCCTTGATGGATGATATCGGCAAACACTCCCTGCTGGGTCAGGGGAAGAGGCTCCGCCCGCTTCTGTTTGTGCTTTCAGGCAGATTATGCGGGTATAACCGCAAAGACATCTACTACCTTTCAACCTTTTTTGAATATGTCCACTGCGCCTCGCTCCTGCATGATGATGTTATAGATAACGCCGAAACAAGGAGAAACAAACCCTCGGCAAGGAGTCTGTGGGGCAACTCCGCGGCAGTATTGACGGGTGATTATCTCAGCACGAAGGCGATGGCCATAGCCCTGAGCGCCGGCAACATTGATTTTTTAAAGATGATTGTAACGACGGCTGGGCGCATGTCCGGAGGGCAGTTCCTGGAGCTTATACACACAAACGACTGGAATATCAGCAAAGACCAGTATATGGAGATAATTGTTTCAAAGACCGCAGAATTGATGTCGGCGGCATGTGCCTGCGGCGGAATTATCTCCGGGGCCGGAGAAAAAGAGATACAAAGGCTTAAAGAGTTCGGCCTCAACCTGGGCATAACCTTTCAACTGATTGATGACCTGCTTGATTATTCATCCTCAGAGATGGAACTGGGCAAACCGGTCGGGAAAGACCTCAGGGAAGGCAAGGTCACACTGCCCCTGATCTATACGCTTCTGGAAATGAAGAAGCTTGAAAGAAAGAGCGTTGAGAATCTTTTCTCAAATGCAAAGGCCGGTGAAGAAGACTACCGGAAAATCCTCATTGCCGTAAAAAACAGCAGCGCTATCAACAAAGTGCGGGAAGAGGCAAAAGGATACGCGGACAGGGCCTCGGAGTTTCTGGAATCTTTTCCTGCCTCATCCTACAGGGATGATCTTATCTACCTGAATGAATACATGTCATCCAGGAACTACTAGGCATTTACTCCATATCATCAATATCATCCTGCCGGTTATCATCGACACTCAGGATATTGGGCCTGTAGGAATCTCCGACGGGCTCTCCGTTCAGCTTCAGGATAGTCTTCAGGGGATTTGCCTTCTCATGGTCTTCAAGGGTCTTTTCCCACACGGACTTTGCATCCTTTTCCATTGATGCCCATCCCTGCCTGCCCCGGCATTTGGGGAACTTGGAACAGCTCAGCCACGGGCCGTGGGCGCCGCGCCTGATATTTAGCGGCGCTCCGCATTTGGGGCATTTCATGTCCGTCAGGAGCGGCGGCGTCTTCGGATGGGTAACAAAACCCTTTTTGTCCAGGTTGACGATGCCGTCGCAGGCAGGGTATTTTTCGCAGCTCAAAAACGGCCCGAAGCGTCCCTTCCTTAGCAGCATTGGATCCCCGCATTTGGGGCACGCGATATCGCACTGTTCCGGAGAGACAGGATTGCCCTCCGTGTCGATAGGCGCCGCGAACTTGCATTCCGGATAATTGGCGCAGCTCAGGAACCTCCCGTTTTTACCGAAGCGGTAAACCGTATTGCCTCCGCATTTGGGGCATTTGTGAGGGGCAGGCTGCGTGCTTGCCTTTGCGTGCTCCATGTCCTTGTATGCCGCTTCAAGGTCCTTCTTGAAGGGGCCATAAAAACGTCTGAGCATCTGGACCCAGTCCGCATGCTTTTCTTCGATGTCGTCAAGCTGCTGTTCCATGTCGCGGGTATAACCCACCTGGATTATCTCGGGGAATGCCTCCACCAGCTTGTCGGTCACTACCGTTCCAAGGTCTGTTGCATAAAACCTGTTCTGGACCTTCTTTGCGTATTTACGGTTCTGAACAACCTGTATGATCTGGGCATAGGTGCTCGGCCTGCCTATCCCCTCCGCCTCAAGCTTTTTGACGAGCGAAGCCTCGGTATATCTCGGAGGGGGCGAAGTGAAATTCTGGGAAGGATCTATCCTGATGGCTGCAAGGGGCTGTTTCTCCTGCAGCCCGGGTAGCACCGCTTCTTCATAATTATTGGGCATCCCGACCACCCTGTAGCACCCGTCAAATACGAGGATCCTGCCAGTGGCCCTGAACAGAAGTTCTTTTCCCCCGGCCATGCCCGATATCAGCGCGGTTGTGTAATCCCACTGCGCCTCCTTCATCTGGCACGCCACGAATCTTTCCCATATCATCCTGTACAGCCTGTACTGCTGGCTCGACAGGAACGATTTCACCCTGTCAGGTGTGATCGCTACATCGGTAGGACGGATTGCCTCGTGTGCCTCCTGGGCTGACTTGTTTGAAGAGGCAAAATAATTGGGCTTCGACGGGAGATAGTCATCCCCGTAAGTCTTCATGATATAGTCCCTGGCCATGTTTATCGCATCCTGGGCAAGATGCGTTGAGTCGGTTCTCATGTAGGTAATCAGGCCCACTGAGCCCATATCGCCTATAACAACTCCTTCGTAAAGGTCCTGGGCCGTACGCATGGTCGTCTGGGCCGTGAAACCGAGCTGGTTTACTCCCGCCTGCTGAAGCGTGCTTGTTATGAACGGAGGGTTTGACTTCGTTTTGGTGCGCTTTGTCTGGATCGACTTGACCTGCCAATCGGGTCCGCCTGAGATATGTCCCTTTAATACTATGACCTGCCTGGCCTTTGCATCGGAATTTTCCCTCTCGATCTTTTCATCTATCCTGAAACCGGCCAGCCCGGCTGCCTCCATGGCCCTATCGATGTCTCCTGCCTTGAATTTCTGTCCTCCGACCTCAATTAATTCGGCCGCAAAGCTGCTGTGTCCTGACAGCCATTCATTCTTGTCCTGTACAGTCCTGCCGTTTGACCTGCCCCTGTCCTCTTTGTCAGGGGGCGCATCAAGCCATCTCTGCCATTCTTCAGAGACGGCCTTGGCCTCGCTCATCAGGGAGGTGAAGTAGCCGGTCAGTTTCCAGTATTCCTCGGGAATAAACGCCTCAATCTCCCTTTCCCGTTCCACGATCAGTCTGACGGCAACCGATTGAACGCGGCCGGCGCTCAATCCGCCCGCCACCTTTTTCCACAGGAGCGGCGAGACCTGGTAGCCCACAATCCTGTCCAGTATCCTCCTCGCCTGCTGTGCATTCACCTTGTCTATGTCAATACGGTGAGGCTGCTGGAATGCCTTTTCTATCTCATTTTTGGTGATAGCGTTAAACACCACCCTGTTGGCCTGCTCGACATTTATATCCAGGGCCTCGGCAAGGTGCCATGCTATGGCCTCTCCTTCACGGTCCAAGTCTGTTGCCAGCCATATCCCCGAAGCCGCCCTTGCCGCGTCCTTCAGTTCCTTTACAGTGGAGTTCTTGCCCTTGATTATATTATATGTGGGCCTGAAATCATGCTCCAGATCAACTCCCGGGACAGGGTCCTTGACGCCCTTGGGGTTCTTGCCCGGCAAGTCCCGAACATGCCCAACCGATGCCATCACAACATAATCCGGCCCGAGGTATTTATTGATAGTCCTGGCCTTGGCAGGCGACTCTACGATAACAAGCTGTCTGCCTTTTATAGCAGGCGATTTTGAGGTCTTTTTTTCTTTTTCCATATCTAGAACTGGCTTTTAATTATTGTGAACACATGTTTATTCCAGGATCTCCAATTACATGAAACCATGAGTATTAATCGGATCATAGACGGATGATATTCAATATTATCGTACAAACATCTTTCCCGGAAGCTGTCTTATGACACCCTTCAATTCCATTTTCATAAGGAGGCTGGACACCTCCCCCGGTTCCATATTCCCGTCCCTTGTAATCTGGTCGATATGAATCGGATAATCCCCAAGAATATTGTACAGGGAGGTTTCAGCTTCATCCATTGCCGCAGGCGGCATCTCCCTGAATGTATCGGTCTTGGGTGCATGCGGAAAATTCATTCCCAGCACCTCAAGTATGTCATCGGCGTTTTCTATCAGGCCGGCGCCCTGCTTGATCAGATAATGGCATCCGGTGCTTTTAAAGGAATTGATGCTGCCCGGAACCGCGAACAGCTCACGGCCCTGTTCAAGGGCAAGTGACGCTGTTATCAGTGAACCGCTGTTCTTTGTAGCCTCAACTATTACAGTCCCCCTGCATAGACCGCTTATGATCCGGTTCCTCATGGGAAAATTGTTAGGGACAGGAGGCGCGCCCATGGGGAATTCGGATATTACGGCGCCTTTCATGACAATCTGCTCGTATAACTTCCTGTTTGACGCAGGATATACTACATCTGCGCCTGTCCCCAGGACGGCGATTGTAAAGCCCTTCCCCTCGATGCAGCCCCAGTGAGACGAGGAGTCTATACCCCTTGCCATCCCGCTCACAACCCCCAGGCCTCGTCTTGCAAGACCCTGACCGATATTTTCAGCAGCCTTCTGTCCATAGCCGGTTGAGTTTCTTGATCCTACCACAGCTATGAAGGTCTGGTTAGCAGGGATATCATTCCCCTTGATAAAAAGAACCATGGGCGGATCATGTATCTCTTTGAGCAATGCCGGATATGCCGGATCTGAACAGGTCAAGATCCTGACGCCCTGCTTTTCCGCCTTCTTGAGTTCCTCTTCGGGGTCCCCTGAATATCTCCTTTCGATAATGGAACGGGCTATGTCCTCCCTTATTCCATCCACTTCAGCCAGCTCGGCAAGGCTTGCCCTGAATATCCCTTCCGGTTCATGGAAGCGGTTCAGCAGCCTCTTCAGTGCAACGTTGCCCAGACCCGGAATCATAAACAGGGCCAGCCACAGGCATCTTTTATCATGCGGATTTGACATGGTTACTGATCGATATTTGGTGCAACCTTGTGAGTATGTCTTAATGATCAAAGCTGTATACAGGCCCGGACCTTGCTGATAAGACAAAATATTCCGGTTCCGCGTGACTCCGGGCAGATTTAACCCGGTTGTTGATACAGAAGTCTTTGATGACCCTAAAAAAAATTTATTTTTGTCCGGGGTCGCCGACTTGACAAGGCGGGATTATAAAACAGAGCGGACTTGATTAGTCAAGTCTTTTGTTTATTATCAGATTTTCAGGTCTGTCGTTTATTGTATGGGGCAATCGGCAATCGCCGACAGATAATCAGGCGTCTTATCCCAGGTAACTTCCTTTATATAGGCGCCCGGAGAAAACGGTTCAACCGCGTAAAGGACTATGCCTGTTGAAGTATTTGTTCCGCATTCAATGATCATCACCCTCCCTACAAATATATCAGGCAGGATCAGTTTGCTTCTCCATGTGAAAAACTTTTCAGCAGGGGCCGGATCGGGCACTATGTTCTCCTTGACCACATTAAATACATTGCCCTTCTTCAGCCCGTCATTGTAGCCAAGATCGATGTAGACGATGGAATTAGGGGAAACAAGGTTCTGCTGATTTTTTACCGCAACTATATTTCCAACCGTCTTTTTATTTACCGATACGGGCAGGATGCAGGATGCAACGGGTTTATAGGGCATCAGGGCATCTTCATAGCTTATTGCGTCATAGGATTCACTGATAGTTGCCTTGAAAACGTTTTTCTTTTCGAAGTATTCATCGCCTTTTTGACCTCTGCCCTGTCGCTCTTCTATTGTAAGAATCCCTTTGACGTTAAATACGTACCCGAGATCCTTTTTGGTAATGGGGTGATCCAGAAGCTGGGATGGCCTTCCTATAAAGAATTTGTCTCCTGTCTTTATATTCCGGCTTTCATCAAATATCACATATGCCGTATCCCCTTTGACTAGCATGATATCGCCCTTTTCAGATGCGAAAATGCTGCCCCACGCCTGGGTCTTATCAGTATAAAGACTCCCGAGGGCATCCACTTCAGTTAACGCTCCTATGTCTATGCCCATTAACGCAGGTTCGGATTTTACTACAACGGCAGGGGGCCTTTCCGCAGGGGTCTCCTCAACCTTTTTTATTTCCTCTTTAACAGGCTCTTTCTCAAAAAGGGTTATAACATCACCCGCCTTAAGCAGATGGGGGTTCGTAATAAACGGGTTCATTTCCCATAATTTGGGCCACAGGCTGGAGTCGCCATAATATTGCTCACATATATCCCACAGGGTATCACCCTTTTCAACGATATGGGTGAGTTTTTGAGCAAAAGTTAAGGTTGGAATAATTAAAAAACAAAGGATAACGAATAACGATATGACCACGGAATTCTTTTTTCTAATTATATTTTTCATATCCAACCATCCTTTAAGTTATTTAGATTTTTGTTAAATTACTATCTTTCATAACATTTGTCAACTGATTTTTATCTTCACTTAGCTCAAGTGACCCAGTTTTATTCCCCGTCTCTTTTAATTATAAAGGCGGACGGCCCCACTACTATGTTTATTCCGTTATCAAGGTGTACCAGGTAAAACTCATAGGGAGAATCCGTGGATCCGGCAATAACACCACTGACGCCCCTGTAGCCCTTTGTCATCAGGACCCTGGTGCCAGGCTTAATCATATATCACCCTCAGGTATTAAAAAAATATGCGCCCCGATCCGTCTGCATCAAGTCGGGGCAGCAATCAGCATAATGCCTATGCTGCGCGTTTTGAAAGATTCATCCTGAGATACGCGTCAATAAACACATCAATCCCGCCGTCCATAACCTTATCCAGATTCCCCACCTCAAAATTGGTGCGATGATCCTTGACCAGCCTGTAGGGATTGAAGACATAGGACCTTATCTGGCTTCCCCAGGCTATATCCTTCTGGTTCTGGTGCATCTCATGCTTCTTCTGGTCAAGCTTGCCTCTTTCGATCTCATACAGTCTCGCCTTCAATACCTTCATGGCCGTGTCCTTGTTTCTGTGCTGCGACTTTTCATTCTGGCACTGCACGACAATATTAGTGGGAAGATGAGTGATCCTGATGGCGGAGCTTGTCTTATTTACATGCTGGCCTCCCGGCCCGCTTGCCCTGAAGGTATCAATGCGGAGGTCTTTTTCTTCAATCTTTATATCTATCTCCGTATCAACTTCAGGTATCACTGAAACCGAGGCAAAGGATGTATGTCTCCTGCCTGAAGAATCAAAGGGCGATATCCTTACCATTCTATGGATGCCGTGCTCCGACTTCAGATATCCATATGCATAAGGTCCGCTGACTGTAAATGTGATGTTTTTTATACCTGCCTCCTCTCCTGCAAGGTAATCAATCACGGAGGTCTCCAGGCTGCGGGACTCACTCCAGCGCAGGTACATCCTGAACAGCATCTCAACCCAGTCCTGGGACTCGGTGCCTCCGGCCCCTGAATTGATGGAGACAATGGCGTTGCGCTTGTCGTCCGGCTCGCTCAAGAGGGAGTGGAATTCAAGTCTCCTGACATTCTCCTCCAGGAGGTCAATATCATTCTGAATCTCCGCCAGGGCTGATTTATCATCTTCATCATAGGCCATCTGCGCGAGGATCCTGGCATCCTCTGCCTCGCCGTAATATTTCTTCCACCGTTCAACATCATCCTTAAGAACCGATGCCTCCTGATTTACCCTGGCAATCTCATCCTGGTTCTTTTTCCAGAAGTCAGGCACGGACATGGTCTTCTGCAGCCCTTCAAGCTCTTTTTCCTTGTTCTCCAGGTCAAAGATGACCTCGAAGGTCAATTAGGGTTTCTACAATGCCGTCTATTTTCTGAACCAGTTCATAATTCATGATGTTTTCTCCTTCGATGTTTTTAGCTTTTCCTTTAATTAATGTCGTCTCTTTTTAACAAGTTGATAACATAATTCATGGAAAAATTTAATCAAGCATATAATTAATATGGAATAAATAAAGATATCGCCGTATTTTGTGTAGAAGGTCATGCCGCTCCGGCCTGTCCCGACCTCACCTGTAAGGACATCTTCAGTAAAGAGGCCGCTTTTTTCTGAAATCCTGCCGCAGGGGTCTATAAAGGCGCTGAAACCGGTGTTTGCAGCCCTGATAAAAGGCCTCCTGTTTTCAACTGCCCTGAAGACGCACATGCAAAGATGCTGATAGGGGGCGCCTGTCATGCCGAACCATGCGTCATTCGTCAGATTCACAAAAAGCCTTGCGCCGTTATTTACCTCCCTGCGTGCAATATCAGGAAAGATCGCCTCATAGCATACCAGTGCGCCTGCCGGAAGACCGGACATCTTCAGCAGCCCTGATTCCCTGCCTGAAGAAAACTCACCCTCGGATATCACAAGCCGGTGGATAAAAGGGATAAACCTTTTCAGGGGGATATATTCGCCGAAGGGCACCAGGTGAATCTTGTCATAATGGCCGCTCAGGGAGCCATCCGGGGAGATCAGGCATACCCTGTTAAAATAGGTTATCCGCGGCCCATGCTGCTCATAGGCCGGGCATCCGAATATTATCCAGGCCCCTGATTCCTCTGCAAGCCCCAGCATGTCCCGGCTTGAAGATGTGTTGTCCTGGAAAAAAAACGGGGCGGCTGACTCGGGCCATACAATGAGGCCGGGACGGTCCTTGAAGGTTGATCTTGTGAGGGCAATATACTTGTCCATGGTTGATTCCATAAAGGCAGGATCCCATTTTACCGACTGGTCTATATTCCCCTGTATTACTGAGGCTTTTATGGAATTATTCTTATCATTCTCCACGCTGTGTTCGGAGAGACGGTAAACTCCATAGGTCAGACATACCACAACAAGACCAAGCGCCGTGCATACTTCCATAATTAATCCCTTAATGCCCTGCGCCCTGAATCTTTTCCTGATAAGAAGATATATGGAGGCATTAACGGCTGCAATCAGAAAGGATACCCCGTAGACACCCGTGATGTCCGATATCTGGATGAGGCTCTGATGGCTGAACTGGCTGTAGCCCAGAAGGCACCATGGAAAACCGGTCATTAAAAAAGACCTTGCGTATTCCAGAGATGCCCAGACGCCTGCGGTTATTATGACTACAAACCGGTGTCCGGTTAAAAGGCTGATAAGCAGGGAAAATACCGCTGGGTACAGCGAGAGATACAGGGAGAACAGGAGCAGAATCGCGGAGCTTGTAAAAATGTCAATGCCGCCATATGTATGTGTAACAAATACAACCCAGTATATAAGTGTCAGGTAATGCGTCAGGCCCGCAATCATGCCCAGCCTGAAGGCATTAAAAGCAGGTTCCTTTTCCAGGCTTATTAACAGCGGTACAATCGCAACCCATGCCATCCATTCCAGCCTGCCCGGCGGAAATGCCGCAGTAAGCATGACGCCGGATAGTATCGCGCAGAGTACTTTTCTTAATGACAAAATAGAGACCTTCGTTTTTTTTGGATTATTAGACTAAACAGCAGACTTTAAATTTTCTTTCCTTGCGCCCCCTGCCGGGCCGTAGCCTTTGTAGCGAAGGCCGGTGCGCCTCTTCCATTAATCACAGCCTCAGCTCTTCAGATGTTATCATCCCCTCCCTGACTATTCTTGGCGGAGTTACACTGGCATCAACAATAGTTGATCCCGTGCCGCCCGCGGTCTTGCCGCCGTCAAGGATAAGGACGCCTTCCTTAAAACAGTCATACACCTCCACGGCGGTCCTGCATGCCGGATACCCCGAGATATTAGCGCTTGTTCCCGTGATCGGGGAGTTGACGGATCCTGCCAGGGCTGTTGCCAGGGCATTACTTGAGAGACGCAGACCTATCTTGCCTGTGCCCGCAGTAAGCCTTGGAGACACACATTGCGCTGCCTTAAACAGGATCGTGAGTCCGCCCGGCCAGAACCTTTTAATAAGGGACCTGGCGATCTCCGGTATCTCAGCTGCATAAACATCAAGTGAAATCACTGAAGGAATCAATAAGAGTATGGGCTGATCGGGCTCTCTTTTCTTAGTGCGGAAAAGACGATCAACGGCCTGCTCATCCACAGGATTCACGGCAAGGCCGTAAAATGACTCTGTTGGAAAGGCAACCACCCCTCCGGATAAGAGCACATCTCTTGCCTCTTGGATGCATGAGGTTAAATCCCCCTCCAGGATGGAAGGAACTATGCGTGACTTACCCATCAGGACCTTCAGCTCTTGCCCTTTTCAATAGCTTCCGATGTCATCTTTTCCCGGTAGGCCTTCAGGCTGGCGGCAATATCAGGGTGGCTCAGGGCCAGTATCTGGGCGGCAAGAATAGCTGCGTTTTTTGCCCCCCCCTTGCCGATAGCTACCGTGGCGACTGGAATGCCGGGGGGCATCTGCACAACCGAAAGCAATGAATCCATACCTTTCAGGGGCGAGGAATCTATAGGGACTCCGATCACCGGAAGCAGCGTATAAGAGGCGATTACACCTGCAAGATGGGCGGCCCAGCCTGCCCCGGCAACAATGACCTTGATGCCCCTTCCGGCTGCCTTCTCGGCAAATTCATGCGTCTGGTCAGGAGTCCTGTGGGCTGAAGTTATCTTCATCTCCCATGGTACCCCCAGTTCCGTCAATGTTGTAATGCAGCCTTCCATTACATCCTTATCAGAAACACTTCCCATTACTACCCCGACAAGGGGATTCTTTTTTTTCATAAGCTGCTCCATTATTTTTTTATTTTTTCGCCATGCCTGCCAGCGGATATACAACCATGCCAGCAAGCCACGCTATATCCTCAGCGGTCAGGATGTCTGAGATCCCACGGTCAAAAAGAATGTTCCCGTCAGGCTCAAATTCATCATCCCCTTCCCACAGGAGAAGTACCACCGGCACCAGAGGCAGTGCCTGAATAATTACAGAACTATCCCCGAACGACCCTGGAGACGCATCATAAATCCTCAACGCCAGTTCCGCCATTTTTTTCGGGTTAGCCCCGAAGGCTGCAAGCAGAGGATCCTTCGCCCTTTTTATAAAGGCATCCATATAGAACCTGCCCTCGGGAAGATCCTGAAATGAGATCCATTCATCTTTGCAGCCCACTGCCGCCGCATTGCAGGCCCCGTTCAGGTAGTGAAGCAGAAGGACCTGCTGCTGGATAGGGATTTCATCCGCCGAATCATTATAGGAAAAGTCCATTTCAGGCCATGAAATATTTATATCACGGTCAAGGAGTCTGACTGAAATGGATACTAATCGCCCATCCCTGTCTTTATTTAAAAACGCGCCGGAAAACCGCGTTACCAGATCAATACCCCTGCCTGCAAGTTCCTTTCTTGACAGGGACCTTGCCAGGACAAAATCATCGAACCGTGCCATTAATCCTCCGGATTACTTTTATAATTTTCTTTTGCCGCTATTTTGGCTGGTCCAGGGCCTCACGGATGATATTCGCCATCTCGCTGATTAAAAGGGGCTTGGATGTACGGTGCCTGATCCCCGATTTAATAATCATTTCATCATCGACCATATCACTGTACCCTGTGCAGAGTATAACAGGGATGTCCGGTCTGATGCCCAACACCTCTTTGGAAAACTCCAGGCCTGTCATCTTAGGCATGACAAGGTCGGTTATTATGACGTCGAAGGATCCGCTATTTTCCCGAAACAGGTTGAGGGCATCGATGCTGTCCGTGCTTGAGGTGACCTCATAGCCCAGCCTTGTAAGCATCAGTTTCATGGCATCGGAAATGGATTTCTCATCATCAACAAAAAGAATACGCTCTGTCCCTGTGGGACAGAGGACATTATACTCATCCTCAATCCGGATATCAGCCTCGATAACCGGCAAAAGCACATTAAAGACCGCTCCTCTGCCGGGCTCGCTTTCAACATTGATAAACCCGCCGTGACTTTTGACGATTCCATGAACGATCGCCAGCCCCATCCCTGTCCCTTCGCCGAACTTTTTTGTCGTGAAGTACGGCTCAAATATCCTGTCAAGGATATCGGGTTGAATTCCCGGGCCCGTGTCGCTTACACTCAGCCTTAAATATTTTCCGGGAGACAGCCCCGGGTATTCTGACGTCTTTTCCGCGACAATCTCGATATTGTCGGAAGCCACCGTTATTGTCCCCCCGCTTTCCTTCAGTGAATAAGCGGCGTTATTGTACAGGTTCATAAGCACCTGGTGTATCTGTGTGGGATCAGCCATCACGATATCCCATTTGGAACGTATATCCTGAATTATTTCCGTATTGTCAAGCATTGATGATCTGAACAGCTTTACCGACTCCTTGACAAGAGGCGTTGTCATGACAGGTTTTGTCCTGGTCTCGTCCTTCCTGCTGAAGGCAAGTATCTGCCTGACCATATCCCTGGCTCGAATACAGGCCTTCATTATCTCCTCCAGATTTTCATGCGCCTGTCCGTCTTCAGGGATCTCATACATGGCAAGTTCGGTATTTACCGCTATTATCCCGAGGATGTTATTGAAGTCATGCGCTATCCCGCCCGCAAGGGTGCCTATGGCCTCCATCTTCTGGGCCTGCCTCAGTTTATCTTCAAGCTTGGCCTGTGCTACCCGGGCCTTCAGCCTCTCTGTCTCATCCCTTACCGCAGAGATCCTCACATCCTGGCCATGCCAGGAAAGACGGGTTACGGAGATTTCGACAGGAAAGACATTTCCATCCTTTCTTCGATGATAATATTCAGAGGCTGATGCGCTGCTTCCTTCATTGGGCCGGGACTGATCTTCCTCCCCGACAGAGAGATCACTTTCATTCATACTCAGCATTTCTTCGCGCGAGTAACCGTACATCCTCGATGCGGTAAGGTTGACTTCCAGTATCCTTCCGGCGATGTCATCGATCAGAAAGACAGCGTCAGACTCCAGCTCAAAAAGCTGACGGTATTTTTCCTCGCTCTCCCTCAGGGCTGCTTCCCTGCTCCTCAGGGATCCGGACATATTATTGAAGGCTGTTGCAAGCTTTCCAATCTCATCAGAAGTCTCTTCAGAAAGCCCTTCAACATGCTCTCCCCTTCCGATCCTCCTGACACCCTCGGTCAACCTGTCAAGTGGTCCTGTAAGACTCCTGACAAGGAGATAGACAAACACCGAACCGATGATTAACAAACCAAGACCTATCAGGATGCTGTTCAGCAAAAGTGCATCCATCCTCCTGAACAGCGGCCGTTCATCAACAGTTAACCTTGCAAAACCGATTATACGCTCCTCTTTCTCGGATGACTCTCTACCGAAAAAGAGCGAATCAGCCGTAGAATAGTCCGAAGCTGAGACTACAGGAGACCAGAATTCCATCCATTCATCATGATCGCCGGTATAGGGAAGACCAGAGACCCTTATATTGTCTATGATCCGTTTCAATACGGCAGGATCTTCCTTCTCTGATTCCGACTGAATTCCTGTTCCTGGTTTTATCGTCTCGATCAGGAGCTCGCCATCCTGATTGAACAGGGACACCTTTAGCACATCCTCCTGCTGAATGACCCCGTCAACGGGATTTTTAAGCAGTTCCTTATTCTCGGAGAATATGCCTATCCTGGAATTGTATGCAAGGAGTTTTGAAAGCAGGTTTCCGTTCCTGAGAAGGGCGTCTTTCAAGGACTGATTTTGCTGGCGGACAGAAACAGTGGTGAAGACCAGGGTTATTATAACAAGCAGGGCTATGAAAATGACTAACACCTTGGCGGCAAAGTGTTCAGATAAAAACCTGTTAAGCGTAAATACCCTCATCTTCTCCTCATATGTAACCGTTCATATTATGAAATCATGAAATATAGCGCCCAGGTGAAATTTTGTTTTTTTAGAGAAGAAAAAAATTGACACACTCAAAGGGCCCAGCCCAGAAATTGATACCGTAATTCTGATTGAACAGTTCAGCCTATTCAAGAAATCCGGCATCCGGGAATAATGACCTATCAACAGTGATCCCCAGTTTATCCGACACCTTGAGATTTATTGTGATGACCTCTTTTCTTGCATCAACCGGTCGGATATCAGACACTTGACTCCCTGACAATATCTCCCTGGCCATCTCTCCTGCCTGGGCTCCCATATCAAAGGAATCCACTCCTATGGAGATAAGGGCCCCCGATTCAAGATATATGCCGGAAAAAGTAAGTATGGGGACCCTGTTCTTCATGGAAAATAAAAACAGGTATTCAATGCTCTCAGGTGTAAAAACAGTAACATCCGGCATCATCCAGAACGCATCTATCTGCCCTTCCATCTTTTTTATCTCTGAAGGGGCATCCCGCGAGGCATGGATCTCCTTTGCGACAAGGTTAATCCCCGCCTTTTTACATGCCTCTACTGCCCTTTGTGCGAGGTAATCTGTCCGATCCGGATCATATAGCAGGCCGATGGTTTTTGTGGAAGGGAAGGCCTTTAGAAATATCGAGGCCTGCTCTTCCTGCGGTATATTCATCCTGACGCCGGTAAGATTATTATTTTTCTGTGTGATTGAATTTGGGTTAGGCACCATCAGGTAAATAATTGGTATGTCATCAATGTCTTTGATTTTTTCAAGGGCGTCCATGCCTATGGAAAGAATAATGGATGGATTTTTCTTCCTTATTTCGCTGATAATATTCTTATCCTTCATCTCCGAAATAACAAGTCTCTTGATATCTTCAGCGCATACACTTTGAAAACCCTTGATCGCCTCCTGGTAAGGAGCAATATCAATGCTTTGAACAGACAGAATACCATCCCCCGCCGTTGCAGCTGAGGAATTAAAGAAAAAGATGAGAAGAGCTGAAAGAATGAGGATGTTATTTTTCATGAACTGATATCTTGGAGTAATCACAAATACGATATTCCCTTGAGTTTAACAGAATCGCTCAATGAGTCTGTGCATACTGCTCTATAAGTTCAATCAAATGCCCCACCCCTCCCGTTAAGTGAAGCCGATGAATTATAAAAATTCAGTATTTATAAAAGACTTGAAAAAATTGCCCGGTTTTGATATAAATAAAATCAATTGCAATATATCATAAATTATCCAGCTAATAAATATTAAAATTAAAAAAAATCTCTAGAAATATTCTGAATAAAATGAATATAAACTTATATAAAACCGTAATTCTCTGCATCTTTTTAGCGGTGCTGGGTTTTAATTCTACCTGCCTGGCTCAATCAGAAGAAGAGATGCAGTTGCTCCGTATGTTTTATAAAGACAAGGATCTGGTCGTATCTTCTACGAGGACCCAGAAAAACATATCACAGGTCGCGGAAAATATCACTGTCATAACATCTGAAGAAATAGAGGCCATGAACGCCCATACTGTTGCGGAGGTCCTTCAGTCAGTCCCGGGCGTCTTTATAAGTTCAAGCCAGGATTTCGGCGCCGCATCCCTTATGAGTATACAGGGATCTGAGGACCGCCATGTCCTGGTACTGGTGGATGAAGTGCCCTGGAATCTGCTCTCCGGGGGAAACGCCGAAACATCCACCGTACCCATAGGAGTTATTGACCGGATAGAGGTGATCAAAGGTCCGGCCTCCTCTGCATGGGGGTCATCCCTTGGCGGGGTAATAAATATTATCACGAAAGAGACCGGGAAATCCGAAAAGCCGTCAGTAACCCTGATGGCCTCCTATGGCAAGGCCGCCAGCCAGGATTACAGGGCTGAGATATCCGGCATGGCCGGTCCCGTGGAATATTACTTCCATGCGGGCAGCCAGAAATCGGACGGGCTCGTAAGCTCACCAACAAACTCAAGATATTTCAGGAATGAAAGCCTTTATTCCAGAATTGATCTTAATGTTGCGGAAAACATAAGGTTGGGTTTTACAGCAGGATACAGCACACCTGAGATGGGCTTCGGCGATTTCCCCCTGGCCAACACATCGAGCACAGGAGAATACCGGTCTTTTTTCTCGACAGCCTATTTAAAGGCCTCTCTCTCGGAGGAACTCAATCTAAATCTGTCTGCCTATAACCTTCGGAATAATATATCAATCGATTTGAAGGCCCTGGGTATGGGGCCTTTTGTACCGGACGGGACATTGATGGAGAAGACCCCCCATGAAGAAAAGACATTCGGCGCACGGGGTCAGCTGGTTTGGAAAAAGGGATCGAACACGGCAGTATTCGGAATGGAATATGACAACGGCGATATGATCAGTAAATTCGTCTTCAGCCAGGTTATGCAGGATTTGAGCGGCATCCCTGCCGAGCTGGAATTTGCCTCCGACATCGCACAGTGGGCATCGTATGCCAATGACAGCTTTGAAATCGGCAGGTTGTCGGTTACGCCCGGGGTCAGATATGACTATAATGACATCAGCGGATCATTTATCAGCCCGAGCCTTGGCGCTACCTATAAACTCGGAACGGAAACCATTGTCAGGGGGGCCGTCTCAAGGGGTTTTACCACACCGCCGTTATCATACAGCTCCGGAGGCGGCCTGTTCATGTCTCCAAACCCTTCCCTGGAGCCGGAAAAGATATGGTCTTATCAAGCGGGCATTGAATCGGGGATACTCGACTTCCTCTGGCTCAGATTCAACCTCTTCCACCATGTGATTAAGGATGTCCTGACCGTTGAGCCTTATGGCGCCGGTCCGCCTACCTTCAATGACCTTCCTGTCAATCACGGCAAGAGCACGCGAAAGGGTTTTGAAATTGAGACTGAGACGGTGCCCCTCTACAATCTTTCTCTGTCGGCCGGATTTTCTTACACCGACATAAACCCTACCATGGTAGAAGGCACCTCCTATATGTATTCCGTTAATTCGGGGATCAAGTACAATGACAATGAATCCTTCCGCGCAGGCCTGTCCGGGCGATATCGCTGGTGGGACCTGGCGGAATCGGCCCGTGCGAAGCATGAGTATGATAATTTTATCTGGGACCTGAATCTCAGCAAAGGAATCATGATCAGCGACAACTTTAAGCCCGAGCTCTTTTTTACTGCACATAATATCCTGGGTGATGCCCAATATCTCTCAATTGAGTATATCAATCCTGGCAGGTGGGTGGAGGCAGGAATTAAATTACACTTTTAGCGTCGCCTTCCATTATACTGGCAGGAATATTGCATTGAGTAGTTTTAATAGTATCCGGGAGGGATCTTATTAACGTATTAAACCAAGGAGAAAAATTATGGATAAAAGAGAAGTCATGAGAAAAGAGGAAAAACAGGATGATATAGTCATTCTGGATAAAGGCATCGATGTGAAGAGCATAATCGAACCTGAATCCTGGGTCTGCTGTCATACAATTATTTTCCCATATAGATACTGGTAATCGATAGATACTTTTTGCCCCTCATAAGGTTGGATTGTTCTAAAATCATGCAGCCTTCAAATTATTACAAGGCTTTTTCATTCACAGATAAGAGAGATGCCCTGCTGCTGTACTCGACACGGTACTGCTCAAAGATCATTGTTGAAAAAGAGACCTGGAAGGCCGCGGAGATGAACCTCCTTTCTGCTGAAAACAGGTCAGTTTTACAAAGACTGGGCCTGTTGGTTGATGAGAGGGATGAAGAAAAAAAATCCGTATCCTGTGTGTTTGAAGAGCTCAATAAAAAGAGCACCTCTGTTGATATACTAGTTGTCCTGAACCTCGACTGCAACTTCGCCTGTAAATACTGCTATGAAGGGGATATGAAGGGGCGAATATATATGTCTGAGGGAACTGCTGCCGCCCTCATCGACTTTATCCGTAACAGATTAGATCCTAAAAAAAAGGCTCTTCACCTTGATTTCTATGGTGGAGAGCCCCTCTTAAGTATTAACCTTATCAGAGATATCTCCCTGCAGGTCAGTCGCCTCATAAAAGGTATAAACGGATCATATTCCTTCGGGCTTGTCACTAACGGCTCCCTGTTCAAGCAAAAGACCGCCGAAGAGCTTGTCGGCCTCGGCCTTAAGTCTGTCAAGATTACCCTGGACGGTCCATCCCATGTACACAATAAAAACCGCCCTTTTAAATCAGGTGCGGCCAGCTTCGAAACCATCATATCAAATATTAAGGATACCTGTGACCTTGTGAGAATAGCCATCGGGGGGGCCTATGAACACGATAATTATAGCGAGTTTCCGCAGCTCCTTGACGTTTTGATAAATGAAGGGCTCACCCCCGACCGGATCGCACAGGTTAAATTTGATCCTGTAATGAAGCGGTCGGACCGTGTCCTTGCACCCATGGAGTTGAATGAAGGGTGTATGTCCATGGATGAGCCGTGGATAATGGAGGCCTCCCTCTTCCTGAGAGAGGAGATTTTGAAGAGAGGATATAAAACGCCGGGGATCAGGCCGAGTTTCTGCTCCGTAGAAAACCGGAATTCATTTGTAGTAAACCATGACGGCGTGCTCTATAAATGCCCCGGATTCATAGGAATGGAGGGATTTGAGGCAGGAGACCTGGAAAAAGGCCCCGCAGATTATTCTCTGTCCTACAGGACGGGTATCTGGAAAAACAAAGAATGCCTTGAATGCGAGTACCTTCCCCTCTGTTTCGGAGGCTGCCGTTTCGTCAAGTTTATAAGGGATGGAAAGATTGATTCCCCTGACTGCCAGAGGAAATACTTTGACACATGTTTGGAGACACTGGTAAAACAGGACATCAAGTATGGAATCAAGGCGGAGAGATGAAGAAAAAAAAGAAAAAAGATGTCTTTCACCCGGCATTTGACGGGCTGGAAAAGGCCCTTAAAAAATATCCTGAGCCCGCCGCCCACAAACAGCCTCCAATAAAGCTTCTAAATGTTGAAAAGACCCCTCAAGATGAAAACATCTTTACCCAGGCCATGTCCGGCGTGGTCCCGCTTGAAAAGAAGGGTATCAGAAAGACACCTGCACATGAGAAAAAGATTGCCCCGCCCTACCCCGCCCCTGATATGGAACAAGAGGTGATGGATCACCTCCGGGATCTGGTGGACGGCACCGTTGATATGGATATCACCTTCAGTGATGAATACATCGAGGGATCTATAAGCGGCGTTGACAGGAATACAATGAGGCGGCTTAAAAGGGGACAGCTTCCCATACAGGATCATATCGATCTCCACGGCCTCACACAGAAAGAGGCGGAGACAAGGGTCAGGGAGTTTCTTGTCAACAGCCAAGCCAGGGGCCTGCAGTGCGTGCTCATAGTCCATGGAAGGGGGCTTAACTCCCCTGACAATATCCCGATATTAAAGGAAAGGCTGCCTGTCTGGCTGAACAGGGGCGCTGCAAGAAAGATAGTAAAGGCATTTTCATCAGCCCGGCCCTATGACGGGGGTACGGGTGCAATATATGTGTTGCTAAGAAGGCACAAGGCTCAGGGCGTAAGGCGTGAGGCGTGAGGCGCAAGGGGAAAGGGGGAAGGAAAAGGATACCCAAGGCAATAATCATATCTTCACTTTTTGTAAAATTCTGAAATTGCCTCACCCATCCTCTATAGGTTTTTAACGTTTTTGGGGAATAGTGTCTTAATTTTATTTCTTCATTCAATTTGGCGCAGACAAGTCTCCAATCCGAATTCGTTGTTTTTGGTTCAACTTTTTTTATTGGAATATCCTCTTCTTTGATATTTAATACATCTATCTTATCATTGACAGGATCTTTGACAGGGTCCTTTAGTTCATAAAAAATGGAAACATCATGAAAAGCCTGTTTCCTTTGCATATCAGATTGATTCTTGTCTTTTAGTTTTTGAATAAAAAGGGAAAGACTTCCCCTGCTTGATTTTTCGTGGTGATATTTGTCACAAAAATCGAGGTAATACCTTAAGCACTTAATATAATAATGTTGTTCATTAGTAGGTGTGCTGTGTCTATTAAGGGCAGCATCATACAGATTCTTTATTTCGGCAGGGATAGGTTCCATTGGAATTTATCCGATCTTACTGAGGGTATAAAAGAATTTTTGAAAGTATACAGTTAACTGCATAACATTCAATTTGTGGAGTTATACAGTTAGCAAAATCGCAAATTAACCGGTTTTTCTTGTCAATTTATTTTTTATCTTGAATATACAGAAACTACATAATCACTGGTTCGCGCCGCTGCGCGGCGCAAATGCGCGAGTTGACTGCGTCGCGCATTCGGCCACAATAAATAATTGCTGCGATATATATACAAACCTGATATAATACTTAGAAAAAGAGGCAATATGAAATTCGAGTGGGACCCTAAAAAGGCAATAGCAAATATTAGAAAACATGGGGTATCGTTTCAGGAAGCAGCGACAATTTTTGGTGACCCTTTTGCAATAACATTTGATGATCCAGATCATTCTATAGTTGAAAATCGATATATTACTTTTGGACTCTCGCTCCAGAAGCGTCTAATCATGGTTTCCCACACTGAACGTGGAAAAAGAACAAGAATTATTAATGCGCGTCTCATGGACCGCAAGGAGAGAAAAATTTATGAAGAAGGCTAAAATATCAGATGAACTACGTCCACATTATAAACGAGAAGATTTAGGCCAAGGAATACGTGGCAAATATTTTGAGTCTTACCGTAAAGGGAGCAATCTTGTGCTTCTTAGTCCAGATGTAGCAAAGGTGTTTCCCTCAGAGATCGCTGTAAATGAAGCCTTGCGCTCTCTTATTGACCTTGCTCAGAAATCAACAGGCCGAACAAAGCGCTGAACCGGATTGCCTAATGTGGACAAGTGGGGACGTCTATGCTTTTATGCTTTCGATGAAGCTTCCAAATGTCCCAACCAAAACATGCAGCGGCCAAGCCGCTGATGTTGAGTTATGTGACAAATAATTGTCATCCCCCTATTGAGTCCATATCCATCCATATCCTCAATCAAGTCTTTTCCTGAAAAGCCTTACCGCACCGGCAAAGACACAGGTCCCCAGGACAATCAGGCCTACGAATTGGGGCCACAGGATCTCAAGCCCCGTGCCTTTCAAAAAGACACCCCTGATAATAACCAGAAAATATCTCAAGGGAACAAGGAGCGTGAACCACTGCACGAGCTCAGGCATGTTGGATATGGGAAATATCAGCCCGCTCAACATGAAGAATGGGATTATAAAAAAGAAGGTGGTCATCATGGCCTGCTGCTGGGTGCCGGATACCGTGGATATGAAGAGCCCTATGCCTATTGTGCTCATAAGGAAGAAACAACCGCCTGCAAGAAGTACCAGAAAGTTCCCATTAAAAGGGACCCTGAACCACAGGACGGCAAAAATCGTAATCACAATCATCTGTACTATGGCGATTATTATATAGGGTATGGTCTTCCCCAGGATCAGCTCATAAGACTTCAGCGGTGTCACTATAAGCTGCTCGATTGTTCCTGCCTCCTTCTCTCTTATTATTGCCATTGATGTAAAGAGAAGTGAGGTCAGCATAATCGCAAAGGCCACAATACCCGGGACAAAGGTATTCTTGCTCTCCAGATTTTCATTATACCATGTCCTGATCCTCGGATCGATCCTCCCGTATTGAATCTCCCTGTGATATATATCCTTTAAAATGCCCTGGTTATAGTTGTTTATTACAATGGACATGTATGCAACCGCCTTTGATGCAATATTGCTCATACTCCCATCCACCAGCACCTGTATAACTGCCGAATCGCCTTTCCTAATTTTTTCGCTGAAATCAGGACCTATCTTGATAACCATATCCACCTTCCGGTGGAGCAGGACATCTTCCAGATCATCGCTATCTCCTGCGAAATATGTAAGCCGGAATGTCCTGCTTGCATCAATGGCGTCTGAGAACATCCGGCTCTCACGTGTCTGTGACTGGTCCAGTATGCCGACCTTAATATCGTTCACATCGGTGCTTACGACATATCCGAATATTATCATCATCATGAAGGGCGAAACAAAAATCAGCGGCAGGTTTTTCTTCTCTCTAAAAAGCTGTATGAATTCCTTGCGGATCAACTCCCTTATCCTGACACGGTTCATATTACAGCCCCTCCTTTCTCAGCTTCCTGAAGGCGAGGTTCGCAAGTATTATGCACATGACCAAAAGAACAAGATAATCGAACCACAGATAGCCGAATCCCAGGTTTCTAAGATATAACCCGTTTAAGATATCTATAAAATACCTGGCAGGCACGATCCGGGAGATCATCCTCAGGATGAACGGCATGTTATCCAGAGGGAAGACAAAATCGGATAACATCAAAGATGGGAGGTAGGATATCAATACAGCAATCTGATTGGCGATAAGCTGCGATTTAACGGTTATGGACAGGAGGAGACCCAGGCTCACCGCTGTCCAGATATAGATAGTCGAGGCAAGTATCATAAGCCAGAAGCTTCCCTTGATTACGACATCGAAAAGGACCTGTCCCATAAGCACTGCGATAAGCGTATCCACGAAGCCTATAAAGAAATAGGGCAGGGCCTTGCCGATAAAGAAGTCACTGGCGCCGATTGGAAGCGAGAGTATTGTCTCCATTGTCCCGTTCTCGTACTCGCGTGCAATGACAAGGGATGTAAGGATCGCCCCTACTATCATAATAATAATGGCAATAATACCGGGCACGATAAAGTTCCGGCTCTCCATGTCTTCATTGAACCATATACGGATCCTGGCATCAACCGGCATCCGCATCTCCTGCATGCCGTTTCTATTTATGAAGGATGCCATGAGTTTTTTATTATAGTTCTCAATAAAGGCCGTTATATATCCGTTTGAGATCCCGGCGGTATTTGAATCCGATCCGTCAAGTATTATCTGGATTGGGGATTGACGGTCCGCCCTTAATCCCTCGGTCCATCCCGGAGGGATTATAAGGGCAAGTGTCGCCTTATCACTATCAAGCAATTCTATCGCACCGGCGCTGTTGGCCGGCATGGCAATTACATCAAAATAATCAGATGCATCAAGACTGCTGATGAGGTCTCGGGACAGATCGGTCCTGTCCTGGTCCACCACAGCGACCCTTATATTTTTCACATCAAGGCTGAGGGCATAGCCGAACATGAATATCAGAAGGAGGGGTATAATGAATGCAAGGTACAGGCTCCTGAAGTCCCGTATAAGGTGGTAGTATTCCTTACGTGCTATGGCTTTGATGTTTATCGGATTCAATTGTTGCCCTTTTTAAATTGAGAGGTGTGGGTCTGGCGCAAGGCGTAGGGCTCAAGGCGCAAGGTAAATCGATTGTAAATTTAAAATATCAGATTTAAGATCCTATCCCTTGCCTTACACCTTATACTATATGCTCCGTGCGCTCTTCCTCATGCGTCTTATGTTTTATTTCTTCCTTGCGCCCTGTGCCTTGCGCCTTATTTATCCCTCGCCATTAACTTAATAAATACATCGTTGAGATTCGCGTCATCTTTCTCCGGAAAGACCTCCCTTATAATCGATGCAGGGCTCCCCAGGGCTACAATCCTGCCATTATTTATCATTACAACCCTTCCGCAGTGCCTGGCCTCATCCATGTAATGGGTGGTTACAAAAACCGTAATGCCCTGCCCTGCAAGGTGTTTAATAAATTCCCAGAAATGTCTCCTGGTTATAGGGTCTACGCCTGATGTAGGCTCATCAAGAAAAAGTATCTCGGGTCTATGCATAAGGGCGCAGCCCAGAGCAAGCCTCTGCCGCCATCCGGCAGGCAGGTCTCTTGTAACGCGGTCCTTTACATCCTGAAGACGGGCCATCGACAGAACCCATTCTATCCTTTCATTCCATTCTTTTTCAGGCACGCCGTAGATCCCAAGGTAGAAACGTATATTCTCAAAGGGTGTCATATCTTCATAAAGAGAGAATTTTTGTGACATGTATCCGATGGAATGCTTGACCTCTTCCGGCTCTTTGAAGATATCAAAACCTGCAACCCTTCCTTCCCCCGATGTAGGCGTAATAATGCCGCACAGCATGCGTATGGTTGTGGATTTGCCTGCACCGTTAGGTCCCAGAAAACCGAATATCTCTCCTTTCTTAACTGAAAAGGATATCCCATCCACTGCCGTAAAGTTTCCAAAGACCTTCTTTAAATCTTTTACATAGACGATATCATAGTCCGAATCTGTCATGCACCAGCCCTGTGTCTATCTCGTTAATACTGTTTATAACCGCCTCCTCAAGACAGCTGAAACCCGACATAATGGTTGCAGGATCAGAGAATGTGATGATCCTGGATTTATGCATCAGGGCGAGCCAGTCGCATTTCTCTCCCTCATCAAGATATGCCGTTGATACAAGGATAGTCATACCCTCTTTCTTCATGTTAAAGAGTATGTCCCAGAACTCGCTGCGTGACACAGGATCCACGCCGTTTGAAGGCTCATCGAGTATCAGAATCTTGGGTTCATGACATAGTACGCATGCAAGGCCCAGCTTCTGTTTCATACCTCCTGAAAGATTCCCCGCAAACCTGTCCGTGAACGGCAGGAGATTTGAGAAGCCGAGGTAACGCTCCGTCCTTCTTTTTCGTTCCTCCCCGAAGACCTTGAAGATGTCCATGAAAAAATAGAGGTTCTCAATGACGGTCAGGTCCTTATAGAGTCCGAAGCGTTGGGGCATATAGCCTATCAATGGTTTTATTCTTGGCCTCTCTTTCACCGCATCAAGACCATCTATGACTATGTGTCCTGCTGAGGGCCTGATCATGCCTGCGACCATGCGCAGTAGCGTTGACTTTCCGGCGCCATCCGATCCTACCAGGCCTAATATGGTCCCCTGTTCAACGGAAAGGCTCACATTGTCTACGGCATGGACAGGGCCGTAGGACATAGAGACGCCTTCGATTCTGACAATGGGGTCATTTTGTGGAACAAATGCATTCATATTTATTTAAGTTTCCTGATCCGGGCAAGCCGGGATTAATTAATAAACCTTGTCATAACTCCCCCACCCCCCCCTCTTATTTTAAGAGGGGGAGAGGCCTTCTTCCCTTATGGTAAGGGAACAATCCTAAACTCCTCCCCTTAGGATAAGGGGAGGTTGGGAGGGGTTACGCTTTTCTTTATGTCCTTCATTTACCTAGTGTCCATCCATAAACAAAGCATTTATGGATGGAGCTTTCAGCGGTCAGCGATCAGCTGTCAGCCAATTAATTGAATTGTTAAGGTTTTGCTGAAAGCTGAATGCTGATGGCTGACAGCTTGAATCCGAAACTTGGTGTTTTCGGATGGACACTACCTAAGTGTGGCATCCGCAGGCATCCCCGGTTTGAGATCAATGCTGTTATTGGGTATCAGAACCTTTACAAGGTACACCAGCTTCACCCGCTCCCTGTGAGTCTGGATGATCTTTGGCGTGAACTCTCCCTCAGGAGAGATAAAGGACACCTTGCCCTTAAAGACTTTTTCAGGAAATGTATCGACCGTTACATCAGCATCCTGTCCGGGCTTGACCTTCCCTATTTCTGTCTCATCCACGTATATCTTGAGTTCAATGGAAGAAAGGTCTGCGAGGGAGAAGACCTCCTGGCCAAGGGAGACCACCTCGCCCGGTTCGATATTCCGGCTTGTGATGATCCCCTTGAAGGGCGCCTTGAGTTCCATGTAGCCAAGCTGGGTCTCGGCAAGTCTGAAGGACGCGTCAGCCGCCTGGACCTTTGCCCTGGCCGCCTCGACCTCCTTTCCGGTCATGTCTATTTTGCTCAGGTTGCTCCTGGCCTGTTTAAGGATTGCCTCCCCCTCGACGAGCTTTGCCTTTGCAACCCTGACATCTTCATCCCTGTAGCCCTCCTTCACCTGATCCATATTTGCCCTTGCGCCTTCATAGGCCTTGAGGGCAGTCTCAAATTGAAGTGATGCGCTGTCATGCTCCTTTTCAGAGACAATATTTTCCATGAACAGCTTGTCATACCGCTCCTTGTTCTTCTGAGCTGTCTCCATGGATGCCCTGAGTGAGGAAAGATTATAATCGGCCTTTTCAACATCCTGCGACCGATACCCTGCCTCCATCTGATCCTGCTGGGCCTTCAAGGCATTGACGCTTGCCTGGTAACGCTCCACATCGGCGGGCAGGGTCTTTTTAGAAACCTCAAGGCTCATTTCAAGCCTTCCAAGATCCGCCTTTGTCGCATCCAGGTTCGCCTTTGCCTGATCATAACGGGCCTTATATTCCGACCTATCAAGGAGCGCGAGGGTCTGATCCTTCGTAACTGCCTGCCCTTCATCAACAGGCAGATCCGTGACCTTGCCGGCAACCTGAAAGGACAGCTCAGCCTGTGTAGCCTCCAGGGTCCCTGAATAATACAATCCATTTGACCTGTTATTGCGCTGCCCCATATATACCAAAAGGCCCACCCCGAGGAGAAGCGCCAGAAACACTATGATTATTACCCGTTTTTTCATAAAGAGACCTCCATAATCCGGCTTATGCCTTTAATGCGCGAAGCAGCATTTTTTGTATCTCCGGGAGGATATGCTCAAAAGAAGCGTCCCTGGGGACTTTTATTTTCCCTTCCAGAATGTGGTAAAAATTCTTCCTTACAGGCATGGACAGGTTGAACAACAGCATCGTTCCTATTGTCATCAGGTGCACAACGATAGGATTGATATCTATAAAAACGCCTTTCTTAACCCCATCGTCAATGATATCTTTTATAATGACCAGTATCCCTGCGATATCCTTCACGACTGCCTCGCTGAAATTGGTCCATCCCGAGGCGACCTCCCTCATCATGATCCTGGGAAAAGACGGGTGTTGCGACATCGTCTTTGCTATATTGGCAATGTAGATCTTAAATTTCTCCTCTGGAGATTGTGCATCCTGGATATTTTCGCTGATACGTTCGGCAGTGTCGCCGAATACATTATGGATGACCTCTTCATAGAGGGTCTTTTTATCTCCGATCCTGTAATAGATCATTGCCTTGTTGACCCCTGCCCTCTTCGCGATTTCGTCGACTCTTGCCCCTTCATAACCGACCTCGGCAAAGACCTCCATTGCCGCATCCAGTATACGGTGGATGGATTCATCGCGTTTTTCTTTTAGTATTTTCGTTCTCATATTTCGCTCTGTTTATTAGTACTCTCCAACAGCCCTCAATAATCCGGCCTTTGCAAGGTTATGGTCATAAAGGGCGCTGTAATAATTCATGCTTGCCTGGGACAGGAGGGTCTGTGCATCCAGGACCTCTGTCGAGGTCGTCACCTGTGCCTTGTAACGTTCATTGCTTACCCTCAGGTTCTCTTCCGCCTGGTCAACCGCTTTCTTAGCGGTCGGAATCTTCTCCTCCGCCTCATTAAGGTTAAGGATGGCCTGTTTTAATTGAAGCCTTATTCCATCCTCCAGTGTCTTCCTGGTCTGTGACACCTGCCTTTTCTGACTTTCAGTCTGCCTGACTGAACTTTTCGTCTTGCCCCAGTCCCAGAAGGTCCATGACAAACCCACTGTCGCCTGCCATGAATTCGCCTTCTGGAAGTCACTCCCTGACACCCCGGGCGTATCACCCGCCTTGATGTAACTGTAACTTAAGGCGGCATTGGGATAGTAGCTGCTCCTTGCAAGTTTAATCTGCTGGTCTATCTGGCCGTCTGTCAGGTCTATTGATCTTATCTCAGGCCTGGTCTTCAGTGCCTTCTCCAGATATAAGCCAATCTCAGGGTTTTCAGGCGTATAAACAAGGATATCTTCTATTTCAAAGAAATCATCTACATTTCTTGATAAAAGCACATTAAACGACAGCCTCGCCAGCCTTGCGCCATTCTGCGCCTTGATATAATTGTGTTTTGCATTGGCCAGTTCAACCTCTGCCTTTAACATATCATTAACAGGTATCATCCCAACATTATAAAAATTCTTGGCAACCTTAAGATGAGACTCCAGCGATTCAACCGCGCTTCCGGCCACACCAACTGCCTTATCCGCCTTAAGGATATTAAAGTATGCCTCTTTTACCTGTAATGCCAGGTCAAGTTTCTCCAGTTCCACTGATACCTTGGATTGATCTATCCCCAGCTTTGAAAGTTCATGGGCGCTTGTGAGGGCAAAACCGGTGAAAAGAGGTTGGGTCACAGTGCCTTTCCACTGGTAACTATTCTTATCGCCCATCTCCAATTTCGCACCTGTCGGCATTTTTACAGTGTTAACTTCATTAAGCCTTGTAAAGCTATAGCTCATGCTGAATTCAGGCAGAAATCCCGCCTTTGCCTCCTTTTCTGCAAACTCGCTTTCCAGCACCTTCTCTTCCTTTGCCTTTACTGACCAGTTATTTTCAAACGCATCCTTTATGCCCTGTTCCAGTGTATATACTTTGGCGCCTTCTTCGCTTCCTTGAACAAATTCAGGCGGGATGACAGTTATCATTAGGCTCAATATAATACCTGGTAAAATTCCATGTCTTATCATTGCATCGCTCCATCATACTGGGGATTAATAATTTTTCCCTTGTCAATTAAATTAACCGTTTAGTTAATACATATAGTTAAACTATATTGTCAAGCTATTTTTACAATTTTTATTTTAGAAGGTTATTGATTCTCCACTGAAAAACGAATATCCTTTGACATAAATAAATTTACAAAAGATATAACACAAGGAATTATATATGAAATTAGCAATCATCGGTCTGCCGGACTCGGGCAGATCAACAATATTTGCTGCCCTTTCCGGGGCTCGAGGCGAGGCGTCCAAGAAGGACCAGAGGGTTAGCACCATAAAGGTTATGGATGAAAGGATTAATTTCTTAAGCGGGATGTTTAAGCCTAAAAAGACCACCTATACCCAGGTGGAATACCTCCTGCCTTCCGAGACACAGGGGGGAGGATCGGAAAATGCCATATGGAACCAGGCAAGGGTCTGCGACGCCCTCATACATGTTGTCAGAAATTTCACGGATGCCATGGGTACGGCTCCCGATGTCAAGGCAGACTTCCGCCGGCTTGAGGATGAGATGATCCTCAACGACCTCGTGGTAGTCGATAAAAGGATGGAGAGGATAGAACTTGACCTCAAGAGGGGGAAGTCTCCCGACGAACACGAACATGCCCTGCTCAAGTCCTGCAAGGAACTACTGGAAAACGGCCGGCCCCTGCGCGCGTCATCAGAAATGGCCACAGCGCCGGTATTAAGGGGTTTCACCTTCCTGTCCTCAAAGCCCCAGCTTGTGGTAACAAATAACGATGATGACAATGAATCCCTGCCGGAACTTTCAACCGGCCCCGGCAATATCGAATTATGCATGATCAGGGGAAGGCTTGAAATGGATATAGCCTCCATGTCCGAGGAAGAGGCAAAGGATTTTCTGGCTGAGTATCACATAGAGAAGTCCGCCTTGGACCGGGTGATTCAGAGTTCCTACAAGATCCTTAACCTCATGTCATTTTTTACTGTCGGCGAAGATGAGGTAAAGGCATGGACAATAAAAAAGGGCACACCGGCCCTGGAGGCGGCGGGCGAGATACACACCGACATACAGAAGGGGTTTATCAGGGCAGAGGTACTCTCATACGCTGACCTGCTTCAATACGGCAGCCACAAGGAGGCCAAAAAGGTTGGGCGGGTGAGACTGGAAGGGAAGGAATATATCGTCGAGGACGGGGATATTATAAATTTCAGGTTTAATGTGTAAAGAAGGCGCAGGGCACAGCGAGTGAGTCGTGAGGCGGGAGGCGTGAGGGGATAAAACAGGGATTGACTTTACGACTAACGCCTTACTCCTTACGTTTCATTCCTTGCGCCATGCACCCTGTGCCTTGCGCCATCCAGCTGCTTAATATATTTTATTAGAATCGAAAATTTAATTGCATAAAAGGAACTAGCTATGAAAAAAATCAAAGTCGGCATCATCGGGGCTGGCGGCTATGGCGGCTGCGGGGCGATAGAACTATTGCTTGATCATCCGTACGTTGAAATCGTAGGGCTTTTTGCCAAACAGGATATCGGAAGGCCAATAAGCGATATCTTCCCGCATCTGAAGGGATTCTGCGATCTAATGGTCTTTGACACAGATGATCCGAAGGCCCCGTCTGATTTTGACATGGTCTTTTATTCAACGCCTGATGGCGTGGGTCAGAAAGGCGCTCGTTTGTGGCTGGACAGGGGCGTCAAGGTCCTGGACTACAGCGGAGATTTCCGTTTCAATGACCCTGCCACCTACGGAGGTTATGCATCAAGGATAGGCAAGAGCCAGGAACATGCTTCCCCTGATCTTCTTCCACGCACTGTATATGGCCTCGCGGAACTTCACAGGGATGAGATTGCAAAGGCAGATCTTGTGGGCAACCCGGGTTGTTTTGCCGTTAGCTGCATACTTGGTCTTGCCCCTGCTGTAAGGTCCGGTATTATTGATGAGGATTCGATCATATGCGACGCAAAATCAGGCGTGTCAGGTGCAGGCAAAAAACCTAATCCGGGGTTTCATTATCCTGCCAGGTATGACAGCGTGAATGCCTACAAGATATCAGGCCATCAGCATGTATATGAGGTAGAAAGGGAACTGGGAATTTTAGCCAACAAGGATATCAGGATCACCTTTACACCCCATGTCCTGCCTATGACGAGGGGAATCCTGTCCACCCTTTACTGCAACCTGAAAAAAGGCAATGACCTGAAGTCAGCCCTGGATGTCTACAGGACTTTTTACAAAGATGAAAAATTCGTAAGGGTATTCGGGCCTGAAAGGGCACAGAGCACATCAGACGTAAGGGAGAGCAATTTCTGCAACCTCTCCATAAATGTTGATGCACGGACCGGCAAGCTCATAGTGGTAAGCATGATAGACAACCTGATGAAGGGCCAGGCCGGCAGCGCAGTACAGAACATGAACATCATGTTCGGTTTTGAAGAGACAACAGGCCTCTTAAGGCCCGGGAGATTTCCATGATAAACGGCGCAAACAAAAACCCGGATTTTACATCCATCAATAATGGATAGCATAATCCGGGTTAAAAATATTCCTTGCGCCCTGTGTCTTGTCTTGAACCTTACACCTCAAACCTTGTGCCTTGCGCCCTATTTTATACACACCTTCCTGACCTGCATGAAATCAGTCTGCCCCAGAAGCACCTTTCTTATGCCGTCCTGCATCAGGGTTGTCATCCCGTCCTTGACTGCCTGCTCCCTTAGCTCCTCCATCCTGGCCCTGACCTGTATCTTGTTCTGCATTTCAGGAGTTCCTACAAGAATCTCATGAAGGCCTGTACGCCCCTTGTAACCGGTATTGTTGCACTTTGAACAGCCGTTGGCCTTGTGAAGCATAAGATCATTGGTATAGGGGAACCCCAGCTGATCAAAGTCCCCGTCATAGGCCCTTACGAGGTGGTCATACTCGTCCCTTGACGGATGATAGGGCTGTTTGCAGTCTTTGCACAGGGTTCTTACAAGCCTCTGGGCGAGCACACCGAGCATTGCATCGGCAAAATTGAAAGGGTCCATGCCCATGTCAAGGAGACGGGTGATCGTCTCAGGCGCGCTGTTTGTATGAAGGGTGCTGAATACAAGATGTCCGGTAAGAGACGCCTCAATGCCGGTTGCAACTGTTTCATGGTCACGCATTTCTCCGACCATAATCACATCCGGGTCCGCGCGCAGAAAGGCCCTCATCGCCGTTGCAAAATCAAACCCTATCTTTGGATGAACCTGCACCTGGCGCAGTCCATCCTGCGTGATTTCAACGGGATCCTCTGCCGTCCATATCTTTGTCTCCGGCTTATTGATATAATGAAGCGCCGCATGCAGGGTCGTCGTCTTTCCGCTTCCTGTGGGTCCCACGCAAAGTACTATACCATAGGGTTTTGAGATCATTTCTACAAAAACCTTGAAGTTTCTGTCGCTCATCCCCATTTTGTCCAGAGAGATGGGATCTCCCGCTGCAAGGATACGCATTACCACATCTTCCGTGCCTCCCGCTGTAGGGATAGATGCAACGCGCAGCTCTATATCGAGCGGGGCATATTTTCTGAACTTGATCTTGCCGTCCTGGGGGAGACGTCTTTCCGAGATGTCCAGGTCGGACATGATCTTAATCCTGGAAACAATGGCCTGCTTATAGGTGAACGGGATGGTCTGATAGACCTGGCAGGCCCCGTCTATCCTGAATCTTATCACGGAATTGGCCTTCCCTGGTCTCGGCTCTATATGTATATCCGAGGCGTTCCTGTGGTATCCGTCGACGATCATCTTGTTGACAAGCTGAACTATCGTTCCGTCCTCTTCGCTCACCCTTTCCGCGTCTTCAAAGTCATCATCGCCTCCGGTATCAAGCTGGCCCAGGAGGTCCTCGATGCTGCCCGTACTTTCAAGAAAACCGGTTCTCTTGACATTGAAAAAGAGGTCTATCATCTGAAAGATGTCTTCCTTCAAGGAGACGCAGTACTCGAATTCCTTGCCTGGCACCAGCCGCTTCACCGTGTCCCTTGCCGGCAGAAAATCAGGATTCTCCATTACCACCACAACCTTGTCGCCGGCGCTGGAAACAGGGACAAACATATTGTTTTTCAGAAAGCTGGGTTTGAGGGCCTTGAGCAGCTCTCCCGGGATGATCATTTTATCGTTATAGGGGATGAATCTGGTTTTATAAAATTCCGAAAGGGATTTACCTATATCCTCCTTCAACACGCTGTATTCGCTCATAAGAACGCTCTCAACCGGCTTCTTGAGCTTGCGCGCCTCGACCATGGCCTTTTCCATGTCTTTATCGTTAATGATATTGTTGGTGATCAGGTAATCATACTTTGTAGGTTTCTTCTTTTGAAGCACCTTCTGATTATTAAAAAAGGCGAGGCCGAGGACCTTTGCGATCTCCATCACTGAAACCTGGTCTTCACCGGTAAAATTACTGCCGTCTTTCTTATTGATAAGCTGAATAACACCTAACAGATACTTGTTGTAGACTATAGGCGCCACCAGCACCTGGGTTGTCCTGAAACCGGTCTTCTGGTCAAAACTTTTGTTAAATCCAAGTTCCGGGTTGATCTTCTTCAGTTCACTGTCATCATAGGCGTTCTTTATATTGACCAGCCTTCCGGTGGCCGCGCAGTATCCTGAGATGCTGCTGTTGTCAATAGAGACGCGGATCTCGGCAATCTCCGACCCTGTCTTGAGCCTTGAGACGATCTGTTTTCTCAGACCGTCAACCACGTAGATAGTAATGCGGTCGGCGTCGAAAAGGCCAAGAATATCACTTTGGAGATTCAGGAGGATATCATTTGTGTCCTTAGCGGAATGGATCTTGTTCGTAATGTCATTGAGTTTCTTCTGGAATTTTAATTGAAGTTCAAGTGTTTCTTCCCTTGAAACAGCCTGATCAGGTTTTGTTGCTATTGCAGCCATTGCTATTAATAGATTACCTCCGTGCCTCCAGAGATTTTGTCCTATTTTAAATGGTTTCTGTAAATATGCAATATATTTATTTGCCTGTATTTTACGGTTCAGGTATACAGTAGGGTGTAAGGCCCAAGGCGCGGGGCGCAAGGAAAAAGAAGAAGGAGAAGATAAATTGCTTATTGACAGTCATGCCCATCTTGATATGGAGGATTATGCCGGCGATATCGAAGCGGTCCTGGACAGGGCCCTGGCAGGCGGCATCTCGAATATAATTTCCGTTGGGATTGATATCCCCAGTTCCCGCCGGGCCCTTTTACTGGCTGAGAGATACGATTTCATATATTCAACCGTTGGTTTCCACCCGCATAATGCGGACAATGCGGATGTCGTCAAGATTGATGAACTCATAAAGCTGGCTTCAGGATCAAAAAAGGTAGTGGCCTGGGGGGAGGCAGGTCTTGATTTCTATCGCCATTACTCCCAGGTAAAAAATCAGATTGAGATATTCGAAATACAGATCGATATTGCCCTTGATCTGAACCTCCCCATCATTATTCATGACCGTGACGCCCACGATGACATACTTGAAATAGTGAGTAAAAGAAAAAACAGGTCTCAGAGGGGCGTGATCCACTGCTTTTCAGGTGATTACAAGCTTGCCATGTCCTTCATTGAACTTGGTTATTATATATCAATCCCCGGGACGGTAACCTATAAGAACGCCGACAGGACCCGGGAGGCGGCGGAAAAGATCCCAATTGAACGCCTGCTTATTGAAACGGATGCGCCTTTCCTGGCACCTCTCCCACTAAGAGGAAAAAGGAATGAGCCTCTTTTCATAAGGCACACCGCGGAAAAGATCGCCGGACTGAGGCATATGGAATTTGACGAGCTTGCCCTGAATACATCCCTGAATGCCAAGAAACTCTTTGGTCTGCCATGAATAATTTCGCGCCAATAAGCAGGGAGTCTCCCCTGATCCTGGCCTCGGAATCCCCGAGAAGAAAAAGCCTTCTGGAACAGGTTGCCATACCCTTCATTTCTATACCGAGTGATATAGATGAAAAATCAACTGACGGCCTGGCTTCTGATATCGCAAGGACCCTGGCTGAAAAAAAAGCGGCCGCTGTATATAAGAAGGCTCAAAGACAGTGGATCCTGGGCGCAGACACTATAGTGGTCTCAGGCAATGATATCCTTGGCAAGCCGTTGAATGATGAAGATGCCCGCTTCATGTTGAAGATCCTCAACGGAAAAGAACATGATGTGATAACAGGTTACTCCATCCTTAATCCTTCCGGGGAAACCGCCTGTACTGATCATGAAAGGACTGTTGTAGCCATAAAGGCCCTTTCCGAGAAAGAAATAGACGCCTACATCTCATCGGGTGAGCCCTTTGGAAAAGCCGGAGGCTACGCCATACAGGGGACAGGATCCTTTATGGTCGAAGGGATCAGGGGATCATACAGTAATGTTGTGGGCCTGCCCCTGTGCTCCCTGATAAAGAGGCTCCTTCATCTCGGCGCTTTAGCAGAATTTCCCATATTAATATAATGCTATTTTCTATCCATAATCGAGGATGCCGGGATCGGCTTTTACCTTGACAATAGAATTACAACCGGCTAAATATTCAGTGCTCCACTTGTCTTCTCCAAGCGTCTTTAAATTAAAATTTAAAGAGGGTTTCCCGATGGAAAATGAAGATCATTCACCTGATAATTCAACCGAACCAGCCGGCTCCGTAAAGCATTTTTTTCACGAATTGATTTCATATCTAATAAAACTGAATGCAGCTCCCCTGAGTAGCGGGCTTGTATATTTTACAGCCGGCCTCGCCGCAGCCCTGGTAATCGGCTGGGTCTTTTTTCCAATAGCGCTTTATTCAAACGACGTGCAGCCTGTAGGGTTCAGCCATGCCATACACACAAATCCTGACATTGTGGACGGCGAAACAGAGGCTGAAAGATGCGCCTATTGTCACGGCTTTAGAGATGACGGTTCATTCACAGGCATACCGGCCCTCTCAAAATGCATGGAATGTCATGATGACCCCGAATCACCCCTTGGGGAAAGCCCTGAAGAAAAAAGGTTTATAGAAGAATATCTCGCAGGCCAGGAAGAGATACCATGGCATAAATATTATACACAGCCTGACTGTGTCTATTTTTCCCATATCCCCCATGTTAAAAATGGTGAGATCGAGTGCAAAACCTGTCATGGAGATCATGGCGCCATGGACAGCCTCCCGGCCTACAAGAAAAATCGCATCTCAGGTTACAGCATCAATATATGGGGCGAGAATATAATAGGTTACAAGACAAACACCTGGGATCGGATGAAGATGGATGATTGCGCGGAATGTCACACAAAAAACAGTCATGAAGAGAACAACGATTGTTTTGTCTGTCATAAGTAAACTCCAGTATCACAAATAACGGAACAATGATATGGATCCAAAAGATAAAAAGATTACCGAACGTCTGGGGATAAACAGAAGAAATTTCATCATGCTCGCGGTCGGCGGTGCGATCGGAACGGCACTTTCCCCTCTGCCGTGGAAACTCACTGATGATATTGCCATATGGACCCAGAACCTGCCATGGGTCCCCGTTCCGGCGACAGGTGAATTTTCCTATGCAAAATCAGTGTGCACGCTATGCCCCGGGGGCTGCGGCATTAAGGTCAGGAAGGTTGATGACAGGGCAGTTAAGATCGAAGGCCGCACCGACTTTCCTGTCAATCCCGGAGGCATATGCCCTCTGGGCATGGGCGGTCTGCAGCTGCTTTACAACGAGAAGATACGCTTTACAAGCCCCATGAAAAGGGTCGGCGCAAGGGGAACCGGGGCATTCCAGACCATAACCTGGGATGAAGCCCTTGATACTCTCGCTGAAAGGATTTCCGGTCTGAGAGACAAAGGAAACATCGGGACGCTTGCTGCAATAGACGGAAACCACAGCGGTTCAACAATGTCGGTTATTATAGAGAGATTTCTCAAGACACTTGGCAGCCCCAATTATATGAGGATGCAGACATCCCAGGATACCTGCGAGACAGCTGCCTATATCCTTACAGGGACCCGGGGTAACGTAGGCTATGACCTGGAAAATGCCGATTACATCTTGAGCTTCGGCAGCGGCCTTCTTGAAGGATGGGGCTCCCCGGGCCGGGTGCTTAACGCATGGGGCTTGTGGAAATCCGGCGATCTGAGAGACAGCGTGCATATAGTGCAGGTCGAGCCAAGGGCATCCAACACTGCATCCAGAGCGGACAGCTGGGTCCCGGTAAAACCCGGCACAGAGGCAGCCCTGGCGCTGGGGATTGCCCATGTCATCATCAAAGATAACCTTTACAACTCGGATTTTGTGGAAAAATACTCCTTCGGCTTTGATGATTTCAAATCCGCTGACGGTGTTGACCATAAGGGATTCAAAACCCTTGTCCTTGAAAAATATCCACCTGAAAAGGTTGAGGAAATTACAGGTCTGGATGCCGGCGATATCCGGATACTGGCAAGGGATTTCGCTAATGCATCAGCGCCCCTTGCAGTCTGCGGGCGGGGAAAAGGAGCCTTATACGGCAGCCTATATGAATCCACGGCCGTACTGGCCCTTAATGCCCTGGTCGGCGGCATAAACAGGAAAGGGGGCATATTCATAAATGAACCTCTTTCCGTCGCCGGACTTCCAGTCCTTGAACCGGATATATCTGCAAAGACAGCCCTTGATAAAGGACGCATTGACAGGGCCGGCAGCAGTTTCTTCCCCTTCAGCCAGAGTCTTTTCAACAACCTTGCTGAATCCGTCCTGAAAGAGAATGAATCGCCCGTAGACACCTTGCTCGTCTTTTCCGCCAATCCTCTATTCACCATTCCTGACGCCGGTGATTTCCGAAAGGCTCTGGACAAGATCCCCTTTATAGCAAGTTTTTCTCCCTATCGTGATGAAACATCCATGGTGGCTGACCTGATACTCCCTGATCACAACTACCTGGAAAAGATCGATGATATAGCATCTCCGGCCGGCCTGCAGTATAACTTATATGGGCTTTCAGCTCAGGTTGTTAAGCCCCTTTATGACACAAAAAATTCTGGGGATGCAGTGATTGAGCTGGCAAAGAAGATCGGTGGCCCTGCAGAAAATGCCTTCCCATGGACGGAGTACGAGCAGGTTTTAAAGGCACGGGTAGAAGGGCTATATGAAATTCAGTCAGGGCTGACATCCTACGATGGCTCCTCTCCGCCATGGCAAAGATCAGGATCTATAGTCTCGCCCTCTTACAGCGATTTTGACCGGATGTGGGAGGAGATAAAGGAAAACGGGCTATGGTATCAACAACCGTATACATCACGTGATATTGAGAAGACGTTCAAAACACAATCCGGCAAATTCGAATTCTTCAGCAGTCTGATTGCCTCTTCTCTTAATGGCATTGATACCGGGGCGCTGGGCATAAAGGCGTCCGGCGACGAGATATGCATCCCGCACTTTGAAGATGCATCCTTAAAAGCGGATGACTCATTTCCCCTTCGTATGTACCCCTACGAGCTTATAAACCTCTCAAGCGGGTGGATCCCCAATCCCCCCTACCTCAACAAAACCCTTCTTGACGACCAGCTTAAAAAGGACCAATCCTTCGTGGATATTAATCCTGATACGGCTGAGCAGTTAGGCATTAAACATGGGGACATGATTTTTATAGAGTCTCCCCAGGGCAGGATACAGGCCCTTGTAAATATCTTTGAAGGTGCAATGCCCGGCATTGTTTTCATGCCACTTGGCTTCGGACACAGCGCCTATGATGATTTTCTCCGGGGCAAAGGCTCAAATCCCAATGAAATTATTTTTGGCGGAAAAGATCCCCTCAGCGGTCAGACTGTCTGGTGGGATACCCCTGTAAGGGTTATAAAGGCATAGAGGCAGGACAGGACATGAAAGAGATTAAGACTAGTGGAAATAAATACGGCATGGTGATCGACCTGGACAAGTGCACCGGATGCGGGACATGCATGGTCGCCTGCGCCTCTGAAAACAACGTTACTGTCAGGGCGGACGAGTCGGACAAGGAGCGCAGCATCGCGTGGATGCAGTTATACAGGATTAACAACGGCGAGAAATTTCCAAAGACACAGACAGGCTTTTTCCCCAGGCCCTGCATGCAATGTGATGAAGACGGCAATGGAGGTCATCATTCGCCCTGTGTCTCTGTATGTGTCTCCACGGCCACAAAGCTTGACCAGAACACCGGCATCGTGAGCCAGATATATACCCGCTGCATCGGATGCAGGTACTGCCAGGCCGCATGCCCCTACCATGCAAGATACTTCAACTGGTGGGATGGCTATTCATATTTTAAACCGTTCCCGGACGGCTTGGAGCGGTCTCTTTCGCCTGAGGTATCCCCGCGTATGAGGGGAGTTGTGGAGAAGTGCTCATTCTGTCATCACCGCCTGATGAGGGCAAAAGACGCGGCCTATGCCCAGGGCCGCAGGGAGTTAGAGGAGGGGGAATATATAACAGCCTGCGCTGAGGCATGTCCGGTACAGGCAATCACCTTCGGTGATCTCAATAATCCCGGGCACAAGGTCTCAGAGCTTATTAAAAGCCCCTATGCATTCAGGCTGCTTGAGAAGCTCAACACCAAGCCCAAGGTATATTATCTATCATCCAAGGAATGGATTAGACGGATGGCGGATAATTATCTACCTGGGGAACAGGTTAAGGGTGTCAAATTATAAAAATATGGCTCAAGGCGCAGGGCACAAGGCGCAAGGCTAAAAAAACTCAAATTTGAAGTTCCCCATCGCCATGCGCCCTGTGCCTTGAGCCGGGGAAACAACACTTAAATATTATCAATTTGATAAGGCTTGTTAGTTCAGCCTATTCGAAAAGAGGAGTAAACATGGATTCCGCTTTGATTCCGGAAGGCGCCGAAAGATGCTCAGCGGGGAGATTTTTCTTATGGACACTGCCGTGGCTCGGCCTTTTGGCCTGGGGAGGGCTCTCCGCAGTTTTATGTTTTGTGCTGGGCCTCAACCAGACCAACATGAGCAATATATTCGCCTTTGCCCTGTGGATCGTTTTTGACCTGGCTGTCATCGCCCTTGGCGCTGGTGCGTTCTTTACCGGATTCCTTACCTATATTATAGGCAGAAAAGAGCTTAAAAACATCATCAACGCCGCGGTAATAATAGGTTTTATCTGTTACTCTGGCGCAATGGGGATGCTGGGAATAGACATAGGCCAGCCCATAAGGGGATGGTTCATATTCTGGCATGCCAACATCCACTCCATGCTGGTAGAGGTCTCCTTCTGCATTACATGCTACCTGGTTGTACTGTCCATAGAGTATCTTCCCATAATCCTGGAAAACAGAGGCCTTCAGAAGATAAAAGAGCTCAAGCTCTTCGGTCATAACCTGCATCATATCATGGCCCTTTTCGCTGCCACAGGGACGTTCCTCTCATTCTTTCATCAGGGGTCCCTTGGCGGCATGTTTGGAGTGATGTATGCAAGGCCTTTTGCGGCGAGAGAAGGTTTTTTCATCTGGCCATGGACATTTTTTCTCTTTATCCTCTCCGCCATAGCGGCAGGTCCCTGTTTCACTATCCTCTGCACAAAATTGACCGAGGCCCTGAGCCGCAAGAAACTTGTGCCGGATAATGCCATACAGCTGCTGGCCAGGATTTCAGGCTGGCTCCTGGGATCTTATCTCATCCTGAAGATTGCAGACACCATAGGCTGGATCTATGGGATCGTACCGAGGGCCGGCCAGACTTTCATGGACTTCTACAGGGAGGGACCTTACGGAATTTGGCTTTTGGTTTGTGAGATATTCGTCTTCGGGGTCATACCTGCAATAATGCTCCTGACCCCTGGGATAAGAAAGAATACAAAATGGCTGATACTCGCGTCTATCATGAACTGCACAGGAATAGTCCTGAATCGTTTTATGTTCATTGTAGTAACTCTTGCAATACCGGTAATGCCCTTTGACAGATTCTGGAGTTATCTCCCCACATGGCAGGAGTGGGGCATTGGCTTTGCGGTAATAGGATACGGCTTCCTTGTATTTTCCTTATCCTACAGGTATCTGCCCCTGTTCCCGAAAGAGAGGGAACTGAACCACACTATCAATTGAACAGCGTAAAGTGAACTTTGAACCTTTATTTCGGAGACCTCTATGACTCCCTTATCCTTCGAATGGCAATGGAATATAGAATACCTTATATTTATGGGGCTTCTGTATCTTGCCCTTGCAATTATAGGCGCCGGATTGATTTTTACATTGATTAAGACCTGGTTCGAACTTAATGATAAGGAAGATTAAGCTTATTTCCATATTACCGTATCCCTTTTCCAGTGCTCGTCGTCCCTGTCAGGATAATCAAGGTTATAATGCAGCCCCCGGCTCTCCTTCCTCATGGAGGCGCATGCTATGACCAGTTCGGCTATAAGCGCTATATTACGCAGCTCAAGAAGGTCTCTTGTCACAGTAAAATCCCAGTAATATTCCTTTATCTCCGCCTGAATAATTTCAATCCTCGTCCTGGCCCTGGCCAGCCGCTTATTTGTCCTGACGATACCCACATAGTTCCACATGGTGCGTCTTATCTCATCCCAGTTATGAGACACAACTATCATCTCCTCGCTGTCCGTTGCGCTCCCCGCGTCCCATACAGGCGCCTTGGACAGGGAGGCCTTCATGTTTTCAATCATTTCCTTTTCAGCCCTTTCAGCAGCCCTTTTCGCGAACACAAGGGCCTCCAGCAGGGAATTGCTCGCAAGACGATTGGCCCCATGAAGGCCCGTGCAGGCCACTTCACCTATCGCGTATAGATTTTTTATATTGGTGGCCCCGCTTTCATCCGTCAGCAGGCCTCCGCACATGTAATGGGCGGCAGGCACAACGGGTATTGGCTGCTTGGTAATATCAATCTGATACTTCATGCAGTTCTCATAGATGCTGGGAAATCTCTCTCTTACAAAATCCGGTGACTTATGGCTTATATCCAGATAGACGCACTCATCTCCGCTCTTTTTAAGCTCCAGATAAATAGACCTTGCCACGATATCCCTGAAGGCAAGATCCTTGAGAGGATGGTATTTTTCCATAAAGCGGTTTCCCCTGCTGTCCAGGAGTATCCCGCCTTCCCCTCTTAAAGCCTCTGATATCAGGAAATTCTTTGCCAGGGGATGGTACAGACATGTAGGATGGAACTGTACAAACTCCATGTCGGCCACCTTTACACCTGCCCTGTAACCCATTGCCACGCCGTCTCCTGTCGCAATATCAGGATTGCTTGTGTAGAGGTATATCTTGCCTGCCCCGCCTGTTGAAAGCACCGTTATCCGTGACTGGAAGGTGATGACCTCGCCGGTCTCCGCATTAAGGACATAGGCGCCCCAGCAGGATTCGCTGGTCTCCCTTGATATAATTCCCCTCTTAATCAGTTTTGATTTGGTGATAAGATCAACTGCCATGTAATCTTCATAAACTGTTATTTTGCTGTTTTCCTTTACCTTTTCAAGCAGTGCCCTTTCAACCTCTCTTCCTGTGTGGTCCTTGGTATGCACAACACGTCTCTTTGAATGCCCCCCTTCCATGCCCAGATCAAGGCTGCCTGCGCCATTCGACATGCGTGAGAAATTCACACCAAGGTCCATGAGTTCTCTGATCCTTTCAGGGCCGTTCTTAACAACAATATCCACTATCCTCTTGTTGCAGAGCCCGTCTCCCGATTTAAGGGTGTCCTTGATATGCGAATCAAAGCTGTCATTTATGTCCAGAACAGAGGCTATCCCACCCTGGGCATAATTGGTGGATGTCTCCATCCGCTCTTTTTTTGTAACAATCGCAACGGTGCCTGATTTAGCGGCATGAAGGGCAAAAGACAATCCTGCGATGCCTGAACCTATTACGAGATAATCTGTAAATATTTCCATATGGAAGTCCTTTTTTTATTGAGCAGGTTAAATATTCTATTCTATTTGTGTCAGGGTGAGTTCTGAAATTGACACAGGATCATTTATCTCTTACATTATCACATTATCAATAAAATCATCTACAATATATTTCATTATATTATTCACATAAGGATTGCCATGATTCCAAAAAAAATAGAGTCCGCCGTCATATTTGATTGCGACGGCGTAATGTTTGACTCCCGCAGGGCGAACATCAATTATTATAACTACCTTCTTTCATGCTTCGGTCTGCCCCCGATGACGAATGATAAGATTGATTTTGTCCATGCCTATACTGCAGACGATTCCGTAAGGCATATTTTTGAAGGAACGCCCTATTTGGAGCAGGCGATGGACATGAAGGCGAAGGTCGACTACTCGCCTTTTATACTCGACATGATTGTCGAACCGGGGCTGAAGGAATTGCTCAATAAGCTTAGACCCTATTCCGGCCTGGGGATAGCCACAAACAGAAGCACTACAATCGGCAAGGTGCTTGAATACCACGGTCTGGACGGCTTCTTTGATATCGTTGTCTCTTCGCTTGATGTCAAAAATCCGAAGCCTCACCCTGAATCTCTCTTAAAGATACTGGATTTCTTTAATATCAGCCCTGCAAAGGCCCTTTATATCGGTGACTCCCGACTGGATTACCTGTCCGCCAGGTCAGCCGGAGTAAGCTTTACGGCCTATAGGAACAGTGAACTGGACGCGGATTACCACGTGGATTCGATGATGGAGATACTGGATGTTGTTAAGCTGAGAAAGGATTCGGCTGGGTGATAAATCACTTTTTGTTTATATTTTCAAGCATTTGACTTGCATCTTTTGCAGTCTGGCTTCTGGGGTCTGATGCAATAACGCTGTTTAAAAGATCAACAGCATCCTGTGTGTGAGCCATTTTAATATAAAGCTTTGCCAGACTTAGTTCGGCCTGTCTGGATTGCGGATTTAATGCAGCTGCCTTTTTATAGGCCTCAACAGCTTCTTCATAACGATTTAATGTAATATAGACAGAGGCCAGATCAAAATAGACATTTACATAGGATGGGGCCTGTTTCAATGCCTTCTGATAAAATTCTACGGCCCTTGCATATTCACCTTTATAAAAATATACCAGGCCCATGTTATGATAGGCGAAATGGGGTGTTGTGTACAGGATATCAGATGCCGCCTGTTGAAAACATTCCAATGCCTTATCCCACTCCTTCATTCTGGAATAGACTGTTCCCATATTATTGACAGCCTCTGAAAAATTGGGCTTAAGGCTTATGGCGTTCTTATAGTGCCGGAGAGCAAGGTCATATTCCTCCAGGTCGCCATATGCACGTGCCAGGTCATGCTCTATGTCAGGATTATCGGGATCAAGTTCGGCTGCCTTAATCAGATATGAGAGGCCTTCCCTTGATTTGCCCTGGAAGACAAGCGACCTGCCCATATCTTCCATTGCCGTGGCCTTTTCTTTCTTTGCTTTAGCGCTGCCGGCGCACCCGGCAGATAGGAATGATAAAAATAGAATTGACAGGATAAAAAGAATGCCCTTTCTCAAGGGCATTCCAAAATATAATCGCGATGACAGCATATTTTTCACATTAAACGCTAATATATTGAATCCAAATATCCTAGTCAACAGGAGATGGAATTACTGTCGGCGTCAGGAAAATCAAGAGCTCTGACTTCGAGGTATTCCTGCTCTTTGCCTTAAAAAGCCATCCCAGACCCGGTATATCCTTAAGTATGGGAATTCCGTTTACAGCATCGCCTTCCTTCTCCTTGATAATGCCGCCTATCACAATGGTCTCCCCGCTTTTCACCATAAGGGTAGTATTTATGCTTTTAGTAGTCTTCAATGAATCTGACAGACGGGCATCATCAGAAACATCTACAGTTAGTGTAATATAGTCGTTATAACTGATGGAACTCGGTGTCACACTTAAAGACAATTCAGCGGGCCATTCTTCTGATTTAACATTTTCCGTGGCCTGAATCTTGATGATTTCACCGCTGCTTATCTTCGCCGGCGTCCCCTCCTGTGCGATCACCTTAGGAGCTGAAAGGGTCTTTGCAGTGCCATTTGCCTCTGCAAGCGCTAAAGAGGCATCGAGCGTTATAGCCCCATAACCGTTATATGACAGCATTGCTAAGCTGAGTCCGATATTGCCTTGCCATCCATCAGGAGAATTTGTTGAAAAAGATCCGCCATATACATCTGTATTCGGGATTGTTAAGTCGACAGCATTTGGCGGGAGTTCCACGGTCTCACCAAGCTGTGTCTTCCTCCAGGCGGCAGTAGAGTCGTTCCATTTTATGCCCAGATCTCGGCTGAAATTTTCACTGGCCTCTACAATGCGGGCTTCAATCATTATCTGTTTTACCGGTGTATCGAACTGATTTATTGTCTTTCTGGCGGTTTCGATATTTTCTACGATATCAGTCAGAATTATCGTGTTGGTTCTTGTATCAACGGTCATGGCCCCGCGTTTTGATACTGTAATATGGCTTTTAATATCGCTGGCTTTTGCAAAATCAACCGGCAGGTATTCCGTTACAAGAGGAGCCTCCTCTTTGGCGGCCTTTTCCTTTTCCTTTTTCCTGTTTTCCTCCTCTAGGGCCAGCTGTCTCAACCTCTCCCTTTCCGCCTCTTCTTCCGCAAGAATCTGTTTCATCTTGTCCTTGGTCGTGATCCATATGATATTTTCTCCGCGGTACCTCTTGGCAAGATCATTGTTATCCAGTACAAGGTCAAGGGCTTCATCCCAGGGAACATCCTTCAGTATCATCGAAACCTTTTTCCCTGCTATCGCGGGGTCCCACACAATATTTTCACCGCTGACTTCATTGATAAGTCTAAGTATATGGGTGACATCAGCATCAACAAAATCCATATACATCTTTTCACCCCTGTATTTCTTGCCTGTAACGGCTGCTGCGGATGCCCCGGCGGTCCCGGGTGTTGATGGTACGGAGGTGTCAGTCTTAACCGATAGGGTGGTCGTCTCTGTTTCGGCCAGATCAAGCGGAACTAATTTTTTGTCAGCAACCTTTACGCTGGCCTGCCCGAAATCTATGCTGATTCCGGCCTCTGTCGGTTTAATATTAAAGGGGACTATTTCCCTTAATGAAATAACGAGATCCACCTCTTTTTTCTTTGATGAATAGACCTGCTTGATTCCTTCCAGGGCCGACTGAAATTGTGTCGTGTCTATATGCCTCATAAGCAGGGGATTGGCTATTGTTGATTCATGGATCTTTAATACAAGAGTTTTCTCATCCTTCCTATCCAGGTCATAAGTCGTTTTTTTGGCGG
>Ga0209287_10000046_pt1 | contig 74844 bp, 65 predicted proteins | sample PPLLak3cmMay2015_2_FD_187255 | JGI IMG/M metagenome (GOLD analysis project Ga0209287, IMG submission 187255) | Freshwater sediment microbial communities from Prairie Pothole Lake near Jamestown, North Dakota, USA - PPLs Lake P8 Core (1) Depth... | ecosystem: Environmental > Aquatic > Freshwater... | reverse complement strand
TCAATTGAAACATTTGATAGAGTTGGGAAGTGGTTGGAAAATGGAATTCAAAACTGGGCAAATACTGACGTATTGTGTATGTTGGTTTTACCCGAGTTTATTTACAACAAAATCATTGAAACCAAAGATTTTATAAATTGGACAAAATCTGAATCTAAATGGAAAAGAAGAGCAGTTCCGGTAACTTTTTATGAAGTGATTAAAAAAGACCATAGTCCTGAATCCATTTTATCTGTGATTGAGAAACTAATGGAAGATAAAGAAGAAGATGTTCAAAAAGGGTTGGGTACACTTCTAAGGGAAATATGGAAAAAACAACCTGAAATAGCAGAAGGATTCCTTTTAAAATGGAAAGATAAATGTGGACGGAAAATAATTCATTATGCGACAGAAAAAATGAATAAGGACAATAAAGCAAAATTTCAAAAGACAAAAAAATAGTAACAATGGAGCAAATAAATATTGACATGATTTCCTATTGTGGATTTTACTGTGGTGCATGTCCAAAATATACAAAAGGACAATGTGAAGGGTGTAAAGGTAATAACCCAAAATGTGCAGTCGGTTACAAATCCTGTCAGGTAAGGCCATGCTGCATTGAGAATGGCTTTAATTCATGTGCAAACTGTAATAAATTTGAATCAGTTAAGGATTGTAAATTATATAATCCATTCATGATACGATTTGGACAATTTATTACACGGACAAATCGGAGATTAGGGATTGAGATGATAAAGGAAAAAGGGGAAACCGAATTTGTAAATTACATGATTGATAAAAATTGGGTGACAATTAAAGCCGGAAAACAATAAATCGAATAGGTAAGGGGGAATCTCACCCCCAAACCTCTCACGGAACCGTGCTTGATAGTCTCCCATCACACGGCTCTTCGGACTCACGCAACCATCTCAGGTTGGCAGGTAAACCAACGCTCATCGTAGCATTGCATAGGCAAGTACTTGCCCGCTATACTGCCGACTTACGCCCACGCTTTTTAATCCTTTTTCCGTATGGGCGCTTTCGTCAATTAACAAGCATACGCGCTCTTGATCTTCAAATATTTTACGGGTGTCACGCGATACCGAATCATAGCAACCCCGTGCTTCCCATGGGGATTCACTTATAAAATGCTGAATGCTGTAATATTCGCTATCGGCTACATGTTCTACCATCCGCTCCATATTTCGCTTTGTAGATTGAAATAATCCACAAATATAGTATTCCGCTTTGGCCAGCTGTTTACTTGTTTTTGTGCTGAATAGCCGTGTGTCACCAAAAAGATATTCACAAAGCCGCTCTCGTGCGGCTGGATACCTGGTTGGGTCATGGGCTATATATATTAGCGGTTATTTTCTATATGCAGATTATGGCGTTTGACCCTTCTAGAATAGCTATAAATACCGCATTATCAAAGAACTTCGTGTATATTTGTTATTGTTTTTCTAATTTGTCAAAGTAGAATTAGATGCTTTTTTGTACATTTGACACAAGAAAATGAACTATGACAGACAAGTTGACCATACTAAGAGAATTGAAAAATACTCTGCAAATAGGGCTAGATGGTTCTGTTAGAGATATCATTTTATTTGGTTCTCAAACCTCTGAGAAAGCTTCTGAAGAATCAGATTATGATGTCCTTATCGTGTTGAATAAAGATTACGATGCGAAAACAGAAAACAAAGTGTATGACTTGTGCTATGATATCGATTTGAAATACAACATCATTATTGACGCTCACCTCATATCAACCAAAGAATTAGCAGCCAGAAGAGGCAAACAGCCTTTGTTCATTAGTGCTTTACAAAAAGGATTATACGCATGAACCTAAATGAATCTGAAAAAGGGGAGTTTATTAGGTATAGGCTTCAAGAGGCAAAAGATACTATTGAAGATGTTAAACTGCTAATAGATAATGACCGTTTAAGAGCATCAGTAAATCGTATTTACTATGGAATGTTCTATTCCCTTCTCGCATTAGGTATCGCTTACGACTATGAAACATCTAAACACCAGCAATTGATAGGTTGGTTTAACAAAATCTTTATTCATGAAGGCCTTATTGATAGCAGGTTTGGAAGAATAATAAATAAGGCTTCGAATAGAAGGACTAAGGGAGACTATGAATCTTTTGTTGAGTTCGAAAAAGAGATCGTTATTGAGATGTTTGAAGAAATGAAAGAATTCATATCAGAAATCGACAGATACTTAAACTCAAAAAGTCGAGTAGGTAAAGGGGAATCTCACCCCTAAGCCTCTCTCAGAGCCGTGTGATACTCTCGCATCACACGGCTCTTTGGACTCACGCAACCATCTCAGGTTGGCAGGTAAACCAACGCTCATCGTAGCATTGCATAGGCAAGTACTTGGCAGAATTACCTTGAATCCGTTAACCCCTTCGCTCATCCCTGCTTTCACAGGGCATAATCTGGCATCCCGATAATTATCGGGACTACTACGGGTTAATCCGCCCCTGCTCCGCTGCATCGGTTTTTCGGCCTCGCTGGTCTGCATTTCAGCCCTTCAGCTTGCGCCTTTCCATCGCCAACTGCGGGTAGGTTCTCCTGTTCCTTAGATGAGCCCAAGCATAGGTCTTGCCGTCTTTATGCCGGATTCCGAGACAGCCAGTAAGCTGGTAACCTCTGTCCTTTTCCCATGTGGCAGTCCGACACATGGTTCTCAGAATCACTGCTGTTATTCACTGCCTGCCCCGATTCATCGGGGACACCTCTCCGAACGGTTCTCCGGCAACTGCCTGACGCTTTCTGCCTTTTCCCTATCCGTTCAGTACCAACCTCTTGAAAGGGAAGCACCGTAGGGTGGATTACTCGCCTTCGGCTCGTGAGCTCCACTCCGTTCCGGTTGGAAACGCTTCCAGTAAAGCGTATCCGAGAGACCAGCCCAGAGTATCCCTCCTGAACCCCTCTCATCTCATCTAAAGTTCTGATGAATCAACTTCAAAGAACGGACTTCCTGACGAGCAGAAAGTTTTGTATATTTGAAAGTGCCCTGATTCATCGCAGGACACACTGCGCAGCACACAAGCAAATTGCAGACACGAAAATGACTCCGTTGAACTGAAAATAGTTACTAACATCCAAAAAAAGACAAAATAGACTGTTTATATTTTTCTAGCAAGTTTTACCCATCGAACGAACATCTCATCTAAAAAAAGGCGAAATTGCAAAATTGAAACCTTGAAGAAATGTGATGAAGATGATTGAGAAAATAACGATTGAAGATTTTGACAATAAAAAGTTTAAAATCAGAGTGATTGAACCGCCTAGTTATAAAAAAGCGGTAATTACTCATTATCTTCATAACTATAATAACGGGGTATCGAAACATTACAAAAAGGATGCAGAGAAATTTTTAAAAGAATACATATCTTATGCTTTCCCTGATGATAATTATTCGGTAGCTGCCGAGCAAGCCTTACAGCAACTTTTGTTTGAAGTTGAAAATGTTCCTTTCCCAACGTCAAAAAATTATACATTTAAGTTTATTGACCTATTTGCAGGTATTGGCGGATTTAGGTTAGCCATGCAAAATCTTGGTGGTAAATGTGTTTTCACCTCTGAATGGGATAAGGAGGCACAGAAGACTTATCGAGCAAATTTTGGCGAAGTTCCTTTTGGAGACATTACGCTAGAGGAGACAAAAAAATATATACCCAACAATTTTGATGTTTTATGTGCAGGTTTCCCTTGCCAAGCCTTTTCTATTGCAGGGAAACGCGGTGGTTTTGAGGATACAAGGGGAACATTGTTTTTCGAAGTTGCTGAAATAATAAAAAGAAAACAGCCTAAGGTTGTTTTCTTAGAAAATGTTAAAGGTCTTACAAATCACAATGGAGGTAAAACTTTAGCCACTATACTTAATGTTCTTAGAAATGATTTGAACTATTTCGTACCAGAACCCCAAATAATTAACGCTAAAGATTTCGGCGTACCTCAAAATAGGGAACGAATTTATATTGTAGGTTTTAGAAAAGACCTAGGTATTACAGAATTTAAGTATCCTACACCGATTGGTAAATCGGTTTGCTTTGCCAGTGTCAAGGAGAAAACGGTGGTTGAAACAAAATACTACTTATCAACTCAATATATTGATACGCTTAGAAAGCATAAAGCACGGCATGAAAGTAAAGGGAATGGATTTGGGTACAAAGTTATTTCAGATGACAGCGTAGCCAATGCAATTGTTGTTGGCGGAATGGGCCGGGAATGTAATCTTGTAATCGATAATAGAATTGTTGATTATAACCCAACAACCCATATAAAAGGAGAGGTTAACCGTGAGGGTATTCGCAAAATGACGCCTAGAGAGTGGGCAAGATTACAGGGGTTTCCTGATAATTATTATTTGGGCGTTCCCCTATCGGGTCGGGCTTTCCGTTTCAATCTTTTTGTTCGTTCCTCTCAAAAAGGATTTCCACTTCAATCCCTAACACAATTAGCGGCATAAATTGACATGACAAGAGAAAATTGGAATAGAGAACAAACAATTATTGCATTAAATCTTTACTGTAAAATTCCATTTAATAGAGTTGGTTCAAATCATCCAGATATTATTCGTATTGCTAAAATCATTGGAAGAACCCCTAATTCTGTTAAAATGAAGATTGGAAATTTTGGAAGCTTTGACCCAGAATTAAAAAAAAGAGGCATTGTTGGTTTAGGTAATACAAGTAAGTTAGATGAGTTAGTTTGGAATGAATTTAATAGCAATTGGGATAATCTTGCTTATGAAAGTGAACTGTTGATATCACAATTTACCAAACAACCAATAGAAGTAATGTCGGGAATTGAAGATGTTGATATTCCTTTAGGAAAAGAAAGAGAATCAATTATAAAACAGCGAGTAAATCAAAACTTCTTTCGCTCAACTATACTTTCTTCATACAACTTAAAATGTTGTATAACTGGACTCTCGATTTCTGATTTTTTAGTTGCTAGTCATATTGTACCCTGGTCAAAAGATGAAAAAAATAGATTAAATCCTCGTAATGGTTTGTGTTTAAATTCAATTCATGACAAAGCATTTGATAGAGGTTATATTACCGTTACAACAGATTATAAAATAAAAATATCAAGCAGCCTTACAGATATTAAAAAAGATTTAGCTGTAACCGATTTATTCTTAAAATATGCCAATAAATCAATTGTTTTGCCTGATAAATTTCTACCATCAAAAGATTTTTTAGATTACCATTATCAAAATATATTTAAAGGATGAATCATCTAATTAGAACAATAGATACCAACTATTTACGTTCCTCTAGAACGATTGAAACTATTCTTGTTTCAGATTTCAATACAGAGAGAATATTTTATGTGTATAATTATGAAGGTTATTCATTTAGAGTGTTTGAAACGGTTTTACATCTAATGGATTTTTTTTACAGAAATATAGATACTAAGTTCCATTTCGAGAATGAAATTGAACTTGATGATTTTTTTTCAAATATTGATTTGAAGAAATAAAGGCGAATGGAGTGTAATATATGTCTTTCTCAAATTACTTGCTGATGGAAAGCTAAATGCTGCCGATGCTAGTCTAAATGCAATCCCCAATGTTTATTACCCTATTATTAAAATTATAAGGCAGGTGAATGAACAAAGTCGTGAATATAAACTGAACGGTAATATCCAAATAATTGACGGTAACAGTAATCTGGTTTTACTAAACAAACCAATATCCGATTTTATAAACCAATCGAAGAACCTGTTTAATGAGCTTAAAATTGCCAAAGGAAGAAGCTTCTCATTCCCGATAATCGAACAATTCTTAAATTCAATCGATGTTAACTCGCTATCAGCAATTTCGACCGACAAAACTGACATAACTATAGTTGTTCACGATTTAAATACAGGGATGACTCCTACATTAGGGTTTAGTATAAAATCAATGTTGGGTAAAGACTCAACCCTATTTAATCCAGCAGCAGGTACTAATTTCATTTTTAAAGTTATTAAGCCTTCTAGTATGCTTATTGATTTTAAAAAACTCAATGCTGAAACATTACTTTTATCGAAGCAATCAAAAAGCTCAAAAATATTCCTGCGTTTAGCTGAACTTGAAAAACTGAACTTGAAAATAGAATTTCAATCAATTCAATCACAAAACTTGCAACTTAATTTAAAACTTATAGACTCTCAATTGCCTGAAATTTTAGCGCATTTAGTTTATACCAAGTATAGAACAGGCAAATCAAACCTAGTAGAGCTGTTAAACGAAATAAATATTAAAAATCCGCTTGGTTTTGATATGTCAAAAGGACATCCATATTACGAATATAAAATCAAAAACTTTCTTACAGAAAACGCTTTAGGAATGACACCTGAAACAGTTTGGACAGGAAAGTATGATGCCACAGGTGGAATTATAATTGTAAAAGCTGACGGAGATATAGTATGCTATCATATCTACAATAAGAATGAATTTCAAGACTACTTAATAAATAACACTAAACTCGAACAAGCATCTACAAGCGAAGATGATGATAATCCAGGTTTTGCGAAAGAATTAAAAGCTAAACCATATAAGTTTGGTTGGATTTATGAGGAGCATGGTGAGTTATTCATAAAATTGAATTTACAAATTCGGTTTAAATAGAAATTGCCAGTGCCTAATAGCTGCTAAAAATCATTAGGGCAGATAGTTAGATAAGTTTGTTTTTAGTATATTTGGTAAATAATTAACGTGGGGCAACGATGCCCGCCTGAATGACGCAGTCGGGTAGGCTGCTTCGAACTCCCCACCGTTTTTTAGCAGCAAACGTTACCATTAATTGAATTTAAGAGTTTTCACCTAAACCCAGAGAACTATGAAAAAGATATTAATCGTTCTGATACTGTTGAGCTACAATAGTATCTATTCACAAACCAATCCAGACTATGAAAAAATTGCAAAAGCATGTGAACTTTGGGGACTAATAAAATATTTCCATCCCGACAGTCCAGAAAATAAATTCGACTCTGCATTTGTTGCATGCGTACCTAGAATGCTGGAGGCAAAAAACGAGAATGATTGGAAGAATCTCCTTACGAAATGGTTAGATATTTTGAATGATCAAATCACAAAAGTTGTTTTAGAGGAGGGCAAGATAACAGGAGAAGAATACCTAAAAGTAGAATTTGAAGCGGATAGTATCCTAATTGTTAAGATTTCAGGAGCAAGTCAACTCGGTGACTTTTATAAAGTTCAAGGTTTTATACAAGATGTAAAGGTAAAACTTGCTAGTGCCAGAAGAGGAATAATTTTTGACCTTCGACAAGAAACAAAAATTCCGCTAGATTACGAAGGATTCCTTAGTTACTACTTTGTGGATCTGAATGGTGATTTAGCCGCTGAAATTATACCACGCTTTAGAAGTAAATATTATTCTGGCTTTAAACCCGAAAGAGGCATTACCTCAGGGGAGTACACAGTTAATGACATCCTTAAGAATGCTGTTGAGAAAAGTAATTTTAAAAAGAAAAATCAGAAGGCAATATGGATTGTTAATAAATATTCAGAGTTACCACCAGTTGCTTTGTCTCAACAAGCTTCTGGAGTAGGATTTATATTAAGCAATTCAGAAAGTATTACTGATATGATTCCCATATCAAGCACATTTAACCTAACAGAAGCTATAGCCGTAAAATTTAAAACAGCTGAAATAGTTATGTCGAATGGATTTCAACCAAGAGTAGATTATAAATATATAGAAACTGATAACCCTTTAGAAATATCTAAGAATTTGTTGTCTGGTAAATTTTCCAAAAAGAAAGAGGCTATTCTTGAAGCCAAAAATCATAATAACGAGAATATCTCTTATCCACAGGAAACTTACCCATCGGTTGGGTATAGAATTCTAGCCGCAGCAAAGATTTTTAGTGTCATTGAAAATTTTTTCCCGTACTACAAATACATGGACAAGGATTGGAGAAATGTTCTTACAGAATCTTTGCCTGATTTTATTAATGCAAAAAATGAAGTTGAATACGGTCTTGCAGTCGCCAAAATGTACGCTAACATCAATGATTATCATGGATTCATCAACGACAATAAAGGACTATTGCAGCTACAGGGTGAGGCATCATCGCCTATAATAGTTGACTTTATTGAAGACCTGATTGTTGTTACGAGGTTTAGAAGTGATTCTATTTGTCGTGCCAATAATATAAGTATTGGAGATATCATAGTTAAAGTTAATGGAGTACCTGTTGATGAGTTGATGAAAAAATATGAAATCTACTACTCCCATTCAACAGAAGAATTTAATAAACATCTTGCTGCCTGGTATTCAATAAGAGGACCAGAAAATCAAATAGGCATATTTACTATACAGGATAAAAATGGAAAACAAAAGGAGGTCAAATTAAAATGGACTAACTCTTACAATAAAAAGTATGCCCCTACATATAGACTTGATACGATTACGCTACTTAACGAAAAGGTTGGATATGCAGATTTGACACGAATGGAACCATCGCAAACAGACGAGATGTTTGAAAAATTTAAAAATACAAAAGCGATCATCTTTGATATGCGTGGATATCCCAAAGGCACCGCTTGGTCGATAGCGCCACGGTTAACAGACAAAAAAAACATACCCCTAGCACTGATTAGAAAACCGGAGATATTCTGCCCAAACATTAAGAAAGGTGAACTTTTTTCTTTTAGAGCATATTCTGAGCTCATTCAAACAGTAGCATCATCGGACAAATGGAAGTATATCGGAAAAACCATAATGCTAATCAACCATCAAGCAATAAGTCAAGCTGAACACACTGGCCTTTTCTTTGAATCTGTTAATAACACAATTTTTATTGGAAGCCCCACTGCAGGAGCTAATGGAGACATAACAAATTTTGAGATACCAGGGGGAATGCATTTGAATTTTAGTGGTCAAGGTATATGGCATTCGGATGGCAGACAATTGCAGCGAGTTGGTTTACAACCTCATGTATTTGTACAACCGACAATTAAAGGGATAAGATTAGGAAAAGACGAAGTGTTGGACAAAGCTATGGAATGGATAAATAAAAATGTGAAATAGTGTAACATACAACCGACAACAGCTGCTATAAATCATTATACCAGATAGTTAGATAAGTTAGTTTTTAGTATATTTGGTAAATAATTAACGTGGGGCAACGATGCCCGCCTGAATGACGCAGTCGGGTAGGCTGCTTCGAACGTCCCACCGTTTTTTAGCAGCAAACGTTATTTGTATAGTCAATAATACAAAAAGGAATAGTGCTTTTTCCATTTTGTGAGGACCCAGCCCGCCCAACACCCCCACCAAGATCCCTTTTAAGCCCTATTCCCTATTTTTTCGTTATTTTACTTTTTCAAGTTCGGATAAAGTTATTTGTAAACTACTACACATTGCATTATCATAAGCCTCTATAGTTCCCCCAAAAAAACTAATGAAATTACTTATTCTAGTGAGAATAATCTTCTTTTCCTCATCGGACTGGAATGGAATGAGAAATCCATGTCCTGCTTCAGGAAAATCATAATGCTTTATCTCAGGACCACTCTTTTGTCCCTCTACTCTTTTTTTAAGCCTTGCAGCCATTTCACTGGATGGCCAAATCTGATCCTTTCCACCTGAAAAAAGTACAATTTTGGCTTTTGAATTTTCCACTTTGATTATTGCATCTTCATTGATGGACTTTTCTAGTGACCCAAGGTAGAAATTGATAATTGGATAATAACCTTTGCTATAATCAAATGGTACAAATGGAATAGGAACTCCACCCTTTGTCCATGAAGATTTAAAGCTGCTATAGTTTTCTTTGTTAATACATTGCCAAACTACATAGCTCGGTGATGATGCCAAAACTAAACATATTGATTTATCTTGTGCGGCTAATAGTAAAGACGCTTCGGTTCCTTTCGAATTGCAGATAATTGCTATTTTATTTTTATCCACCCCCTGAAATGTTTTAAGAGTATCTAAAGCATTCTGAAAATACTCTATAGGTATCTCTTCTAGTTGGGTTTTAAGTCCATTAATGCCAAAATAAGCTAGAGCCATTACCCCAAACCCTTTTGTGTTCAATAGGCTTGCCCATCCTTGTCCGTATTTCAACCCTCCATCGGAGCCTCCAATTATTAGAATGGCTGGATAGTTTGACAGATTTGCTGGTGCATACCATTCATAAACAAGTTTTGGACTAGTTGGATTTTGAGAGGATGCAGCAGAATTGAAGAACGATAGGAAAATAACTCCTAAAATAATTGTGTTAATTTTTTTCATCTTTTTTGATTTTATTGTTAAACATTAAAATGATAGTGTTTGAGAGATCGCTATTGGGTTTCGCTAACGAAAAAAAATCTATTTGAACGCTAAAACACAACCGAAATAAACCGTTCTTTTTTGATAGTAATCGTTTGTGCTTTGTGAATAGTCCCTATTGTAATTCAAAGTACGTTGATTATTGGTATTCAGCACATTATTTACCGATATAAAGCTGATAAGCGAACCATTTAACACCTTGAACATCCTGCTAAACGATAGGTTGATGGTATGGTAGGCATTATATCGTTGGGAGTTAATCCTATCGCTATAAATTGGTTCATAGAAATTTAGTGTAGGATTATAAACCGATGAGCGAATGGGTGTATAAAGTTTACCTTGCCTATTCGACCACGATACCGAAACATTCACAACCCTGTTGTTGAAGTAGCTGAGGGTTGTTACCAAAAAGTAGCCCACGTTGTTGTCGGCGCGATAGCTCTGCTCCTGAGATGTTACATCCGAATCCAAAATGGTATTCGAAATGCTCGCCTTAAAATTCTTTAATAGTTGTCTCTCCAAAAAAATCTCAACCCCCCTTATGTTTTTACTTCCATCGAGTTCGCCACTTTCAGTTTTGTAGTAAGCCGCCAAATTGATGGTTGTGGCCTTCTTCTCGTAGATGTACTCCATGGCATAATGCTCTGCCGAGAGCAGTCGAAACTCCTTTTGACCATAACCAGGCTCGCTATAGTTATGGTACTTCCCAACCGAAAGGAACAATGAGTTATCGGTATGGAAATTATACCTTAAACTTGTTTGAAGACTCAGGTAATTGGCATCATCGCTACGATTCAGATCGAGGTTTTTACGCATTCCAACTATCCAAATAAACTTTCGGAATGGATTCCAACGAAAGTACAGATAGCCCTCCGGCAGGTTGTTTTTTAAAAGGGTATCGGCACTATAGGTGGGCGATGTAGGGGACATGGCATAGTAGAACTGAGGGGCTTGCTCATTTATGCTAAACTTGGCATAGTCGTTACTAACTCCTGCTTGAAGGCTAATCCTCTCCGAAAAAAGATGCTTGTAGTTTACCGATGCGTATAGCTGGCTCTGCTTGCTCGATGAGGAGATATTGCCATAGCGAAAACCCGATTTCTGAAAGTTAGAGCCAAGGTTTAATGAAAAGAAATTATTCGATGTATTGTATTTGAGGTTGAAGATACTAAAATCCCTTAGGGTGTTCGCCTTAGCATTATCCTCCCATGTAAACATATTCAGCTGATAACTAGAACATTCCGAAACGAAGTAGTTGTAAAAATTAACCGATGCTCTATCAGATAGGTTGAGGTGATAATTCAACCCAAAGTCATTGGATTCAAAGCCCTTCAATCGCTTTCCCATTGTTGGGTTAACGTACAGAAAACCTTTAGAATACATCAAATTACCGTATAGCTGAATAAAACTCTTCTCATTCATCTTTTGAGACACATTGACCCCCGAACTAGCTAAGGTTGTAGATATTTGATAGCTGTTACTACCAAGCTTGTCCTCCGATTCAATATCGATTAACCCTGCACTGGTGTTCCCATAAGTTAATGGGGGGTTAGAGGGGTAGATAAACTCATTCTTAATCATCTCGGTATTGAGCAAGCTGAAAAATCCAATACCGTTGAGCTGCGAGTTACGGACAGGATTCCTAATTGGTACCCCATTAAGGATAACCCTTGTTCGATTGGCTGCACTTCCTCTTAGCTCGGGGTTTGCCGTTTCATCAGTATTGGTTGATGAGGGTAGCGTTGCAAGAGCCTTTAACGGATCGGCAGAGGCCAGTGGGCTAAGGTATATCTTCATCTTATCCAACTCCTTTAAGGCGAATTCTCTAGAAATAGATTTACGGCCCTTAACAACAATCTCGTTAATTGACTGCGCATTATCACCCAGCATAATGCTAAGCGGAATCGAAAAGTTGATGCTATCCAAAAGTATCCTTTTCGTGTTATATCCAATAAATGAAATGACTAGGTACTCATCCTTCGAAATGGTTGAGCTGGGGATAGCGAGGCTAAATTTTCCATCGAAATCGGAGGTTGTTCCAATATTGGTCTGCTTTTGCAGGTATATGTTCACAGCAAAAAGGTTGTTCCCATGCATGTCGGTAATATGCCCATTTACATAAACTGTTTGTGAGAATACATGGTTAACACTAAACAGACAAGCAATTGCTATAATTGATTTAATTAAGTTCATTTTATAATTATTAATGACATATAAAAAAAGGAGACACAGAGAAGCAGAGGCCACAGAGTTTCACTGAGAATTTATCTGTACTTTTTTGCATTAGTGATTCTTTTTGCATTATTTTTTTTGATGGTTAGTTTTCTTTGTATTCCTCTATGTTCCCTGCCTACCCTGCCTACCGGCAGGTCTGTGTCTCCGTGGTAAATAATTACCATATTCTTAATGATTTACAAGTTTGCTAGCCAGCTGATTGATTTGGTAATCATTGGGATATAAGGCGATAGCCTCCTGAAAGCACTTTTTAGCATCTGCAAATTGCTCACGTTTAATGTAAAGGCGAATAAGCAACTCATAAGCTAAGTTTTTACCCCAGCTTGGCAGGTACTGATTCTTAACCGATTGATTATTCATCTTAATGGATTTCTTAAAGTAGCCTTCGGCCTTTTTCCCTCCACCATACTGCTCGGGGGTATAAAAATCATTTGAACCTAGAACATAGTATGCACGTAGGTTTAAGGAATCAAGTTCCAACGCTTTCTCTGCATTGCTTTTTACACTTGCCGAGATAAAAGGGGCCCTAATACCTGCGGCAAATCTCATGGAAAGGCTCTTCATTAAAGCAAGAAGGGCGTAATGCTCTGAAGTCTTTGGATCAACCTCATCGAGCATATCCAAACCCTCATCGAGCACATTCTCTGATTTCTTCAAATCCTTATTAATCATCGAAAGGATTGAGTGGTAATAGCATGCGTAGGAGTACCAATAAACGATAATGCTGTTACCCTTTTTCATATTCAACGCTAAAAGAGACTCCTCTAAAGCGACTAGGTCGTTGTCCGTTTTACCTATAGTCCCCTTGGCAAAAGCCATGGCTACCTTTTGCTCAATACGATTGAGCAATGTGTCGGTTTGCTGATCGCCTAACAATGATGTTGCTTTAAATTGCTTTGCACCTAAATTCGCTTTATTGGAATTTTTGGTATTTGCAAAACATGAACTCACTACAAAAAGAGTGATTACTAAGCTGATAAGATTTGTTTTCATACTATTAAATTTAATGTAAACTTGTTTATTTTATAAACTATATTGATAAAAAAATTTAAACTCCTAAATAATCCCTTAAAGAGTTAACATACTCCTCGAAGGCAGTCAGTCCTTTTTTCGAAATCGAGACCCCAGTATGAGGGTAATTATTTCGAAACGATTTTTCAATGATAATGTACCCCGCCTCTTCGAGCTTTTTGAACTGTACGCTAATATTCCCTGAAGTAGCCCCTGTCTTCTCTTTAAGCGTGCTAAAATCGAGTTCCCCCTCTTTTACCAAAAGAGAAACTATGGCCAACCGAAGAGGCGAATGCAGTATGGGGTCCAGCTCCCTATACATTTTGATTATGGTATTTAGCCCTTAACATGTAACCAGGAATAAGATCGGCAAAGATAATGGCAACAATTGAAATTGCACCCCAGTAAATTGGAGGAGCGAAAATGGTTGCAAAAGCAAGGATATTACAAACAATCCCTCCATATGTTAACCACGAAAACCTAATCAATGCACCTGAGATAATAGTACCAACCCCAATCATTGCAAGAATAAAGAATAGCAGCAAGTTACCTGCTGTTACAGGGAAAAGAAAAGCAAAAATCCAAATGTTCAATCCAATAATAATCCAGATTGTTGATAAAACCTTACCTGTTAAAGGCATTGGTGTGCTACCTTTTTTGTTACGAAAGTAGAAATACATATAGACACCACCAAAAAGCATTACAAACCAAGCATAGTAATTCTGTCTTACACCGGAAAACAACAATGCATATTGAAGCGAAGCCGCAAAAATAGCAAGCCAACCCCAAAATAGATAGACAAATCCGTTCTCATTAAAGCGAACCTTTTCGTTTTCGATCATCTTCCTGATAATCTCAAAACTCTCTTCGGCGTTTTTAATTTGATCATCCATAAATAGTAAATTTGTTTCTGCAAATATAAAGTAGTTTATATTATAAACCTAATTTTTCTAAAAAAAACTTTTACCTTTATCTTTTAAAACACTATAAATCAACCTTAAAAAAACATATATTATGAGAACCAAAATCATTTTACTATTAGCCTTACTGCTAGTTGGGATTAAAAATAGCAATGCTCAAGCACCCGACTGGACACGAGTGCTTCAAGCAAACACTTACGGGCAACAATCTGTTAACGTTGTTGACGTTGATGCCAATTCTTTGTATACAGCAGCCAGCATTTCTGGCCCAATAACTTTTGAGGGTACAAACTATACAAGTGTAGGTTATAGAGATTTGCTTTTAATTAAAGCAAGCAACATTGGTAATATTACATGGATTAAGCAGGTCAATGCCCTTGCAAATGGTACAATATATGCTAACGCTATTAAAGTTGATGCTTCTGAGAATATTTTCGTTGCCGGAACTTTTATAGGCTCAGTAACAATTGGTAATACAATTACTTCAAGCGCTTCAGTAAATTCTTTTATCGCCAAATTCGATGCTAATGGAAATGGTTTATGGGTAACAGCTTTTCTTTCAACAGGAACAGGGAGTACAAGGATTGCTATTGATGGCTCAGGTAATGCTTACCTAATCGGCACAAGTAGTAAACTTTTGAAGTTTAATGGTACAGGAGTAAAGCAATGGGAACAAAGTTTTCCTGACAGAACATTACAGGCAATTGCGATTTATGGTTCAAACCTTTATTTAGGTGGTTGCCTGCAAAGCGGTACAACCAATTTTGGGACTATCCCTTTAACATCCTTGGGAAGTATAAATACAGGTTTTTTAGTAAAAGCTGACTTAGACGGAGCATACAATAACTCACTCGTTATTGATGGCTCTACGGCTACAGGTAAAGATGGATCAACCGTTACAGATATTATTTGCGATAATAGTGGCAATCTGATAATTACAGGGGGCTATGTAAAAGACCTAATATTAGGAGCCATAACTAATACCAATACTAACAGCGGACACTATACTTATATTGCAAAATGTGATAATAACCTCGTTTTTACATGGGCTAAATCAAGTTCGGAATTAAACTACACTTCTACTACAATCTTCTTGTATAGAGTTTTCTTCGATAACTCAGGAAACATTTATCAATATGGAATTAATTCATATAGAATCGATTACGGATCGGTTTCAATTATGCTTGGCTTTTCAAACCAATTCCTTTTCAAATTCGATTCAAACGGAAATCCAATTGTAGGATCGGTATTAACTAACTCAAATATCGATAGACTCACCGTATATTCTGATGGAAAGGTTTTTCTAGGGAAACACTATACCACTGATGGTTCTACCTATGGTAATTTCAATTTAACTCAATTACATAATGATCTAACTCTTGCTTGGGAAAAGACATCATCAAATAGCCTATCGGGAACTGTCAAAGTAAACTATATTAAGCATGACACCGATAGGAATACCTATATTTGTGCAAGAATCTTGGGGCATTGCAACTATTTCGGAACTACCTTCAACACCAATACTTCATTAACAGTAATATCGAAGCATGATATTAACGGAAATCTACTTTGGGTAAATCAAATTGGCGATATCAGCCCTCATTTACTTGGTAGCTCATTTGTTCTTGACAAAGACAATAATATTTTAACAGTTGGAGTATTCAAAACCAGTCTAACAATTGGAACAACCACTTTAACATCCTTGAATTCAAATTACGAAGGCTATGTTGCTAAGTATAATTCATCAGGAGTTTTTCAATGGGTCTCAAAAATGAATTTGGGAGATAATGTATCTTACAATATTACAGTTGCAACGGATAATAATAGCAATGTTTTAGTCTCTGGTGTTAAAACGCCCGAAAATTATATTGTTAAGTTCAATTCAAGTGGTGAGCAACTTTGGGCAAAGTCTTTTCCAATGGAATCATATTACTTTTCTCAGGTCACAACAGATGCCAATAATAATATCTATTTAACAAGTGAAACTTATCTGAATTCCGCAACTGGCTCTACAGCCATTGGAACAATAACGCTCAATCAATCAGACGAAGATGGGTGTACTGCTTTAGTCAAGTTTGATCCTAATGGAAATGCAATTTGGGCAAATATGTATGGTAAAGTAAATGGCGCAACAAGAAATTTTGGTTTTCCATGCGATAGTAAAACGGATGCATTGGGAAATACATATATATGGGGTTGGTGCGAAAATAACTCTATTTTTGGGTCAACAACTCTCACAAATCCTTTCCCTGCATTCGAAAGATACTCTTACTATCTAGCAAAAATAAATACTTCTGGAGATGTTGTTTGGGCAAAAGCTATTTATGAAAATAAGTATGCCTTTAACTATGGGGATTTATTGGACTTAGATAAAAATGGTAATGTGTACATTGGTGGCCATTTTATAGATAAAATTAGCGTTGAAGGAGCTGAATACATACCAGAAGGTTTAACCGATTTCTTTGTAATAAAATACAATGAGAGTGGAACATTCAATTGGATTAAAACAATCGCATCAGATGCCCCAAAAAATGGTTTTATCAATTCATTAGGCGTTTTCGATGAGAATACTCTTTCAATTGCAGGGAACGCTGGAAAAAATCCAACACTTGGGAGTACAGCCATAAATTCTAAAGGGGGATCAAACGGCATTATAGCTACGCTGGGAAACCTTCTATATTTAACGACCTCTTCCAATACCCTTACAGTTGCTGCCGCAGCAAACAGCACGAATACCTTTAACATAACATCTAACATCAGCTGGACGGCCAATAGCGACCAGACTTGGTTAACCGTCAGCAGCGCAAGCGGTTCTGGTAATGCAACGATAACTATTACCGCAACAGCTAATCCAACGACAACAAGCAGAACTGCTAATGTTACAATTTCAGGAGATGGAGTATCAGATAAAACCATCACGGTCACTCAAGATGCTGGAGAAGCCGTGCTTTCTGTATCAACCAATACGCTTACAGTTGCTGCCGCAGCAAACAGCACGAATACCTTTAACATAACATCTAACATCAGCTGGACGGCCAATAGCGACCAGACTTGGTTAACCGCAAGCAGCGCAAGCGGTTCTGGTAATGCAACGATAACTTTAACCGCAGCAAGCAACCCTAATGCGAGCACCAGAACTGCAAACGTAACCGTATCGGGAACAAATGTAACCTCCAAAACTGTTACCGTTACCCAAGATGCTGGCACATCAGGAATAGATGATATCGGAGGGCTTAAAGTGGTTAATATTTTTCCAAACCCAAGCAGAGGTTATTTCACACTTGGTTTAAATCATTATAACAACGAAGCCGTTGAGGTATCCATTTGCAATACGCTTGGAAATATTGTAAAAGAATTCACCCTTCAAGAACTCCCTGAAAACTATAAGAAAGAGGTTGATTTGGGAAATATCGCAAAGGGAATATATTTTGTTATTGTTAAGACAAATAAAAATAAAGTGGTAAGAACAATTACCATTATAAATTAATAAAATTAAGTAAAGCAACAGTTTAAAACGAGGTCAGCAAAGATGTTGACCTCGTTTTTTATGCTTTAAAATGAACTCGAAACAACATTTACCTCTCTTTTATTCCTCCATGAATATATCATAATGAGCATCCTATGTCTATTATACAAAGTTCCACAAAAAAAGGCTATAAACATTTATGGAAAACACTATTGAATTGTATCAACTAATTAAACAGGGTAACAGAAGATTAAACAGGTTCTTTGAAATAGTGGATATGTCAAAAAATAAAAAAAGGTCAATCAGAATTGATGACCTCTCCTTAGAGCGGGAAACGAGACTCGAACTCGCGACCCTCAGCTTGGGATCCGGCAACTGCCGGACTACCAACTGAGCTATTCCCGCTTAACTAGTGGAGATAGTCGGAATCGAACCGACGACCTTCACGCCCTGCGTGACGCTTTAGACTTCTGAGGTATAGCAAATAAGAAAGAGGTCAATCAAAATTGATGACCTCTCCTTAGAGCGGGAAACGAGACTCGAACTCGCGACCCTCAGCTTGGGAAGCTGATGCTCTACCAACTGAGCTATTCCCGCTTGTAATTTACTATTCCTCAATTTGGGAAGCTGATGCTCTACCCTGCCTACCGGCAGGCAGGCAACTGAGCTATTCCCGCTTAACTGGTGGAGATAGTCGGAATCGAACCGACGACCTCTTGCATGCCATGCAAGCGCTCTAGCCAACTGAGCTATACCCCCGATATCAATTTTTAGAACCTCAATAGATATAAGGTTTCAAAGATAGAAAAAATTTAAAGCAGTCGTTAAATAGAGTGAGATTTTTATACTTTTTCTGTGTTTTTCACGTATAATATTAAAGAACCCTTAAAACCAAACACCATGAAAACAGAAGACGAAAAGAAAGTAGTTCCTTCGTTCAACGAGTTGGTTTTCGAAAATCGGAACAAGGAGTACGGAGCGTATCAAATCCGTAAGAAATATGATTCTGCATTGTTTTGGTCGATTTTTGTTAGCGTTTTCTTTATTAGCGCTACGGTTATAACCCCATTTATTGTTTACGAAGGGATGCCTATTGAAGTAGTACCTATTGATGATGATAAAGCTTTTGAATTAGATAGTACGATTATCATTGATAGACCCGAACCTGAACCACCAAAACCTATGGTTGAAAAGGCTCCAAAGCTAGATTATAGCAGACCTGTGATAGTTGATTCTTTATCGAATGAGGAAGCAAAGAAATTCTTATCTAATGACGTTCGGAATGCAAATATAACAAATGATTCTGTACCTGATTACACACCTGAGCCCGAGCGTCCTGAAATAGAACCAGAAGACAATACGATTAATGAATCTTTTAGCGTAACAGAAAAACCTTACTTTGGAATTGGAGGCGATAACGAGTTCCGAAGCTGGATTGCACAGAATATAGTTTATCCTCAATCAGCAATTGATGCATTAATTCAAGGTAAAGTTTATATGCAATTCGTGGTTGAAAAGGATGGTAGTATCTCGAACATTCAGGTAATTAGATCAATCGACCCTGATCTCAGCAAGGAGGCCGTTAAGGTTTTAGAGCAATCGCCCAAGTGGAATCCTGGCAAAATAAACGGTTCTCCTGTAAGGGTAAAGATTTCCTTCCCCATTACCTTTTCGATAAACAATAATTAACCACTAAAGCGTTCAATAAAAAAGGGTGTACTTCTACACCCTTTTTTGTTATATGATAGTTGTTACTTTATCCAACCCTTACTATTCAAGTATTCTGCAATCTGAATGGCATTAGTAGCTGCACCTTTACGTAGATTATCAGATACGCACCAAAGGTTTAAGCTATTTGGCTGAGAATCGTCCCTGCGTACACGACCTACAAAAACATCATCCTTGCCTTCGGCGTATTTTGGCATAGGGTAGATATTCTGCGAAGGGGTATCCTGAATGGTAATCCCTGCTGAACTTTTAAGGGTTTGGTTAACCTCATCCAGCTTAAAATCTTTATGAAACTCAATATTTACCGATTCGGAGTGACCTCCTACAACAGGAATTCGAACAACCGTTGCCGATACCATGATTGAGCTATCGCCAATGATTTTGCGGGTTTCATCGACCAACTTCTGCTCCTCGGTGGTATAGCCATTTTCGAGAAATGTTCCGCCATGGGGAAAGCAGTTCATATCAATGGGGTGCGGATAAGCCCTGTCGGCCTCTTTGCCCGCACGCTCATCGTGCATCTGCTTAACAGCTTTAACGCCTGTTCCTGTAACCGATTGATAGGTAGAAACAATTAATCGTTTAATTTTATACTTCTTATGTAAAGGGTTGATTGCAACCACTAGCTGTATGGTTGAGCAGTTTGGGTTTGCAATAATCTTGTGATTTGGAGTTAAAACGCTTGCGTTAACCTCAGGTACGACCAAGGGTATTTCAGGGAACATGCGCCATTGCGATGAGTTATCGATTACAACAGTTCCAACCTCGGCAAATTTTGGCGCCCAATCGCGGGAGGTTCCACCCCCTGCTGAAAAGATTGCCACTGCTGGTTTCATGCTAATTGCATCGGTCATTGATACGATTGGGTATTCCTTACCCTTAAAGGTGATCTTCTTACCAACCGACTTCTCCGAAGCCACGGGGATAAGGGTTGTTACTGGGAAATTACGTTCTTCAAGAACTTTTAGCATAACGGTACCTACTAATCCGGTGGCACCCACAACGGCAACTTTCATGATTTCTGTTTTAAATTGTTTGGTTAATTTTTAAGGTTAATACTCTGATTAGTTCAATCGGGATTAGCATAAAATAAGGGCTCAAGTATATTATTGACAATTAATTAGGTATCAATCTTGCACCTTTACCTATAAATCCGTAATTTTAAAAATCTGGTAAAAGTAATTTAATTTCTGATTATGATAAAGAAGTTAACATTTTTGCTTTTATTTTTTCTTTCAACAATTTGTATGTCGCAGACGACCTACAATTTTGAATCGAGCAGCCTAACCGGTTGGACTCAAGTACCAGCTGCCCATTGGGCGGCATCTTCAGCTTCCCCGCTAAATGGTAATTACTCATTGAAGCATGCAATCAGTGCAGGTGGTATAACCGATAGGATTTCGATTGCACTTCCCTCGTGGAATCCGAGCAATGGAACGGTAACTTGGCAATTTAAGATTCGCCATGGATACGATCCATCAGGATCGAATCGTTGGTGGGTCTTTCTAATGGCCGATGAGGATGCCAACCAAATGCAGATAGGGGGAACAGGTTCAGGATATGCTATAGGCGTTAATCTTACTGGCACTGACGATATTCTTAAACTTTGGAGGATAGCCAATGGAACACCTCAAGCCATTCTAGCATCAACGTTAAACTGGCAAACCCAAATAACAACTAGTGGAATTGGGGCAATTGAGGTTGAACGCTCGAAAAATGGTCTCTTTTCTTTAAGGGCATCTTCATCGGGGTTATTCTCTAACCTTACAAATTATGGGAGCATTACGGATAACTCTTACAACTATTTCTCGTTCTTCGGTATTTGCTACAACTGTACAACTTCGGGCGACTTGAAACTTTGGGTTGATGATATCTCGATCAACTTCAATCCGAACGATATTACCTCGGAGGTTTTCAATCCTATTAATCAAATTGGTTCAGGAGATGTTAGCTCAACTTCAAATAATTCAACTTCGGCAGTTGATGTGATGAAGTTTCAGATTAAGGATAATGCTACAAGCGATATTCTTCCTACAAAGGTTAAAATGCTTGATATAAAAAAAGGAATCTCTGCCGATGCAGCCAATTGGGTTAATTCAATCGGAGGAGTCCGATTAATGGGAGAAACAGAAGAAGTATTAATTCTCAGCCAAACAATAAGTGCCGATAAAATTAACCTAATAGTTGATTCTACTACCCTAACAATCCCCGATGGAGAAACAAAAGAGTACACCCTTAGCGTTTACCTCAAACCGAATAATTTGGTTGATGGATCAACGCTTAGGTTTATGATCGATTCTACTAACCATGGGTTTAATGCAGGGCCTTCGGGCTCTAATTTTGTAAATACCTTTAGCCGCAGCGTAAATTCGAATGAATTTAAAATAGATATCATTGCCACCAACCTAAAGGTTACGCAATTACCCATTGGGATTAGCAAAAACTCACCATTTCCACTTTCAATTGGAGGAACCGATAAATCGGGGAATATCGATAAAGAGTTCAGCAATGACATTAACCTTGCATTAACCCAGGGAAACGGCTTGCTTACATCAGCATTCGGTTTAACAAAACACCCATCGTTAGGAATTTCTACCTGGAACGATTTGCAGTACAATACCAATGGAACGCTAAAAATACTTGCCACAAGTGCTGGCATAAATCAAGTCGAAACCAATGCTATAAATGTTCTTAACGATTCCACATCGGTTGTGAGTACTGGGTTAAGCCAACCCGCTTCTGTTGGAATCTCATCGTTAAAAACTTATCCTGCATCAGCAGTTGAAGTATTAAGGTTTCGGATTAATGACATCGGCGAAACCGATGGATTAGCAACCATAGTAAGAAACATCAAAATCAGTAGGGCAGAAATTGCAGATGCTGCATCGTTAACCAAGGCAATTGGAGGGGTTTTGGTAAAAGTAAACGGTATTCCCATTGGAATCTCCGAACCCGATATCAAGGCTAACTATTTAACTTTTACAGTAAGCGAAAACAATTTGGTTGCTCTCGATGGGGGATTTATTGATGTTAGCGTATCGATCTTTTTAAACGAAACAGGGTTAACCGATAACCAAAAAATTCAACTTAAAATTGATGTAATAAACCATGAATTTACAACCTATCCAACAGGTTCAAAGTTTAACAGTACTTTTCCACAGCAGATTATCTCAAATATTTTTTGGATTGATGTGGTTGCCACTCAGCAAAAATTCTCATCAATCCCAACAAGGGTTGGAGTACTGCAACCTTTTATCATTTCGCTTAACACAACCGATTTGAATGGCAATACCGATAAAGATTTCACAGGCTCGGTTACACTTTCTAGGTTCATAGGCAACGGTATCTTATCCTTCCCATCGGGGTCAACAATGCCAATCATACAGGGCAGTAGTATCTTTAATGCTTTAACCTATAGCATTCCCGAAAAATTTGCACTGCTCGCATCGTGTACAACCCTTAATAATATCGCTTCGCCGCTAATAACCTGCGGCGACTCCGATGGTGGAGTTTCTGCAATAACCTCATCAACAAATCATATATCGATAAATAGCCGCTCAACCACCGCTCAAAAAGCGGTTGAGGTATTAAAGCTAAGGGTTTTCGATGGAGGAACAACGGATGGGCTACCACTAATCCCCACTCAGATTAAGCTATTCTGCTTCGATCCCACAAAAACGGAACTGTTAAATCTTCAGATTGGAGGTTTTGTGATGAAGGCCGACAATACTAATATCGATATAGAGTCTTACTCACTAACCAATGGAACTTTTGAGATTTTTCCAAGAGCGGGTAGTTTAATCATTGCAGATAAAGATACCGTTGAATTATCTATTTCAATCTACCTAAATAAAGGCAATATCACCGATAATCTTCCATTCAGGTTTTATATCCCTTCTGCCAATCATGGATGGTTATCCTCATCAACGGGTACAGGTTTTGCAAACAGCTTCAGCAATACCATCTATGGACCTGAAAGCACTGTGGAGGTTGAAGCAACAGACCTAAAATTCACTAAAACCCCTTTTTCAACCATTCCATCGCAGATATTCCCTATTCAAGTATCTGCCGTTGACACCTTTGGAAATATTGATATCGATTTTAATGATCGGCTAATCCTTAACCTGTATCAAGGAGAAGGTATTTTATCCTGCTCTAACATCAATCAAAATTTGACAGCTGGTTTTGCCGAATGGAGTGATGTAAGCCTCGATAAAGCGGGAGTCTATCGCTTCAAGGCGACAGGAGGTCTTTTGAGTATTGCATTATCAGATGAAATCATCTGCGGATTAGATAAAGATTGCCTAATCCAAGAGGAATTTGAGGGAGTCCTATATGAAAGTTGGCTCGGCTCAAACAACTGGCAACTTTCAACCATTTCGCCAATTTGCGGGTCAAAGTCATTACAGCATAAGCAAAGCGCAAACTCAGGAATAAGCACGCTTGCTATTCCTATAACATTCCCTACCATAGGCGATAAGCTGATTGAATGGAACTTCACCCTAAGGAATGGAGATTGGAATCCATCAACCGATAACTACTTCTACTTTGCCCTGATGGCAAGTTCTTCGGATTTAATTTCGGATGGATATTTTGTTGGGGTTAACCCATCATCGGGCAGCGACTATTTAACGCTTTGGAGGAACTCCCAGGGAGTTAAAATACCAGTCGTTAAGTCAATCTTTGACTGGAGTAAAAATGATGAAGTGAAAATTAAGATTGGATTGAACACAAGAGGCGAGTGGAAACTATGGTATAAACCTAAAACGTTACAATCATTCGTTTATGGAGGAACTGGCAAAAGCCATATCAATGCGCAAATGAGCTGGAGTGGACTCGTTTTCGGATATACATCGTCACGGTCGGACCAACTTTGGCTAGACAATCTAAGTATCTGTACTACCGATTATCCACCAATTCTTCTATCGGCAAATCCATTAAATCTTAATACGATTAAAATTCTTTTCTCGGAGCGCATTAATTCAGGTGATGCTTCATCGAAGGATAACTATTCAATTAACTATAAAGAAGGAGTATCTATCCGTATTAATGGCACCTCCACCTCATCAGATTTGCCTAATGAGGTTTACCTTAAAACAGAGCAATTGCCATTTGGGGAATTATTGCTTAAAGTTAATAGCATAAAGGGGCTGAATGGTTCATCCATTAAAGATAGCATCAATTTTGGGTTGAGCGAGGAGGGCTCATTGGGGAGATTGGTTATCAACGAGATAATGGCAAACCCCGAGCCAACCGTGGGTTTACCTAACTATGAATACATTGAGTTGTATAACCCAACATCTAGTACAGTTCACCTTGATGGATGGAAAATTCAGCTGAACGACTACAAGTTAAGCCTACCTCGCGACTCCTTGCTGCCAAATCAACATATAGTTCTTTGCTCAGCTATCGCAGCTTCAGCGCTTAGCGCCTTTGGTAAATCGATTGGCGTTACTGGTTTCCCCGCACTGCTAAATTCAGGAATGAATATTATGCTAAACGATTCGAATGGAGCGCTAATTTCTATGGTAAAATACAGCGACAGTTGGTATGGCGATGATACGAAAATGAACGGCGGTTGGTCTTTGGAGAAAATCGATTATCAAAACCTGATGGAGGGGAAAAACAATTGGAAAGCATCAACGTCATCAAATGGAGGAACACCATGCGCTGTAAATTCAGTTGCAGCTGCAAATCCTGACATTACGCCACCCCGATTGTTATCGGCAGAGGTTTTGACAGATACAACAATAGAATTGCTCTTCTCAGAACCAATGGATAGCTTGATGCTCACATTTGCCAATAATTTCGATATCGATAATGGAATCGGGCATCCTGTATCGGTAACGCTTATAGGAACCGAATATAGCACAGTAATCACTTCGCTTGTAAACCCTTTCGCTGTTGGCACAATCTACAATCTCTGCCTTGATCAGAACTTAACTGATTTCTCAGGAAATCATCTAATAAACAGTTGTGTTCCTTTAGCATTGCCGAAAACTCCCATTTGGAACGATATTGTAATCAACGAAGTGCTATTCAATCCTAATACCGGAGGTGTTGATTTTGTTGAGATCTTTAATCGCTCTGAAAAAACCTTCGATTTAAGCAACCTGTCATTGGCAAATAGGAATAGTACAACCAATCAGCTCGATGGGGTAAACACCGCCTCTGATACTACACGTTTGCTTTTCCCTAACGATTATGCAGTAATTACAGTTAACCCCGAGTTGGTTAAACGATACTACGTCACCGAGAACGACAAGGCTTTTATAAGAGTATCGGGAATGGCTTCGTTCAACAACGATGAGGGCCATGTTGTGCTTCTAGCCAAAGGTTTAGAAATTATTGATGAGCTGAGCTATAAAGAGTCAATGCACTCAAAGTTGCTTAACGATTTCAAAGGTGTTTCGCTCGAAAGAATTAACCCCAACTTAGCATCATCAAGCATACCAACATGGCAATCGGCAGCACAAACAGTAGGTTTTGCTACGCCAACCTACAAAAATTCTCAGTGGGTTGAACCTACAGCTAAAGATGACGCTTTTACCCTTTCGCCTGAAACCTTCTCGCCCGATGGCGATGGTCGGGACGATTATCTATTAATCACCTATAAACTCCCTATGGATGGGTGCATCGCGAATATTAGGGTGTTTAGCTCAAGTGGGGTTGAGGTAAAACGGTTGGCTTCAAATTTACTTATAGGAACAGCAGGAGTTCTAACGTGGGATGGCCTGAATAGTAGCAACCAAAAAGTACCCATTGGTATTTACATCGTCTATATCGAATACTTTAACCCAAATGGGGAAGTAAAGAAGCATAAGAAAACTTGTGTGGTGGCGGAAAAGATGTAAGAGAAAAAACATAGAGACTCAGAGAAACAGATATTTAATATCCAGCGTAGTTTCTCTGTGCCTTTGTCTCTCTATGTTCAATGTTTTTGAGTTCCCTCTACAACCCCTTCAGCATCTCCTCCATTATCAGGGTCATCTTTTTCTCAGCCTGTTTGCCAATCTCCTGCACCTCCTCGTGGGTTACAATCTTTATTTTCCCGAGTACTCCAAGGTCAGTTATAATAGATATTGCAAACACAGGCAGTTTCATATGTCGAGCAACGATTACCTCGGGGGTAGTTGACATTCCAACGGCATCGCCACCGATGATTCTGAAATACTGATACTCTTTAGGTGTTTCGAATGTTGGACCTGTTGTACCAACATAGCAACCTTCTTGAACCATAATACTATTCTTTTTAGCCACTTCCTTGGCTAAAGCTATAAATCTTTTATCGTAAGCATCGCTCATATCGGGGAAGCGAGAACCTAACTCGGCTATATTAGGCCCAATTAATGGATTAGGTATTAAATTGATATGATCATTGATAATCATTAGGTCGCCAATCTCGAAATTGGGGTTAACCCCACCGCTAGCATTTGAAACGAATAGGTATTTAATTCCTAAGAAGTTCAAAACCCGAACGGGGAACGTAACCTGTTTCATATCGTAACCCTCGTAGTAATGGAAACGACCCTGCATGGCAACCACCTTTTTCCCTCCCAACTCACCGAATATTAGCCTACCAGAATGGCCATCAACCGTTGATAAGGGGAAATTAGGTATGGTTTTATACTCTAGCAATTGCTGATTCTTGATATCACGAACCAAGCCGCCTAAACCAGTTCCTAGAATAATCCCAACTTCGGGTGTAATTGTTATCTTACTTTCTATAAACGCTACGGTTTCCCTAATTTTTTCGAGCATAGGTCAATATTTGATTTATAAAATTATTTTCTTGGTTATCAACGAATTCGATTTCAATGGGTATAAAGAATAATGCTTTTTTAATCTCTGTATCAAGATTTGATAGCCCTCGTATTCGGGCAGCATCCTTCTCGGTAGTAACCATTGATTTATGGAGTGATTTATTTTTTATGAAAGCTTCGATGATAGGCGAAAGTTTACTTTCGGAAAAGGAGAAGTGGTCGGGGAAGGTGTATGCTTCCACTAAATTCATCCTATTTTTTATGTGAGAAAAGAAAGAAATGGGATTTGCAATTCCTGCAAAAGCAAAAACATCTTGGTTCTTAATCAGTTCAAGGCTCAACCCAAATTCTTGGAATACAGGTTGTGGTTCACCATAGCTTATACCTGTAAAATAGACACTTTGCTTTTGACTTAACCTTAATTCATTAATTATGGATACCTTTTGCTCCTGGCTAAGATCCAAAGGACATTTAGTAATCAGAACAATATCCGCCCTCCGCTTCTCCTTTACGCTATCGCGTAATCGGCCCATGGGTAAAAAGTAATCGCGGGTAATTAACCGATTGAAGTCAATTAACAGAATCTGCAATCCCGCTTTTACCCATCGATGTTGAAATGCATCATCGAGAATAATTGCATCAAGGTCAGGGTTCTCTTTAATTAACGTTGAAATCCCATTTACCCTATCGGCATCTACGGCAACCTTTACAGCTGGGTATTTCAGCTTCATTTGCAATGGTTCATCACCCACTTCCACCGCCGTTGAAGCAGGGGTTACATAACCAAAACCTTTGGTTTTACGCCCATACCCTCGGCTAAGGGTTGCAACATTAAAACTTGTCGAAAGGATTTTTAGCAAATATTCAACGTGAGGGGTTTTGCCTGTTCCTCCAACGGTAATATTTCCAACACATATAACAGGCTTCTTGAACGAAATAGATTTCAGAATTCCGTAATCGAATAGAAGATTCCTAATCTTAACAATTAGCCCGTATAGCAGTGCGAAAGGAGCAAGCAGAAATGAAACCAATTTCAGCATAATATATTATTCTAGAGAACCCTGTCAAAGATATTTATTTTATCTCTATCAAGGTATTGATTGCCTTCGCTAATAACCAAAAGGGTGCTCCAACGCTGGAACACCCTTTATGGTAAAATGTAGTTTTCAATTAGTAAAGTTCAACGTTATAAGGAATTCTTGCTTGAATACCCTGATTCGAAAGCATATTCATTATGTTATTGTAATGCTTGTAGGCAACACCTAGTTCATCCCTCAGGATTGAAACCTTGGCCTTTCCTGTTAATTCCTCAATAATCTGCTCGAAAGGCTCTTTCTGTTTTGGAAGCTCCGTGATTCGGTAATCATCGAGTTTTGCTTTTTTAACGGCTACGTTAATGGCATCTTTTAATCCGCCAAACCCATCGATTAGTTTAATATTTTTCGCATTGACACCGCTCCAAACTCGACCCTGTCCAATTTCATCAACCCTGGCAATGGGAATATTTCTACCCTCAGAAACGTGACCAATAAATGTTTGGTAAATATCCTCAATGCTGAGCTGAACTACTGCACGCTCTTCTGCTGTTAATGGGCGATACATCGATCCGAAATCAGAATGCTTGTTGGTCGAGACAGTCTCAACGTTAATGCCCAATTTATTACTCAACACATTCTTAACGTTGAAGAGTATTCCGAATACACCTATTGAACCGGTAATGGTTGTGGGATCTGCTAAAATGGTATCAGCAGGAGCAGAGATGTAGTAGCCTCCCGATGCGGCCACATCTCCCATTGATACGATGACAGGTTTAACCTTTTTGGCTAAAACCAATTCGCGCCAGATTACCTCTGAGGCAAGGGCGCTACCTCCGGGTGAGTTAACCCGAAGAACAATGGCCTTAATGGTGCTATCGCGGCGAGCCTCTCGAATTACCTTTGAAATTCCATCGGAACCAATTGCCCCATCAGTAGCATTCCCAATGTTAATTTCACCGCTAGCATAGATTACAGCAATCTTATTTTTCGATAACCCCTTCCCTTTAAGGGGAGTAGGAAGTTTAGCATAGTCCTCTAGGGAAACAGAGGGTATGTCCTTCTTATCCGAAACACCTAGTTTTTTCTTTAGAATATCGATCACCTGATCCTTATATATTAAACTATCAACTAGCTTATTCTCCAACGTAGTTTTCCCATTCCGAATCATCATCTCATCGGCAAAACGATTCAGCTCAGCATTCGAAATGTTTCTCGATTTAGAGATTTCATCCACCCAATGGTTCCAGATGGAACCGATAAAAGTTGAAATCTGCTCACGGTTCTCGGAGCTCATTTTATCGAGCATATAGGGCTCAACGGCACTTTTAAATTTACCATGCCGAATAATTTGTGGCTCTATACCTATTTTCTCTAAGATATTCTTGTAATACATTACCTCTGCGCGTAAACCTGTCCAAGCAACTGCTCCTTCAGGGTTCAAATATATCTTATCTGCCACCGATGATAGGAAGTAGGCCTTTTGACCGTACAAATCGTTATAGCTGATAATGAACTTGCCTGATGCTTTAAAGTCGATAAGCGCATTTCGAATTTCGTTAACGGTAGCTGCTCCAGCATTAACAGCATCTACCTCCATGAAAATTCCCTTTATCTTGGGGTCATCCTTTGCATTTTCAATAGCCTTAAGAATGTTATTAAGCCCAAGCGATGTTCTAGGCTGTAAGCTTTCAAAGTCAAATCCGTTGAAAGGGTTATTTGACGATCTGTCAACAATTTCTTTGTTCAAATTGATGTAGAGAATTGAGTTGTCCTTCACCTCTACCAATTTATCGGACGAAGCCATCATTCCCCCTACAATTCCTATTAATATTAGTAAGCATAGAAACGATGCAATGATAAAACCGAGAATGGATGCGAGTAAATATTTAAAGAATGTTTTCATGGTTGATAAGTTTTTTTATTTTGTTAAAACTATTTGACAAACAAAAAGTATAAAAATAACGTTTAATCGTTATGTTTGGATAATTTTTTGAAATAAATTTGTTCACCTTTTTCAAACAACCTCGAAATGGCAAAAGTTTACTTTGTGATTGGCGGAAACCTTGGGGATAGAGAGCGTTATATTGAAAGAACGAAGAGCTTAATCTCGGAACGAGTCGGTTATATTCTAAGGATTTCCTCTTTATATGAATCGGAGCCTTGGGGCTTTGAGCATGAACAAAATTTCTTAAATCAGGTGCTAATTGTTGATACTCAGCTTAGCCCTGCTGCAATTCTGCTCGAAATTTCATTTATTGAAGGAGTACTAGGGAGAGAAAGGAATGGACATGGATACTCGGCACGTACCGTTGATATCGACATCCTGTTCTACGATCAGCAGGTAATCCTCTCACCAAGTTTGGTTATCCCTCATCGGTTCTTGCATAAAAGGCTATTCGTGCTTACACCACTCGCCGAGGTTGCACCCGATTTTATTCACCCCCTTTTCTCGGTAACCATTCGTGAGCTGATCTCAGTTTGCGAGAGTACCACTAAAGTATGGAAGTATCAACCCGTTGAGGTAGAAAATTAGCATTTACACCTTACTCCCATAGGCCAAATCGCCCGCATCGCCCAACCCGGGTACAATGAACGATTTTACGGTCAGCTCATCGTCAACGGCGCCAAGCCAAAGGGTAACGCTCTTTTGGGGTAAATTTCGTTTCATATAATCAACACCCTCCTTCGATGCGATAACCGACACAATGTGGGTATGCTTTGGTGTTCCTTTCTCAAGTAACGCTTTATAGGATAGAAGCATCGATGCCCCTGTAGCAATCATCGGATCGGCAATAATTAAAACTTTACCATCTATTTTTGGGCATGAGAGGTGTTCGAACTGTATGTGAAAGCTACCATCCTTGCTGTACTTCCTGAATGCTGAGATAAAAGCGTTCTCCGCTTTATCGAAAAAGTTCAGCATACCCTGATGTAGTGGAAGTCCTGCTCGAAGAATTGTTGCCAACACCAATTGATCGGTTGGAAGGTTTACTTCGGCTTCGCCAAGCGGGGTTTGCACCTGATGGCTCTCGTAATGCAGCTCTTTGCTCAGCTCATACGAAAAAATCTCCCCTATTCGTTCGAGGTTTCTACGAAACCGCATCGAATCGTTCTGAACCTTAACATCGCGGAGTTCTGCTATAAACTGATTAAGGATTGAGTTACTGTCGCCAATTACTTTAACCATAATATATCCCCTCCAAATTAATAGTAATCTGAAAATAAATGATTTGGTGCAAAATAGTAAAAGATTTCAATACTTTGATTTCTTTGCATGAGTTATTCCAACGCTAAAGGTATTTTTTTAAAACAGCAATGCTTGGTGGAATAAGCTAAGTTTAAACTTATCGTAAATTTTCAAGCTATCCTTTTGAAAAAATCCCTACTTTTACAAAAACAAACTTCAACCCTATGGTGCTGTTAAGCCCCAATGCTTGGTGGGAAGGGCTTAACGCCTTTACGAAAGTATATTGGTTAATAACAATCCCAGCATCGCTTATCTTTGTTATACAAATGGCATTGCTTTTCTTTAATGCCGATTCAAAAACTGAAACCATTAAGGTCTATAGCGCTGAGGCTGGCATAACCTTTAAACTTTTCAACTTCAGAAACCTCATCGGGTTTTTTACTGTTTTTGGATGGAGCGGATTGGCATGTATTGATGTAGGTCTATCGAACGAGCAGATCATTATAATCTCTCTGATTCTTGGATTGGTAATGATGCTTTCAATGGCTGTTGTTTTCTTTTTCTTAAAAAAGCTGATGAAATCGGTTAAAGAGGGTCTAGAATAACGTCAGTTCGACATAAGGAAGTGTACTATAATGCTAATATTCGATGATAAAGTAACTATTCTTTTAACCTTGAAATGATGGAATGATGGATTAATGGAAGAAAAATGCTTGAAAAGCCCCAATATTCGAATAATCCATTATTCCAACAAAATTTATTTGCAAAACGATTAAATAACAGGGATTTGGCTACCTCCTTAAATCGAACTCACGTTAGAAAAAAGATAATCCGAGCCATTTCATGACTCAGATTATCTTTTTTGAAACTTCTCAAACTACTTTCCAAGCTCCGAAGCTCGCTTGCTAAGGGTCTTATCCTCCTCCGTTTCGGTCTCCATTTTAATGCCATGTGCTCGCGGTTTTGTGTTCTCGTCAACATGAACAAAAGTAATAAAACCATCCACTATCACTGAATCGGGTTTGCTAACACGAGCAACCTTAACGTAAGCGATCAGGCTGCTTTTGCCCGTATGCACAATCTTGCTAGTATAGCAAATACACTCCCCTGGTTTAACGGGACTGCTAAAGTACATTCCATGTATCTTTAGGCAAATAATATCATGAGGATTTATCAAAGATGATGCTGAAACAAACCCCGATTCAACAAACCATTCCGCGCTACGCCCAGCGTATAGCGTTCCATGATGGTTTAAATCCTCGCTCTTTACTAACCGATGGGTTGGATATTCTTTTATCTTCATATTCTTCATTTTAGGGTACAAAGTTAGAACCAAAAAAGCAACTTTAGAAAACTGGAGGGTATGTTCTAAAGCTAACTGTTAGCAATAGTATTTACCAACAGGCTGTACCACAACTTACGATTTACATTCTCTATTCTCCGTTTTACATTTTACATTGAATTAATGCATAATGTAGATTGTTGAATGTAAAATGCAGAATTAACGACTGTTTTGTTAGAAGCAGCAGTTTGTAATGTTGATAAGCATGAGCCTAAGCCAAACAATGGTTGGATTATTTTCTTAAAGTCATAGAAATTAATTGAATTTGATATGGAAAAAATAGTAGGAATCAGGCATACCCTAAGCAAAACGAGTGTGCTTGATGAGTAAAAACAAAAAAACAGGTTCTTTTATTAAATTATTTTGTAACTTACAATAACTTATTCTATTACTATAATGAGAAACATTTCTCATCTATGACAAGGTTTACAGAATTAACATTGTAGCTAATTCCACTGAAATAGAACTTCTATGAATAAATATCTAATTATTCTAATGGGATTACCTGGCTCTGGGAAAACAAAATTAGGTAAAGCCTTAGAAATAAACCTCAACGATTCTAAACATCTCCAAATTTTAACTATACTTAGGGGTATTGGTCTCAAAAAGTATAGTCGGAAAAAAGCTCAACTGATCGAAGACCTGTTCTTTGCTACTGCTAAAAAAGTGCTCAATTGCAGAAATGTTTTAATTCTTGAAAATGTTTTTTCAACCTCCTTAATAAAATATAATGCTTTGAACTTTGCAAGGAATTGTAAAAGAGAAACCCTGTTAATTGAGCTAACCACGCCAGAGATAATTGCCAAAAAAAGGATAAAGAGTAGACCAAAAAAAGATAAATTGGTGAGCGATTCAAGAGACCCGAAACATTATGACAAATCTGCAATGAGATGGGAAAGTATCCGAATAGATCCACACAAATACCCAAATATATCCACTATGAGATTTTATAATCACGACATAGTGGATCTGTCCTATATCGAAAACATTCACATTACATTTCAAATAGAACCGCTTTACAGTCAGGTCCTCCAAGTAATCAATCAAGAATTCCACGTTTGCAAAATCCAAGATAGCGGTTTTACAATTGAAAGAGACAGGATGAGGGAGGAGGTTTCTTCTTTAGGCTGAGGGTGTGAATAAATCATTGGGTTCGCTTAAGACTCTACCTTATTTGAAAATATCCCCGCTCAGCATAGTGTTGTGCGTATGCGTTAGAGCGCAGGCTGACTATGTCGTAACTGAACAGCGATCCCCTGACCGCACAAAATACAGCATTTTTAGCAGAATGCTTTACTTTACCGTAAGCAAAAAAAAGTTGTTTTTTTAGAGCGGTCAGGAGACCGCTATTTAAACAAGCGTGGTTAGGAAACTAAGCTTAGCGAGGGCAAGGCAGGCATCATTCCTTTCTTCCAATTAATCCATAATGATAATAAACAAGCCGTTAAGCTAGTTCTTACATCGAACTGACGTTAATTAACTTTCCCTTTAATAGTTGGCCTGCTCACAAAGTAAACACCCATGAATACCATTACTGTGGCAATAATTTTTGGCGTATCGAGCAAATCCTGACCAATAATAATAGCAACTATTGAAGCAATTACAGGTTGAGTGTAGTTGTAGATACTCACTGTTGTTGCCCTTACCTGACGAAGCCCCCAACTCATAAGTAAATAAGCGATGAAAGTTGATCCAAGCAAAACAAAGAGAATTGATCCCCAAATCGATGCGGGTATCGACGACCAGCTATTCTGAGCTAAATCGCTAAAACCTAATGGCGTAATAAATACTAACCCAACAAAGAAAACACCTCTCATCACCGTTATGGGATCGTAGCGCTGCATTAAAGGTTTTGCAACAACAAGGTAGCCAGCATATGCAAAGGTACTTAGGAATATCATCAAATTTCCAAGGAAATGCTCCGAGCTAAAGCTGATAACGCCACGGTTAAGAATGATTAGTAAGGCTCCGCAAGCACCAACAATCATCCCAAAAATTTTCATGAGTGTAATACGTTCTCCAATTGCCAATGAGGCAATAATCATAACAAGGATTGGGTTAATGGTTACAATAATGGCCGAATCAATGGGCGATGTAAAATTTAACCCATTTAAAAATATGAACTGATTAAAGGCAACACCCAGAAACCCTGCAGCAATAAATCGGAGATAATCTTTACGTTGAATCTTCTCTTTTTTAAAAAAAAACGAAAGCAGATAGAAAAGGGTAAACGCAGTAATTATTCGCAAAAGGGTAAACCCATTGGGCTTTAAATAATTGGGCATAATCCCCTTAGCCACAGCATAGTTAATACCAAAAAAAATATTTGCACCGAGTATGGAAAGATGAGCCTTTACAATCTTATCTTTAAGCATGAATGTAGTTATCAATCATAAAATAATGCCGACAAAAGTATTGAAAAAAACGCAACCTCTCAACATGGAAATACGCCTACCTCCTGATAGGCCATAGCCGTCAACCTAAGAAAACAAACCCTTATTATTTTTCTCTATTCCCATTGGTTTTCCTCCTACCCTCCCCATTGTTGGCAGGGAGTGCACAGAGTTTTTTGAGCAACTATATCTCTCGAAAAATAAAATACTCCATTCTTTCAATCACCCTGTAATCATTCGGCAGATAGATAAGCACGTTTTGATATATTTTTCCAAAAAATAGTTACTAAAAAATCAAACCCCACTAATTGACCTTACAATTAATCATTAGTTTAACCTGTATTTAACGATTCAGTAACATTTTATTCCTATTTTTGTTACCCAACGAATTGTAAAATGCACAAGATAAAAAACAATATCAACGAGAACTCGTTAGCCAAAATAAAACTAAGAAGTGCATTTTACCCGATTATCATTGGGTTAGGCGTTGTTGGTTATCTTTTTTATAGAGAGTTTAATCCTAAGGCATTCGATGTTATAACTTTTAGTACATGGTCGGTTCTTTGGCTAATCGTTGCATTCTGCTTTATGGGTTTGCGCGACTTCGGGTATATGCTTAGGCTTAGAGTTCTTACCGATAAAATGTTAACCTACCGCCAATCATTCAGAGTGGTTATGCTATGGGAATTCACCTCTGCCATAACCCCTTCGGCTATCGGTGGAACGGCGGTTGCTACGCTATACATCAACAAGGAGGGGTTAAGCATAGGTCGAAGTTCGGCCGTGGTGATGATAACCTCGTTTCTCGACGAACTTTACTTTATCCTATTCTTTCCAATCGTTCTATTGATTGTATCTCCTCAAGCACTTTTTGGTTTGGGTATAACAACTGGTGGCGCAGTAAACTTTTCCGAAGACCTTTTTCTCTTCTGCCTAATCGGGTATATCGTTAAATTTGTTTGGGTAGTTCTGTTATCCTATGGGCTATTCGTTAATCCACGAGGTCTAAAATGGCTGCTGATGCTGGTTTTCAAACTTCCCCTTTTACGACGATGGAAGCAGGGTGCAAACAGAGCAGGTACTGATATTATCCACAGTTCAATTGAATTCAGAAAGAAATCCCCTGGGTTTTGGCTTAAAGCATTCGGAACAACTTTTTTATCGTGGACTTCAAGATATTGCGTTGTAAATGCTTTGCTTTTAGCGTTCTTTTCTGTTGGCGACCATTTCCTAATCTTTGCCCGCCAGCTGGCCATGTGGATAATTATGCTCATAAGCCCTACCCCTGGAGGGAGTGGGTTTGCCGAGTACGTTTTTACCCGATACCTTGGTGAATTCATCCCTGTTGATGCAGCAATGCTTGGATCTGTTGTTATTGCAATGGCTCTGCTTTGGAGAATAATCAGCTATTATCCTTACCTGCTTATTGGGGCAATAATTTTCCCTAAGTGGATCAAAACGAAGTTTGTGAATAAGGAAATATAGTTTATACCGATAATAATATAGAACGCTGATTTAGGCTGACTTCATTGTATTACAAGCAATGACTTCCATCTGAGAATCGTTCTAAATAATAAAACCATTTTACACAATAATAAAACCATTTTACACATATAAAATTTTATAAGAATGATAGCCTTCTACATTACCGGATCAAGTTCAGGAATTGGTAAAGCCATTGCTGAGCAGGCACTGCAAATTGAGGATTCGATTGTATATGGATTTTCGAGGACTTGCAGTATTGAAAACCCCAATTACAAACATGTTACCATCGATCTAAGCAATATCGAAGAGGTTTTAAGCATCACCCTCAAAAATCATCCGGGTGCATATAAGGTAGTGTTAATAAATAATGCAGGGATTATAGGCGATGTTAAGCCAATCGGGAAACAGAGCAACGAATCGATTGTAAACGTTTTTAATCTGAACACCATTTGTCCTGCAATTCTCTCCAATAAATTCATTCAAGCCTACAAAGGGGAAGATGTTTCAATGGTAATTATTAATATCAGCTCGGGTGCAGCAAGAAGACCCATTGAATCGTGGGCTACCTACTGCGCATCAAAAGCTGCTATCGACATGTTCTCGCAGGTACAGCAGGCTGAAAATGGGTATGATTCCAAAAACCTAAAAATTTTTTCAATAGCCCCTGGAATTGTCGATACCAATATGCAGGAGCAGATAAGGACAACCAAACCGCAAGATTTTCCTCATCTTGAGAAGTTCATTGGGTATAAAACCAAGGGACAGCTCTTTTCGCCTGATTTGGTTGCAAAGAAAATTCTTGAAGTAATCGATAAACCCGAGGTTCATCAGAACGTGTTGCTCGATGTAAGGCAGCTATAAAACCTTTACTTACGCTTTCTCTTGAATTGAGCGAATAAGCGATTCGAGTATTAAACGACCATCGGTATTCCCAAGCTCATCATCGGATGCTCGCTCGGGGTGAGGCATCATCCCGAATACGTTCATGCTCTTGTTGCAAACACCTGCAATATTTTCAAGCGATCCGTTTGGATTAACGGCCTCTGAAACACTACCATTTTCGTCGCTATAGCGGAAAAGGATTTGACCGTTCAGGCGCATATCGGCAATGGTTTTGCGATCGGCATAATACTTTCCTTCACCATGGGCAATAGGTACTTTTAGCGCTCTATTGCGTGGTAGATTATTCGTTAGGGGAGCTGTTTTGCTATCGGGAATTAGAAAAACATTTTTACAAGAAAATTTACGGTGATTGTTATGCAGAAGAGCACCTGGTAAAAGCCCTGCTTCACATAGAATTTGAAATCCATTGCATATTCCAAAAACGTACCCCCCATTATTGGCAAACTCAACTACCTCCTTCATAATCGGGGAGAAACGCGCCAATGCTCCTGAGCGAAGATAATCGCCATATGAAAACCCCCCTGGCAACACAATAACATCAACATTCTGAATATCGGTATCCTTATGCCATAGCTCAACAACTTCTTGCTCAAGGATATTCTTCAAAACATAGACCGTATCGCGGTCGCAGTTTGAACCTGGGAATATTACAACACCAAATTTCATAGTAGCGATTTCAATTTCGGGGCAAAGATAGATATAAAAAATTAGCTTCCAAAGGGTGTACTTAGTCTGTTCATTCGAAGGGAGTAAATCGTTGAGTGAATGAATATGAGTGAAATATATTGGGAAACAAATTATAATTCTGATTCATTTTATTGACGTTAAACCTTTTCTAATAGCCAGAACTATTCAATAAATCATTAAAATAGAACACATCGGTTTTACTTGTTGGTTCATCAAGATTTCATAACTTTAGCAAAACTCAAAGCGTTATGAAGTATATTAAAATCATAGGCATTGCGCTGCTAACCGCTCTTCTCTTTTTGGGAATATTTATTGCCTACTCAACCATTAGTTACTATAATCCTCCTCAGGAACTATTAATCTGTCAAACATCAAACCCCGATACAATACCATGCAATACCGAAATGAGCATTGAATCTTGGAATATCGGGTATGCAGGGCTTGGCGATAATATGGATTTTTTCTACGATAGCGGGAAAAAAGTTCGTGACACCTACGAGCGAACGCTTATCAACCTCGATTCTATCACACGGTTCATAAAAAATGGAACGGCTTCAGCCTTTTACCTGATTCAGGAGATTGATATTGATTCCAAGCGAAGCTATAATATCAACGAAATGGATATAATTCTTGCGCTTAAACGCTACAACTCAGCCTTTGCTCCAAATTATTTGGTAAAATTTGTTCCTATTCCACCCTCATCTCCGCTAGGGAAAGTCAGTTCAGGGGTAATGAACTTAAGCCGATACAAACCTATCAGCTCAACCCGATATGGATACCCCGGACAATTCGGTTGGCCCAATAGGCTTTTCAACCTTCGAAGATGTATGCTTGCCAATAGGTACCCAACTAAAAATGGGAAAGAGTTCATTATCATTAACACCCACATGTCGGCCTTCGATGATGGTAGCCTAAAAAAGCAGGAGATGCAATATCTGAAAGACTTTATTCTTATTGAGTATATCAAAGGGAACTACGTTGTGGTGGGTGGCGATTGGAATCAAGCCCCTCCTCATTATCGGCTTAACACCTTTGGCGAAGGCTATAAAGTTGAATTCTTTAAACTGACCAACATCAGCCCCGATTTTATGCCAACGGAATGGAAATGGGTCTTTGACCCAAATTATCCTACCAATCGATACCTCAACGAACCATATACAGTAGGAAAAACATTCAGTTCGATAATAGATTTTTTCCTCGTTTCACCCAATATCGAAGTTTTGGATAGCCGTACAATTAACCTAAACTTCAGGTACTCCGATCATAACCCTATATCAATGAAATTTAATTTAAAGTAATGGCAATTTAATGATTTTGAATAGATAAAGAATTACCATAAATCGCACGATTAGCTATTGCCAAGTCGGCATCATTAATCAAGCTAAAGGCTGAATTCATATTAAATTTATCACATATTAGTCATTCATTTTAAAATAAACCCTCTAAGACCTTTGCAGATTTGCAAAGTATTTATATTTTTAGCAAGTTTAAGCTTGATCACTTTTATATTTTTTTCAAGTTTGAATGGGAAGTATTTTTTAGCTAGTAGTATTGAATCAGGGGTTGGTAACCTGATTAATTTTCAGGCATTTTCGTATGATTGTAACGGATCAGGATCTTCAATACTTTGTAACGACACTTAAGAATGTCACCAAATACGATTTTTCGGAATACTCCGATAAATCATTAAAACGACGTCTGTTGAAGGTCCTAACCGACCTCAACCTTGACCTAATCGGTCTGCTTACCAACATCAAGCAGGACAGCTGTTTTGCCGAGAATATAGTTAAGGAGATTACGGTTAATACCACCGAGCTCTTCCGCGATCCCCCGGTTTGGCATCTACTCCGTTCACGGGTTCTTCCACGGTTCAAGAACAATAAAACCATTAATATTTGGCATGCTGGGTGTTCAACTGGGCAAGAGGTTTACTCCATGATGATTCTGCTAAACGAGATGGACATGCTCGATAAAGCGAAAATATTCGCTACCGACCTGAATACCGATGTGCTTGAGGCCTCAAAAAAGGGGGTTTACAAATACCGATTCAACATCGGTTATCTCGATAATTTCGATAAGGTTATAAAGCAGAACCCTCTCAATTTTGAGGAGTACAACGATATCCCCTACGAGAAATATTTCGATATCGATAAGCTGAAGGATACCATCACCATCAAGAAATTCCTTACCGAGAAACCCATTTTCCGGAAACACGACCTCGTAAACGATGGGAACCTGTTTTTTGCAAAATTCGATTTAATCCTTTGCCGAAACGTAATCATTTACTTTAACTATAGCCTTCAGAATAAAGTATTTGAACTATTTCATGCTAACTTATACCCTAAAGGGTGCCTCTTGCTCGGAATGCACGAAACAATCCTAGGCCCTTGGGCGAATAAGTTCGAGAAAATTGGTCAAGCATACGTTAAAAAATAGTTGAGTCGCACAAATAAATAGAATTGAGATGAAGTACACTCGAAACCTGAACCTGAATAAGCAAATCCTACTATTCACCATCCCGATAGTAGTGATCTTGTATGCAGCCTCTGGTTTCTCGGTTTTCCAACTATCGAAAAAAAGGGTATTAACATCGACCCAAACCGAGATGGAGGTTTATCTCAACAAAATGGCTGAAATAGTTCAGCTGGTCGAAGGACAAACCGGTCAGGGGTATAGCAATTCCGATTATCTAATCCTCAAACCGTTCTTCAACCAAACCGCTTACTATAAATCCGATTTCCCATTTATATTCGATAATTCGGGGCAATATATTATTCATGCCTTCAAGGAAGGGCAAAGAATTCCAAGCATTCTACTTCAAGAAATAAAAAGATCACGCTCGAAGGAAGGATTTATCAGCTATACTGATTATAAGGATGGTCACAAGCAGGACAGACTGATAAGCTACAAATACATTGAGCCCTATGGGGCATACCTCGGAATATCAGTGAATAAAAGCGATGTGCTCGAAAGTCTATCGCAGAATAAAGTAGTGCTAATACTTGTAGTGATATTTGCCTCTCTTGTTTTCTTTCTAACCATTACCCTTATCCTAAAGCCCGTTATCCAATTATTAAAACAAATAACGCAAGCAGTAAAACAATTGTCAGAGGGTGAAAATCCCGACAAGATTGATTTTAATCAAAACAATGAACTTGGGCAGATTGTAGAATCTATCAACGATTTAATTGATAATATAAAGCAAAAGGCTGACTTTGCAAACGAAATTGGCAAGAATAATCTCGATGCAGAGTTTAGCGCCCTTGGAGAACAGGATGTTCTCGGCACATCTCTTCTTAACATGCGCCAAAGCCTAAAAATGGCTAATGAAGAGGATGGCAAGCGAAAAAGCGAAGATGAACTACGGAATTGGGCGACCGCAGGCCTTGCAATGTTTGGAGATATACTCCGTCAGAATAATAACAATCTCGCCAAACTCTCCGATAATGTAATACAAAATCTCGTTAACTACCTCAACGCCAATCAGGGCGGTCTATTTATATATAACGATGATGATCCTGAATTTAAGCACCTTGAGCTCCTTTCAGCCTTTGCTTTTAATCGCAAAAAATTCTTCGAGAAAACGATTGCTCTTGGCGAAGGGTTAGTAGGCACTTGTGCTGTAGAAAAAGAAACAATTCACCTCAAAGAGATACCAACCGAGTATATCCGCATAACATCGGGTTTAGGCGAAGCGGTACCAACCTCTCTGCTTATCGTTCCGCTCAAACTTGAAGAGGCCATATTCGGAGCCATTGAAATTGCCTCCTTCCATGAGTTCAAAGATTTCGAAATTGATTTTGTTGAGAAAATCGGGGTAAGCATCTCGTCAACCCTATCGTCGGTTAAAAATAATATTCGAACAAACATGCTCCTCGAACAATCACAACAGCAGCGCGAGGAAATGGCTGCACAGGAGGAGGAGATGCGTCAGAATATGGAGGAGATGCAGGCTACACAGGAAGAGATGTCGCGTAAATCGCTGGAAATGGAGGGTATGACTGCAGCCATCAACGAAGCATTGATATTCTGTGAGCTGAACGAAGATGGAAGCATCAGCAACCCCAATAATAACATCATCACTTTAATGGGATGCACACGAGGAGAACTTGAAGGGGAAAATCTTTCGGAGTTTATTCATACCGATGAGAAAGGAATGTTCAGAGGCACATGGTCCGAAGTAATGTCGGGAATCACCTATAAGGGCACTATGCACTGGGTGGATAAAAACAGTAACGAGTTGTACATACTCGCTAGCATAAGCCCCGCTTTTGATGAATTCGGCTCAATCTTCAAAATATACTTCCTTGGCCAGGATGTTACTGAATCGAAACTACTTGAAATACGTGCACAGAAACAGGCCGAGGAGATTGAGCAAACCCTGCTAGAAATCCAAGTTGAACAAGAACTCAATTTACAACGTGACGATGAAATGAAAGCGCTCCTTCAAGCGCTTGACCATACTTGCCTCATTACTGAACTCGATCCAGCAGGTGTAATCACATACATCAACAATAAAAACATCCAAGTACTCGGGGGTATAAAGGAAGAAATTGAAGGGCAGCTAATCGCCGAAGTCGATTTCGTGGCCAAGAACAACCCCAAAGAGTTTAAAAAATTCTGGGATAATCTTTCCAAGGGCAAAAAGCAGAATAGGGAGTTTAGCCTGACCCTCAAGGGGAAAGAGATTACCATCTCGGAGGTCTATACCCCTATTATTAACGATCACAACCAGGTTACAAAGATTATAAATATTGGCTTCGATATTTCAGAGATAAAGAGAAAAGAGAAAGAGATGAGCGCATTAATCGCCGAACTCGAAACCTTAAGGAAGAAAAAACAATAAACAGGGATTATACGAATATGATTAGGTACGAAATAGGCATAGTAGAGACCCGTAATGTTATCAAATCGATACTTGATACCTATGGATACGACTTTAGGGATTATGCGCTCACTTCTTTTAAGCGGAGGCTAGAGCAGGTAATCATGAATAATGGGTTTAAGGATGCCGATGGTTTAATAAGCCGCCTTTCGGGCAATAAGGATTATTTCGATCTATTCTTACAGGAGATTACCCCTGAAACAACCGAAATGTTTCGCGACCCTTCTCTTTGGAGAACCATTCGCGATGAAATACTTCCGGATTTGATGAAAGGAGGCCCATCAAAGCCAAAACTTTGGGTTTCCGCTTTCGATTCGGGGGAGGAGCTGTACTCCTTAGCAATCATTCTTAAAGAGGCGGGACTTCTTCCGGAGGTTCAACTTTACACTTCGGCAATCTCCGATAAAGTAATTGACAAAATCAAAAGCGGTAGGATTGATGCAAAAGAGCTAGAGGTTAACGAGGCCAACTACCTCCGGTTTATAGGGAAGCGGAACTTCTCCGACTACTATAAAAACGAGAATGGGCAAACAATCCTCGATACAAGCTTGATTCATGGGGTAAACTTTATTAAGCTAAATACCGTTTATGATAGTGCCCCTGGAGGTATCAAATTAATACTATTCCGAAATCAGATGATTTACTACAATCAAATACTTCAGGATAAAGTGATGTATCAGCTTTCGAACAGTGTTGTTCCTGGGGGTTATTTAGCTATAGGGGTTAAAGAAACTTTGGAAAATACAAACACAAGCAATAAATTTACTGTGTTTAACGATTTGGATAAGATTTACAAGAAAAAAACAACGTAAAATTGAACTATAAAGCAGTTATAATTGGCGGATCGGCAGGAAGTTTTCAGGTTATTACCCGAATACTCCATTCGTTGCCCCCTACATTTCCCCTTCCTGTGCTACTCAGCTTGCACAGGCTTAAACACATTCGTAGCGGTTTTGTCGAGGCTCTTTCCATTAAGGCATCAATACCCATAGTAGAACCCTTCGACAAGGAGCAAATAAAACCCGGAAGAGCATACCTTGCCCCAGCAAACTATCACATGTTTATTGAGCTAGGAAACAAAATTGCCCTTTCGACCGAAGAATCGGTTAACCATTCAAGGCCAAGCATTGATTTATCGTTTATCACTGCTGCTCAGGTATATCGCGAGAAATTAGTGGGAATAATCCTTTCGGGAGCCAATAGGGATGGTGCTTACGGGTTAAAGAAAATAAAAGACCTCGGAGGAACTGTTATTGTGCAAGATCCTTCCGAATGCCAAGTAAAAACCATGACAGAGGCTTCACTTAAAATGACCAATGTTGATCATATACTATCAACCCAAGAGATAATCAAGTTTTTACAAAACATAAAAACAACCGCTCCATGAGACTGCTTCAACCATACTCAAAATACTTGCCAGGGGTTTTACTAATCCTCCTGTTCGTATTTGTTTTATTGGTGTTCAGATCATTTCACAATACCCTTCTCGCATCGGGTGTAAATGCTACGCCTGCATGGGGTATCGTATTCATGATTTTAATTGCGTTTATCGGAATCATCTTCTACCTACTTATCCTTAACGGTAGCAACCGATCGAAAGTCTTAAAGAAAGAGATCGAACTTTTAGTCCGCAGGCTTGAGGATACTAAAGTTCAAAAAGAGAGTAAAAAAGAAACTGTTGTAAAAGAAAAAATTGATATCGAGAAAGAAGCAAAAGCGATTATCCCATCTAACAATGATAATACTGAAAAATTCGGAGAAGCCCTTTTGCAGAACTGCGCCCGTCGATTACAGATTGTTCAAGGATTGCTATACCTAAAAAATCCTGCTGATGGGGTGTTCTCTTTTAAATCTGGTTATGCCTTTTTCTCCGAATCAGAACCGATAACCTACATCGAGGGAGAAACCTTGGCGGGTCAGGTGGCTAAAAATAAAATAGTGCTAAACCTCAGTAAAGTGCCCGATAACTATATTGCAATAATGTCGGGCTTAGGCGAAGGATCTCCTAGTCATTTACTAATTATTCCTATCATTTCAGCTAACAACGAAACCATTGGTATAATAGAATTGGCATCGTTTAAATCATTTAGCAGCGAAGTTGAAGAACTTTTTGCTTATATTGGACAAAAACTTGGCGAGAAATTAACCCAAACATCGAAAACTTAGCGAAAAAGTATGACATCTATCGGCAAAATATCAGACACTTCTAGCGGAAATGTAATTCGCCAAAGAGTTATTCTGGCTGCAGCCTTTGGATTGCTATTCCCATTAACGGCATGGATTATTGACCTATCCATCAAGGATATTCCATTCTCAGCTGCGGGTATCGCTAAGCTACATAGCGTTAACCCCACACATTGGTTCATCGATTTTATCCCCATACTATTCGCTTCGTTCGCCTTTCAACAGCTAAGAAAGCATTACGAAAAAACGACATTTCTTGAGAGCGAGCTGCAACAGCGCGACTCCGACATCAGCAAGAATGCCCTTTTTGCTAAAAAGATTGGGGAGGGTGAATACAACGCCCCATTCGAAGTAACTGATGAAGACGACATTCTGGGCAAGTCGCTTCTGGTTATGCGCGACAACCTGCTCTCCAATCAGCAAAAGGAATCGGAGCTGAACTGGATTACCAAGGGGAAGGAAGATATATCGTACATCCTACGGCTTCATAATAACCTCGATGAGCTCTCTTACGATGTACTGGTTAAGCTGATTAAATACATCAACATCGTTCAGGGAGCGCTATACATCTATAACGATGAGAAAAAGATACTCGTAAACTTAGCAACCTACGCATACAACCGTAAAAAATTCGTTAACCAAGAATTCAGGATCGGAAAAGGGCTAATCGGTCAGTGCGCCTATGAGAAGGACTTCATCTACCGTACCGAGATTCCCGACGATTACGCAACAATGACCTCTGGTATTATGGGCGATAAGAAGCCCAAAAGCATACTAATAATTCCATTAATCACCAACGAGAAGCTACAAGGAGTCGTTGAATTCGCCTCTATTGACGATGAAATACCTGAGCTAACCATTCAGTTCCTCCGTGAAGTTGGTGAGATTATAGCTCGAACAATCTTTAACCTCAGCGTTAACCAAAAGACTGAACGATTGCTTCAAGAAGCACAGCAAATGACCGAAGAGCTGAAGGAAAACCAAGAGGAACTTCGTCAGAATGCCGAGGAAATGCGTGCTACCCACGATGAGCTCGAAAAGTCGAACGCACAGCTTGAGGATAAAATTCAGGAAGTTGAGAATGCCCAAAAGAGGCTTCACTCCCTGCTTGAAAACGCCTCTGAAATAATATCCATTTACAATCAAGATCTAAGGCTTACCTACGTTAGCCCCTCGGTTACAAAAATTCTCGGCTATACTCCGCAGGAGATGATGGGAGGTAAAGACGTTGACCGATTAACCCGAAAAGGGGAGATTGATCTGAATCAGATGTTCGAGAATTTAACCCTAAACCCAAGGGTTCCAATCACCATTCAATATACTTTCATGAAGAAGGATGGTGAGAAAATTTTTCTTGAGGTAACCGGACGAAACCTACTCGATGACTCAGCCATTAATGGAATCATCCTGAACTCGCAGGATATTACGGAACGGAAACGTGCCGAAAAGGAGGAACGTATGCGTAGCAAAATGCAATCGCTATCCGAAAACTCCACCGATATTATCATCCGTCTCAACACCGCAGGGCAATTCTTCTATGCAAACCCAATGGTTGAGCAATACCTTAATATTCCCGCCAAAGAGTTAATTAACCAAACCCTAAGCTCTATTCAGCTGAATGAGAACTTGGCCAACTTCTTTAAGGACTCAATTAAGCAAATAAGATCAACAAAGGAGAAACTCGATGGAGAAATCACCCTTTCCACGCAGCTGGGAGAAAGGATCATGCACATCAACGCCATCCCTGAGCTGAACGAGAATGAGTTGGAAACCATCCTGTTCGTTAGCCACGACATCACCGAAGCGAAACGGATTGAGATGGAAATACTGGACAAAAACAGAAAGATAACCGAAAGTATCAACTACGCTCAGCGTATTCAAACCTCTATCCTACCAAATAATAGGCTGATAAGGCAATATCTTCCAAAATCATTCATCTATTACCATCCTAGAGATGTTGTTAGCGGAGATTTTCCTTGGTTCTTCATCAAAGATGATTATATATACATAGCTGTTGTTGATTGTACAGGACATGGTGTACCCGGGGCGCTACTTTCATTCATCGGATATTTTACGCTTAACAACGTGGTTGACCACGATTCGGCCTACTCCGCTGGTAAAATCCTTGACCTTCTGCACTACGGCGTTCGAAAGACCCTAAAACAGGATAGACCCGATGCCGAAGCACGCGATGGAATGGATATTGCGCTATGCAAAATCAGCCTTAAAAATCGTGATCTACAGTACGCTGGTGCGCATCGTCCGCTATTCCTTCTTCGAAAAGGACAGCTGCTTGAATTCAAAGGAGATAGAAAAGCCATAGGTGGAATTCCCCATCCTAAAAAAGGGGAAGAGGAGTTTACGAACCATCAGATTGAAATTCAAACGGGCGACAAAATATTCTTTTTCTCCGATGGTTTACCCGATCAGGTTGGCGGCGAGGAGAAAAGAAAGTATTCCCCAATGAGGGTAAGGGATTTAATAATGGGAAATCAAAGCCTAGCTATGCCCCAATATGCTGAACTTTTCGCAAAAGATTTTGAAGAGTTCAAAGGGAATAATAAACAAGTTGATGACGTTCTACTAATAGGCATCGAGTTCTAATTAAGATTAATATATTTGTAAATTATATAACTTTACGGGCTATGGATAAAAAAAATGTCAGAGGATTTCTTGAGTTTGTTTACGACTTCTATAAGTCGATGAAAGCTCATGAAATTACCCTTGTTTACGAGGGAGAAATTACCCATCAGATCACCAAAGCCTTCACCTCCCTTACCGAATCGAATATGGCAAAGGAAGAAGAATCCAATACGGTTCAGAAGAAAGTCTTCCATGTAATGGTTGAATGCCTTCAGAACATCAGCAAACACGCCGACAGCTTTGGTTCGGACGATTTTTTGTTTGCTGGCCGAGGAATTTTCATGGTAAGCAAAGGGGATATTGAATATCATGTAACCACAGGAAACGTGATAGAAAATGCGAAGATTGAAGAGCTAACCCGAATTCTCGACCATATCAATGTACTCGACAAGGAGGGTCTTAAGCAGCTTTACAAAACGCAGATGCGCGAAGGAAGACTTTCTGAAAAGGGTGGTGCAGGATTAGGATTCATCGATATCGCACGAAAAACAGGACGGAAACTCGAATTCCATTTTCTCTCTATCGACGAAGAAAACTCTTTCTTTATTCTTACCTCAACCATTTCCCGAACAGAGTAAAAAAACATACTATGAATACTATAAAAATAATGGGGACCGATGACACCCCTACCGTAATCCTAGATGCAGAAAACGAGGTTTTTGAAATCTCTGGTCGTTCTCTCCCTGAGGATGTAACCGCCTTCTACGAACCAATCATTCGTTGGTTAGATGATTACGCCTCAAATCCAAACACAAAAACCATCTTCACCTTTAAACTTGTGTATTTCAATACCGCTAGTTCTAAACTTCTGCTCGACATCCTAATGAAACTTGAGCAGATGCACGAAGATGGTAAGGACATGCTCATTCGCTGGTACTATCCCGAGGACGATGAGGATATGCAAGAAGCAGGTGAAGAGTATGCCGATATTGTGGATGTACCATTCGAACAGGTGAGCTACACCCTAAATTAGTAATACTATACTCTAATAACAGCTAAGCGATGAGTGAAGAGATTCTCAAAGCGTTGATGCAACTTTTTGCAATTATTGCAAAACAGGACGAAGGTGTTGTCACAAACGAAAGGGAATACGTTGTCAATTTCCTCACCCAACAGCTTAATGATGAAGCAGTAAAAGAGTATATAAACCTTTTCGATCAGCACGCAGGACTTCTCGATGAGAAGGAGGAGGGTGCTGAAGGTGATGATGCCCCTAAAAAGCCTAGACTTACCTCGGTAAAAGATTCAGTTAAGATTTTGGGTATATGCAAGAAAATCAACAAAACGCTAACCCAAAAGCAGAAAATCGTTGTTCTTGTTCGTTTATACGAATTGATTAACGCCGACCGTAAGTTTACGGAGCAACGCATGGCAATAATCAACACAGTGGCTGAAGTTTTTAAGTTTACAAAGGAGGAGATAACCGATGTTGAGAATTTCATCGTAAAGAACGAGCTGAAAGACCTTGATTATCCAAGTTTTCTAACCATACACGATAAAAATGAACATGGAGAACAATGTAAACATATTCACACAGAGGCGCTCGATGGCTTTATCGTAATACTTCAAATAAAAAGCGTTGATCTTTACTTCCTCCGATACACAGGTATCGAGGACATCAACCTCAACGGATTACCCATCAATAAAACTCGAATTTACCTTTTTGCTAGCGGAAGTTCCATTAAGCTACCAAAGGGTAAGCCTAAATACTACACCGATGTTGTCGCCCATTTCCTTGCAGACTCTACCTCAACACGGATATCCTATAAAGTAGAAAATCTGGAGTATCGGTTTAAAGCTGGAGCCGTTGGCCTTCGCAATATCAACTTCTCCGAAGGTCATGGTAAGCTGATTGGCATTATGGGAGCAAGCGGGGCAGGAAAGACCACACTACTTAACGTACTTTCAGGCATCGAAGAGCCAACCTCAGGGAGCATTTATATTAATGGTATAGATTTTCATAAAGAGAAGGATAAACTTGAGGGTGTTATTGGTGTTATCCCTCAGGACGACCTATTGATTGAAGAGCTAACCGTTTTTCAGAACCTCTACTATAACGCAAAGCTCTGCTTTAAGGATAAAACCGAGGAAGAACTTGTAGAACTCGTTCACAGAACACTCAATAACCTTGGACTCCTCGAACGCAAAGATCTTAAAGTTGGAACCCCTCTAAACAAAATGATCTCGGGAGGTCAGCGGAAACGATTGAACATAGCCCTTGAATTGATCCGCGAACCCTCCATTCTATTTGTTGATGAACCAACATCGGGTCTATCCTCTCGCGACTCCGAGAATGTTATGGACCTATTACGTGAGCTAACGTTAAAAGGCAAACTGATTTTTGTAGTTATCCACCAACCCTCATCGGAAATCTATAAGATGTTCGATAATATGATGATTCTCGATACGGGTGGCTACATGATCTACTACGGAAACCCCGTTGAGTCAATCATGTACTTCAAACGACTCGACATGCAGGTAAACAGCGAAGCCGGCGAATGCCCTACCTGCGGCACTGTAAACCCCGAGCTGATTTTCAATATCGTTGAAGCCAAAGTTGTTGACGAATTCGGAAGATATACCCCAATCCGTAAAGTTTCGCCTCCAAAATGGGAGGAGTATTTTACCGAAAACATTAAAATTGAGAAGGTTCCCGACGAAACGAGCCCACCCCCTAAATCGCTGAATATCCCATCAAGGTTAAAGCAATTTTTCATCTACACTACAAGAGATTTTCTATCCAAAGCGAGTAACACGCAGTATATAGTTCTCAACCTATTAGAAACACCGTTGTTGGCGTTTATTCTCTCATTCGTAATTCGATACATAGCCGATCCTAATTCGAATATCTATATTTTTAGGGAGAATGAGAATATCAATATATACATTTTCATGTCGCTTATCGTTGCTCTTTTTATAGGCCTAACGGTTAGCGCCGAGGAGATATTCCGCGATAGGAAAATACTAAAACGTGAAGCGTTCCTGAACCTTAGCCGATCGAGCTACCTGTTCTCTAAAATTTTTATCCTCGTTATTCTTTCCGCAATACAATCAATTGCTTTTGTTCTAATTGCCAATAGCATACTCGATATCCGTGGCATGTACTTCGACTACTGGCTTGTGCTATTCTCAACAGCTGTTTTCGCCAATATGCTAGGGCTAAACATATCCGCCACATTCAACTCTGCTGTAACCATCTATATTGTTATTCCGCTGATAATGATCCCCATGATGGTGCTTTCGGGTGCTATGTTCAGCTTTGAGAAATTAAACAGAGTGGTAGGTAGTATAAATAAAGTACCCCTTGTCGCAGAGTTTATGGTCACCAAATGGGGGTATGAAGCTTTAATAGTGCATCAATTCAAAGATAATAGTTTTGAGAAAGACTTCTATGATCTCGAAAAGATTGAGCGAAACGCTAACTACAAAACCGTTTACTATATCCCTGAACTCGAAAAGCGGTTAAATCAATGCATCGAACTATCCGATAAGAAGGACGACCTAACCATTAAACCTAAATTTGACGATAACCTTGCAGTTATTCGCAAAGCTATTTTGAATGAGACGCAAAAAGAATCGCCTGAAATTACCTACGATCAGCTCGAAAACCTTAATACAGAAAAGTTCACTAGCGATATTGGCTTTATCACCCTTGATTACATCGAAGGGCTTAAAAAACATTATTCCAAAATTTATGATGCGGCTAGCCAAAAACGCGACAAAATAGTTAACTATCTAGTAAACAAAGATCAAGCATTTTATGAAGCAAAACGTAAAGCATATCATAACGAAAGCATATCCGATTTAGCTACAAAGGCCCTTGAAAAGAATAAGATTCTTCAGTATAAAGATGAACTTGTTCAGCAATTCGATCCTGTTTACCGCGATCCCATCCCAGGCCATTTTTTAGATATTCGAACGCATTTTCTTTCACCCAGAAAGCATTTTCTAGGAAAACTCTACGATACCTTTTGGTTTAATGTTGCTATTATATGGATAATGACAGTGATTCTGTATATTACATTATACTACGAATCGCTTAAAAAGTTTATTGAGCTGTTTTCGAAAATAAAGGTGCCAACTTTATCTAAATAAATATTTTTTCTATCTTTACTTGATTGCTTTTATGTAAAACATCTTATATCCCTAGTTAACCATGACGAGGAGATTTATATTTTTTGTAGTCGTAATTTTATTGTTTTCATCATGCAATTCTTGCAGAAATTCCAACAAGGACGTTAGTGATGCATTTGAAATTCCCGACTCCCTTAAAGAGGATAATCCTGTTCCTATTTCTGCCGCAGTAATTGATGATATGGTGCAAAATATTGCTTCACCTATTGAAACAGCAGCAGTTCTTAAAGGGCTTAAAGTTCCATTCAACAAAGATTTAATTGCGAATACGGATTTTGCTGAAAATTTCAATACAAATTTCGCAAAAGCATTAGGATTAGGTATTTACGGTTGCGATCTTGGATACCTTAACATGTATGGTAAAACATCTTTAGTAATAGATTATATTTCAACCATTCGATCGTTGGCAGATGGCATTCAGGTTGGTCAGTTCTTTGATTTTTCAACTTTAAAAAGATTGGCAACTAACAACGAGAACATTGATTCACTCGTTCTCATTTCGCAACAAAGCATGTCCCGAATAGATACCTACCTAAGGGAAAACAACAGGTCAAACCTTAGTATGGTTATTGTTGCAGGGGTATGGATTGAGGGCCTATACATATCAAGCGTTGTAACCCAAGAATCCAACCATAAGAGGATGAGGGATATTGTTGGTGAGCAGAAAGAAATCATAAACCTGCTGATGCCTTTGCTTAATCACTACAAGAAGGATCCCAATATGGCAAAACTGATAAAGAGTTTTGAGGAAATTAAGAAACTTTACAGTGATGTTAAAATAAGCTATGAGATAGGCGAGGCTACTACGCTTGAGGTAAATGGTGAACTACAGATTAAACAAAACGATGTTCAAACCATTGAAATGAGCGATGAAACCTTACAAAAAATCATTGATAAGGTGAAAGAGATTCGGATTAAACTATTAAAAGGATAATACTCTATTTTATGAAAAATAAGTTCCTGATTTTTGCAGTTTTACTTTTCCTCTTGGGCCTTTCGGGAACCGCCTTTGCCCAAACAGAGGATGAGCTGGTTGAGATTTGTGGAATGATTGCAAAGGACGCAACATATCTTAAAGATTTCAAAATACGCCTTGATGCAGGCGATCCCCCCCCGCTTCAACGTTTCTCGGTTATTCTAAAAAAGGATATTAAGTATCGTTTCTCCGTATGTAACTCAAAGGATATGGAAGGAAAAGTAATATTGGAGCTTTTCGATAATAATAGGCTAATAGCGACAACCTATGTTATTGCAACTGGTAAGGATTACCCATACATCGACTTTACGTGTACTAAAACAGGCGCCTACCATCTCTCATTCAAGTTTAAGGATGGAAAGCCTGGGCTTGCGGTAGGATTGCTCTCATTGGTTGAAACATTATAACACATAAAACAAAAGACCCGACTCGGGTCTTTTGTTTTTTATTGCCTTTCAATCTCAATCACCATACCCTGAACTTGCTTCCAAGTCCTCTCGTCCATCTTAGGACCAACGAACTCAATCACTTTTCCGGAGAGCACTGCGCCGATCTCTCCACATTTTTTTAGCGGAAGGGTTTTTGCCAAACCATATAAGAATCCTGCAGCATATAAATCGCCAGCACCCGTAGTATCAATGCAGTTAACCTTGATTACACCAACGTTTACAACCTCATCATTTCTCTTTATCATTGACCCCTTAGAGCCAATTTTCACAATAGCAATATCCACAAGGGAAGCAAACTCGTGAAGCGATTCTTCGGGGGATTTCCCCGTAAATGCTTTTGCCTCCTCCTCGTTAGCAAAGAGAATATCAACGTAATTCTCAATCATTTCTTTAAGGAATTCTCGATTAGCCTCAACAACATTATAGCTTGCCATATCCAATGAAATCTTAACCCCTTTCTCATGAGCTAATCGCATAGCTTTCCGGATGAGATCGTGGTTTTGAACCAAATACCCTTCGATATGAAAATAGCTAAAGCCATCGAACATTTCAGGGGTTAACTCTTCGGGAAGCATCTCAATGGCTGCACCGAGATAAGTTCCAAAAGTTCTTTCGGAATCCTTCGATATAAAAACCGTTGCCCTTCCCGTATGAGCTTTACCATTAAGTAAAATGGGGTCAATCCCATTTTTAACCATATCATCATGGTAGTACTCCCCAAATTTATCGCTGCCAATTTTTCCAATAAATGAGCAGGGGATATCAAGATTTGCTATGCCATTAATTGTGTTTGCAGCACTACCCCCAGCGGCAATACTCTGCTTTAAACCTTTTGTTGCTTCGGTTGCAAGGTTAAGGAAATTATCATCGACCAGCTGCATGCTACCCCGAGGAAGATTAAGTTTCTTTAATATTTCATCGTTTTCGATGCTAATAAGAACATCAACCAACGCATTCCCAAGACCAAGTACTTTTACCATTGTTATACTGTTTAGATATGATTTACGCACAAAAATACTGAAATTAAATACCCGTAAATGGTGGTTGTAAGCTAGTTTTCTTTAACTGGTGTAACTTTATCCGTTAAAAAATAAATGACAAACAGATTAACCGAAGATAATTAAAAACCATTTTGAAAAAAAGCCCCAACACGGATGTCGGGGCTTGCTCCTCATTGAACCTAGAACCCCCTGATTAATCCCGACTTGTCGGGACTCTAACCCGCTGAGCAAAGGACAAATCCTCTCCCTTTGAATTAATCAAATCCTCTATAAATTTTCTACTTTTTTGTTTTTTAATATATCTTTCAAGTAAAACTGCTTCTGATCGTGTTTTACCTGCTGAATTTTCTAATACCAACCTCCAATCGGAAGACTTAGCAGTATACTTTGTTCTTCTTCTTGGATTATTGTGTTCGTTAAGCCGTCTTGCTACATCATTAGTAGAACCAATGTAATAACGATCAAGCGCTTCAGAGTAGAGAATATAGATATAAAACATAGCGTATCTAATTTTTCTCTAAAATAAGTAAAAATTAAAAGCCCCGAATCTCTTCGGGGCTTGCTCCTCATCTAGGACTTGAACCTAGGACCCCCTGATTAACAGTCAGGTGCTCTAACCAACTGAGCTAATGAGGAATTTATCTACTTTTTCTTTTTTACTCTTCATCTAAGTCCCCTGATTAATCCCGACTTGTCGGGACTCTAACCCTGCCTACCGGCAGGCAGGCAACTGAGCTAATGAGGAGTGTTTTTTGCTAATTCACTTTCGGGTTTAGCGGTGCAAATGTAATATATTTTTTATTTTTAATACAAGGCTTTTGAAATTTTTCTTTCAAATTTTTCAATTAATGGTATTATATAGCGTTCGAAGGAGTACCATTCATCCAATTCCTGATATTTTGAGTTACAATCCCGCTCCTATCCTCAATGGCTTCATGGGTTGCAAAGCCAATATGAGGTAGCATTATGGTATTGGGAGCGTTGAATAAGGGATGGTTCGTCTTAATCGGTGGTTCGTTTTCATATACATCAATAGCTGCTCCAGCAATTTTATTTTGGATTAAAGCATTTAAAAGTGCTTCATAATCAACAATTGGCCCGCGAGCAGTATTGATAAGAATTGCATTGGCTCTCATCATCCCTAAACTCTTTTCGTTAATCAACCCCTTCGTACTCCCATTTAATGGAAGATGTAAAGAAATAATATCAGCCCCTATAAGAAGTTGCTCCAATTGAACAAATTCTACCCCATCAATATCCTTCCGGCTTCGCGACCATGTAATAACCTTGCAACCAAATGCTAAAGCGAGTTTAGCAACCCTTTCGCCAATTGACCCAAACCCAACTATTCCGAACGTTTTTCCATTGAGCTCTCCTCCTAGAAATCCATTCCGAGTTCCTCCTGTTCTTGTTATCTTATCAAAAGGAACTATATTTCTTATTAAGCTTATTGCAAGTGCCATTGTAAGTTCAGCAACCGCTTGCGTGCTGTACCCTGCTGCGTTGCAAACCACTATACCCTTCGCTTTACAATATTCGAAAGGAATATGGTCAACCCCTGTAAAAGCAATAGCAATTAGTTTAAGGTTGGGCAATCTTTCAACCACCTCCTTAGAAACTAGGTAATTGCTAACCACCAGAATATTAGCATCTATTGATCTATTGAATAGTTCCTCCTGATCAGATGGTACGTCATTATAATACTTAACGGAATGACCTAAACCCAACATCTCTTCATTAAAAATACTTTTCTTGGTATGCGTCATTCCAATGGGTTCGGCAAATACAATATTCATGATATGCTTAATTAATAAAGGTTATTTGTAAAATATCGCCATGGTTTTGAAGCCCACTCAGCACCTGCATAATCTACACCAATTCTTGGGGCTGTATTAAAAATCGGTGAACTTTTGCTATCCTCAACCCAAAGTCTTTTTGAGGTTGATAGATCTTCACCATAAAAATCCTTGCCAATGGATAGTTTTCTCGTTAACCGACCAGGTCCATAGCAACCTTCAAGCCCCCGAATCAGGACTGCTTGAGGGTTATTGGGCTCTCCGGTAACAATATTCAGCATCCAGTACATACCATATATAAGGTAAACATACACCAAGCCACCCTGCTGATACATCACTTCGGTACGAGGCGTGCGACCCTTGCTTGCATGGCAGGCCAAATCTTCAACACCACGGTAAGCTTCAACCTCGGTAATGATAAAACGCTGAATACTATCATCATCGAACGATCGTACCAAGGTCATTTCCACCAGCTCAGGGGCAACATCAAGCACATCGCGGTTATAAAAATCAAATCCTAATCGATTGCCATTCATTCTACATTCTCCTGGTTAAAGTTGTATCCAAAGAATAGAATAGAATAGAAAATTGCAGCGAAAGAAACTCCTATATGGGTTTCAAAGGTGTCCTCGCTAAGCATCGACAGTAGAACGATAACCATGAAGGCTAAACAGGGTAGGCAACGTTCCTTTCTTTCATAAAAAAAAGGAAAGAGCAACCCCACTAGAAACATGATAAGGCCTACTAAACCAGATGCTATCCATACCGTAAGGTATTGATTATGGGATATAAACCAGTAGTTCTGATCAAGATTAACGTTCGATGTTCGATAGTAATCAATCAATGAGTCCTTCCCATCGCCTGTTCCAACGCCAAAGAATATGTTCTTCCTAATAATTTGCCATGAAGCATTAAGATAGACAACCCTCTGCATCAAAGTACTCCCGCTTGCTGCTCCCGAAATTTTGAAGTTGTCAAGTTCCCAAAGAAGCTGATATAGCCTTGGATATAACCCTACTTTATGCTCCCGATAAATTACACTTGATACATTATTATTTATTAACCTAATATCAGTGGAATCGAGCCTTGAAAAACCAATAGAGTCCTTTGTTAAGCCTTTAGAGGTAAGATATCGAATTAAGGTCTGCTCTACCTCCTGATAATTCCTACTAATATCCTTTGCATAGATCATTGAAACTTGTTCCCAACCTCTTATCAGCTCTGGGTAGCAGATGTTAACCCACACTAAGTTCCCATTCTCAAATTGCCTGTTCAGCGTATCGTGTATATATGGGTTACCATTTACCGTTTCCTTTGGTAAGGACTTAAAATCAACGCTATTCCTAGCAAAAAACCTGTCGAAAGTATGAGCCAAATATGAAAAGGATAAAAGAACTGAAAAGGATAAAGCAACAATTAAGCTGAACTTTATTACCGGCTCTCTCAATGTAATAGTCCAACGAGCTAGAAGCAATACTGAAACCAATGTCAAAATAGCTATCCCAGTAACTGATTGTAATATAAATAGGTATGCTATAAACCATAAAGCCACAAATATAATGGCAAGTTTAACTAGCTTCCTTTGGAAATAATCCTTTTGAAACGCCAAGTAAAACAGCAAGAATATCGAAAGATTTACCATTAACGCAAATCGAATATGCGAGATAAAAGGCGACAAATACCTAACATTCTGACCTAAGTACGAAAAATCTCTAATGAAAATCGAAAGGCTAATAATGGTAGCAACAAAAACCGCCGTGCTAAAAAGAATTAGCAAAAACTTTAGCTCACCTTTCTTAATCGGGTTACTAGTGGCTAAAATAATAGGAACAAGAAGTATAGGCAACCAAAGTCTTAGCTCTTTAATGGCGTAGCCAGCATTATCTGAGTAGAAAAAACCAATAGCAATAGAAGCATAAACAAGTAAGAAAGCCCAAAGCGATTTACGATTTATAAGCCGATAAAACTTATCATTCCATGCCCCATCAAGCAACCAGTTTATAGTCAAAGTTATTAACCCAACGCTTAATACAAAAGGAGAAAAGGGCAATGCGCTTATAGAGACTGCAAGGCCAAAAAGAAAAAAGAAACGATGAACTCTAGTGGTAAAAATCATTACAACAGATATAACCTCAAAAGTAGAAAAAAATTACAGGCATCGTGCTTAAATAAGCGTTTGGCGAGTTAAATTGCATGAAAAGAAATATATTTCAGGATATTATTGTGGTTTAAATAAATAATTGTATTTTTGCAACCCGCTTATTATTACCACTTGTATCATAGGAAAGAACAAGTTATTAACTTAAACAAAGGAGTTTAAACGTGGACACTTTGAGTTACAAAACAGTATCGGCAAACAAAGCCACTGTTAACAAGGAATGGGTAGTTATTGATGCCTCAAACGAAGTATTAGGAAGACTTTCAACAAAAGTTGCCAACATCCTTCGTGGTAAGTATAAAGTAAATTACACCCAGCATGTTGACTGTGGAGATAATGTAATTATCATCAATGCCGAGAAAATTCGTCTTACAGGTAAGAAACTAACCGATAAGGTATATGTTCGTCACACTGGATTTCCAGGCGGACAGAGGTTTGCTACCCCAAAAGAGATGCTTCGCAAACGCCCAATCGCCGTTATCGAGCATGCAGTAAAGGGAATGCTCCCAAAAAACAAATTGGCTTCTGCTCTATACAGAAACCTTTATGTTTACGCTGGTACTGAGCACCCACATGAGGCACAAAAGCCTAAAGTAATTAACTTAAGTTCAATAAAATAGTAGAGTATGCAGGTACTTAACACAATAGGTAGAAGAAAATCTGCTGTTGCCCGTGTTTATCTTAATGAAGGAAAAGGTAATATTATCGTCAACGGAAAGGATTTCAAAGTATATTTCCCTTCAGAGTTGATGCAGTACGTAGTAACACAACCTCTTCAGGTATTAAACTTAACCGCTAACTTCGACATCAATGTAAACCTTGATGGTGGGGGAGTTAAAGGTCAAGCTGAGGCGCTACGTTTAGGTATTGCTCGTGCATTAGTTTTGCACAACCCTGAATATAAGCCAGCTCTTAAAGCTGAAGGTTTTATGACCCGCGATCCACGTGAAGTTGAGCGTAAAAAACCAGGTCAGCCAAAAGCAAGAAAGAGATTCCAGTTCAGCAAACGTTAACAGATTATTAATCATAATTATTGGCAGGCAGTTTAGTCACTAAATTGCCCAGACTCCCGATTTCGGGGCTACTGAGCGATTGCCATAATTCTAAACTAAAACAAAATGTCTAGGACAAACTTCAACGAGTTACTCGACGCAGGTGTGCACTTTGGCCACTTAAAGCGTAAATGGAATCCCAAAATGGCTCCATACATCTTCATGGAACGTAATGGTATCCATATCATCGACTTACAGAAGACCTCTGTAAAAATTGATGAGGCTGCTTCTGCTCTGAAGCAAATAGCAAAATCAGGACGTAAAGTTCTATTCGTTGCAACCAAAAAACAGGCGAAAGAAATTGTTGCTGAGCGAGTTAAACAGGTAAACATGCCTTACGTAACTGAGCGCTGGCCAGGTGGTATGCTAACCAACTTTCCAACCATCCGTAAAGCGGTTAAAAAAATGTCGTCAATCGACAAAATGGCTACCGATGGTACTTTCGAAAACCTATCAAAACGAGAAAAACTTCAGATTACCCGTCAGCGTGCTAAACTTGAAAAAAACTTAGGTTCAATTGCCGATCTAAACAGATTACCAGCAGCACTTTTCGTTGTTGACGTTCAGAAAGAGTATATTGCCGTTCGCGAAGCGAAAAGATTAAGTATCCCTGTATTCGCAATGGTTGATACCTGCTGCGATCCATCGCTTATCGATTTTGTAATCCCTGCAAACGATGATGCCTCAAAATCCATCTCACTAATCGTTGATATCATGTCGAAAGCGATTCAGGAAGGGCTTGAGGAGCGTAAGGCTGAGAAGGAGAAAGAACCAGAAGTTAAAGAAAAAAGCGATGATTCAGCACATCATCATACCCGTGCTCGTAAAGCAAAAAAATCACCAGAGGCTGAAGCAGAAAAGCAAGAGGTAGAAGTTGCTGAAGCAGTTGATGATACTAAAGAAGAATAATAATATTTGAATTTATTAAACCCTACAATACAATGGCCGAAATAACAGCAGCTGATGTTGCAAAATTAAGAAAAGCTTGCGGAGCAGGCATGATGGATTGTAAAAATGCCCTTGTAGAATCAAACGGTGATTTCGAAAAAGCGATGGAACTTATCCGTGAACGCGGAAAGGCAATTGCTAACAAACGTGCGGATCGCGAAGCTGGTGAAGGTGTTGTTCTTGCTAAAGCAAATGCAACAGGAAGTTATGGTGCAATGGTTGCTCTTAACTGCGAGACCGATTTTGTTGCCAAAAACACTAATTTTATTGCATTAGCCCAGAGTATCCTCGATGTAGCTATTGAAAAGAATCCTGCTAATCTCGATGCCCTTAAAGCATTAGAGATTAAAGGTCGCAAGATTGGTGATCTCGTATTGGATCAATCAGGTATTACAGGCGAAAAATTTGAACTATCGTACTTCGATAAAATTGAGGCAGCAAAGGTTGTTCCTTACATTCACCCAGGAAACAAACTTGCTACCCTTGTTGGTTTAACTAGAACTGATGTTGACACACAGGTAGGTAAGGACATTGCCATGCAAGTTGCAGCAATGAACCCAGTTGCCGTTGACAAAGACTTCGTATCGGAAGAAACCCGTAAGAAGGAATTCGAAATTGGTCGCGAACAAGCCCGATTAGAAGGTAAACCCGAGAATATGCTCGATAAAATTGCTGAGGGTAAACTTCAGAAATTCTACAAGGAGAGCACTCTGCTCAACCAAGATTTTGTTAAAGATAGCAAAATGACTGTTCGCCAGTATTTACAACAAATAAACAAAGAGTTAACTGTTTCAGGTTTTAAGAGAGTTTCTTTAAACGGATAACTAAATCAATATTTCATGAAAAGCCTCGGTTTCCCCGAGGCTTTTTTATTATATCTTTATAGCCATAAATATTAAACCATGTCGAAATATAAAAGAGTACTGTTAAAACTTAGCGGAGAGGCCCTTATGGGCAATGATAGCTATGGAATAAATAAAGAAATTGTCAATAGCTACGCTAAGCAGATTAAAGAAGCTGCAGAGATAGGCGTTGAGATAGGGATTGTGATCGGTGGAGGGAATATTTTTCGTGGATTAAGCGGGGTTTCCAAAGGATTCGACCGGGTAAAAGGCGATCAGATGGGTATGCTTGCAACGGTTATCAATAGCATTGCATTGCAAAGCGCCATTGAGGGGCAGGGAGGAAAAGCAAAAGTTTTCACTGCAACAAAGATGGAGCCCATTGGAGAGCTCTACACCAAAGCAAAGGTTCTTGAATCATTCAAGCAAGGCTATGTTGCTATAATTGCAGGGGGTACAGGAAATCCGTTTTTCACAACCGATACCGCATCGGCATTACGGGGAGTTGAGATTGAAGCAGAAGCCCTACTAAAGGGGACTCGGGTTGATGGCGTTTATTCTGCCGATCCCGAAAAGGATAAAGCGGCAACTCGGTTCGATACCATTACCTTTACCCAAGCCTACGAGAAGAGGCTAAAGATTATGGATCTTACAGCATTTACCATGTGTAGCGAGAACAACCTACCTATTATTGTATTCGATATGAACACAGCTGGAAATCTTAAAAAGCTGATTTTAGGTGAAAAAATTGGTACTTTAGTTAAAAATTAGATAAATTTAGTTCCGAATTATAAGCATAAGACTATGAAAGAAGAAGATGTAGATCTATGTATTGACATAGCCAAAGATAGAATGCAGAAAGCGATTGACCATCTCGAAAACGAGCTTAAAGTCCTTCGAGCAGGTCGTGCAAACCCCAACATGCTTTCTGGGGTAATGGTTGATTATTATGGTACTCCAACACCATTGACTCAAGTAGCTAGCATTGGAAGCCCCGATGCTCGATCGATTACCATACAACCATGGGAGAAAAAGATGATTGAGCCGATTGAAAAAGCTATCATGGCTGCGAACCTAGGGTTTAACCCTCAAAACAACGGTGAAACGGTTAGAGTAATTGTCCCCCCCTTAACCGAAGAACGTCGTAAAGATTTGGTGAAACAGGTAAAACACGAAGGGGAGAATGCACGCGTTAGCATTCGTAACGCCCGCAGGGATGCCATTGAGGAGATTAAGAAACTTCAAAAGAGCGGACTTGCTGAAGATCTAGCAAAAGATTCCGAAGTTGAGGTTCAGAAACTGACTGACGCATTCAACAAGAAGATTGAGGAGCATCTTGAAAAGAAAGAGAAAGAGATATTAACGGTATGACATGAATAAGGAGCAATTGCCCGCTCCTTTTTAACTTCTACTCTTTCACTTCCATTCTCAAAAGTTGAGAGGCCAACGTCAACCGTTGCACCCAATCGCCAGGTAGTATCAAATGGTGATTCCCAAATGGCCTATTCTTAAAATAATCCTGAGCTGCATTGGTTAGCTGTACCTCCAGCTGGGTTCTACATGCATTCTTTATCTTAGGATGATCGGTAACCTTTGCAAGGGTTATAAATATCTTGTTTAGCGTATTCTCAAATCGAAATATAGTAACCACCTCCCCTTTCAGCTCGCCTGAAAGAGCTAGCCCATTATTGGTTTCATAATGGCTTTGCGTTTTAAATTTCTTGTAAAGATTTGCCGGTGCTGTACAATGCGCAAATAGCGCTTTATCGCCATTAATATATGCTGTATTGGCCATCCAGGGGATAACCCCACAAACCTCATATCCAACCATTAAGCCAAGCGCACTGCATGTGTCACCCTCGCATCCTGAGGGAAGGCCATCGAGGTTGAGCTTGGAAAGCGCAAGGCAGGCGGTATGACATGTTTGGTTAACCAACGAGAAACAATCAACGGATAAGGCGTTCAGCTTATAGAAAGGGACTAACGATACTAATCCTTCATAAACTTTCCCGCTTTCAAATAGCTCGCTAGAGTTCTCAGAGCTGAAAAGAGAGGTGAAATCGGGTGCTACCTGCTTAACCTCATCTAAAATAATATCGTTCCAGCTGATGTCAACCTGCTCTACCCCAAGCCTAGTTTGCATAATAAAAGGGCTTACAACAGAAGACACAAGCCAATCGGAAGGATTACCCACCAAGCCTAATCGCTGGCCATGCAATCGGCGAATTCCGTTACGGACATTGTAGAAATCATTTATAAGCTCAACGGTCTTCTCATCCTCAAAGTCAATCAGCATCGATGATATATTGTGCTGATTCATCCATGCTTTCACCTCGGTAGCAGATGCCCACGAGTTGTTCTCGCTCGAAGCTAATATCAGGTAGAACTTATACTCTTGAACCGAGCTGATGGCCATTCGCTCCGAGCCCCCTGTTAGAAAAATCAGAATATCGGGCTTATCATTCACGTACTCAACCTTATCCTGGCTAAAAACTTTTAGGAGTTTTTTCTTTCCCTTATCAAATACAGAGAGTTCGGCTGTTGGAAAAGCAAGAAGCTTAACCCTGAGCTTCTCCATTAATGAGTAGTTCTCTTCGTGCATATCGAGCATCGATTATTTTGATACAAAACTAAAACTTTGAATCGGATTATTGCGGGTTTGAGCAAAAGAGAAACTTAAAAAAACGATTAAATCGAACTTCTTTTAATGATGTCAATCCCGCAATCGATAAATTTATAGACATCCTCGGGATGCCCATCGATATAGACCTCGTTACGGTAATGCCCCAGCCTAACAAAAACCGCATTTAATTCGGGGGCAATAAATATGTACTGCCCAAGCGTTCCACGAGCATATAGAATATGATAACTATTTCGTTCAATGCACCACCAATGTAAACCATACCGTTGGTTAGGTTTATTCAATTCAATATCTATAAGCTCTTTCACAGGCAAGGATGCCTCGTTTACATACCACTGTGGTATAACCTTTCCACCGTTCCATTTACCGCCATTCAGCATCAGCTGACCTATTTTAGCAAAATCGCGAGCATTGGAGTTGAAGCAGCAGAACGCCTTTTCAGCTCCACCCTTCCTATCTAAACTCCAAAGCGCATCGTGCTCTGCACCAATTTTTGTCCAAATTTTCTCAGAAGCATAATCCGATACCTTTTTACCCGTTGCCGTTTCGAGAACCATAGCAAGTAGCTGCGTATTACCGCTTCGATAGTCAAAATATTTTCCTGGCTCATCGAGCGTTTGAAGATTCAAAACCAATCGTTTTAGGTTCTTACCATAATATCCCTGCGTGCAAACCGAAAGAAGAAGACCAAAATTTGATTTCCCGCTCTCTCTATATTCAGGGATGATAATTTTAGGAGCCTGTGAGGCATTCCTATCGTCTCCACCAATAAATTGTTCCGACACCATTGCCGAATCGTTTATGGCTAGATTTGAGTAGCGAACTGACTCCTCCCACCTAAGGCCAGAGCTCATCGTTAAAAGATTTCTTATCGTAATCTTGGTCTTATCGCCCTCTTTATACTCAGGGATAAAATCGCAAATAGGTTGATCCATACTTTTGATACAGCCATCATCAATGGCGCATCCAACCAATAAGCTGATAATGCTTTTTGCCATCGAAAATGAGTTGGAGTAGGAATCCTTGTTGTATCCTCCCCAATAGGTCTCCGAAAGCAGCTGGTTATCTTTAACAACTAGGTATGCAACCGTTTTGGTTATTTTTAAATACGTTAAGTACTCATTTGATAAATTGCTTGAATTATACTTCTCTGAAACCTTCCATGGTTCTGGCTTTCCAATTCTGACAGCACGATTCTTGAATAGTTTATAATCATCGAGGTTTACCTGCCTATATATAAAGGCTTTTAACATGTATTGATTGCAAGGAATTACGAGAAAACCGATGAGTGTTAGTAAGCATAAAAGAGTAATAATAGAGCATATTTTGATAACCTTAGTCATATCTTTAGAATTTATTAATATATCGTCTAAAATGATATGCAATTTAGAATAAAAATGAATTTAAAATTAAAATTTACTATTGCTGTAAAGCTATAGGGGAAATTCTATATACCCTCCATTAAGGTATCTCTAAAAAACTCTTTCTATTAACGCACCTCAGTGTTTGTTCTCTCCAGCTGCTGTAAAGTAAGGAGGAAATGGAATTGACTATATATTCTTAATTAACGTGAGTTCGATTTAAGAAATAGTGGTAATACTCTAAATTGTAATTTGTTACAAATTTTTCATTTGGAATTGGAATGATGCCTGCCTGCCGGTAGGCAGGGAATAGTGGAACTTGAGCGATCCGGCAGTTGCCGGACGACGAAGTCAATAATGGGGTTTCTTCTAACTTTTTTCTTCCAATATTCCATTATTCCATTTCTCCCCTCAAAGTAAAATACTGATAACATAGCACTTAAATTGTTTTTTACATCGAACTGACGTTAATTATCTTAGGCTATCACCTAAACTTATCTGGGAGTTTTATAAACTCAATCTTATGCCATCGCTAAATCGATGATGTAACGAAGTAAGGCTAGAGGTTATTGAAAGTTTTAGGATGTAAAGACTCTAGCCCTTATTATTAGCGAACTATTGATTGATAATATCAAAACCAAAATCAAGGTATCTATATACATCCTCGGGGTGTCCATCGATCTTAACATCATTCCGCTTATGCCCCAACCGAACGATTACCGCATTCAGCTCTGGGATGACAAATATATACTGCCCGAGGATTCCACGAGCATATTTGATGCTATAGTTCTTGTAATTTAGGTGCCACCACTGATACCCATAGCGCTGATTCGGTTTATTCAGCTCCTTATCTATCAATTCCGTAACCGGCGATGTGGCTTCGCTCAAATACCATTCAGGAAGAAGTTGTACCCCCTTCCATCTCCCCTTATTGAGCACAAGCTGACCTAAACGGGCAAAATCGCGGGCATTGGAGTTGAAGCAGCAAGAAGCCTTCTCTGTTCCATCCTTTCTATCGAGATTCCAGAGCGCATTGTGTTCTGCTCCCAATGGTATCCAGAGTTTTTCAGATGCGTATTCCGATAGTTTTTTACCTGAAACCGCCTCAATCGCCAAGGCGAGCAGCTGGGGATCGCTGCCCCTATAGTCGAAATACTTTCCTGGTTCTCCCAATGAGTGAAGATTTAACACTATCCTTTTCACATCATTCCCATAGTATGCTTGAGTTGTGATAGAGAATAAACTGCTATACGATTCATCCCAGCTAAGATTTGAGCTCATCGAGAGCAGATTTCGTATCGTTATCTTCGATCTTTCGCCCTTTTTATACTCTGAGATAAAATCGCTTAGGGGTTGATTAATATCCTTGATATAACCATCCTGAATAGCACAACCTATCAGAAGGCTAACAACGCTTTTCGACATCGAAAAGGAGTTTGAGTACGAATCCTTATCATACCCTCCAAAATAGGTCTCAGAAAGGAGCATGGTATCCTTTACAACTAAATAGGCAACGGTTTTATATGAATCGAAATAGGCAAACTGCTCCTGACTAAAATGGTAATTATTGTATTTCTCTGATACTCTCCATTTCTGGGCATCACCCTTAGAAATAACCCGATTCTCAAAAATTTTATAGTCGTCAATATTGGGGAGCTGGTGAATTAGCGCCCTAACGATGTAATGGTTTCGGGGAATGGCTAAACACACAATTAGTCCCAATAGAATTGCTAGACCGAAAATTTTAAGAGCCTTCTTCATTGTTTGATATTTTAAGGATTTGCTATGCAATATAGCTTAAAAATATATCAATATTAAGTATTGGGTATTGGAATTTAACTATAAATGCTAGGATTTCTGAGAAAATGATTATTTTTAAATGATTATACCATAGGAAAATGGTTTGCAGTTGGTTCAGATAGAATGGATTCGAAAGAGATAATTACGCAACAGCAGGATTTGGAGGCAATGGCACCTTGCAGAATTGGCTTCCTTGGAGGTTCATTCAACCCAATACATGAAGGGCATATTGCAATAGCTGAGTATGCGTTAGAGAATTTTGTCGATTATGTTGTTTTTTGCCCACATTCACATCATCCTGATAAAAAGGAGATCCTGGTGCCTATCGAACATCGGATTAATATGATGCTTATACTCAAGTCCATTTCTAGGTATTCCCAGAGGATATTTATTATTCATCCATCATTTATCCATGGAGTTCAATATAACAAATTTACATCCCTTTGTGATCAGCTGAAGGAAAAGAACATCTACACAGCAATAATTTGCGGTGCCGATTGCTTTTCACGACCATATTATCCTGGTCTATGCCAATTGGACCACTACATTGGTATTCGTGGGGTTTATTATTGTGAAGAAGAAATTCAAATGCAGATTAAAGGCAAAACCGTATTCTTCAATACCCCTTATACCACGCTATCATCAACTAAAATCCGAACAAAATTGTCGGAAAAACGGGTTGATGATATCCATGAAAATTTACGGAAGTATATATTGGATAATAACCTCTTTCAAAATATCTATTCAACCATCTAATTCGCCTCCAATATCTTAAATAATTCGTCGAGTTTTGGAGTCAGAATAATCTCAGTTCTACGATTTTTCTGGCGAGCCTCGGGTGTTTTGCCTTTTTCGAGCGGAACGTATTGACTGCGACCAGCAGCGGTAACTCTTGCAGGGCTAATCTTGGTGCCAGTCACTAAAATTCGTAGAATGGTTGTAGCACGTTTAGTGCTTAAGTCCCAATTATCGAGCAGCTCGCCTTTTCCTTTGTAGGTTACATCATCGGTATGACCTTCAACCATAATATTAATGTCGGGATTCTGCTCAAGCACAGGAATTAGCTGTTTTAAAGCGGCAGCCCCTTTGGGGTCAACATCGTATTTACCTGATTTAAACATTAGGTTCTCCTCCAACGATACGTAAACCTTGCCATTCTTCATCTTAATACTCAACCCTTTCCCTACAAAACCATATAGGGCATCGGTAACTTTCTTCTTTAGAGCCAAAACAAGAGAATCTTTACTTCGTAATATCTTTTCGAGTTCAATCAACCGTGCATTGCGGGCTTCAAGCTCTTTATTCAGATTATCAAGATTGACCTGCATCTTATCCAAATTATTCTTACGGAGTAGAAGTTTTCTTTCAAGCTCTTTAAGTGCATCCTCCCTTTCCTGCAACTCCTTTTGGGTTATCTGGAGTTGACTAAGCACTTTGCGAGTCTCCTTCTGATTGCCCTGCATCAGGTTGGTTTGTAGCTGCTGTAGCTCGTTATATTTTACTGTAATTCTCTCAAAATCTTCTTTGAGTGTTTTTAGCTCAACCGAACGGCTCACGCTATCGGCCATAAGAACATCAACCTCCTTTTGGAGTACTTTTAACTTTGTATCGCACTCTGCAACTCGAACATTAAGCGATTCGTTCTCGGTTGAAAACTTTTCGCGCTCATCTTCACATTTTAGATTTTTATCCTGTAACGCTTGAAACTCTTTGGCAGGAACACATCCAAACAGAAATGAGGCTAATACAAAGCAGACGTAAAGGGGTTTCTTAAATTGTATCATAGATGCAGTTTTAACAATCGTTATAAATTCAATTATAGCAAAGATAAAATAATACCCATTACCCATCGTTAAACAAAAAGAGTTTTTGCAGGTTAATTTATTTAACTTTGCAAACGATAAACATCCGAGGTTGATTATGAGCGTTAGCTACCCTTTGCTAGATCAGATTAATTATCCTAGCGATTTAAAGAAACTCGAACCCGAACAGCTCGTGCAGCTAAGCAACGAGCTTAGGCAGTTTATTATCGATGTTGTTTGCGAAAATCCAGGGCATTTGGGGGCAAGTCTAGGCGTTGTAGAGCTAACCGTTGCCTTACACTATATCTTCAACACCCCTGAAGATAGAATTATTTGGGATGTTGGGCATCAAGCATATGGTCATAAGATTTTAACTGGTCGTAAAAAGGATTTCCATACCAACAGGAAATATAAAGGCATCAGCGGATTTCCAAAACGAAGCGAGAGCGAGTACGACTCTTTTGGTACAGGGCACTCATCAACATCAATATCGGCAGCATTGGGTATGGCCATCGCATCGCAGAAAGAAGGAAAAGATCGACAGGTTGTAGCCATAATAGGCGATGGCTCGCTTACCGGAGGACTTGCCTTTGAGGGGATGAACAATGGGGGCATTCAGAAATCAAATCTATTGGTAATCCTTAACGATAACAATATTGCCATCGACCCCAATGTTGGAGCCATGAAGGAGTATCTGCTAGATATAACCACTTCTAAAACATACAACAAATTTAAGAATGATATTTGGAATCTACTCGGGAGGTTAGATAAACTTGGTCCTAAAACACGTTCGGCAATTCAAAAAATCGAGAACGCCATTAAAGCAACACTACTCAAGCAGAGCAATCTTTTTGAATCGCTTGGTTTTCGCTATTTTGGACCAGTCGATGGGCACGATGTTGTATATCTAACAAAACTATTAAGCGATTTAAAGGATATTCCTGGGCCAAAACTACTCCATTGTATTACTGTTAAAGGAAAAGGTTTTACTGCAGCTGAAGAGAACCAAACCCTTTACCATGCACCTGGAGCATTCGATAAAACGACAGGTAAGAGAATAGTTATAACACCCGATAAACCTACTCCTCCCAAATATCAGGAGGTATTCGGCAGAACCCTTGTTGAGCTGGCATCGATGAACAGCAGGATCGTTGGCGTTACACCTGCTATGGCTAGCGGATGCTCAATGAATATCATGATGGAGCTGATGCCCGATAGAACATTTGATGTGGGTATAGCCGAGCAGCATGCTGTTACTTTTTCGGCCGGATTAGCCGCAGAAGGCTATGTGCCATTCTGCAATATCTACTCATCGTTTATGCAGAGGGCCTACGACCAGATTATTCACGATGTTGCACTGCAAAACCTTCAGGTCGTATTCTGCCTCGACCGTGGCGGTTTAGTTGGCGATGATGGTGCCACACACCATGGTGCTTACGATATAGCCTACCTTCGTAGCATACCAAATATGGTGGTTGCCGCTCCTATGAACGAGGAGGAATTGCGAAATATGATGTACACCGCTCAGCTAGAAGGTGGTGCACCAATCTCCATCCGCTACCCAAGGGGCGCAGGGGTTATGGTTGATTGGATAAAACCCCTAACCCAAATTGCTATTGGGAAAGGACAAATTCTAAAAGAAGGAAGCGATATAGCGTTTTTAACCATAGGGCATATTGGAAATCTAGCGGCAACCGCAGCTAATCGGCTTGAATCTGAAGGAATCAGCGTTGCTCATTACAACATGCGTTTTGTAAAACCAATCGATGAAGAACTTCTCAAAATCATAGGACAAAAATTCGAAACCATTATTACGGTTGAGGATGGTTGCCTACCAGGAGGTTTTGGTAGCGCAGTAGTTGAATGGCTGAACGATAATAAGTATAGTACAAATGTTATAAGGCTAGGTATCCCCGACCGATTCGTAGAACACGGAACTCAGCAACAGCTGTACAAGGAGTGTGGGTTTGATGCTGAAGGAATCTATAGTTCAGCAAAAAATGCTGTAAAACAGAAAATACTACATTAATTCGCTGACACAACTTGCTTTTTCAATTATTTTTCATAATTTTAATTTATAATAGAGGTGATTAAACCTTATTTAAAATTACACTAACTTAATTTCTAACTATGAAAAAAATTATCCTACCGCTACTCGCATTGGTTTTACTTTTCAATTATGGTTGTAAAGATAAAGAAACCGAAGGCAACCCTTCTGGACTTATTAAATCCATAACATTTATCGATCCTGAAGAAATATACAAAGCTTCATATGAGTATGATTCACAGAATAGGGTTGAGAAAATCAATTTTTATGAAGATAATGGCCCTAATGGTTATAATACTGTTACCTATAATTCAGATGGGACAATTAAAATAGTAGAAGAATTTGATTCAGCTGAGTTTAAAGTTGGAAAAACGGTATTTTCATATACCGAGAATCAAGTAACGATGTACTCCTACTACGATTGGTACGAAGAGAGTAAAGAAGTAATAGATTATAACGCTAATAAGCTGATTGAAAAATATAAGTACTACGAGAAGTATTCAACGGCTTGGTCTTTGGAAGAATCATCCATCTATGAGTGGTCAAACAACAATATATCTAAAGAGACCTCCTACTTCACCGTTCAAAAGAAAAATAATCCTTCAAAAAGAATTCATAAAGCACTAATCCTAAAAGCGCTTACTGGGAAAAATCCTAGCAGATTCGTGGGAACAAAACTAACTAGTGATATTTGTTATACAAAAACTTTCCAATACGACACCAAAAATAATCCGATGTGGGATTTTAACGCAGCAGCATATACCCGTCCAACCGGAATGATAATGGTAAGCAAAAACAACGCGATATCAAATGAAAAAATATACCCCTCTTTCCCAAGCGAAATTGAAAGTGAAACTTTCGTTTATAAATATAACGAAAATAACTTCCCTACCTCAATATCAATACTGTCCTCTTATTCAACTAATAAAACAAAAAGTATAGATTATGATTATCGCATAGAAATCGAGTACTATTGATTAATATTTCCTTGAGATAGAGAATACTTATAGATACTCTTCACTTTCTAAAAAAATGTCATTCTACTCAAAATGTAGAATGACATTTTTAATATCTGTTAATCTTTGCAACAACCGTTGCCTAAACCAAATAAACTTTCTATCTTCGCAACCCAAAGTTCTTATATTTACTGCCCGGGTGGCGGAATTGGTAGACGCGCTGGTCTCAAACACCAGTGGTAGCGATACCGTGCCGGTTCGATCCCGGCCCCGGGTACAAACCGAAAAAACCCTCGGATCGAGGGTTTTTTTATAAACAGCTAACCATGCAACAGGAGCTGTATCCATACGGCGACAGGCAGGATCAGTTCGATCGCCGCTACCTTGAAATGGCTCAGATTTGGGCTAAAAATTCTTATTGTACTCGCCGTCAGGTTGGTGCCCTTATCGTTAAGGGTCGCATGATTATCTCCGATGGGTTTAACGGAACCCCTTCGGGCTTCGAGAATATTTGCGAAGACGAGGAGGGCAAAACAAAACCATACGTACTCCACGCCGAGGCTAACGCCATTACCAAGGTTGCCAAGTCGAATAATAGCAGCGAAGGTGCCACGCTATACGTTACCTCATCGCCATGCGTTGAGTGCGCAAAGCTGATTATACAATCGGGGATTCGAAGGGTTGTATATAAGGATGATTATCATAAATTTGAAGGCATTGAATTGCTTCAACGTGCAAAAATAGAGGTAGTAAAAATAGATTTATAAAAAAATTATATGATTTACGAGAATAGAAAAAAGGATATCATCTACCCAATCGTTTTGGGGGTTGTTCTTATTATTGGTATAATCATTGGGTTCAAAATCAACAAGGGTTCTGGCAGAACGAGTTTGCTTGTTAACCCAAAAACCGATAAGCTTACCAGCGTTCTCAAGTACATTGAAGATGATTATGTTGATACCGTTGGTATTGGTCAACTTGTTGAGCTCACCTTACCTGCCGTATTGAAGAATCTTGATCCTCACTCAATCTATATTCCCGCCAAGGAATTTCAGGGTATGAACGAACCTTTAGAGGGAGGTTTTGACGGTATCGGCGTTCAGTACAACATGCCCAACGATACCGTTATAGTAATAAGCCCTGTAAAGGGTGGTCCATCGGAAAGATTAGGGGTACTATCGGGCGATAGAATTATCAAGATAAATGGAAAAACCGTTGCAGGGGTAAAGTTCCCTGCAGATAGCATTCCTAAGTTGTTAAAAGGGACAACAGGTACAAAAGTAAAAATTGGGGTGAAAAGAAAAGGGGTTAACGAGCTGATTGACTTTGATATAATCCGAGATAAAATACCTATCTATAGCGTTGATGTTAGCTACATGCCCAGCAATGATATTGGCTATATCAAAATAAACACATTCTCAAAAACCACATACCAAGAATTTCTTAAAGCCAATGAAAAGCTCAAGGGGTATGGAATGAAAAAATTAATTGTCGATTTACGAGGCAATACTGGAGGCTATATGGATGCAGCAACCAACATTGCCGATGAATTCCTCGATTCAACAAGATTAATAGTATATACTCAAGGTAAATCAAGGTCACGTCAGAATATCTACTCCAACCCAGGGGGTGAATGTATTAATGAAAAAGTCATTATTCTAATCGATGAATTCGCTGCATCGGCTAGTGAAATTCTTGCTGGAGCAATTCAGGATAATGATAGAGGTACAATTATTGGCCGCAGATCATTCGGCAAAGGACTTGTTCAAGAGCAGGTTTACTTCAAGGATGGTTCGGCTCTTCGGTTAACAACAGCACGTTACTATACCCCATCGGGTCGTAGCATTCAAAAGCCTTACAGTTCAGGTAACGATGATAACTATTTCAACGATATAAGCAATCGTTTTCAGCACGGCGAATTTCAGCAAGTTGATAGTATCAAATTTACTGACTCGCTGAAGTATTACACCTCAAAGGGCAGAATTGTTTATGGCGGAGGGGGTATTATGCCCGATGTATTCATTCCATTGGATACCAATGGAATAAGTCCTTACCTGACTAAGGTTGCTAACCGAAACCTTATTTACCGTTTCGCCTTTGATTTTACCGAGAGGCATAGAAATGAGGTTAGGGGCATCAAAGAATTTGAATCGGTTAAAAACTACCTCAATGGCTTCAATTTGCTAAGCGAGTTTATTGCTTTTGCCGAACGAAATGGGATTCCAGCAAATCAGCGCCAAATAAGCCATTCAAAATTAATCATTGAAACCCAGATAAAGGCCGTTATCGCTCGTAATATCATTGATGAAGATGGATTCTACCCCTTTATCCTCGAAATTGACGAGACCCTAAAAAAAGCCATCGAGTATTTTAATAAAAAGGAGTTAAGTAGCGAAGAAGTCTCAATGCTTTCGCCAAAACTTAGTATTCAAGGTTGGATAAGGGCTCAGCTAAAAACAACTGCACGAAAGGATTTGGTTTCACATAGCGCATAGTATTTTTTCGATATACTAAAAAGCCTGAACTATTAAATTAATAGTTCGGGCTTTTTATTTCACTATAGCTCTATCTAGGGTCTGCTGATTAAGTGTTAAAACACAGAAAAATAAAATATTACAACAATTTTTTGTTGTGTAAGCGCAAGCATTTATTATGTAAAAGCCTAAAATACGTGCGCTTGTTATTCTAATTTTAATCCCGTAGGGATGACATTATGGTATA
>Ga0209287_10000045_pt1 | contig 75856 bp, 55 predicted proteins | sample PPLLak3cmMay2015_2_FD_187255 | JGI IMG/M metagenome (GOLD analysis project Ga0209287, IMG submission 187255) | Freshwater sediment microbial communities from Prairie Pothole Lake near Jamestown, North Dakota, USA - PPLs Lake P8 Core (1) Depth... | ecosystem: Environmental > Aquatic > Freshwater... | reverse complement strand
CTTAAATGATGGAAAATGAATAGTTTTTATTCCCACGAAACGTTTTGATAGAAGGGCTAATGATTGCTCATCGCCTGCAACTATAACCTCGTGTCCATCCCTCAGAAAAGATTCAATAATTGGTATATCTCGACTTGCGTGGCCCAATCCCCAACCAAGGGGACAAACCAGAATTGTTTTCTTTTCACCATTCATTATCTATGCCGATACTTGAATAGGTATTCCAAGCGCCTCAACCTTTGTTGCAATTCCCTTTAAATCTTTAAGTGATACTTTCTCCAAACCAATAACAGGTGTATCGCGGGCAATGGTATAAATCATTACCTCCTTAGGATCAATGGCTTTAACTAGTTCAAGCCAAGCGTTAACCTCAATATCCGTTGTATTATCAATGGTTTTCCCTTCGAAACTTCCGCGTAAAAACATGGTTTGAATGATCAGATTTCCTTCGAAAGATTTTAAACCCTTAACCAACTCTTCTGCCGAGAATTTAACCCTTGGTTGATTAAGTAAATTTATAGTTGAATCAAACGCAGAGTCTAACTTTAAGATATTCTGGTCAACCTTTTTAAGCGCAGCCACAACCTTGGGCTTATTCAGCATGGTTGCGTTTGATAGCACCGCTATTCTCGCCTTTGGAAAATACCTATTCCGTAGCTCAATCGAATCGTCAATTATCTCTGAAAACTCGGGATGTAGGGTTGGTTCACCGTTACCAGCATAGGTAATTACATCCAACTCCTCCCCTTTCGCTTTCATATCCATCAACTTCTCATCAAGGTACTTTCTTACCTCTTCCCTGATGGGAAGTTTACCTTTTTGCTGCTTATTAGTCCATCCGCACTCACAGTAAATACAATCAAACGAGCATACCTTTGAATTTACAGGTAAAAGGTTTATCCCCAGCGATGCTCCGAGCCTGCGGCTTCGGATTGGTCCGAAAACAATACTATCGAAAAGAAATGTTGCCATACTTTAACATCAAGAAACCATTTGAAATAGCTAATAATTAGACAAAGTTATTAAAATTTAAGACCTAGCGTTCATGTTTGAATATCAGTATTTTGTATGACAATAGTCATGACGATTGATTTTTACAAAAGCTATTTTTAATTGATCTATTATTAAAACATTTCGATATGGTAACAACTAACTCAAACCCTAATGGGAGTAAAGCAGACACCAATATACCATTGGATGATAAAGGCCACCGAAAACTCATTGAAATCCATTCTCATATTAAAAACCTCCTAAACTCAGGGGGTAATAAAAACGACTTAACCGAAATTTTCTTCGCTTTATCATACTTCTATGAGAATTACCTCATTAAAGAGGAGATTCTTTTAAAGAGAATGGGATACCCAAATCTAGAATGCCATTCGGAATCACATAAAACGTTTATTAGAAAAATTGAAAAACTTAAGGATAGCATAAATAAGGATGCTATGCGTGTACTAAAAGAGTTAGATATTTTTATTCTCGATTGGGTAAAAGATCATGAAGCGACCTATAATGCTTAAATAACGTGAGTTCGATTTAAGAAATAGTGGTAATACTCTAAATTGTAATTTGTTACAAATTTTTCATTTGGAATTGGAATAATGGAATAGTGGAATAATGGGGTTTCTTCTAACTTTTTTCTTCCCTGTCTGCCGACTTTGCTCCGCTGAAGCTATGCGAAAGCGATGCAGGCAGGCAATATTCCATTTTTCCCTGCCTACCGGCAGGCAGGCATTATTGGCTACGCCGAACTCGCAAGCTCGGTTCCATTTCTCCCCTCAAAGTAAAATACTGATAACATAGCACTTAAATTGTTTTTTACATCGAACTGACGTTAAATATTGAAATATTTGATAGGGAAAGGCTATACGTAACTATTCACCACGGAGAAACGCCTGCCTGCCGGTAGGCAGGGAGGGCACAGAGTTTCACAACTTGTCCCGATTTATCGGGAGAGAAAATATTTATGTTTTTCGTGTTAGTGATTCTTTTGCATTTTGATACTCAGTCGTCCTTTTATAATTGCCTCTCCCGATAAATCGGGACAAGTTGTGGTTCTCCTTGCTCTCTCCCGATACATCGGGACAGGCTGCGTCTCCGTGGTTTTTGTTCAATTCGATTACTGCTGAATAGTTACGGCTATACTCGAATTAAGCTAACCGGCGTACCCTACTCATTTTAGTTGGTTTCATCAGGCTAAAATCAAAGTTGGTAATGAGGTTCAGGCCTGGCGATTTGCCCTTTTCGAGGGACCCATATATCGATTCAACCCCTAACGCTTCTGCACCATTCAGCGTTGCCCATTTAATTGCATCATCAAAGGTTAATGCTGAAAATTTTTCAAGAATAATGAGTATTTGATCGAATACCGAAAGTGTATTGGAACTGGCAAGGCTATCGGTGCCCACCGCGATACAAGCACCCTCGTTCATAAGCATGGGTATATCGGGTAAGCATCCCTCGATAAAAAGATTTGAGGTTGGGCATAAAACGAAGTAGGGTTTATCAAAATGCTTAATTATACCCCTTACCTCATCCCTTTTAACAAAGGTATTATGAATAAAAAGGGTTGGGCTTGCATGGGGTAAATACTTTTTTACAACCTCAAAGGGGGTTATTCCTAAGGCAATGCCATCCGAAATGCCCAGAGCCTTAAAGCTCTCAGCTAGTAATCCTGTTCTATTCATTAAAAAGGAGTACTCCTGCAAGCTCTCACCATAATGGATGCTAACAATCGAATCGGATTTGTGCAACTCATCGCTGATGAAACCCCATAATCTATCGGATATGGAATAGGGTGAATGGGGTGCTAACGAACTGGTTGACTGTAATGGTAGTGTTTCGTTTAGTAAAAGCTTCGCATTTACAAACCGGGCTTCAGCATCGTCCTCCAGCAGCCCAAAAAGCTCAATAAAATTGTGAAAATGGAGGTTTGATGCTTGCTTGAACGAAAAGCTGTCGGCTGTATTGCAAATATCGCCAACAGCAACCGTTCCATTCAACTCAAGGGTTGAAATTGCCTGCGTTATTGAACTACGAATCAAACCCTCGCTATCACCCCTAAGATTTCTGATCTGTGAAACAAAGCCTGCAATACCATCCGATTTCTCCAATCGACCCTTTAGGTGCGATAGCTCTAGATGGCAATGCGCATTTACAAATCCTGGAACGATAACGCCATTGTAAAACTCCATCGATTCGTACTCCTTCTCGTTGCCCTTCGGATCGACAATTTCAACAATTTTTCTGCTGTTGTCAATAACAACTATGCCATTCCTTATGGGAACGCCATTTATAGGATAAATATAATTGGCGGAGTAGCGATGCATTAATATGGTGATTCTTGTTGTCTTAGGCGCATTCGCTTTGGGTCAACCTTTATGCTTTTCAGCTTGCCCGGTTTATGGGAAATCTTAATATTCATAATGGTTGCATGCTTAGTGAAATTCGTATCAGCATTGCTATGGTTATAAAGCGACCCTTTCAAATGGGTTACCAGTGAGTTTTTAAGCTCAAGCTGCATCGAGTAGGTCAATGTATCCTTCACCCTACTGTAAGATTTGGTGGTAATTCCGCTTTTTCTCCCATCTTTCGACTTATCATCAAAATAGAAATATGCTTCCATTGAGGGGTTAACTGTTGCATCGTCATCATGGATTAACACATCGGCGGAGATTGTATATACACCCAACCCATTGACCGGAATCATGAAATCTATTTTTGACCTAGAACCATCATCGGGAATATGATATGAAGTTCTCAGGTTCCAAAGGTTTTTTAGGGTGTCTTTAGCTATGGAGTCAATGATATTTTTATTCTCAGCAGTGAATTTTGTTTCAAGCTTCGAGAGCTCTATGATCACTTTATCATAAATTGCATCGAACTCCTTAGGCCTTTTGGTGTAAAAGCTTAGTGAACTGTCGAATTGCTCCTCTGTATAGCCATACGATTGAATGGTACGGCTATAGTAGTCGATGGTATCCTTATTAAAATAGGCCTCTCTCAGCCTGAAGCTCTGAACCGAAGCATCAATGATCTGAATCTTTGTAAGTATCGAAACCATATCTTTTTCAGGAATTACCACCTCACGATTACATGATACAAGGAGTACCATAAGAAGAGCATACCTAGCTAGCTTTTGCATGTTGCATTTTTAAATATGAATCACAAAAATAAATCACTTATCATATAAAGTGGTTACAATTTCAAATAAAAAAGATTCCAGTTCTTCGCCTGGAATCCTGATTAGAATGGTTTGATTCAATAACCTACTTAATTTTATCGAATATATATCCTAGCATAATTTCGTGCGTTCCCGACTGATACTGACGGATAGCAGTATAGCTATAGTCGTATGAGTAGCCAATCACATACCTTTTCTTGTAGTTATAGCCAATCATTATTGCTAGAGCATCCCTGAAACGATACGATAGCCCTCCCCAAACCTGCGATTTATAGGTTACCTTAGTATTCAACTCGAACTGAAATTTACTGCCAAAAGGGAACTTAAGGAGTAGGCCCGGTTCAACATCGTAATTGCGATTAAGGAGAATTCGAGTCCCAGTACAAACAATGATATGCTGCCTTAACCGGTTTACCCCTTCTGCCTCATCATTTACTTTTATCTTCTGCCCAAATAGCTGATGCGCCGAAATCCCTAGATAGTGCAAACTGTTATAAACATAGAAACCAATATTCGCATCGGGTGTAAGAGCAGAACTTACCCTATCGATGGCGGGATCGCTCACATTATTCGCATTATCACCCAGAGTTAATTTCGATCGATCTACCTTGTACTGTAAAATCCCAAATGAGATTCCCCCTGAAATTCTAAAATCCTCGTTAATAGGCATATTGTAGGCATACGAACCCATAAGGCTCATCCTGCTCGTTGGTCCTGTTACATCCATAAAAAGATTACTACCCCAACCCATATCCTTCTTCGAGAGTGGTCCAAAAATGCTAATCCCCGTTGTTTGGGGCGCATCGTTTAGCCCTACCCATTGGTAACGACCGCTAGCCCTTATCTGAAAGAAGTTATACGTACCAGCAACGGCAGGATTGGTAATATAGTTATTGAACATGTACTGCGTATATTGCGGTATTTGCTGCCCATCAGCCATGAACGAAAAGAGCAATCCTGCTAAAATGAATAGCCCTATTTTAATTCTTCCCATATGTAAGATTATATTTTTCATAGTAAATTCCTCCTATCTTACAATTGTTATCGAACCATTGATGGGTTTCCATCCTCCATCAGAATTATTGACATTAAACTTAACCACATAGTAGTATGTCCCAATGGGCAACTCCTTGCCATTGTCGGTTCTTCCGTTCCAACCTTTCGCCGCTTTATCGCCGCTAGCCGACCAAACTCGTGCTCCCCAACGGTTAAATATCTCAATGTTAAGATCGGGGAAAAGGTAATCCTTAGGAACCTCCCAAACATCGTTGATCCCGTCGTCGTTGGGCGAGAACACATTGCCGAACGATATATTATCAACCATTTTAGCGTACAACCTCAGCGAATCCATACATCCAGTTTGTGTGGCCGTTGCATACACATCAATAAGGATAAATTCGGTTGTTCGGTTGCTCGATGGGTTCTCCCTTAGGTTCGCTATCCGATTCGCTGGAATCTGAGCCTTAATATCTTTATCGATGTATATCGATGAATTCCAAGAATCATAGGGCTCAAAAAGAATTTCAGGTTTCCAGATAAACGTAGTTGGGGAGGTCGTATTAGCCGTAACTACATCGAGGTTATAGGTATTACCCATAAGTATGGCAATTATCGTATCCTTCTTAAAATCGGTATTTTGCTGAAGCGCCGAGATGTAAAGCGGTACGCTAATGTCAATTTTTGGGTAGATATCCACCGTTACGGTATCGCTGCTAAGGCATCCACCATCGTTAGTGATTTGGACTGAATATTGCGTTTTCTGTGTAGGGTATGCAGTGTAAGTGGGCTGATCGCCTATACTTGCTCCAGAAACATTAGGTAGTTGATACCAGCTATAGGTATATGTTCGTGGCGGTGTTGTAGAAAGGCCATTATGAAATGCAACCAGCTCAACGCTTGAACTACCGCATAAAATGGTATCCTTTAATATATAAGCATCCATCACATAATCAGGATTCGAGTTAACCGTGAACGACTGTTTATAAGTACAGCTATTCTCATCAATAATGGTAACCGTATATGTACCTCCTGATAGTTTATCAATTACCCGACCTGATACAGGAGGTGAGACTGGATAACCCCAAGTATATTGGAAGTTTGCTTCTATACCCGTTCCTCCTGTTACGAATACAATCTCAATTCGTCCAATATCCTGACCAAACGCTACCTTTAATTGGGAGCATATCGCATCATCAATATCGGCAAATGCAATTAAATCATCTGGGCCATCTATCGTTGCGGGTTGATCGTTCGAACATCCAGCGGCATCTGTAACAGTAACCGTATAAGTGCCTTTATGAGCGGTTAAGTCCTCTGTGGTTACTTCGGGTATAGTACTCCAACTATAGGTATAGTTTGGAGGAGTACCAAATGGGGTACCCCCTGTTACCGTTACATCTATTGATCCTAAGTCATATGAACAAGTGAGATATGGTGAAGTTGTTGAATTAATAATTATTTCTGGATTCTCGTTTAAAGTACCTGCGAATGGGACATCAAAAATTGCAGGACAACTATTAATATCCATTAATGATACGGTATAGCCTCCAGGTGGCAGGTTATTGAAAATGCCATCCGAGTTAGATAGGCTTACAGGTCCTGCAATGGAGTAGGTTAAAGGCGCTGAACCCCCTGTGGCGGTAACAATAATACTGCCGCTCGGTACACCATAACAAGATCTATTCCATTCAATATTGGTAATGTTAAGTTGTGCTGGATCAGCTAAAGTAATATCGGGGATTGTTTTGCTTCCGCAGCTGCCCGCATCGGTAATGGTAAAGGTGTAGGTGCCAGGTGCAACATTTGTTGCAATGAATGGTTCTAAGTTAACGACTTCGGTTCGAGGCGTGCTTCCCTCTGTCCAGGCAATGGTATATGGTAAATTTCCCCCAGAAATATTGAAGGTAACCGAACCGATTGCCCCGCCAAAGCATTGCTTATCGTTAACGCTTAGTAATGTAGCATCAAATGCAGCAGGTTCAGTAATTGTAGCTGAGGCAGTACCAATAACACCAATGCCATCAACCACATTTACCGAATATAACCCTGGTGCTAATGGGCCTATCGTCATCATATCGTTAAAAGCGGGTAATGCTCCGCTTGGACCTGTCCATGTAATGGTATATGGAGGTGTTCCGCTATTTACGGTTAACACAATTTGTCCATTATTTAGGCCATTACAGGTAATTTGTGTTGGTGTAAGCGTTAGGTCGAGCAAACCGATCAATAGCGGTGAAGTTGAAACAGTACAACCCTTGCTGTCAATAACATCAACTACGTATGTTCCTGCCGATAACCCGTTAAAGATTGCTGGTAAACCTAAGCCTGGCGTTAGAGAAGTAACGAATGACCCATTTCTATTCAAGTCATATTGTAAAGGAGGTGTACCACCATTGGCTGTTACTGAAATTATGCCATCGTTCGTTGCTGGACCTGTCATTTGGCTAATAATCGGTGGATCGATTATTATTGGATCAGGTTGAGTGATTACAACCGTACCTGTGAAAGTATTACAGGTGTTAGCATCGGTAATGGAGTAGTTATAAGTGCCTGCTGGTACAGTAGAGAAAATACCATCGTTAGTGGTTTGATTATACGCTCCACCATCGGTAAGGGTATAAGAGATTGGTAATGTTCCTCCAGATGTTACCAGTGTAACGGTTGAGTTATCACCATTACAGTCTAATGGTGTGTTTGTAGCCGAAACAAAGGTGAACAGTGCAGGTTCAATAATATCAAGGTTTACCGTTGACAGCTGAGTACAACCCTTGCTATCGGTTACCAGATAGCTATAGGAATCTGCCATTAATCCGGAGAAAATTGCAGGCAAACCTGCTCCTGGGGTTAGAGTAGCTCCATTCATTGGGTTAAGGGGGTTGGCGTTAATTGTGTAGGTTAACGCTCCTGTTCCCCCGCTTGCTTGAAGGGTAATGGTGCCATCGGCTGGTACGCCAAAGCAGGTAATATCCGTTTTCTCCTCAGTGGTAAAGACTATGGCTGGGGGTTCGGGTACGTTTATAGTCAGAGGTAAAATACAGCCAAGGATATCTGTGATATTTATAATATGATCTCCTGCTGATAAGCCAGTAAAATTACCATCTGCTTGAGGAATACCACCATCTATTGAATAGGTCAATCCACCTGCTCCACCCGATGCTGCAACGTGAATCTCACCATCGGCAGGTAACATACCATTGCACGATAAGCCTACTACTAAGGGAGGTGCATCTAAAGTTATTGGCGTAGGGCCTGTAATAGATACAATTTGTGTTACTATACAATTATTATCATCTCTAACCCTTACGGAATAATCATCTACGCCTAAAAGGGTAAAGTTTCTAGGAATCGAGTACCAATCTGTTCCGTTAATTGAAACGCTTAGGTTGCCAGTTCCTCCAGATGCATTTTGAACCCTAAAACTCCCATTTTCATTGTACCAACAACCAGTTACATTAACCTGATTAACTACATCGAAGGTTATTGGATCTGGAGCATCAATTATAATTGGGCTCCCATTATTTGCAGTTAATATACATCCTTTGGAATCTCTAACCCGAACATAGTATGGGTTTGAAGTACCTCCAGGGAGGTTGTCAAAAACAGGGTTGCTGCCCCAAACTGGGGGTTGGTATATTGAATACTCGTAACCGCTACCAGAACCACCTGTAGCATTTAATATCTCTATTTTCCCAGTATTATCGGTACTACAGGTTGTAATCTGAGTTACAAGGTAATTAAATGATATTTTTGGTGGGTCGGTAAGGATTATCTCTACAGGCCAAGTAGCCGAACAACTATTCGCATCCATAACTACAATTTCATAGCTGCCTTTGCCTACATTAAAGGTATTGCCTAGCTGGAATGTTCCACCTGGTAACGGACCGGTAACTGAATAGGTATAGGGTCCAGTACCTCCACTTGCATTGATAGTAATTACTCCATCAGCAGAGCCATTACAAGAAATTGGCGTGGTAGTAACATTGGTAATAACCAGCTGATCTGGTTGTTTAACCTCAATAAGTCCTGATGAAACTGGCCCGCAACCATTCGCATCGGTTACCCTAACCTCGTACTGGGTGCTCGCCGTTATCGGTGTTGTTGGTAGTGAAAAGGTAACAGAACCCGCAAGGGTTTGAGTGGCAACAAATGCACCATTATTGTATAAATCGTATTTATAGGGACCTAAACCACCCGCAGCCTGAATTTGAATTGAGCCATTATTACCCCCAAAGCATCCGGTAACATCAACAACCGTGGGTAAACCTAAGGTGATTGGGGTTGGATCGGTTAGCGTAACCGTAGCCGTAGCCGTACAGCCAATATTATCGGTAACCGTTACGGTATAGGGAATACCTGCTGATAACCCTGTTACTGGATTATCTGTTTTTGAAATAGGACTCCAGCTGTAGGTATATCCTGGAATACCGCCTACAGGGTTAGCTGTTGCTTCACCATCAGCAGAACCTACGCACTTTGGTGATGTAGGGGTAATAGTAACTGTAAATTCAGCACCAACGGTTATTTTTATAACATTGCTTTCATCGTTGGTACAAGGACCTGATGATACAAGACGCTTATACCAAGTATCCTGGGTTATTCCCATAGGCGAGGTGTAATCCTTATTGGTTGCATTTGCATCGAGAATATCCGTAAAAGGACCACCCGCACCAGTTGTACTGCTCTGCCACTTGTAGGTGTAGGTTATTCCATCTCCGCCAGTAGGTATTAAGCCTGTGAGGACAGGACTTGTGTTATAGCAAATGGTTGGATTGGTGGTTGATATGGTATTGTTCGATATGGTTGGATTTACGGTAATGGTATTGGTGGCGAAGTTAGAGCAGGTACCATCGCTATAGGTATAGGTGATGGTATGCGTACCCGCACCTGCAACCGAGGCATCGAAGTTGCTTGTAAGAGTTGTTACTCCAGGGCCGGTGTATGAACCCCCAACAGGTGTACCACCTGTTAAAAGGTACGTTGTAGCATCAGCGCACTGATCAGCTAGCGTACCTCCGAAGGTTACTGCGGGAATGGAGTTTATAGTAAGGTCAAAGTTTTGGCTTGTCGATACGCAACCATTTGCATCGCTAACGGTTATGGTAAACTGATATGTACCAACTGCTGAGTTTTTGGGAATTGGAATCTCAAGCGGGCTAGGAACTATCGGAGCGTTGTTAATTGCTGCAAACCCAGCAAGAGGAGCTGCACCAGCTGAAATACTATAGCGCGTACCCGTTGTTGCTGAGTAGGGTAAGAAAAATTTCTCCGCACTGCTACAGGCTGAAATAGGAGGTATTACTGTTAATGTTATGGTTGGTAACGGGTTAACGGTAATGGCCAAAGCACTGCTAATATTTGAGCAAAGACCCGATTTTACCTCTCTAACAAACCATGTATTGAGTGTCAATGCTCCAGGTTGATAATCCTGTAAAGTTGCACTTGGACCTGCAATATCAGTAAATGGTCCGCCTGCTCCCACAGTGCTGCTCTTCCACTGAAAGGTATATACTCCTGTCCCTCCTGTTGGTATAGTTCCCGTTAATAATGAAGGGGCTGAATTAAAACAGACTGGTTGAGAAGATGAAATAGTATTGTTCGTAATTGCAGGAGTTACAGTAATTGCTATTACATTGCTTATTCTATTACAAGTCCCTGAGTAAGTAATTCTTCGATACCATCTGTTCGCATTTAATGATGGTGGTGTGTAGTTCTGTCCAGTAGCAAGAGGAGCTATATCGCTAAAAGGTCCTGCGGCTGCAACCGTTGCTACCTGCCATTTGTAGGTACAAGGGCCTGTTCCCCCTCCAGAAATCCCTCCATCTAGCTGAGCAGGAGTATCTCCCTCACAAATTGTTTGATTAGCAGTTATGGAATAGTTGGTAATATCTGGATATAAAGCAATATGTATAACATTACTAATTGAAGTACAGTTACCTGATGAAACAACTCTCTGAAACCATCTGTCAGCGGCTAAAGTGGGAGGACGGTAATCCCTAGCTGTTGCTCCGGCAATGTTGCTAAAAGATCCAACTATACCCGTTAAGCTAATCTGCCATTGATATGCATAAATACCATCACCCCCTGATGGAGTTGATCCTACTATATTTGCAGGCCTTACACCCGGACAAACATTCTGAAGAGCTGGTATTGTATTATTGGTAATTACTGGATTAACAGTAATTGCTATTGGTACACTTGTAGAGGTGCAAGCTCCCGAATAAGCAACTCTTTGATACCATGTACTAGCGAATAACGCTCCAGGTTGATAATCTCTACTTACTACTCCAACAATATCATTAAATGGACCGCCTGCTCCCAGTGTGCTGCTTTGCCATTGGTAAGTATAAACTCCTGAGCCTCCACTTGGAGTAGAGCCTACTAAAAGTGCTGGCGTATCGCCTGAACAAATTGCTTGAGGAGCAGCTATGGTATTATTTAGAAGTGCTGGGGTTATTGTAACTGTTACAGTATTTGAATAAACTGTACCACAACTATTTGTAGCCACTCGTTGGTATGAAGTAGTTTGAGTTATTCCAGCAGGTGCATCATAAGTTAGTTGATCTGCCCCTATTATTGGAGTCCATGCTCCTGCACCAACCTTTGATTCCCATGAATAAGTCCATGCTCCATTGCCACCTGATGGTGGAGTAGTATTGGAAAAAGCCACAGGATCAGCTCCAAAGCAAAGAGCCTGATCTGAACCAATAACACCACCATCCATTATTGGATAAACGGTTACAGTAATTGTATTTGAGTTTACAGTTTCACATCCATTTGTCGCAACCCTTCGGTATTGTGTTGTTTGAGTTAGTCCAGCCGGCGCATCATAGGTTAATTGATCTGCCCCTATTATTGGAGTCCATGGTCCTCCCCCAGAGAATGACTCCCAAGAAATGCTCCAAGATGCATCACCGCCAGAGGGTGAAGCCATATCAGTAAATGCATTAGGATCTCCATTATAGCAAATGCTATGATCCAAACCAATTGTTCCACCATTTACATCGTTATAAACCAACACTGAGGTTGTAGCAGACTTCGAACAGCTATTACCATCGGTAACGGTTACGGTATAATCGCCCGAATTACTTGGTGTTGCATTGGTAATTGATGGGTTTTGAAGTGCCGCATTAGCAGGGGTAAGCGGCGTAAGCGCTGTTGTTACCCAGCTGTAGCTGACCATCCCATTAGGGGTAGAAGTTAGGTTGATTGTCCCATCGTAGCAAACGGGGCTATTACTGCCTGCTGTTGCGGCTGGAAGAGGGTTGACGGTAACAGTGATAGTATTTGATAATTTTGAACATAAGTTAGATCCGATAACATTTACCCTATAAACACCAGATACTGTTGCTGTATAGTCGGAATTTGTAGCACCTGGAATATCTATAATTCCTCGCCTCCACTGATAGGTAAGGCCCGCTCCTGTGTTTGCACTTAAAACAACAGATCCCCCATCGCAAAAAGTTGTTGGTTCTCCATTTGCTGTTATTAAGGCTGAAGGTGATTGAAGTAATGTTAAGTTAATATCACCCGTTGCGGAATTACTATCCTCATCAATAACTTCGCAAGAAATATAATAATCCCCAGCAACAGAAGAAGTTTTAACAAGAGCTACCCCAGGCGCAATAACTGTAATAAAGGTCAAATCCCCACCCCAATTATAAGTAAATAAAGCAGGATCGCCAGATGCTTCAGGCGCACTGACTGTTAAGGTTATAATAGTTCCTTGACAAAAACTAGTTGATCCGCCAGCAGCAGATGTTGATATTGTAACATCAAAGGCATAAGCCCAACCATTGCTTAAAAAACAAAGAAAGAGAAGTCCAATTAGGAATTTGCTCTTTTCATATATAAATCTTTTCATCTGTTTAATTATTAAGTTGTTCAGATGGTAATTCTATTTACTATACATTACTTTTTTTGTAGCAAAGGAACAACCATTTCCATCTGTTATAACGACTTTATACTCACCATTCTCAACAGACTGTAATCTTTTTTCACTAACCTCAATTTCTTTCCCATTTAAAAACCAAGTATACTTAGGCTCTCCCGCACTAACTATATTATTAATCAAAATCTCATTATTTGAAATAACAAGATTTGCAAATGGAGATTCTTTAAAGAAAATTGTGATATTTACTGTTGCTTCTTCACCAGTATTATCCTTAACTGTATAGGTGAATTGATAACTTCCAGATTTATTTGATTTTATTATCGCAACATTTTCAATGGTTTTAATTATCATTTCATTATTCCCCATCCATGTGTGGTTTAAAAATGAGCCTGAACCATTTTCTGTTTGCCCTACCAACGTAATAATTTGATTTGTGCAAAACTCATTCTTTCCTCCAGTTGTTTCAATATATGCAAATAACGACTGTGTTTTCGCATAATTTAGGAAAACCAACATGAAAAAAATCAAACAAATTATTAACTTTTTATTATTCATAGCCATCGGTTTGTTAATTGAACTTGAACTAATTCAACTATTTGAGCAAATGTCTTTTCATAGTTCCTAATTCAAATAAGGTTGAAAAATCTTAACAATACTGTTAATAAAATCATCAGGAATATCTTGCAATTTCAAAACACCTCATTATAACTGCCGAAAATATAGATTTTTCGTGTACTTCCCAAATATTATCCTTTAAATTAGCCACTTACAGGTATCTTTTATATCAATAAAAATAGCATAATCAATTTAATCATCTGTATGTCTGTACTTTATAAATTCGAACGATTTACTATTTATCTTTTGTACGAAATACCCCATTTAAAGGTTTTGGCTATAGCTGCATACTCATTTTCGGTTATCAATACTAAAAGAGGGTTGACCTCTAATAAATGGATGAATAATTGTTAAATAAAGGCGTGAATCAAAAAACGAGAAAAACTACCACGGAGGCACTGAGCACACAGAGGTATCTAAGAAATAGAAAAACAAAATGCAAAAAAACATTTTTTGCGTTTAAAACAACAATGCTGCCAAATAGGTTAATGATATGATAAATACACTGTTAACTATTAGCTGGGGTGTATAATGACCGAAATTGGGCGGAGGGGAATAATTTATAAAATCCCCCCAGCCCCCTAAAAGATTGATTTAAATACTCCCCCCCCTTTTGTTAGGACGAGGCTACAGCCTCGTCCTTTTTATTCCTGCAGGCTAAGCCTGCTTGGATATACTCGACTAAGGCAATGTAGCCTTAGCCGAACAGGGGGCTATAACAGATTGTGGTAACTTGGTTTTGCTTTCCTAGAAATCATAAACATTGAACTATTTACAATCTGTTAGCCCTCCTTTTTAAGGAGGGTTGGGAGGTTGTAGAGAGTATTCCCTTTGTTTTAAATAATACAGACGAGGTAAAACCTCGTCCGCACTTGGTATGCATTTACTTGTACCCTAGGCAATGCCTAGAAAAAAGGTTGGACGGCGGTGCCTACCTGCCCGTAGGCAGGCAACCGCCGCCTAACCCAATGGTTTTTGTATTTAATTTACAGCCTCAACTCAACGCGGGCAAAAAAACATTGTGCTATTTAATCAGTAACAACTGTCCAACCATAGGTGTTTATTAATGTTTGCTTATCTATTAAGCCCTGACCTGTTGGGGGTTGGTTACTATAAATTGATACTATTCCATTTAGAATATTTGTTGTATCAACATTAGTAATAATATCAGCAAGAATTTTATTTGTGTTAGTTGAATCAAACTTGTTTTTAGAAGCATATAGTTCTCTCAAAGAAGTGTTTTTTGATACATCAAGCATTTTTAAAAGATTATAATCAATATTCAAAATAGTCAAATTCTTACAATTAGAAATATCAATATTTATTAGATTGTTTCGAGGACAAACTATTTGTTCAAGATTTGGACATTCCGATACATCTAAAGAGGTTAATGCACAATAGCCAACCTTCAATTCTTTAATAACAGTGTTTTGTCCAATTACTAATTCGCTCAAAGTTTTATCTAAAAGGCATCGGATAAATTGAATTTTGTGACAATTAGAAAAATCAAGTTTAGTAATTCTTTCATTAAAAGATGATGTAAAATCCTTTAAATTAGAAAGATTTGACAAGTCAATTGATGAAAGACCATTTCCACTTATTACAAGATTTTCAATTTTATCATTTTTTGACAGATCAATTGCTAAAATCCTATTTTCTGAAAATTCAACCCATTTAAGTTTATGGTTTTGGGTCAAATCTAGTTCACTTATTTTATTGTCATTTAGTACAAGATACTCTAAATTATTAGCCTTTGTTAAATCTATTGAGGTTACACTCTTATTCTGATCAAGAGCAAAATTTATTATTTCATTTATATCTCCAGAAACCTTTACATGATAAATACCTAGTTTACCATAAATGTGTTTGCCTTGGTAATATTGTTGATTCAATAAGATTATGTTTTCAACTACACCATCACCCCAATCAATTACTAAGTTTGCGATTCTATCACCTGCATATAACTGTAAAATACCTTGAAAATCAAAATTCGTTTGATCTGTGGTAAATTTAATGCATTCGGATTGAATGTCCCCCTTCTCCATTATCACCTCCAACGGCCCTTTATCCGTGCTCTTAAAATGAAGTTTCAGCTCAGCGGCGGTAAGGGTATCGATCCAGGTTTTGTAGCCATCCTTTGTAACGGTTAGGAGATAATTGTCGTAGCCATCGTTTAGGGTTACCTTGTTGGTTATGGCTGCAAGGGTGTCGGTGTAAATGGTTTTGTTCGCCGCAGCAATGGTGAGGTTGGCGGTGGTGAGCTCGAAGTTCTGGATAGCCTCGTTGTAAACGAAAACGCCGATTAGGAAATCGAAGGTATTCACCACATCGAAGCTGAAGGTGGTGTAGCCGAAATCCTCTGGGGTTGAGTTTGCGGTGCTAAGCACCTCGGGTACAACCTTGGTTACATTATCCTTGCCAACGGTAAAGTTGATGGGGAGCGGCTTGCTAACCAGATAGGCTTTGGGGGAACCCTGTACCGGGGAGGCGTACACTACGCTGTCCGCTGCATCCACCACAAGGAACTGCTCAACGGTGTAATTCCCGGGCAGCAGCGATAACGGCTTGCTGATGTAGTAGCCGTTCATGGTGTACAGGTCAACCTTCTGCATGGTGTAAGCGGGGTTACCATTGGCTTTTTTAATGGTTACAACAACGGCAGCTGGCGCAACGGTTGACGCATTCATGCTCGATTTTTGTGGGCCACTATGCAATGGGGCTTTTAGGGTAAAGCCGAACTCAACGATTCCCTCCTTCTTATTGGGCTGGATATCATCCTTATTACATGAAATGTGGAATACGGATATTAGCACCAATGCACAAACAGATAAAATTAACTTTTTCATTCGTGTTGGTTTTAGTGAATACTGGTTAATTTTAGGGTATCTATTAAATTATAGTTAAACTTATGAATATAAATCTTAAATGCAAATGATTGTATAACTTTTTTGATTAATATGACCAAAATTGAACGGTAATGGTGAGTGAGCTAGTATTTGCCTATGTCAATGATCTATACAAGGTAGGGGGGATTACTCCTTTGTTAGGGCGAGGCTACGGTTCATTGCCGTCAAGTTAAGATATCAAACATCAGATATACAGCAACTTTGTTAGGACGAGGCTACAGCCTCGTCCTTTTTATTCATACGGGCTAAACCTGCTTGGATATACTCGACTAAGGCAATGAGCCTTAGTCGAACTGGGGTTCGTGCCTAATTTTGTAAAAAGTTAATTCCCGTAAATGAATAAACCCAGCTTGTTACGGCTAGGCTTGTTCGTTGCTAATCGCTTTGTTTATGGCACACGGACAACATCCCGCCTTGCGGGACAAGTCGTCCGAGCGAGCGGAGACTGATTGTATACTATTTATGCTATTTCAATACTTTCTTTGCTTATCTCTTTTATAAAATCATCCCCTTCCTTATAGTATTTCGTGGGGTATGGGTGTGTCTCAATTATTGGATATTTAATATTTATTCTAGAATACAATTTCAGATTCTCGAAAATATTGTCACCAAACTGATCCGAAATAAGCAATAAATCAATATCTGACCATTCATGGGCTTTGTTTTTAGCCGTTGAGCCAAATAAAAGTACCTTATAAAAGGTCAATCCACTAGATTTACAATCTCTTACAAATGATTCGGCCGTATTTATTGCAATTTCCCTAGTAACCATATCCGTAATTCATTAGTTGTTTCAAGCATTGATTTGGTAAAATGTTCATTACATATATTATGCATTTTCGTAAGGTAGTCCGGATACCTGCCCTCTAGTTGAAATCTATTCAGACTCAAAATAAATTCACCTCTTTCATCTGTTAATTGGATTGAAGTAGCTGAAAGAAGATGTATCAGGTTGTGAGTTCTTGGTGGAACGTTTTCCTCATTATGCTTTATCCACAGGGATTTACATAACTTCTCGATAACTAAATGTGCGAAAAAAAGAGATTGTAAGTAATTCTTCCCCTTGAATAAGGTATTTACGGCAGACCAATCATCGTTGGCTTGTTCAATCCAATAACCAATATGCTCGTCTTTTGTCTTCATAACCACAAAGATAGTATTTTTTCCACTTCATAGCAATGCTTCTTTTGTTGGGGCGAGGCTACAGCCTCGTCCTTTTCATTCATACAGGCTAAGCTTGCTTGGATATACTCGACTAAGGCAATGAGCCTTAGTCGAACTGGGCAGGCAGGCTTTTTAAGGAGGGCAGGGAGGTTAAAGAGAATATTCCCTTTGTTTAAAATAGTGCGGACGAAGTTATCGCCAACTAAAAAATTAAAATCACCAAAAGCATAATCAAAAAGCCCAAAATAAATCCCAAGTAAACCTGAACTGGTTTGTGGGCTTTGGATTGAAGCCTTGAAGAGGCGAGTAGTGCAGCAATGAAGATTGAGATCAATAGGTAGGGTAAAACATCGGCATAAAGTCGAATGGAAAATGCTATGATAAATCCCACCAAACCGCCAATGCCAACCATGTGGATGCTAATTTTCCACCAATAGGATATAATTAAACACGAGGCGACCACCAGGGATGCCCCAAGCATAAATGCAGCAATTACAAAGGGAATGGGCAACTTAATGAGAAAATAAACTGAAAGAATATAGGGAATCAGGGTAAATGCTAAGGGTAAAATCCGCTCCTTATTGCTCTCCATCGCTAAACTTTTAACAACTCCAAACTGCATGAAAAGGGGCATCATGAGCAATGGTAATCCCAATGTATTTGCGCCAACAACGAGTAAAATGATTCGTTTAACATCGCTTGGGAGGTAGGAAGCATAAGTGCCAGAGTAAAAGATAAAAACAACCCCAATCAGGGGCATAAGTAGTGGGTGAAAAAGTGCAGAAAAAACTTTCGCTAGATTATTATTCATTTTTTATAGTTCTTTTCTTAATCGTGCAACGGCAACGCCGAGCTGTTCACGGTATTTAGCCACTGTACGTCGAGCAATGGGGTAACCTTTTTGCTGTAAAATTTCCATCAATTTTTCATCGGTGAGGGGCTTACGCTTCTCCTCATTATCGATACAATTCTGTAGAATTTTTTTAATCTCCTTGGTTGATACCTCTTCCCCAGCATCATTCTGCATACCCTCGCTAAAAAAGAATTTTAGGGAGTAAATGCCAAAATGGGTTTGAATGTACTTGCTGTTGGCTACACGTGATATGGTTGAAATATCGAGCCCCGTTTTTTCAGCAATATCCTTTAAGATCATGGGGCGGAGCTTGGTCTCATCGCCCTCCTCGAAAAACTCACGCTGATATTCGATAAGTGCTTGCATGGTCACCATCAATGTATTCTGGCGCTGTTTAATAGCATCGATAAACCAACGAGCAGAGTCAATCTTCTGCTTAACAAAAACCATTGCATCCTTGTCCTGCCTCGTTGCGCTGTTCTTATTATGCGAAAAATTTTCGATCATTTCGGAGTACTCACGGCTAATGCGGAGTTCTGGTACGTTGCGAGCATTAAGGTTAAGCTGAAATTCACCATCCACTAAATCGAGCGTAAAATCGGGTATGATGTGCTGAACGGATTGGTTCAATGGGTCCTGAAACGAGCCTCCAGGTTTTGGATTAAGTTTGAGAATCTCATCGATGGCGTACTTAAGCTGATCGTCCTCAAGGTTTAGTTTCGATTCAATTTTATCGTAATGCTTGCGGGTAAACTCGTCGAAGTGGTATTTAATAATTTTTCGGGCTAAAGCAACCTCGGGAATGGTTTGATTCTTAGCATTAATCTGTAAGAGCAAACATTCCTGTAAATCACGAGCTCCAGCTCCAGGCGGATCAAAATCATGTATGATGTAAAGAAGCTGCTCAAGCTCATCCTCATTGGTTTCAATACCCATTGAAAAGGCCAAATCATCGACAATGGCGGTTAGCTTGCGCCGCAGATATCCATCCTCATCGATATTGCCAATGATATATTTAGCCAGCTCGTACTGCTTTTCGGTTAATACCCGCAACCCAAGTTGATTCTCAAGATGTTCATGAAAAGAAACACCTACAGAGAATGGAATTTCCTCGTGTTTATCGTCCTTTGAGGTGTTGTTGGCATTTAACCGGTACGATGGTATATCCTCATCGTTAAGGTAGTCGTCAATGGTGAATTCGTCATCATTCTTACTAACATCCTCCTCGGTAATCTCCTCCTCCTGATCCTGTCTTTCCTCCAGTTCATCGCCCTCTTCGAGGATTGGATTTTCCTCAAGCTCTTTTTTAATCCGTTGCTCAAGCAGCATGGTGGGTACTTCCAACAGCTTTATAACCTGAATCTGCTGCGGTGATAATTTTTGTAAGAGTTTCTGTTGTAGTCTTTGCTTGAGCATGAAGCACTATCTATTGTTAGTCGAAATCAATTTTACTATAAAATTCTAGCTAAAAGTATTATTATTTGGAATGATGGAATAATGTGGTCGCTCTTACTCTTTTCCTCCCTGTCTGCCCTGACTACCAGCTGGCAGGCGGCAAGCGGCAGGCAGTCAATATTCCATTCTTCCAACATTCCCATTTATTTTTTTCGCCCCAAAGACAATTAATTCTAAAATTCGCAATTCTTTGGCGAGCGTGGGAAAGGAATTACATCGCGTATGTTGCTCATACCCGTTACGAATAGCAAGAGCCTTTCGAAACCCAACCCGAACCCGCTATGGGGTGCCGTTCCAAATTTACGGGTATCGAGATACCACCACATATCCTTTTCGGGGATGTGCATTTCGGCTATTTTACCTAAGAGCTTCTCGTAAACCTCTTCCCTCTGCGAGCCTCCAATTATTTCGCCAATCTTGGGGAATAAAACATCCATAGCACGAACCGTTTTACCATCGTCGTTCTGCTTCATGTAGAAAGCCTTGATCTCCTTAGGATAGTCGGTAAGGATAACCGGTTTTTTGAAATGCTTCTCAACCAAGTACCTTTCGTGTTCCGCTTGTAAATCGGCTCCCCAAAATACGGGGAACTCCCATTTCTGATCCACCTTTTCGAGAATATCAATTGCTTTTGTATAGGCTAACCGTTCAAATTTATTTTCAATAACAAACTTAAGCCTATCGATTAGCTCATTATCGTACATCTTATTGAGGAAATCTAAGTCATCCATGCAATTATCAAGCGCATAGCGGATAAGGTATTTAAGGAAATCCTCGGCTAAATCCATGTTATCCTTAATATCGTAAAACGCCATTTCGGGTTCTATCATCCAGAATTCGGCTAAGTGGCGTGGTGTATTCGAATTCTCAGCACGGAAGGTCGGTCCAAAGGTGTATATCTCTGAAAGGGCCATTGCAGCAAGCTCACCTTCGAGCTGCCCCGATACGGTTAGGTTCGCCTCCTTCCCGAAAAAATCTTCGCTCCAATCAATCTTACCATCCTCTGTGCGTGGTAGAGCGTTAACGTCAAGGGTAGTAACCTTAAACATCGCCCCTGCACCCTCGGCATCGGAAGCGGTGATAATGGGGGTATGGATGTAATAAAATCCCTTATCGTTAAAGTATTTATGAATGGCATAGGCCATTGCATGGCGAATACGAAGTACAGCTCCAAATGTATTAGTACGTGGACGTAAATGCGCTATCTCGCGTAGGAATTCCATGCTATGTCCCTTCTTCTGCAACGGATAGGTGGTTGCATCGGCAGCACCATATAGTTCAATGCTAGCTACCTGTATCTCTACCCGTTGACCTGAACCGGGGGATTCAACCAGCTTACCATTAACACCAATACATGCTCCAGTATTTATATCTTTAAGTAAATTCTCGTCAAAATTCTGAACATCAACTACAACTTGAATATTATTGATGGTTGAACCATCGTTTAATGCGATAAAAGCAACGCTTTTATTCCCTCTACGGGTGCGAACCCAACCTTTTGCCAAAACATCGGAGCCAACCTGCCCGTTTAAAAGCAACTCCTTAATTTTAACTCTCTTTTTTTCTTCCATCATAAATGGTTTAAATTGATGTAAATGCTATAATTTGCTTTGTGCAACATGCAAAAATAATACTTTTAAGGTCATAACAGCATGCAATAATAATTTTTGGCAAAGATTTTGATTGGTAGTTAAAACATTTGTTCTTATTGTTTTCTACAAAAAAAAGTGTTCCGACCTAATTCATTTAAGTCGGAACACTTTTTAATGCTTGAAGGTTTTTTTAAAATTTTCTCAGGTATTATCTATATAATCCCTGCCTGCAAGCAGGTTAATTTCTCCTTGCTATTTGTTTGTATTTTCAGTATTTATGAATCAATGTCGTTTACTTATGAATTGTTATTTGATAATCAATACATTAATAACCATAACTCTGCCTACTGGCAGGTTTCTTATGCGTTGCTTTTTTGCAAAGTTATCTGTTGTGAGGTTGGAGGTTGCGTTCCTCCCGAATACTCTGTGGTTTTTCTTCATTCCGTTTACTGCTGAATAGTTACGGTTAATTATATAAATTGCTTTTTACTAACCGTTTTGCTTGCTTTTTTTTCGATAATTTCAGATTTAAGCTAACTTTGGGTAATAAAATCACAATCCCATGAAAAAGTTTGTAAAACGCACCATTCAGCTTATTCTAATCTTGATTGTTCTTATCGTTGCGGCACTAATCATAGTGCCTATCATATTCAAGCCTCAGCTGATGGACTTGGCCAAGAAGGAGATAAACAACAGCATAAACGCCAATGTTGAGTTTTCCGATTTTCAGGTGTCGCTATTAAAGGGATTTCCCAACCTTTACATTGGGTTAAAAGGTTTAACCGTGGTTGGAATAGATGGCTTTGCCAATGATACCCTTGTTGCTTTCGATGCTTTTAGCGTAAAGGTTGACCTGATGAGCGTTATTGGGATGAAAAATATTGAGGTAAAATCCGTTCTGCTCGCAAGGCCAAGGCTAATTGCCCGAATCAATCGCGAGGGGAAGTCTAACTGGGACATAGCCAAACCATCGACCGATACGGTTGTAACCCAACAAGCTGGCGAAGAACCATCAAGGCTTAACGTTGCGCTCCGTAAATTCGAGATCTGTAATGCGACCATAAAATACATCGACGAATCGTCGAGCATGTCGGCACAAATGGATAACCTAAACTTCCTACTATCGGGGAATATGGGGATGGATTATACCAATTTAAGCATTAAAACCACCATCGATGCCTTTACATTCTCAATGGATGGGTTAAAATATATGAACAAAGCAAAGGTGGGCTTTAGCGGCGATATTGGCGCCGATATGGTGAACAGCGCATACGCCTTCAAGGATAATGAATTTTACATCAATACCATTTCGCTTTTCTTTGCTGGTTCGGTTAAAATGCCCAAGGATGATATTGACATTGATGTAACTTTTAACACCAATAAGGCCGATTTTAAATCCATTCTATCGCTTGTTCCCGCAATCTATATGAAAGGTTTTGAGGGCTTACAGGCATCGGGGAAGGTTAAACTCCAAGGATTTGCCAAAGGAATATACAACGATAAGGTAATGCCCAATGCTAATGTTGAGCTATTGGTTGAGAATGCCATGTTCAAGTATCCTGCGCTACCCAAATCGGCTGATAATATCAACGTTCATACCAAGGTGAATTTCGATGGTACCAATATGGATAATACCACTGTTGACGTTAATCGCTTCCACGTTGAGCTGGCTAACAACCCTTTCGATGCTCAGGTACATGTTAGTACCCCCATGAGCGATATGCAGGTAGCTGGTTTTTTCAAAGGGAAGATAGATTTTACAAGCCTAGCCGATGTTGTACCGCTCGATAGCATGACCATTAAGGGTTTACTTGAGAGCAATATCGATTTTGGGGGCAGGATGTCGTACATCGAGAAACAGCAGTACGAGAAATTTAAGGCGAATGGTACGATGAAGCTCACCAATTTCGAGTTTACTAGCCCCGATCTACCCCAAGGGTTCAGAATTGTTGAATCGACCATGAAATTTAGCCCTAGGTATGTTGACCTTGTAACCTTCGATTCTCGGATCGGGAAAAGCGATCTGCAAATGGCTGGTCGTCTTGAAAACTTCATCCCCTACATTTTCAACAACCAAACCATAAAAGGTAACCTAAATATTACATCAAATATACTTGATGCAAACGAGTTTCTAACAGCTGAGGAAACCGTTGATACGGCAAACGTTGATACAACTGTTATGGCGGTTGTTGAAATTCCAAAAAATGTTGATTTTGCCGTGAACACCAAAGTTAACCATATCTACTACGATAAGCTGGATATTTCCAACCTCAACGGGAAGCTTACGGTTAAGGACGGTAAGGTGAATATGGATAACCTGAACATGAGTATGCTCGATGGATCGTTAACCGTAAGCGGAGAATACAATACGCAGAATATCCAAAAGCCAACGGTAGCACTAGATATGAACGTGAAGGGCTTTGATATTCCAACCTCCATTAAATCATTCTCGATGCTTCGCAAAATAGCATCCTCGGCAAAGGAGGTGAAGGGTAAAGTATCGACCCAATTTACCATGACCTCAACGCTTGACTCCACCATGAGCCCTATACTCAACTCAATTTTTGCAAAAGGTAAGTTACAATCCGAAAGTATTGGCTTTACTAACTCGAAGGTTTTCGGAAAGCTTGCTGAGATTCTCAAAAAGGACGCCTTACGTAACCCTGAAATGAAGAATGTAAACCTTAGCTTTTCGATAAAGGATGGCAAGATTTTTATCGACCCATTCGACACCAAGGTATCTGATTTTAAGATGAGAATTGGCGGTGATATGGGGCTCGATCAAACCCTGAACTTTAAAGCCAAAATGACTATCCCTCGCTCGAACCTTGGTTCGGCTAACGACCTGATTAATGCATTAACGTCCAAGGTAAATGTTAAGCTAAGCGAAAATATTAATCTGAACGTTAAGATTGGAGGAACTACAACTAACCCCGAAGTAAGACCCGATTGGGAGGGTAGCGATAGCGATGAGACGAAGGAATCGACAAAGGGAACGGTTAAGGAAATCGTCAAAGAGACTGTAAAAGCCAAAAGTAAGGAGGAGGCAGAGAAGCTCGTTGCCGATGCCCAGAAGGAAGCGGTAAGGTTACACGATGAAGCGGTTGCAGCGGGCGACAAGCTCCGAAGCGAGGCAAAGGACAAGGCCGATAAGCTCGAAGCCGAAGGGAATAAAAAGGGAGGTCTTGCTGCTGTTGCAGCTAAGTCTGCGGCTAAGGAGCTGAAAAGAGAAGCCGACAAATCGGGAAATAAACTAGTTCAAGAGGCTGATGCAAAGGGACAGGCGTTAATCGAAAAAGCGAAACTAGAGGCAGGCAAACTTTAATATACAATTAATACCAAGAAACCCGATTATTTCTAAAACGGTCGGGTTTTATTTTAAATCATTATTAACCGAGAAAATATCAAAATTCAAAAGGTCGCAGCGATGCTGCTTATGGTTAAAATATAATCATCTATTCTACAAATAGTTCGCAGCAATGCTGCTTTTTAAAGTCGCGGAGCGATGACCTATTTGTAGTAACTATTATAAAAATGAAAATCTAGCCCCGTTAGGGGTGACCTATACCTTGAATGTAGTAATATCAAGTATTTCATGAATAATAAAATATTTTAGTCGGTCAGTAGTGATTTTAAATATTAAACTCATAAGAAATAACTTTGAAAACAGCCTCACTTAGTGAACTTAAAACAGAATTAACCTCGCTCAAAACCCCTGAGGTCATAGCGCTTTGCATGCGGTTAGCAAAATATAAAAGAGAGAATAAGGAACTGCTTACCTACCTACTATTTGAAGCCAACGATGAGGAGGGCTATGTTGATGGAATAAAAGCGGAAATTGATTTAGGGTTTGAGGGAATGAATAGGAGTAACCTCTATTTTGTCAAGAAGAGCCTTCGCAAAACATTACGAATCGCCAATAAGTACATTAAGTATTCGGGTTCGAAGCAAACTGAGGTTGAAATACTTCTGTATTTATGTAAAAAGTTGAGAAGTGCAGGGGTTTCAATTGAAAAGAGTCCAGTAATCCATAACCTATATCAAAGGCAGATTCAACGAATTAAGAAAGCGCTATCGACCCTCCATGAGGATTTACAGTACGATTACAAAGATGATTTGGAGGCTTTAGGCTAATAGATGTTATTAAACATTTTACGAATTCGCCATCTTTCAAGAATAACATATTAAATTTGAATACTATAATTCAAAACTATACAAAAATGGAAGCACTATCTTGTCCTAAATTCGCAAAATGCCCTATTTATCAGAAAAATGTTTTTAAAAATGAGAGTGCAGGAGAAACCTATAAAAACCTTTACTGTAATGCAGGCGAGACCCGTTTTAAAACATGCAAACGTTATTTGGTTTCAGAAAAAGTAGGACGCCCAGCACCTGACTCTATTATGCCCAACTCATCGCTCTCCGTTGATGAGATAATATCGAAGATGATGATTGCGCAGTAGATCCTGTTTAACTTTTTCCCAAATGGTTCAGAAGTATTTGGTATAATAATTCCGTTATTATTATCCTCTATTGTTTCGTAAAATACCCCAAATTACTCATTTGGTTCATTTTGCATTGCAATTTATGCAACTAAATATGTAAATTTGCCATTTAACTTATCTTAATAAGTAATGCTTTTAGATATAATTATTACCATTTCGCTCGTATTGCTTAACGCTTTCTTTGTTGCTGCTGAGTTTGCCATTGTTAAGGTTCGATATTCTCAAATTCAGATTAAAGCGGATCAAGGAAACAAAGTTGCCAAAACATCGCAGCACATTATCAAGCACCTTGATACTTACCTTTCAGCAACTCAACTTGGTATCACGCTTGCCAGCCTTGGCCTTGGTTGGGTTGGAGAACCTATAGTGGCAAATATTATTTCAAAAACGCTATTGCTATTCAACCTTACACTTACACCTGAAACGCTGCATGCCATTTCGCTGCCAACAGCATTTGTTTTAATCACCATGCTGCATATCATATTCGGTGAACTCGCTCCAAAGTCAATAGCAATCCGCAAACCCGAATCAACAACATTAATGATTGCCTATCCTTTAATGTTTTTTTACAAAATATTCCAGCCCTTTATCTGGTTAATGAATGCCATATCAAATGCATTTCTTAAGATGATTGGGATTCATCCTGCTGGAGAGCATGATATTCATAGCACCGATGAACTTCAGCTATTGGTTCGACAAAGCAAAGAGGGTGGTGCTCTTGAGGATGAAAATTACGAGATTATCAAGAATGCCTTCGATTTTACTGACCATACCGTTAAGCAGATAATGGTTCCGAGGCAGCAAATTTTTGGGTTAGATATAGATCTGCCCAAAAACGAAATCATTGATAAAATTTTAGAATACGGTTATTCTCGTATCCCTGTTTATCAGGATTCTGTTGATAATATTATTGGTATCGCCTACGCCAAGGATGTTCTGAAAGGGCATTACCAAAATCCTGACTTCAACCTCAAAGATTTACTTCATCAAACCTTCTACGTAATAGAGACCAAGCGTATAAGCGATATTCTTGCAGAATTTCAGAAACGCCACTTACATATCGCCATTGTTATTGATGAGTTTGGTGGAACAGAAGGGTTAATCACATTAGAAGATATACTTGAAGAACTTGTGGGAGAGATTCAGGATGAGGACGACGACGAAAGGCCAGTTGTTGAGAAGAAGGATGAGAAAACTTTTATTATCCAATCCACAACCTCACTTGAGGATATCAACGATCACTTGCCTTATCACTTTACAATCAGCGAGAACTATAACACCCTTTCAGGTCTAATGCTTTATAACTTTAACCGCATACCTAAGCTGAATGATAAGATTACCCTTGAGGGTTATGAGCTAACCGTTACTAAAATTCAGCATCGAACCATTCAGGTTGTACAAGCAGTTTATTTGGAAAGTAAATCTACGGTTGATAATGAACCTCAAGAATAGTTCAATAGCAATATTCGTAAAGGATATTGAGGTATCTAAAGAATTCTATCACAATCTCCTTGGGCTAGAAATCGAATTCGACTTCGGGAAGAATATCATCTTCAAAGGAGGGGTTGCCATATGGGAGATTAACCCCAATCATATCATTCCTTCAAAGCTTGGGGATCGATGCGCTAACGCTTCTTCAAACCGTTTTGAGTTATACTTCGAGACCGAAAACCTCGAAGAGGCATACAAATCAATAAAAGCATCCAACATTTCATTCCTTCATGAACTCCATGAAGAGAATTGGGGGCAGCGTACCATACGTTTTTTTGATCCTGATAATCATCTTATTGAAATCGGGGAGTCGCTCCGCTGCTTTATCAAACGCATGCTCGATAGCGGGATGACCCAAGAGCAGGTATCTGCTAAAACGGGTGTTGCTCTGGTTGACTTTGAGAAAATATTAGGCGAATAGCCTTTTATTCGTTTGTCAACGACTCAATTGGATTTTTTGATGCGGTTCGCCAACTGCGCCATATTACGGTAATAAAAGATACTATTATGATTGCCGCACCTGCCATTATAAAAACCCACCAATTAATTCTGATTCTGTAGGCAAAGTTCTGGAGCCACCTTGTCATTGAATAGAATACAATTGGCCATGTAATAATATTTGCAATAATAATTAGTCTCATAAAATCTTTATTTATTAATAGGAAGATTTTTGAAACCGACGAACCTAGTACTCTTCTGATTGCAATTTCTTTCGTTCTTTGTTCTGCTGTAAGAGCTAATAATCCGAATAATCCGAGAATGGATATAATAATAGCAAGGAGTGCAGCATAACCAAAAACTTTAGCGGTTCGATGCTCATCTCGATATAATGCATTGTAATCCTCATCAAAGAAGAAATAATCTAACGGTCTATCGCTAATAATATTTTTCCATGATTTTTCAATCTTTCTGATCGTTGAGGGTATATTTTCCGCTGAAATACGAATTGATAAATAGTTCCCTGTTGTTGGAAGAACTGCCAAAACACAAGGAACAATGCTATCGCGTAACGATTTTGTATGATAATTTTCAACAACTCCAATGATTGTTCCTTTTCCGATAATATCAAATTTTTTGCCAATAGGATCCTTTAAACCTGTAATCCTAAGTGCTGCTTGATTAAGGATATAACCAGTATCAAACTTGCTCATCGTAAAACCGTTCCCTTGAACCAACTTTAGATCAAATGTGTTTACGAAATTTGCATCTACAGGAATCCACCTAATAGTATTATCCCAATCTCCTTCCAGTAATCCTTCCCACCATACATTCTGGTTATAATCGTTTCCACTTAACAAAAAATCATTGAACGACAGCTGCTTAATTTCTGGATACTTTAGCAATTCTGCTTTTAAGGTTTCATATCTCTCATCAATATTCTCTCCTATCGTAAGATTTAATATATGCTCCTTGGTAAACCCTAACTTTGTATTACTTAAATAGCTCATTTGTTGAGAAGTGATAATTGTAAAAATTAAAAAGAAAGTTGAAAAAGAGAATTGAATAACGAGCAATCCCTTTTTAAGCGATGCCCCTTTAAGTATTCTTTTATTTACCCCTTTAATTATATTAATAGGATTTAACGAGGATAAATATAAAGCAGGATAACTTCCAGCAAGAATAACCGTTAGAGAAATAATCCCTACCAAACTAAATATAATGCTCCATCCATTTAGCTGGCTAATTTGTATCTGTTTCCCAAGTAGGTTGTTTACATACGGCAAAAGGTTTACCACTAAAACTAATGCTAAATCTATTGCTACAATAATAAACATAACGGTTTCGCACATAAACTGAACTATCAGGTTCTGTTTTGTTGCTCCAAATACTTTTCGTACACCTACCTCTTTTGTCCTTTTTGCATATTGAGCCGTTACAAGGTTAGTATAGTTAATACAGGCCATTATCAAAACAATAAATGCAATAATCGAGTACAGGTAGATGTTTGCTATAAAACCGTTTTGTCCTACTTCGCCTCGTATATGCGAGTATAGATGAATATCTGTTAACCGTTGAATAAGAAAGGGGTTATTGGATTGCTTAGCGTTTTTTGTTAATACTTCGCCAATCTTACCTAATACAATCTTTGGAGAGGCTTTGTCTGCTAGTAAAAGGTATGTTAAATAATTATAACTTCCCCAGTAGTACTTCTCTTTCTGGGGAAACTGACCCACTATATCAAAATGGAAATGAGAATTATCGGGAACATCTTTAATAACACCAGAAACAACAAGTTCTAAATTATTTTCACAATCTATTATTTTCCCGATGGGATCTTCGCTGCCAAAATATTTTTTTGCGGTAGTTTCTGTAATTACAATAGAATAGGGATCGTTAAGGGCTGTTTTTTGATCCCCCTTAACAAAGGAAAATGTGAATACTTCAAAAAACGAAGGATCTACCTTTATAAAGCGCTTTTCAAAGTATTGCTTATCACTATACCTAAAATTCTGCCCAACATATCCAAAATCAATACGAACCGTTTTTAGTATCTCGGGGATTTCATTCTCACAGGCAGGACCTAATAATGCTGGTGATCCAATATACCGGTCACTTACAATTCTATAAATATTATTCTTGTTCTCATGATACTGATCATAGCTAAGCTCATATTGAATAAATAGTGAAATAAAAATAAAGCAAACTATAGCAATTGCAAGGCCTGAAATATTCAGAATGGTGTATGATTTATGTCTGACAAGATTTCGAAATGCTGTTATTAAATAGTTTTTTAGCATATAGATAACTATTAGGAATAGTTTTTACTCAAATCTCAACGCCCACCATCCCGATCGCTTTTTCTGCGTTTTTTCGTTTCTCAAAACCTACGAAATATGCATTGGGATGTCAGCTCTCCTCACTACTCGTTTCGGAGTGACTCCACCGGATTCCGTGATGCTGCACGCCAGCTCTGCCAGCTAACCGTTACAAGTGCAAAAATCAGTGCAATAAATCCTGATGCTATGAAAACCCACCAGATGATTGATGTTTTGTAGGGGAAATTTTGAAGCCACTTCATAGAAATATAATATGCGACAGGGCATGCTACAACAAAAGCAATTAAAACCCATTTCATTAAATCGAAATTTAGCATTTTTACAATCCCGCCTACTGTTGCACCGTTAACTTTACGTATACCAATCTCCTTAATCCGTTGCTGAATATAGAATGTGGCCATTGCTAGAATACCCATTACTGAAATTATAATGGCTAAAACAGTTAAATATCCGATGATTGTTGCTGTTTGCTCCTCCTTGGCGTACCATTTGTGGATTGTTTCATCAACATAATCATAATCCATGGGTAAACCCTTGGTAAAATCGCTATGAATCTTTTTAATCTTACTAATTGTATTTTGCTGATTAGTTCCATCAATCTTAATGAATACAGACCATGCGAATTCATCTTTTTGAAGGGTTAAAACCATTGCAGGTCCAATTTTTTGGCGCAGGTCTCTAAAATAAAAATTATTAACTACCCCATAAATAGGTGTTTCACGCCCTCCGTTAGTGTACGATTTAGGCAAATCGCTTAATCCTAACGCCTTAACTGCCGCTTCATTAATGCAGACTGCATCTTTTGAGTAAGCTGTTCCTGTTGGTGTGATGATTAATCCAAACATATCCAAAAACGCTGAGTCAACCTTGAAAATTTGAAAACTCATGGGCTTCCCGTTATAATCAAATGAGTTATTATTTCCTCCATCTATTGGGCTGCCGGCAGTATACCCAATATTAACAACGCCTGAAATTTTCTTTACCTCATCTCTGAATGCGTCTCTTTGGTTTGATTCAAGGACATTCCCAAAGTATATTATATTCTCCTTCTTAAAACCAATATCATAGTTTCTCATATAATTAGTCTGCTTTACAATAATCCAAGTGCAGATTATTAAAATAATTGCCGTACAGTACTGAAATGAAATTAAGACTTTACCAAAAACACTTTTCGATTTCGCCCTAAAGGAGCCCTTAATGATATCAATGGCTTTATATCGGGTAATAACAAATGAGGGAATTAATCCCGATATAATACCAATTAGTACTATCCCCCCTAAATATATTAATGTCGTTCCCAGATCAAATCTTTGACTTAAATTTATATGTGTATTAAGCAAACTATTAAATACTGGTTCTACAAGTTTTGAAAGTAGTAGTGCTATATTAAAGGCAATTAAACAGATAAAAATTGATTCGCTGATAAACTGTAAAATCAATCTTCCCTTTGAGCTTCCATGCAATTTTTTAATAGCAACTTCCCGACTCCGTAAACTCGACAAGGCAATGGAAAGGTTTATATAGTTTATTATGGCAAGGACTAAGATTAGAATGGCGATTGCTGAGAAAATAATGATAAACTGTTTGCTATTCCCTTTCGAGCCCGATGCCTTAATCCCGCCAAAATAAATATCCGTTAATGGTTCAAAAACAACTGCCTTGGCAAATCCACCCCTATACATCCAAAAATTCTTTTTAAAATTCTCTAGAATCTCCGATTCTTTAGATTTAATATTTGTATTAGGTTTTGTAAGAAAGTATAATGCGAATGAATTATTTGAATCAGTTGTTAAAAGCGCTGGCCAATGCCAAAAATCAGCAAGAGAAGTAAAAGGGAGAAAAGCATCACACGATTCAATATGCGTGTTTTCAGGAATATCTTCAATTATTCCTGTTACAACGAATTTGAACTGTGAATTTATTTCAATTACTCGTCCAATGGGAGAAGTGTTACCAAACAGCCTATTTGCAAAGGATTTCGTTAGTACAATTGAATTCTTTGTTTTAAAGACCTCCTGAGGATTACCTTCACAAAAAGGGAATGAGAACATTGTAAAAAAGGAGGAGTCAACCAGATGGTAGTTGAAACTTAACTTTTGTTGATTTATATCAACTATTATTCCATCGCTCTTGTATAATCGAGTATAAGTTTCAATTTCTGGATAATTCCCCATTAAACGTCTACCAATTGGGGGTGCAAAACTTGAGGATTCACCTGTTGATAATCTATATATCCTATCCTTTTTAACGTGAAAATCATCAACCGAAAGCTCCTGCTGAATGTATACGCTAAGCAGAATTACGAACATAAGGGAGATTGAGAAACCCATTATCGTAATTGTGCTGTACATCTTATTCCGTAGAAGTTGTTTGAGGAATATTTTAAGGTTTGAATAAAACATAATGATTTTATTTAACTTTTAAATAACTAATTAATCTGTTCGTTTTTCTTTTTTTGCTGCTAGTAACATCTCAACGATTCAGTGGGATTAGCCACAGCTGCCCTCCAAGTCTGCCAACCTACTGTTATTAGCATAAGCAATAGCCCTATTCCACCTCCCATTAAGAAGAAAGGGAAACCCAAATGAAATAAGGAGGGAAATACTGAGAGATATCCTTTGAACATCATCATTGACAAAGGAGTAGCTAGACTAATGGCTATTAACACCTGAATGATAAGTCCTTTAGAGAGTCTAAGCATAATGGTTAAAATCGGCGCACCAAATACTTTTCTTATTCCCACCTCCCTGCGGTGTCGCTGCGCAATGAATAGAGACAGCCCAAATAATCCGACAAGCGATGTTATGATGGTTAGAATAAAGAAAAGGCTCATTAGTTTTCCTGTAGATATGTATGACTTTGCCTCTTTACCATTTAAAAGGATATCTTGGTGGTAATTAATATCAAAGGGAATCTCTGGGTTAAAGGATTTTAAAGTTTTAGCGATGAACTGATGTGTTACCTCACGGTTAGAGGGATTAATTCTAATGGTTAGCCAATCTGATAATGCTTCATCTGCTCGAATAAGCATAGGAATGTCGTCAAAAATTGGAGGAATGGCTCTGTATGAATCTATTATGCCTATGATTTTATACTGTTTATCCCGTATCATCACCTCTTTGCCAATGGGATTATCGTGTCCAAGTATATTGGCTGCAAGCATATTAATTACAACCCCCTGCTCTAGCTCCGATGGAAATTGGCTTGAAAAAAAATGCCCATTAATCATGCTTATCCCAAAAACCTTTAAATAATCTTGCCCAAAGCGACATAGGTTTGCCATCGTATTATTCTCCTTGTCTTTCCATTCTGAGGTTACATTCACCCCCATCTCGGGCAAAGTCGAACCCCAAGACACAGCCTCAATGGAGGGGTTTTTCAGGAGTTCATCCTTCACTTTTTTCAGATCGCCCCAAGGGAATCCTGTTATACAGATTACATTATCGGAATTATACCGTTTGAAGCTATCGCTGCCCAAAAAATAACCGTGAGCTGTAATAGCCATCATAAACTGAATAAAGACAATGGCAAGAAAGAATTGAAATGTTGTAAGTATCCGCCTGGAATAACCCTTACCCCCAAGAGAATTTGCCACTGGTTTCATAAGAGTAACTGGTTTTAAGAAAGAGTAGCGCAACGCTGGATATATACCTGAAAGAATTATTGTCCCAAAAAGAATTAGCATCATTAAAAGAATTGAATCAACACTTGGTTCGATGCTTATTTTAGTGTTCATAAGAGAATTAAACCAAGGTAAAGCAAGCTTAATTATGATAAGAGCTAAGTTAAACGCAACTAAAGTGGACAAAAGAGTATCAGTAAAAAACTGGAGAAAAATATGCTTCTGCTTTGCTCCATTCACTTTTCGAATACCTATCTCCTTATTACGGGTCGAAAATAGGATATTGGTGAGGTTTATGTAGTTTAAACTTGTAATTATCAGCACAAAGAAACCGCCAATTAGGAAGGCAATCATTTTAGACTTATTGTTCGACCAGGTTCCTCGCATGTGAATCTCCTTTAATGGGATGAGGAATGAACCTACATTATCAATCTCAACAGGAATTTTAAAAGAAGCATCTATTTTCTTGTTTAACTCAATATAATTAGCACCATTGCGAAGAAGAAGATATGTTGTAAAGGAAGCACCATAAAACTCTTCGGGTTTTAACCAATTGATCCACTTGTAATTATTAAACGGCATAATAAAATCTACCGTTAAATGTGTATTAGAAGGAAGATCTTTATATACCCCAGTGACAACATAATCAATCTTTTGACCCTGCAAGTTTAGGGTCATATTATTACCCAACGGGTTTTTATCTCCAAAATATCGATGCGCTACCTTCTCAGATATAACCAAAGTGCTCAACTCATTTGATGGACCACCTAAAACGAATGGAAAGGAGAGGATGTTGAAAAAATTGGAGTCGACCGCATAACCATTCTCCTCATAGAATATATTTTCACCTACTCTTACAAGCAAGTTTCCTAACCCCAATGCACGAGTATACTCCTCCACTTCAGGAAACATCTTTTTAAAGGTTGGACCCTCGGGTCCGAAACAATTTGGAATCCATTGAATTGCTGCAAAGTCGCCTCTTGTATATACTTGACAAATCCTATCCGCTTTCTCATGACACTTCTCATATGAAAGCTCGTGATGGGCGAATAGAATAGCCAGCACAGCAGAAGCCAAACCGATAGTAAGTCCCCCAATATTGATAATTGATACCACCCTATTCTTGAGAAGGCTCCTCCAAGCGGTGAGAATGTAGTTTATAAACATATAAATTAATTTTATTGAATTCAACCTAAATCAACTCACATGCCAACGAAGGTATAATACTATCATTCTGCGATTTAATCCCTATGAAGAAAGAATAACCTTGCAAACAATGTGATAGAATCATCCAGTCGTTGTACCAAAACGAGACAGATGATTTGGTATGTATTATCATTCTCAATATATTTGAAATTGGTTATCAAATAATTATTGATGAACAATAAAGGAAAAATACTTATTGTCGATGACAATAAGAGCGTTCTGAACTCATTGAATCTGTTCCTCAAACATAAGGTTGATAGGGTGATAACTTGCAGTAATCCCAACCAAATTCTTAACCTACTTGAGACTGAAGATATTGATGTTGTTCTGCTTGATATGAATTTCAGTGCTGGTGTAAATACAGGGAACGAAGGCATTTTTTGGCTTCGGGAGATTCATAAATACTACCCCAAAACGGTGGTTACGCTGATTACCGCTTATGGCGATATTGAACTCGCTGTAAATGCCATTAAAGAGGGAGCCAACGATTTTATTCTTAAACCTTGGGATAACCAAAAACTGCTTGCCACCTTACAGAATGGCGTTGAGCTGAGCCAATCACGCAAGGAGATTAACGACCTAAAGCAAAAAACTAAACAGCTAATAGATGATACAAACTATAGCTATCAGGATTTTATTGGCAAATCGCCAAGCATGCTTGAGGTATTGAAAACCATCGAGAAGGTAGCACGAACCGATGCAAACGTATTAATCCTTGGGGGAAATGGCACAGGAAAAGAGCTGGTTGCACGACAACTGCATCAGCTTTCGAACCGTTCGGGAAAAATTTTCTTAGGTGTTGATTTGGGTTCACTAACCGAAACCCTTTTCGAGAGCGAACTATTTGGCCATGTTAAGGGAGCATTTACCGATGCTCGCGACGATCGTCAAGGGCGATTTCAAACTGCATCGGGTGGAACTCTGTTCCTCGATGAGATTGGGAACATTTCGCCCACCATGCAATCAAAACTGCTTTCGGCCATTCAAAATAGGATGATTACTCCTCTCGGAACAAGCAAATCAGTGCCAGTTGATGCAAGACTAATTTGCGCTACAAATCAGAACCTCCAAGAATTGGTGAAGCAAGGACTTTTCCGTGAGGATCTTTTGTACCGCATTAACACTATCCAGATAAGCATCCCTCCTCTTCGAGAGAGAGGTTCGGATATCGTATTATTAGCAAACTATTTCTTGAAGAAATTTACCGATAAATACGATAAACCGAAGCTAAAACTAAGCGACAAGGCACTTGAAACGCTCTTGAATTATCAATGGCCCGGCAATGTCCGTGAGCTATGCCACTCCATTGAACGTGCAGTAATTCTAGGCGAAAAGGAGTATCTGACCCCTTCGGATTTTATTTTAAGCGAGGATATTTCGAAGGAAGATATCCTTCAAAATCCAATTAGCCTCGATGAGGCAGAGAAAATCCTTATTAACAACTCCATTAAAAGGAATAAAGGCAATCTGTCGAGCGTTGCACGTGAATTGAATATTGGACGTCAAACGTTGTATCGGAAAATGGAAAAGTATGGACTCTAGTTGTGTTGCTGCTTTGCAGTAATGCTGTGTTTGTTTGTCGTATGCATTTTGGATTTTGATTACTTTTTCTCTGTGCCTTAGCGTCTCTGTGTTCGGCTTTTTTAGGATTTGTCTTTTGAATTTTGTCTTTTGAAATTTCTTACTTATGCTTCTAAAAAAGTTTTACATCAACATCATTTTTAGAATTCTTGGGATTCTGGCCAACTGCATTGTTATAGCAATATTTTTGGCGGCTAGACCTGATTGGTTAATAACAGCCAATCTGCTTTTCCTGCTGGGATTACAAGTATTATTACTCCTACTGAAATTAAATAAGTTGAACAAAGATTTAGAGTCGTTCTTCTCTGCCATGCGAAGTAGCGATTCGAGTATTGTATTCTCGGGGATGAAGAAAAACTCCCCTTTCAAAACACTCTATCAGCAGCTGGAGGAGATAAACAAAGATTTTCAGAAGCTAAAAATTGAAAATTATCGGCAAACCGAATATTTTAAGGTGCTTGTAGAACACGTAAATATTGGCTTAATCTCTTACAATGATAAGGATGAAATAACCCTTTACAATTGTGCCGCAAAAGAGCTATTGGGGAAACGATATCTGCATAAAATTGAGGAGCTGGAGCAAATTCTACCCGGATTAACCCAAACAGTAAAAGAGATTGAACCATCGCACCAAAAGTTGATTACTATATACAATAAGAATGAAGTATCCCAACTTTCGGTGAGAGTAGCCATAGTAAAGTTCGAAATGAATTGGATAAAGCTAATTTCATTCCAGAATATCCGTAACGAGCTGGATGAGAAGGAACTTGAAAGCTGGCAAAAACTTATCCGAGTTCTTACCCACGAGCTGATGAACTCTGCAGGGCCTATCAACTCAACCATTGCAACGATTAAAGAGTTCCTTGTTAATCCCGATGGTGAAACAAAAAAATTAGATTCTCTAACTAATCATATCATCGACGATACCATTGAAGGGTTAAAGATAATTGAGGAGCGAAGTAGCGGTATGATGGACTTTGTTAAGAAGTTTCGAAGTCTTACACTGCTGCCAAAACCTATTTTTAGCACTATCCCCGTTTTGGAACTCTTCAAATCCATCCAACGGCTGATGTCAAATCAGTTTAACAATCAAAAAATTGAAGTGGAAATTAAGGTTAGTCCATCATCATTAACTACAGTTGTTGACAAAGGAATGATGGAGCAAATACTACTAAATCTAATTAGCAATGCTATAAATGCATTAAATGATTCCCCAGGTAAAAAAATTGTTCTAAGCGCCTCAACGGATGAAATCCAAAGAACCATTATACACGTTATCGACAATGGATGTGGCATCCCTGTTGATATTCAGGATAAGGTTTTTGTTCCATTCTTTACCACCCGAAAGGATGGCTCAGGTATTGGGCTAAGCCTATCGCGACAGCTGATTCGTCTGCAAGGTGGAACACTTACATTTAAATCAAAGGAGAATGAGGGGACGGTGTTTACAATTAAGTTATAGGCATCATTAGGTGATTGGAATAATAATTTCGTAATATTTAAAAATATATTTATCTTCGATATCAATTTATCCAAATCATCAAGTTTTCTTATTTTACTTCTTAAACAATGAAAAAAGCACTACTTATTCTATTGATTTTTCTATCATACATGAATTTATCTGCTCAAACATCTGATAGCATAAAGTTTCCAGTATTAAAATTAGATATTCAGCTATTTGATTTGCCCTATCAGCTTGATGCGGCAAAAACCGTAGGCAATGGCAGTGTAAATTTTGGTTCATTTATGAAAGGCTATGCCAATCCAAGCATGAGCCAATCTTTAGCATTAACATCAAGCCTATACAGTGCAGCCCATTCTGGTATTGATCAACTATTCGAAGGATCAAAATTTTCAAAAAAGAAGCGTAGAGATTTTCTTCATGCTGCTACACTATTCCTTTCCGATTTTATACTGATTTATGCGCCTGGTGGAGATGGTTGGCTACATGAAGAATACCACAGAGCGGTTATGAGCCGGTTTCATATCAATAGCTTCAATGATATGAATACCTTCCCGATTGGTTCGGAGCTGATAAGCGTTAATAGCGTAAAAGACGAGGACTTAATCCGTTTAAAAAGGGATAACCCCTATGATTTTATCCGTATGCATGTGGCAGGAATCGAGGGTGAATATTTACTCGTTGATAATCTTCAGCGCAATAACTTCTTTTATCGGCAAAACACCTCGCATGAATTCCTCTATTTGCTAGCAACCATCAACTCGGCATATTATGTAACCATTTGCTCACAGGCTAGCCAGGTTAACCAACTAACCGATGAAATGAATAGTAAGGAAACGAATATACAAGATAGAGATTTTACAGGCTTAGACTTTTCTGCTTGGGCATACGATCTTTTTCATCCTGCTGAGCCTTATGAGAATAGAGGTATTCATCCTTCAGGTATTGGTATCGATCGTTACATAAAAACAACCGATTTGGATGATAAAGCGCTGAAATACCTCCGAAATCAGGGAAGACTGCAATGGTTAAATTTAATCTCTCCCATGATATTCTTTCGCAAGGCAATTATTATAAACGAAAACCTCCGATACAATTTTGCTGTACGAAATATACTTACTCCATTCGGGAACGATATCTCATTAAATGTATTTCTACAAAGGAATCAGCACAATTATGTGTTTGCCTATCATCATGCACGAAATTACAACAAATCCTTCCCGGCCATTCAGGCTGAACTATTTGAACATCCTGTATATATCAAAAACAGTAAGTTCCTTATCTCACCAAAAATTATAACCGGATTGCAACCCAAAGACCAATCCTTTACCACATCAAGGTCAGAATTCTTAGGGCTTGCCAGCTGTCGGATCGATTGGATTCCGAAGAGTATTATAAAACCCTATTTTGAGGTTATCGCAAAAACCAATGGATGGATTGCAGGAAATGCTTACTTAAACAGTAATCTTAGCCTTAAGTTTGGAATAACTGCTTGGTTTTATAAAAAATCACTACTGACCGACTAAAATATTATAAATTCATGAAATACTTGATACTACTACATTCAATGTATAGGTCGCCCCTAATGGGGCTTGATTTTCGTATAATAAGAATTACTACAAATAGGTCGTCGCTCTGCGACTTTAAAAAGCAGCATTACTGCGAACTATTTGTAGGATAGAATATTATATTTTAGCTAAAAGCAGCATCGCTGCGACCTACTAAAATTAGATTTTTTCTCGGTTAATAATGATTAAAAATACATAAAGCCCCATTTACTCTAAAAAGAAGTTTAATGATCATTTTTATAGTATTTTTTCTTGTCTTTTAACAGTATATGATGCAACTACTATATATAATAGCATTTCTATCCCTTTCCATTAAATCACAAGTATTCCTACCCATTGAAATATCTGACCGTAAGGATATCTCTAAATTAAAATTGTCTGAAATTGGTGCCTTTGGGCTAGTGAGAAAACCAAGATTGAACATTCCTGAGCATCTACACACGGGAATCGATATTAAAAGACCAAATAAGAACTTTTCTGACGAGCCAATTTTTCCAATCGCCAAAGGAAAGGTAATAAGCGTTAGGAATGATGGTCCTTATGCCAATATCATCATTGAGCATGAATTTGATAATCTAAAGTTTTGGACTCTTTACGAGCATATATCGGGTATTAAGGTTAAGGTAAATGATTTTGTAAATCCTAATTCGGCAATTGCCCGATTTATGAATAAAGAGGAGTTGAATAAAAATGGTTGGCAATTCGACCATTTTCATCTTGAGGTATTAAAAGTCAAACCAATGCCTCTAAAACCAATCAAGGATTACCCTGAACGGTTTTTTAAATCATACTCACTAGTTTGTTATAACGATCATGATTTGAACAAGTACTATTATAATCCTTTGGAGTTTTTTCAAAAACATATCAAGTAAAATCGATCTAAAAATGTCCATATGTGATATAACTGGTAACCCATCTATAATACCTTCTTTAATTCTGATAATAAAACCCAACCAAATTCATTTTTTACACAATGCTTATATGCAACTGAAGTTAAAAAAAACTCCCCGTTAGATTCTTATGGATTATTGCGTATAGAAAAGTGATTATCAGAAAAGTAATACTTATTAAAATCTGAGCCAGAACATAAAAAGTAATGCTTTTAATAAATGACACAAATACAGAACTATTGAAAAGCCTTCTGAATGTTATGGTGTAGAAGGTCATTACCAATAAAAAAACAATAACATTAGAGATAATCAAGTACTCGTCAAAAAGTATAAAGGCTATGCTTAGTACAGATATTAAACTATAAACATAACAATGCAGTATTAGGTGTTCGGTGTAATTATATTTCCTGTATAGCCAATGAGAGGCTAAGGCAAAGAAAGGTAAATAGAGGAGTGTAAAAAATTGAAAATAATCTTTTACAAAATTTATAATGACATTCGTTGCTTTTAAGGTATCCGAATAATTTAAATCCATTAATTCATTTACACCCTTAACACTTATGTCGATATAATTAAATTTCAACATAACAATTGTAAAGAATCCAATAAGATAAACGGCAAATTTCGCAGGGTTGGTGTATTTTTTTGTTATACCCGAAACATATTCTGATACTACTTTATGCGGGCTAATTAATATTCGATACATTGTAAAGAAAAGACCATTTTCTAGATCGAACACCTTGTCAAAGAAATTATGGGTAAAATGTTTGATGGTAAATCTGTCGGTAAAAACTATTTGACCGCACTGGTTGCAGTATTTGCCGACATGAGTAGAACCGCAATTTTTACAAATATGTTCCATAATTTTAAGGTTAAGTACTTTCAAATATAATTATTATTATGGAACTAATCTGTTTAACATGAGTTAGATATAAAATGAAGAAACATAAAATGTGAATAGAAAATGCTACGATTTATACCTGTTAGAATAAGTATTTCACTTAGGAAAATCAGCAATACTCGTAAAACTTTTCAAGAAAAATCTATTGCTTTAACCCTCAACATATTTTACTTTTACTTGTTTTTATGCACAAAACCCTAAAGATATGATATTAGGAATTTTAAAAGAAACAAAAGACGAACGCCGGGTCGCCATGCTGCCCGAAAGCGTTGCTGCCTTAATCAAAATGAATGTTTCAGTTATTGTTGAAAATGATGCTGGACTAAGTGCCTTCGCTAGCAATGCAGATTATGAATCAGCTGGAGCTAAAATGGATACCAAGGAAAATGTTATCCAAAAATCAGAGGTTCTAGTTAAGATAAATCCTCCGACAGATGCCGAAAAGGAGTTGATGACCGAAGGCAAGGTATTTCTTGCAGTATTGAATCCATATTTTAACACCGACCTAGTTAAAGATTTGGCTGCAAAAAACATCACCAGCTTTAGCCTCGATGTTATCCCTCGTACATCAAGAGCTCAGGCAATGGATATTCTATCATCAATGGCTACAGTTGCTGGGTATAAAGCAGTACTAACAGCAGCGAATACCCTTCCGAAATTTTTCCCCATGTTCATGACCGCAGCAGGAACAATCACCCCAGCAAAGGTTCTGATACTCGGAGCCGGTGTTGCAGGCCTTCAGGCAATTGCTACCTCTCGCAAACTTGGAGCAGTTGTCGAAGTGTTTGATGTTCGTGCAGCTGTAAAAGAAGAGGTAACTGGAATTGGTGGAAAATTTATCGAGGTTGAGGGCGCTTCCGATGATAAAGCAGCAGGAGGTTACGCCGTTGAGCAATCGGAAGAGTTCAAACAGAAACAGGCACAAGCCATTCACGACCATGCCGTCAAATCGGATGTGGTTATCTGCACTGCTCAGATTCCTGGGAAAAAAGCTCCATTGCTTCTCCGAAAAGCAACAGTAGAAGCAATGAAATCGGGTTCGGTAATTATTGATATCGCAGCTTCTACTGGAGGTAACTGCGAGGTGACTAAAAACAACGAAACCATTGTTCACAATGGTGTTACAGTAATTGGTAATTCGTTCCTTGCCGTTGATATGCCATCGGATGCAAGCAAGATGTTTGGCAAAAACGTAATCAACTTCCTAAAGCTCATCATCACCAAAGAGGGTAATTTAAACCTAAACTGGGAGGATGATATTGTGAAAGGCACAGCCGTTACTCACAACAAGGAGATTGTTCACGAAAGGGTGAGGAGTGTGGTTGCGGGGTCCAAATATTAGAGTTTAGTTAAACTAATTGTTAAAGTATTTTTTATCAAAATGGATTAGTGGAAGATTGGAATAATGCCTGCCTGTCGGCAGACAGGGAAGATCTAAGTTAAATACGACCCATCATTCCAGTATTCCAACCAGAAATTAATCGTATTACAATAAACACACAATCGCTATGGAAGAAGTACTAAAGTTTTTCATTGAATACAAGGAGATGATTTTTATTATCATTCTCTCCATTTTTCTCGGTATTGAAGTAATATCGCATGTTCCTGCGGTAATGCACACCCCGCTAATGTCAGGCAGCAATGCCATTCATGGAGTGGTAATCATCGGTGCCATCATTGTTATGGGTCATGCGCATGATACCCTTTCTCTTGTATTTGGATTCCTCGCCGTGATTCTCGGAACGCTCAACGTGGTTGGTGGATTTGTCGTAACCGATCGAATGCTCGAAATGTTTAAGAAAAAGAAAAAATAGGGAGGACTAGATAATGGAACAGCTAACAAAAATCATTGAATTCACCAATGAAATTTCAATTCTGGAGATTTCCTATTTGGTTGCATCGATTCTTTTTATTCTCGGTTTAAAAAAACTTAGCCATCCCGATACCGCTCGTGCAGGGAATCTGTGGGCTGCTGCAGGTATGGCATCCGCTATTCTCTTTACTATCCTCTTTCATAAAAAGGAGGGTGAATCAATTGGGAATATCCCTTGGATAATACTTGCCTTAGCAATCGGAACGTTTATTGGATGGTACGCCTCCAAAAAGGTGAAAATGACCGCTATGCCCCAGATGGTTTCGATATTTAACGGAATGGGAGGAGCCTGTGCTGCATTAATCTCACTGATGGAGTTCCCGAAAATGCAGAATATGCTTGCTTCCGATGGGGCAACCAACATGTTCAACGGCGAGGCTATTGCCATTCTATTGGGATTGATGATTGGGGGTGTTTCGTTTGCCGGAAGTATGATTGCCTTTGGCAAACTCGACGGGCGAATTGGAGATATTAAACACCCCATTCTACGTACAATCAATCTATCCTTTCTGGTTGGTTTGTTAGTCGCTTTAGTTCTTATCATGACCATTAAACCTGAGGCTGATAATAATCTTGTAATCTATCTATTTGCTGGAGCAGCCCTTATTTATGGGATAACCTTTGTAATGCCGATTGGTGGTGCCGATATGCCAGTGGTCATCTCGTTGCTGAACTCGTTTACAGGCGTAGCCGCTGCAATGGGTGGTTTTCTTTACAACAATCAAGCGATGCTTACCGGAGGTATTCTTGTGGGTTCATCGGGTACAATCCTTACCATTCTGATGTGCAAAGCCATGAATCGGTCCCTGTTAAATGTTATAATTGGAGCATTTGGAGGAAGCACTGCAGGGAGCGCATCAACTGGAGATAAAACCGTAAAAGAAATTACCCTTAGCGATGCCGCTATTCTGCTCAGCTACTCGCAAAAAGTATATATTATTCCTGGTTATGGACTTGCTGTTGCTCAGGCACAGCATCTTTGTCATGAATTGGATGTTCTTTTATCGGGTAAAGGGGTTGATGTGAAATATGGTATCCATCCAGTAGCTGGCCGTATGCCCGGGCATATGAATGTTCTCCTTGCTGAGGCTGATGTTCCCTATGAAAAATTGGTCGAGATGGAGGATGTTAATAATGAAATAGGCAATACCGATGTGGTAATTGTGATTGGTGCCAACGATGTGGTTAACCCTGCAGCCGAAACTGATCCTTCAAGCCCAATTTTCGGAATGCCGGTTATAAAGGCATGGGATGCTAAAAACATTATCGTGATGAAACGTTCAATGGCTCAAGGGTATGCCGCCATCGATAACGAGCTATTCTATCACCCAAAAAACCGCATGCTCTTTGGCGATGCTAAAGCAACCATGCAGAAGCTGATTGCAGAGATAAAAGCGTTGTAGAAAGAAGACATCAGATGTTGGACTATAGACAAAAGAGCCACCCGAATGAGGAGGGCACTGAAAAAGTCCCTATAGAAATTTAGGTAGAAAAAAACTCGCGTAATTACCAATTTAACGGTCTGAGGATGGCATATTTACGACAAAGAGTTTAATATTTTTCAATTATCGCAAAGAAAAGGGCTTGCACAAACACATTTGTACAAGCCCTTAATTTATCGGCAGTTTTTCAGTGCCCTCCCCGAATGAGTGGCTCTTTCTGCTAATAGACCAGTGTTGGATAGGTAAAAATGTATTTTAAACCGCCTCTCTAACCGTTTGCTTGCTTGCCATCCGATAAGTATATGAATGGAAAATATGCCTTCGGGCAAACCGAACCTGAGCCGATGAATTCAGAAACTTGTTATAAATATTCTTTGGTATTCCGAAATACTCATAAACGCTGCCATCCTGAAAGGTAATTGCTAGCGTTTGCCCTTTATAAGTATAATTGTCGATTATCGAATTATTAGTTATTTGAATATACTCCGCTAAGTTGGATGCCTGAGTTTCGGGCGAAATACTCACCAAAAAATGATACGCCTCAATGATGTTTTTACTAAAATCCTCCGCCTCGGCTTTACGCTCATGGTCATCGTTAAACTTATCGGGATGCCACTCCTTCATTAAATTTCTGTAATTAGCTTTCAAGCCCCCCAAATCCGTCTCAGGTGCAATATTCAGTAATCTTCGGTACTCAACAATTCGTTTCATAAATATTCTTAAAGTAATTTTATTTCAGGGGTGCAAAGGTAATTTAAACGGTTACACTACCTAACTTACTTTAAGAAAGGCTCTTTCTAATTAAATTTAGCGTGGAGGCTTGGTTTGCTTAGATGGAGATCATTCTGAAATACTCATCCTTCCTAATACTTCTTCATAGCCATACCTGATCAACCTAATACTTTTTTAGGTTATCTGATAAATCACGCTCTTTTGTTTTGAAATAAAGCAAAAATTTACTTTTGTTAAAGTGTAAATTAGTTACATTTAAACACATAATCTTTTTACATCGCTTTTATTTTAAGATCTACGCTAAAATGGAGTCAATTGCATTTATTGATACTGAAATTGAACCGAAGAGTCAAAGAATTCTCGACATTGGTGGCATTAAAAACAACGGAAGCTCGTTTCATTCCAATTCTGGTTCGGCATTCGTTGAATTTTTAAAAGATGTAAGATTCATTTGTGGTCATAACATATTGAATCACGATATAAAATACATCCAGAAACATATCGTTGAGGCTAAGATTAGTCCAATAAAAGTTATTGATACTCTACATCTTTCTCCTCTACTTTTTCCAAAAAGACCTTATCATGCTTTACAAAAAGATGATAAGCCGCAACCCGAATACTCCAATAATCCACTGAATGATTCTATTAAAGCAAGGGATCTTCTTTTTGAAGAAATTTCAGCATTTAAACAGACCGATGAAGTACTAAAACAGATTTTCTATTTACTCCTAAGTAACAAAAGCGAGTTTCGCTTCTTCTTTGAATTCATTGATTACAGGATAGATAACTCAAAAAATCTTGAATTGCTTATTCAAGAAAAGTTTCGAGCAGAAATATGTGAGAATTCAAATCTGACAGAATTTGTAGTACAGCACCCCATTGAGTTGGCTTATTGTTTGGCTCTTATACATTGTAACGATCGTTATTCAATTACACCACCTTGGGTATTAAAGAACTACCCTAAAGTTGAAAGAATAATGTACTTACTAAGAAACAATCCATGCCTGAAAGGCTGTATTTATTGCGATCAAGCGTTAGATGTACGTAAAGGGCTTAAAAGATTTTTTATTAAGATTGACAGTTTTAGAACTTATGCCAATGAGCCTTTACAAGAGAATGCGGTAAAGGCAGCAATTGACAACAAATCTATTTTGGTGGTATTCCCAACCGGAGGGGGTAAATCAATTACATTCCAGCTTCCAGCATTGATGAGCGGGGAGGCGACAAAAGGTTTAACCGTTGTGATTTCTCCGTTGCAAGCTTTAATGAAAGATCAGGTCGATAATCTGGAGATAATTGGCATAACCAGTGCTGCAACAATAAATGGTTCGCTCGATCCGATTGAAAGGGGAAAATCATTTGAAAGAGTCGAAGATGGTTCGGTTTCTCTTCTTTACATCTCACCGGAATCTTTGCGTTCAAAAACTATTGAAAGACTACTATTAGGAAGAAAAATTGTTCGCTTTGTGATTGATGAAGCCCACTGCTTTTCATCTTGGGGTCAAGATTTCAGGGTTGATTACTTGTACATTGGTGATTTTATCAAATCTCTTCAAGAGAAGAAGAATCTCGAGGATCCAATTCCCATTTCTTGCTTTACTGCTACCGCTAAACAGAAAGTTATTGAAGATATTCGTGACTACTTTAAGGAAAAATTATCACTCGATTTAGAAGTTTTCTCCTCAAAAACATCAAGAACAAACCTACAATACAAAGTATTAGAGAATGACAGCAAGGAAGAAAAGTACAACACGCTCCGTGGCCTTATTGAAGGGAAACCGTGTCCAACAATTGTTTACGTTTCGAGAACATACAGAGCATATAAGCTAGCAGAAAAATTGAACAACGATGGTATAAATGCAAAACCATACCATGGAAAAATGGATGTGAAAGAAAAAAAGGCGAACCAAAATGCTTTTATATCTGGTGAGATTTCAATAATCGTTGCCACCTCTGCATTTGGAATGGGTGTAGATAAGAAAGATGTTGAAATGGTTATTCACTACGATATTTCTGACTCATTAGAAAATTATATACAAGAAGCTGGCAGGGCAGGTCGAGATGAAAAAATAACCGCCGATTGCTTTGTTCTATTTAATGAAGATGACCTGGATAAACACTTTTTTCTCCTTAACCAAACGAAACTTAGCCTTAAAGAAATTCAACAGGTTTGGAAAGCTATCAAGGGCATTACAAGATTCCGATCACAGGTATCAAACACAGCGCTCGAAATTGCACGAAAAGCGGGTTGGGACGATACAATTGCTGAAATTGAAACAAGAGTAAAAACAGCAATAGCCGCGCTTGAAGAGGCTGGGTATATAAAACGGAGGCAGAACATGCCCAGAGTATATGCAAATAGTATTCTGACAAAAACAGCACAGGAGGCCATTGATAAGATAAACCAATCATCAAAATTCGAGGAGAGTCAGAAGGAAAAGGGGATACGAATAATAAAAAAACTGTTTTCGAATAAAAGCCGAAAACAATCAAATGATGATACGGGAGAGTCGCGGATTGACTACCTCTCCGACCATCTAGGAATTGTGAGCGAGGAGGTCATTCAAATTGTAAATCTGCTTCGTGAAGAAAAGATATTAGCGGATGCCAAAGATTTAACGGCCTTCATAAAGAAAGGGGAAAACAAAAATCACTCAATAACAATGGTCGAAACGTTTAGTCAAATTGAAAAAAATCTCCTTGCATTTTTTGAGGAGGAGGAAAAAACGTTCAACCTAAAGGAGTTAAACGAACAAATTGAAGTAAAAGGGTGTAAGGATGTAACCCCCAACAAGATCAAAACAATCATTAACTTTTGGGCTATCAAGAATTGGATTAAACAGCGTCATCTTGAGTACTCTAAGAATCATGTGGTGATTATATGCTGCCAACCCAAAGAGACTCTAGCTGAACGATTAAGAAAAAGATGCGAACTAGCCTCTTTCATTATTGAATATTTATACCTAAAGAGCGATATAAAGTTAACTGAAAAGGAGGTTGGAAAGAATGATGCTTTAGTTGAATTTTCGATTCTCGAGTTGAAAGAAGCATATGAGAAATCGCTAACTCTATTTAAAAATAACATTTCCATTGATGATATAGAGGATACCTTATTCTATTTATCACGAATCGAAGCGATTAAAATTGAAGGTGGGTTTTTAGTAGTGTACAATCGGCTTTCCCTCGAAAGGCTTGAGAAGGACAACAAAGTTCAATATAAGAATGAAGACTATAAGAAACTGAGCCAGTTTTATGAAACCAAAGTTGAGCAAATCCATATTGTGGGAGAATACGCTAAAAAAATGATTCTCGATTACAAAGGGGCATTAAAATTTGTTGAGGATTATTTCAAGCTGAACTATACTTCTTTCTTAAACAAATATTTCCCTGGAAAACGTCAAGGCGAAATCAAAAAGAACATTACCCCTGCAAAATTTCGGGAGTTGATTGGTACTTTATCACTATCTCAATCAGAAATAATCTTAGATAACAAAACAAAATACATTGTTGTTGCTGCAGGGCCGGGAAGCGGAAAAACAAAAGTGCTGGTTCACAAGCTAGCATCATTGCTTTTAATGGAAGATGTTAAGCATGAGCAACTACTAATGCTTACCTTTTCTAGAGCAGCTGCAACAGAGTTCAAAAAAAGATTGATTAAACTCATTGGTAATGCTGCTAATTATATTGAAATTAAAACATTTCATTCTTACTGCTTCGACCTTTTAGGGAAAGTTGGATGTTTAGAAAAATCAGATGAAATAATTAAAAACACCATTGATAGAATAAAAAACAAAGAAGTTGAAGCGAATAGAATTACTAAGACAGTTCTTGTGATTGACGAGGCTCAAGATATGAATGCCGATGAGTTTGCATTAATAAATGCCCTGATGGAGCAAAATGAAGAGATGAGGGTTATTGCGGTTGGTGATGATGATCAAAATATTTATGGCTTCCGAGGAGCAAATTCTAAATTTCTGGAAGAGTTCATTACAGAGAAAAAGGCTACCAAATACGAGCTCATTGAAAACTTTAGAAGTAAAAGTAATCTAGTTGAATTCACCAATGGATTTGTAAAACAGATATATAAAAGATTAAAAACATTGCCAATATCGGCTAAACAAGCGGATAAAGGGATTATTAAAATAGTCAATTACAAATTTAATAATTTAATAGCCCCATTGGTAAAAGATATTCTCACAACCGATTTAACAGGAACTACGTGTGTTTTAACTCAAATCAATAAAGAAGCGATTGAAACAACAGGATTACTATTAAAAAATGGATTGAAAGCTAAACTAATTCAAACGAATGATGGCTTTGGCTTATTCAATCTTGTTGAAGTTCGTTTTTTCCTGAATGAACTTAAATTGCACGATGATGTGTTTACAATCAGCGATGAATTATGGGATAATGCTAAAAAAGAGCTGATTAAAAGATTCAAACAAAGTTCAAAAATCGAGATCTGCTTAAACATTATAAAAGATTTTGAAGTAGCTAACTCTGGGAGGAAATATATATCAGATTTAGAGGTATTTATAAAAGAATCAAAACTTGAAGATTTTTTCAGCCAGAATAGCGAAACTATTTTTGTATCAACAATCCATAAAGCCAAAGGCAAGGAGTTCGATAATATTTTTCTACTACTTGACGATTTTAATCCTCGAACGGATGAATCAAAACGACAGTTGTACGTGGCCATGACAAGGGCAAAACAAAATTTGACCATTCATTTAAACGGGAATTATCTCGATAAAATTAGTGCCGATAATTTGATGCGAATAGAAGATAATGAAACCTATTTGCCACCTTGCCAACTGGCTAAACATTTAACCCACCATGATATTCAGCTCAGCTTCTTTAAAAGCAAACAATACCTCATCTCTCAATTAAATTGCGGTGATTCATTGATTATACATGAAAATGAATGTCAAAACATGAGAGGCGAAACGGTACTCAAGTTTTCCAACCATTTTAAAACTATCATTGAAGATGAGCAACAAAAAGGGTTTAAATTAAAAGAGGCAAAAGTGAATTTTATTGTATTCTGGAAAAGTCCTGAAGACGAGAAAGAGTTTAAAATTATTTTACCCGAGTTAATCTTTGAGAGATAATTCCTTCATTAACCTAAACAGCGATTTTCTTTTGTTGTGGATTAGATATTTATAGTGTTGACACAAAACTTTTTTAGAAGTATTTTGTAACAAAATGTTACTAACATGTTGTTAATAAAGCAAATTTATTTTGTTACTGGTTATATTAAAAGCCCCTCTCCCGAGTGGCTTCTTATTTGTGAGCTGTACTGGAATCGAACCAGTGACCCCTACCCTGTCAAGGTAATGCTCTAAACCAACTGAGCTAACAGCTCCTATCTAAAAGAAAAAAAAACAAGGAGTCGAACCAGTGACCCCTACTCCGACAATTGCCGGATAAAACTCTAAACCCCGTCCGACCGTGTCATCCGGGCGGGCAGCTGAGCCCTGCCTACCGGCAGGCAGGTAACAGCTCCTAGAAAAAGAAGCCACCTACGGTGCTTTGTAAGTGGCTTTACCTTGTGGGCCCAGTTGGTATCGAACCAACGACCCTCTGATTATGAGTCAGATGCTCTAACCGACTGAGCTATGGGCCCAAAAAAAACCACAAAGGGTTTTTTAATTGGACTGCAATATTACATATTTGTACCCGAAATTTCAACAGCTGATAACGTTTTTATGCAAAAAATCACCTTTTTGCCTTACAGGCACTTGAATATTAAGAATATTATTTTCGATTTAGGCGGTGTAATCCTCAATATCGACTATCATCTTACCATTGATGCGTTCAAAAAATTAGGATTCGAAAACTTCGATGAAATCTTTACCCAAGCAAAGCAGATGGGTATTTTCGATCAGCTTGATAAAGGGTTGGTTACTCCCGATAAATTTAGAGATGGTGTTAGAGAATTATCAGGAAAACCTTTTACAAACCAGCAAATTGACGAGGCCTGGAATGCCATGCTTCTTAACTTTCCTGTTCATCGTTTGGAATTAATCGAAAAAATTCACACTCAATACAGAACTTTTCTGCTTAGCAATACAAATCAAATACATTATGAGGTTTACAACAACGATTTGTATAATGTTTATGGCGTTAGGGATTTATCGCACTTCTTCGAGAAGGTTTACTACTCGCACCAAATCCATATGCGAAAGCCCGATAGGGAGGCTTTCCAAATAATCTTAGATGAAAATAATCTTAACGCTGAAGAAACACTTTTTATTGATGATACAGAGCAGCATATCGTTGGTGCTAAGGTACTTGGAATAAACACCTACCATCTGAATCTGAAAGAGGGTGAAGCTATCGAAAGGCTTTTTATTGAGGATTGAGTCGAGGACTCAAAAGGACTAACGTAATAAACCATTTTCAAAATCTATTATTATTCATCAATCAATGTCGTTTACTTGAGCATGAAAATTGCAACTCTCAATAATCACGCCCCCAGCCTACCAGGCAGGCAAAATTCCATTCTTCCAATTAATCCATAATGATAATAAACAAGCCGTTAAGCTAGTACTTACATCGAACTGACGCTAATATTCTATAACTACTTATATCATCCTCTCATCTTCATTATCGTACCTTTCAATCATGCTACTTAGGAAAACTAATCGTAATAAAACCAACATCATACACGGGAAGAAAACGGTTTGAAGAAATCGAAATAGAAAATAGTTAAGCGGCCCGAAGTATATCAATAGCGCAAAGCCAATGATTAGGCATATGTCAAAGGTCATAAGCACCCGATTCCCCGAACGCGAAATAAATGTCGATGGAAGCGGTTCGTTGAATAGCTGACCTGTTCCATTACGAATAATTGAGTACAAACAAAGAGTAAAAAGGATTGGAGAGATAACCCCGAAAAGGAGTAACAGGTAGGGTGTAGTTAACACCTTGAAGCTGAAAAGCAAACCTGCCGTAATGTGTACGATGAGGTTAAACGAAAACGATGAGCTAGTGCCTATAAGGTCAGTAGTCCAATGTGATAAAAGGCTATTTCTGATGTTAAATTTTTCAGGCATCATGAGAATTATAAAGGAACAACAAAATTATCGCTTAATTCTGATAGACCAAATAATCCCCTTTTCTTTTGTCCAATTATTAAGATTCCGCCAAGTTTCGTGATGCCAACATGGTGTATGAACGAAAATTGGTATAACTTTGCTGTTTGTGAAAACACTAAAATAGTAATTCATTGAAAAAGCTATTTGCCGCAGTTTTTATAATCACTTTGATTATGGGGATTTTCCCACAATGTGCCAAAATTGTTTCACCCACAGGTGGGCCAAAGGATTCGCTTGCACCCGTTTTGATCCGAAGTGTACCTGCAATGAATGCCGTTAACTTTAAGGGTGAAAAACTTACGCTAACATTCGATGAATACATTCAGCTGAAGGATATTCAGAAAAAGTTGGCCATTTCTCCTCCTATGACCAAGAAACCCGAATTCATTCAACGAGGAAAAAGTCTCGAAATTAAGTTGAAAGAACCCCTCAAGGAAAATACGACCTACACGGTCTATTTTGCCGATGCTATTACCGATAATAACGAGGGAAATCCACTTAAAAATTTTGTTTATGCTTTCTCCACAGGTGATATTATCGACTCGTTGGCCGTTTCGGGTATATTAATTAACTGTTTTACCCTGAAGCCCGAGGAGAATATTTTTGTTATGCTGTACGATGAGCAGAACGATTCGCTCCCTATTAAGGCCCTTCCTCGATACCTCACAAGAACCGATAAAAATGGTTTTTTCATTTTCAACAATCTACAAGCTAATGATTATAAAGTTTTTGCATTAAACGATAACAACTCCAACTACAAATTCGATCAGGTTACCGAGGACATCGCCTTCCTGAACGATACGTTGAAAAGCGAACTTTTGAAAAACCCCTCAAATCTCGATACCAGCAGGTTGGCAAAGCGTGTGATCAATTTATACTTATTCAAGGAGAATAGTAGAGTACAGGCGTTAACTGGTTTTTCGAGAGACCAACGAAGAAAACTATCACTCGCTTTTACTAAAAAGCCCGAAGGTAAGATTACCCTGAATCCTCTTAATTTCAAGACCGATAGCAGTTGGTTTATACAAGAGTACAATCCTCCTCAGGATTCGCTCATTTATTGGATTACAAATGATCGAGTCAACGCTTTGGATACCCTTAAAATGGAAGTCTCGTACTTTAAAACCGATTCGCTACAGAATCTTCAGCCCAAATTGGATACCATTAAATGGATTTATTCCGAGAAAGAAGAATCCCGAAGAAGAAAAGGCAACAAGGAGGATGAAAAGGTTAAAAAGGTTTTTCTTAAAGTGAATTACAGCGTCAGAAATGAACAGGTTGTTTCACCTACAACCCCTATAGAACTTTCATTCCCTGAGCCATTGAAGAGTTTAAATGATAGCTTATTAACGATATACAACCATATCGACTCCTCCAAAGTTAACAGCATTAAAATCTTTAAAGACACCTTAAACCCTCGGATTTACCGAATTAACTACCCTTGGAATTCCGATATTACCTATGGTTTAAAGGTACTACCCGGTGCTTTTACATCATTAAACGGTTTAAGCAACGATACCCTTAAACTTAAATTTAAAGGGGCTAACCCCGAAAGTTTCGGGGTGCTGAACATTACCCTGTTGAATTTTAGGAATGCCGCTATCATTGAACTGCTAAGCGAGAAAAGAGATCGGGTAATCGATCGTAAAACCGCTCAGCTAGGCGAAAAGGTATCCTTCACTTTTATTAATCCCGGAAAATATTCATTACGGTTTATCGAGGATTCAAATAAGAATGGAATATGGGATACAGGGTGGTATCTAAAAGGGATTCAACCCGAAAAGGTGTATTACTATGAGGAGGGTAAGTACAAAGGGATTCTCAATATACGGGCGAATTGGGAGAGTGAAATTACATTCGATTTTGTAAAGTAATAAATCTATAGGTATGTCAGTACTACTTAATTTTGCTATGTTCCCCACCGATAAAGGGAATAGCGTAAGCCACTACGTTACGAAGATTATTAAGCATATCCGTCGTTCGGGGTATTCAAATCGGCTTACAGCAATGGGAACTTTAATTGAAACCGAAACATTGCCCGAGGCATTAGAGGTTATTAGTGAGGCGTACAAAATTCTGGAGGTGGATTGCGAGAGGGTTTATGTTACAGTAAATATCGATATTAGGAAGGGGGAAATGGGCAGAATGGATTCTAAAATTCGCTCGGTTGAAGACAAACTTGAGGGAAAAGATTAACTTTTAATAATAAAATGATTAGACGCTATCTCTTTATTCTACTTATCTTGATACCAACCATCGGTTGGTCGCAGCTACTCATTGGGGTTAAGGGAGGTTTTTCCCCTTTGTCAACCATTTCGTTTAAACCTACCCAAAAGTCAACCCCATACTATGGCGAAAAACCAGAATTTGGGATTATCATTAAATACTTTGACCAAAAAAGGTTTGGCCTACAGGGTGAGGTTAACTTCACCCATAGGGGTTATAATACGCCATATAAGGAAATATACAAGATCCGACAGGTTGGTAGCTATGTTGAAATACCGGTTTTTACTCAAATGCGATTCAACATAGTGGGAATTTATCTGCACGCTCAGGCAGGGTGTTTTGTTGCCTATATGCTAAACGCAAGGCAAGGCGTTGACACTTCGGGTGCAATGGTGCTAAAAAAGTACACCCTCGATATGCTTCGTGATAATCGATTCGATTTCGGCTTAATAGGTGGTGGTGGGCTTAGCAAGGAATTCAAATGGGGTGTTATTCAGGTTGATGTAAGGATTCAATACGGTTATGGCGATTTATATAAACATACGTATAAAGATATGCCCGATCAATCAAAGGCAATAGTGCAGAGCGTTAGCATCAGCTATATGTATAATATCAGTAATTTAGGCAAAAAAAGGGTGAAGGATAATAACATATAAAGCAATAAGCTATGCGAATTACATTCATTTCGATAATATTTTGCCTTTTTACGCTAAAGGGGTATCCTCAGGCTGGTTATACCCAAGAGGGTATCGCATCAGTATATGCCGAGAAGTTCGAGGGAAGGACAACCGCCTCCGGCGAAAGCTATAGCTTCCGAAAGGCAACATGCGCACACCTTAATCTACCCTTCGGCTCGCTTGTGAAAGTAACAAATCTTAGCAATAGCCAAAGCGTTATTGTTCGGGTGAACGATCGAGGACCATTTGTCCCCGATAGAATCATAGACTTAAGCCGATCAGCAGCGGAGAAACTGGGATTTTCAGGCATCGCAAAGGTTAAGATTGAGGTGATTGAGGGTCCATCACAGTTTAATGCAGCTCCATCTAGCACAACAACACAAACGGTTAAAAATCAATCCACCACGATAAAAACCACCGAGAATAAACAAGAGCCTTCATCCGAAAATGAACTCTATGAATTGAAGGTAAACCTCGTGCAACCCAAGGGCTTTACCATTCAAATTGGCAGCTACAGGGAGATGGTTAACACGCTTCGAATTGCCAATGATATCAAGAACTCCCTTAAAAGGGAGATTAGGGTTCAAGTAAGCACTTCCAATGGTGAAAAGATATACCGCTTATTTGTTGGCAACTTCGATACGAGAAAAGAAGCTGAAACTTTTAAGGAGAAGGCCGTGAAAATTTACCCCGATTGCTTTATTGTTGAACTAAAGTAGGGTACAAGTTTTGCCTATATACTAGAATCACAAAATTAAGCTAAACAGTAGTTTAATTTATCAAATTAATTTATCTTGCCAACCTAACATTCCAAGTTATGAGAAGATTACTTATAGTTTCACTTTGCTTCATCTTTTGGTTGTCTGCATCGGCTCAGGATGCGAATAGCGTTGTTGGTACTTGGCTTACCCAGTATGGCGATTCAAAGGTAACCATCAGTAAGGATTCCAATGGTAAATATAATGGCATCATTACATGGCTAAAAGAGCCTAACCGTGATGGTAAGCCAAAGGTTGATTACAAAAATCCAGATGTAAAACTTCAATCTCGTCCAACCTTAGGGTTGTCAATCCTAACTGGGTTTGTTTACAACGATAAGGACAAGGAATGGGTGGACGGTAAAATTTATGACCCTAAAGAGGGTAAAACCTACAAATGCCTCATGTGGTTCGAGGAAGACAATAATAAGCTACATGTAAAAGGCTATATCGGCTTCTCGATGATTGGCAAACAGGTTCTTTGGACCAGAGAAAAATAGATGCCATGGTACTAACCCGGATACTTACCGATTTTATCCGGCTATTCTATCCCAACCTTTGTATGGTTTGCCACAGCGACCTAACCAAGGGGGAGTCAACAATTTGCACTTCATGCCTCTATCATATCCCTCGGACTAAGTATTGGCTTGATTCTGAGAATCCAGTGGCAAAAATATTTTGGGGGCGGGCGTTCGTTCAAAACGCTTGCTCCTTTTTCTTTTTTGCCAAGGGAAGTCGCTACCGAAAACTCCTTCATCAACTTAAATATAATGGAAAGAAAGAGGTAGGATTTACTTTAGGGAAAGAATTTGGTAATGAGCTCAAGATGATTGAATCCTATAAAAACATCGATCTTATCGTTCCCGTTCCATTACATCTAAAACGGTTTAAGCAACGTGGATATAATCAGGCAGAGGAGATTGCCAAAGGCCTACAGGTGAGTATGGGAATACCATTATCAACAATAAATCTTGTCCGATACAATTATACCGAAACGCAAACCCGTAAAACTCGAACACAACGGGTTGAAAATGTCTCAAAGGCTTTTCGATTGGAAACCCCCAACGATTTCAAGGGGAAACATATACTAATCGTTGATGATATTGTAACCACAGGGGCAACCCTTGAGGAGTGTGCGACCACTGTTCTTGAGGTAGAGGGTACAAAGGTAAGTATAGCTACCCTCGCCTACACATCCCTTTAAGTGTTGCTCCCCCATCGAGCGATACCCGAATCTAGCCCCATAATATCGAGCACCCTATCCACCAAGGTCAACTCCAGCTCCTCTTTGCTAGCGGGCTTACTATAAAACGATGGGCTTGCAGGGTAAACAATGCCTCCAGCAAGGGTAATCGCCCTCATGTTCTCAATATGAATTAGGTTCAATGGGGCTTCACGGGTTACCAGGATAAGCTGTTTTCGTTCCTTCAGCATAACATCAGCAGCTCTTGCAATTAAATCATCGCTAGTTCCAGATGCAATTCGCCCTAATGTTCCCATAGTGCATGGAATAATTATCATACTATCGTAACCTGCCGATCCCGATGCAACAGGGGCAAAAAAATCGTCGTTTGAGTATCGATGAATATTATTGGAATATATATTCACTTCACCCACCTCGTATTCCCACACTTTTCTCCCATTATCGGAAAAGATTAAAGAAACCTCGGCAATCTCATCCTTTAAGGCAGACAATTTATCGAGTATATGCTTAGCATAAACCGAACCGCTCGCACCGGTTACTGCAACGATAATTTTATTGGGCATAATAATACGTTTTTACAAATATAGTTGAATAAACAACCTTTTGAGAAACATTCGCTTTTCGAAATTGTTTTTCGTAGTAATCAAAGCCATTTCATATCTTAGCTACAACTAATTAATCGCAATTTGAAATGGCTAAACTTATTGAAAAGCCTCAGATAATTGAAGCTGCGGGCAATAAACCAAAAATTATCGAGGAGTACTTTGGAAGAGTTAATAGCGGAACAACAGAGGTCAGCGTTGCCCGAATGAAAAGCCCTGATGGATGGGTTGAACCTGGTCAGTGCCCAGAATTCAACGAATATACTGTTGTATTGAAAGGAACTCTTTGTGTTAAAACTAAGGTTGAAATTTTCGAAATTAAAGCAGGTCAAGGTATTCTGATCGCAAAAGATGAGTGGGTTCAATACAGCACCCCTTACGATGGTGGGGCTGAATACATTGCTGTATGTTTGCCTGCATTTTCGCTAGAAATAGTACATCGTGATTAATGCTAGTGCATTAAGAAATTACACGAATTAAATCCGAATTAGCGTTTTGGAAGACCATTTTTACCTAACTTTATCAATGAAATAAAAATCTTGCAGGCTATGAAAATCCTCTATACCTCAATGCTTTTTGTGCTAGTATTTATATCAGTTAGTGCACAAAATGCTGGTCAGACAAAGATTTCGGAGATGAAATGGGGGCTTGATTATAATCTTCATATAAAACTTTCGAATGATACCAATTATGTAATGGATGTTCGGGGGCTTTATCATACCGGAAAGAACCCATTTATCGATACTACCGAACAGTCAACAACTTACTATCCGGTTACGCTCGACAATGAGTTTATACAATTTCTAAAGGATCAAAGGATCGGCGAGAGAGAGATGATACAGTCCGATACCACCAAAACGGATCAGCCCAAAACCCTATGGGCTTCACTACACAAAAGCATTGGTGGGGGTTATGTTCACTTCATTAACTGCTTAATTTACACGCTTGAGTCGAATCAGCTATACCTCACCGATCCTATCATGAAACGACCTATTTCCGATTGGAAACCAAAACCCATGACCGAATCGTTTAAGCGAACGCACAAGTGGGAATTCTACATTCCTTACGATCAAAGAACCGCAAAGAAAGAGTACAGTAAACGTAAATCGGAGGAGGATTTAAAAGACCTTCAGGGTATTCCTGCTAGTTTCATCGAACTCTTTCTGAGCACTCACCAAAAACAGTATGAGCAGTTCCGAGCTGATCAGAAAAAACAAAATGTTTCTCAAATTGATATCGTTAGACTATTGTTAGGCGCAAAATATCTTGGCATGGAGCAGATTCAGTATATCCAGAGCAAAGTGCTTACTGCCGTTTTACGTTATAACATCAATACGCTGCCCTCGGTTATCATCTTCGACGATTACAATGCTGCAGTTTCCATGACCCTCGATAATACAGGGTATAAGATAGGCTATATCGTTTTTCGCGATCAAAATTCTATTAGCCCAGAGGAGTCGAATGTACGATTTAAAAAAATTGAGGCAATGGTTAAGGCCGTTAACGACGCCAACAATAGGGTGTTTAAAAAAAGGCTACAGAATTACTATCAGAAAAAATAGCGTAACTCCTTACTACGGAGATGCTGAACTGCTTCTCGGAAATTAGAGAATGCCTTGAACGGCTGAGATGATTTTTCAAAATATTTTGTATTTAAAAATAACGTGAGCTCGACGTAAGAAGCAACTTAACTACTTGTTTATTATCATTATATCCTTAACGATTAATTGGAATCGTGCCTGTCTGCCGGTAGACAGGGAAAAATGGAACTGGAGCGATCCGGCAACTGCCGGACAGCGGAGTCAATATTGCTTGCCTGTCGCCTGCCGTTAGACAGGGAAGAAAAATGTTAGAAGAAACCCCATTATTCCACCATTCCAATTCCAAATGAAAAATATGTAACAAATTACATTTTAGAGCATTACCACTATTTCTTAGATCGAACTCACGTTAAATATCATTTAAGCGTTTATAGTCAATTTCACTTTTTTTGTAAAAGCGAATAATGGGATAATAGCTATAAAACAAATTAATACACTAACTCTTTGCGCACTTTTACTCCTTGGTAAATATTTATTCAAATAAAAATATGTCATGATCTAAAAGCACTTCATGCTCAAAGGGCTTTAAACCTTTTCAATCAACGCCAAACATTCTACATGAATTGTTTGCGGAAAGAAATCGTAGGGTATTAATCTACAAACCTTATAACCATTTTGGGTTAATACGGCTAGGTTTTTAAATAGAGTTCCTGCACTACACGAAAGATATGCAATTTTATTTGGTTTACCCTCTCCTGCTATCCAATCTAAAACCTCCTGTTCGATTCCTGTTCGTGGTGGGTTTACGTAAAGATATACTTCTCTCTTTTGATTTTTCTGCTGAATGACCCAATCCCTAATCTGAGGAATCCTCTGCCTGCAAGCACCACGAAGAATTGTTGCTTGAGGGGCATTTAGCTTCGCACACTCAACCGCTTCGCCACCAACCTCAACACCCATAACACTTGCACCAAGGGCAACCCATCGACTCATCGATGTACCCGTTCCGCAGTAAAGATCAACAATTGCATGATTGATTGTAGGACTAAAAAATGTTGTGGCTTCATCGAGCGATTGCTTATACAAGCTAGGTATCAGCTGCTGAAAAGTTCCTGGTCCGTATAGCAACCCATTCGAATCAATTGACCTTTTCTCTCCGAAAAGTAACTCCCAATGGGTTTTCTCATAAAGCCTTCTTCCTGCCGATGGATTATAGTGTACCCACAAACCTCTGACTCCAAGGGTAATTAACTCATCTTTAACCGAATCGGTAAACCAAGCATAACTACTTGCCCCTCTCGATTTAACGATTAGCACAACCTGAGCCGATGCTTGAACATAGAATGCCAATGGAAAATCAATCCCTGAAGGTAAAGTATCCCTTAAAAGCCCTAAAGCCCTATTCACCTCGTTTTTATGAAGCGGACATTCAGGGATATCAATCAGCTCATCCCTCGATATCGTCCCGAAATGCCATCCATTTTCATCCCACTTTGCATTTAGCATGGTTTTAAAACGATACCCCCAACGCTGGGCATCGGGAGCAGAAATTACAGGGGAAAGAGCATGTTTCCATTCAGAGAGCTTACTTACCAAAAAATTGAACTTCTGCTCTAAACTCGCCTCCATGCTCCACTCCCTATGCTTACAGCCTCTACACTCCTCAATACATCCTTTAGGAATCATACCAAATTATTTCTCACTACTACATTCTGTTTATCAAAATTTGTTTACAAAATTATCATTTTAAGGAATCTGCGTAATCAATTATGATATTGTTAGTTAAATTTGTATCGCTAAACAATATAATTTACAAATTTTCATGAAACAGCTAATTACCCTAACTTTTTTCTTCGCTTCAACCATTTGCGCATATTCACAGCCAACCATCGGCATCTACTTTACCCATCACCCCTATAATTCAAAAGGCTCTGCTATTGAAAGCATCGAAGAAACCTATGAGCTACAAATAAAGGAGGTTCCCCCTCGACCTTTTAAAATAAAAATGCTTTTCGATAAAAATGGGAATCTCTTATCCGAAGCAAAGTTCAACAGCCTAGAGGCCAAACAGAGCGAAACCAAATGTGAGTATAACCAGAATCAAAAATTAACAAAAAAAACACAGCGGTTCTTCGTTAATATGATTGGTTGGAAGGTAGATGAAACAACAATCATCTATAATGATACAACTGGCTATATTTCAGAAATTCGTTTTATAAAAAATGGAACTCTTGAATATATAAGCAAAGTATTCTGTGATAAAGTTGGGCTGCCTATTGAAGTAAGGGTTTTGGATAATAAAGGCGCCTTTTCGATGATTGAAAGAATCAGCTACTCACCCAATGCCAACATCATCAGGGTTATGCTGCTAAAGCCCTCCGGTCAATATTCGAGCCTTCACCTTTACCCCATCGACTACACTAAACCCTTCCAATCGGGACCGATCGAGAGGCAGTACTATCCCAGCGGAGAGGTTATGCTCGAATCGCTTGATTATCAAACCAAAACCGATCAGGGCTACTTCTACGAATACCAGTACGATGGACAAGGGAATTGGATTGAAAAGGAGACCTATCAGGTTGCCCTGGGTAAGAATAATAAGATAAAAGATAAAAAACTTGAGCATAAGATTATTCGTGCTATTAAGTATTATTAGCTAATAGAATGCATTACCCAACGCTTCGCCATTTCGAACTATCCGATTGCACTTCGCTTGCTAAACATGCGAATAATCGGCTTATTTGGCAAAATCTGCGGGACAGATTCCCATACCCCTACACCGAGAAGGATGCCCTCCAGTTCATTCAATTCGTCTCGAGCGCCTCACCCATTACTGAGTTTGCCATCGATATGAATGGCGTGGCCATAGGAGCAGCGGGTATAATTCTTAAAGATGATGTTTATCGGGGGAATGGTGAAATAGGCTATTGGATTGGGCAGGAATTCTGGGGCAAAGGGATTGGAACATGGATAGTTAGTGAGCTAGTTCGTACTGCATTCCATGAGCTGAACCTTTACAGGCTATACGCTGAGGTTTTCGAGAAGAATACTGCTTCTGCTCGTATTCTCGAAAAGAATGGTTTTGCCAAGGAGGCAACCCTAAAAAATGCCATTGTAAAGGATGGCACTCGTCAGAATCTGAATATCTACTCGATCCTGAATCCAAAAGATTGAAGTAAATTATTCTCAATGGTTACGGGTATTAGCCGTGGTGGGCTTCGGAGTTATGTCCGTATTGCAGAAATGATTAATTGGAATATTGCCTGCCTGCCGCCTGCCTGGCTGGTAGGCAGGGAAGAAAAATGTTAGAAGAAACCCCATTATTCCATCATTCCAATTCCAAATGAAAAATTTGTAACAAATTACATTTTAGAGCATTACCACTATTTCTTAGATCGAACTCACGTTAATTTAGATGGGATATGCGCATTTCTTAATATATCACCAAAATGACTTGTAATTCCAATATTACCCACTAACTCTATCCCTTCATTTTTATTTATTGAATTAACCATTCCCCTTAAAGCGTCAAGACCATCTATCACGTTAAACTTATTATAATGACTTACTTTGCCTGGATAAATTATTTTCGAATCTGATAAAATACCGCTTTTCGATAATTGAACTATCCAAACATTCGTTCCATCATAAACCCACTCGAAATTTATTTCTCCGAGCCTTGAAATTAAAGAATTATAGACATTCCTTATTTGTTCTTTTAATTCATTAGGTAATGCTGTAGGTGATTCCTTCCCAACCATAAAATCGTCTCCAAACCCTTTTACACCTTCGATAAGCAAACCACTTTTAGAAGGAACCGCTGCACCAGAAAACACGGCATCAACACTTTGTTGAGCTAAAATAGATGTAACATTTGCTAATAGCTCTTCACTATTTAGAACTTTAAAAGGATCCGCCCAACCATAATATGTTGGGTACTTTCCAGGGGTTTTTTCAGCAGGGCAGGTTCTAAACCAAATTTCTGAAAGGCCAGTTTCTTTCCCAAAGGCAAAGGGGGCTACGTTTCGAGCAAGTAGAATAGCCTTTGGCACTTGTGCGCCCAATTCATCTGCTATTAACAAACCGAAAGCCTTATCGCCAATAAAACGGCTAAAGATATTTGGCCACGAAATATGAAATTCTGTTTGATAATCTTCGGCTTGTTCAACTTCCCATATTATGGTATGTTCTTTACGAAAACCTCTTCTTTTGGGATGTATGCTAAATTCAACCCTAAAATCACTTTGAAAATTAAGATTAGGATAAAAACCATATACTTTACTCAACAGATTTAATCCTGTTTTTCTAGGTAATGAACAAACTCCTGCTTTTTCTACACATTTGGGAGTATCATTAGGTGAAAACTCAATGATATCGTTCATTACAACACCTGATACTCCCCCATCGTTAATATCAATTGTTTCGTTTACAATTGTGTAGAAACCGTCAGCTGCTGATTTTTTTAATAAAATGTATGCTTCAGCTGCATCTTTTATTCCATAATAAAATGGATTACCTTTTAAAAGACCAGGCTTGAATGTTCTAACATTGATAGATTTATCCTGCGAATTGTCTATAAGTACTTGGAGTGTTTTCTCTATAGTTGGAAAATGATAATTCGGTTTGAAGCCATAAATTTTAGAGTACCGGGGAGATAAATCATAAGGAGCATAACTGGCAAACTGTGCAACATTAAAAGCAGATGAAATATAATCTAATACTTCATCTTTAAATTTAACGGTTTTAATTATTTGAACATCAAACTTTTGTTTGCTGGTTGTAGTTTTCATTTTTTTCAATTTCATGTAATAAAGTTTTTTGAAACTCTACGTTGATTTTACTCTTTTCGTATTCCCGTATTGATGCTTTTATTCTTGAAATTGCATTCACTTGGTTTAGTAATTTAAATTTCTGATCTACCAATTCAATGTTGTTCTTCAAACCTATATAATATTCAAAGATGCAACCATTGGAATAATTCCAACCATCCAAAAATACAATCTTTCTCACAAACTTGATAATTACTTGCCCCCAATAGTATAAATAATCCGGCTGTGTCCACTCATCAACTTCAAGAGAAGCGGGTTCGATAATTAAATCTTTACTTTTAAATCTTAAGTTAGCAGTAAAGTCTTTAATATTATCAAGATTCTTTGTAATTACAACACTGTAATGCTGTTTATTAAATTCAACTTCATTTTCAATTCGCTTACCATGATTCACATACCAGCTTACATAATTTTTTCCAGTAGTTATAGCACCAGAAATATAAATTGCATCTTTACCTGTATATAAAGATGAAAGCTGCTCAATTCTTTGATCAATCTCTCCTTTATTTGGAGGGTTCAGCTGAATCATTTTGGGTATGCTTGATTTTTTTTAAAATATTTATCTAATTCCCCAGAAATTTTATATTCATTCCCGAAATTCTTTTGCAAATTAAAATCGGGGAGATTTAAAACCCGCTTAATTAATTTTTCTTCTTCTTCATCTATAACTTCCTGACTTTCTAGCTTTAAAAAAAGTAATCCCAAAAATTCCCGATATGGGAAAATCGATGACTCAATAGATTTTTCTATACCACCTGAAATTTCTTTTTCGATTTGAAATCTTCTTTTATAATTTAATAACTTTATTGTTGCTTCTTGACTATCTATTGCTTTTATAAGTTCTTTTACAATAGTTGATTCAGTGCCATTGTTTTTACATCCGCTTTTTATTAATGTTTTTAACTCTGTAAATGTGTATAGAACAGTCTCCTTTGCTATTTTCTCTATGTTTTTCAGTTTGATTTTATCTCCTGAAAATAACTTTATTTTAGCTATTCTTTGCGAATGTGTTAATGTGTTAACCAGATACTTTTCATCAATTCTACCTGAACGCTTTATAGCCGAATCGATTCTTTCCTCGTAATTTGTTGCTATAATAAAAATCGAACGCTCTTTTGTTCGTAAATCTTTTATTTTAACCAACATGCTAGGGGTCATAAATTGGTAAAAATCTCCTTGGTTAAAATAATAATTTGAGTCCCTATCCAAAATTAATCGATCAATTTCATCAAATAGAATAACACAATCTTTTTGTTCTTCCAATGTTTTGAAAATACTTTTTGCCCGACCCTCAATATCCGCTTCACCATGCTTAATAAAATCACTCGGTGTAATAGTAATAAATCTCCAGTTTAGCGTGTCTGCTAATTGTTCTGCAATGGATGATTTTCCAGTCCCTGGGGGACCATATAAAAGCATTGAGAATTGGGGATCTCCATCATTATTCGTCCGCTCATTGATAAATTTCTCTTGTATGTCTTTATAACAATTCTGGAAACCAAAATCAAAACCTACATCCCAACTTTTATCCCAAATACTTACATTAATTCCTTGACCCTCTTTAATGTATTTATCATCATAAGAAAGTCCTGATTTTTTTAATGATTTATAAGCAATATGGTCTTGAATCATACTCTTGTAATTCATTAAATAGGTAACAACCTGTGAGGTTTCCCAAGGATGGATTACATTTTGCTTTTGCACATGTTCTGAACGCCAACCTCGGTATTCATCATCTCCAATTTTACATTGCGAAACATTTGACAATAGCCATTTTGTATAATTCTCGAAAATTTCGAAGAAATCATGAAAATAGTATTTCTTCTTAATTTCAAGGTGCTTACATATTCTTAACAAAGAATTAGCAATTTCAATACTTAAAGGTAAAAGAATATCTCCTTGAGGTGAAGTTACAAAAGGCTTTAAAGGCCTCCAGTACAAATTGTTTTTCTGATTATTCTTAAGTATCTCAAAAGATTTAGTTAAAAGATTTTCATCAACACTTCTTTTATCATCAATTAAAATTAGCCCTTCAATGGAAAGTACCAATTCAGCTGTATCAAATAAGCTATTCTGTAAAACCGAATAACTTATTTGTTGATAAATTCTATTTTGAAGGTTTTCAAACAGTTTTGAATGTATATAGCCATTTATATCCTTTATATTTGATTTAAATGTATCATTCTCCGAGAAACATTGATGATTTTTTAATGTTTTATATAAATGAATGATTCTCAACAATGGAAAAATATGATTCGAAGATCTTCTGCTTTTTCCACCCTTGTCAGGTTTTAGTTCTAACGCTGATTTTTCATCATGTGGATCTTTAAATGCTTTAATAATATTATTGATTGCAATTTCAATGAATTTCTCTTTAACTGCTACACCAAACTTAATATCTTCTTTTGCAATTATTTCAGCTAACCATGATAAAGTTAATGGGTCATTAGGCCCAAATGTTCCTGAATTAACAATATAATTAGTTTCCTTTTCTAATTCTTTAGAACAACTTGAAATAAGATAATCAATATCCTTGTTATAATTCTCTGTAGTTATTACTTTATCGAGTTCTTTCTTAAATTCTTTATTATACTCCCATTTAATATTCGGTATTATTGAAGATTTCTCATCAATCTTATTTAAAAATTTACTAACCACAAAAAGTATCATAGAGCTAGTACTATATGAGTATCCATCTTTGAGTAGAACATTTTTTTTATCTCCGCTATCATCTAGTTCGTATGGCCAACCATGCTCGTCACAAAAACTTAATGTTTTTAGAACATCTTTAATCAAATCTTCAATCTCTTTGATTCGATTTTTTTCTAATATATATTCTTCTTGGAAGTATTGTTCAATTGAATCCATATATGCTTATTTTTAATATTGAAATTACAACATCTAAAATTGAAAATATTTTGCAAACCGGAAATTGTGAATATCCTCCCAATCATAGACGTTCTTCAATAAATAATTGTCCTTAATGTATTCACTGAACGGTTGCCCATAAGGTAAAGTATTTTCTTCGGTATTGATAACAGTAACGGGTAGTAAATCCATTCCTGTTTTTATAGCAGCAAAGCAGCGTTTATGTCCATCATATAAAAAAAAACAATTGTCTAATTGAATCACTTTAATCGGTTCTAATTCATTGTATCCGTTCTCCTGAATAGATTTTGTTATGCTTTGAACATAATTAGTAGAGTGCTCCCGAATACTCTGCATCGGGAAAATATTCTTGGGCGATAACCATATTTTTGGTATCGCTTTTTTATTCCCCCATTTATCCAACTTTTCAATAACAAAATCAGCTAACCTTTCAGGCGTAATGTATGAAGTATCAATTATAATATCGTAGTTTCTATAATTGTCAATCTCAACATTATATTGTTCTTTGAATCGTTTACGCTCACTTGCTTTTCTAATTTTAATATTGTTTATAGTATCTAGTATATCGCTATTTTGCTCGTTTTTTCGAATCGTATCGTTGAAAATTCTTGAAGCAGCAATATCGATGTTTACAATCAAATGTATTTTAAAAGCGTGAGGGACAAAATGCCAAGCCAGTCTTGAGTCTAAAATTAAATTAAATTCCGACTTTCCATATTCAACCACTTTGTTGTCACACTCTTGGTCGATTTCAGGATGAGTTTCCATGTATTTATTAAAATCAATTGTAGTCATACCATGCTTTTCAGCAAGATCTCGCTGGATACTTCCAATAGAAATTAATTTACACTCTAACTTTTCACAAAGAAGTTTTCCTAATACTGTTTTTCCTCCTCCTAGTTCACCTGATATCGCAATTTTCATTAGTCCAATTTTCTGCTAAATTACGCAATAACGAATTATAAAAATGTGTCGAGGATTAGAAATTTATCGATGAAGTAGGCGGAATAACACAAAGCAAGTGTTTGGCAGTGAATCAGAATTTGTAGGAAAGGGCTGCCAAACTTTTTTGAACTGTTGGGTATTTGCGTAACCATTCACCCCGGAGAAACAGCCCATCCCGATGTATCGGGAGTCTCAGTGGTTTTTTATTTAATTCGACTACTGCTGAATAGTTACCAAAATTCTATTTTCACTCTCCCACCCCTTTTTCTCCCATCACTCGTTAGCCTTAGAAATGAATCCTATTCCTAGGGTAAAGAAGGTTGCGCACAACTCTTTTATAAATTAATTTTTTGGCTATTCTCCAACAGTATATAGCACTTTTATTCTTTCATCCCCCGAATCGATCGATTTAAGAAATCCACAAGGGGCTTCATCGATTTGTAAATATCCAAAGTTTTTTTCAAAAGATTTTTATCCGCAATATCTTTTTCGCTTAAACTATGATAAGGTGTAATGTGTTTAAATTTAAGGTATTCAACAACCGGAGAATCCTTATCAAATCCTTGTGGAACTCGTTTTAATTTTTCTTCCTCAAAGAATTGAAAGGTTTCTTTAAACTTTTTGTCATCAACTATTGATAAAAATTCCTCGGGGTAAAGGTCAATATCCTCTCGTATCCGTTTCATCACATCAGAAGGAGCCATGTATATGCCTCCCGAAGCAAATGATGCCTCGGCATCGAGATGGAAATAGTACCCTGCATAAGGGCTCTTTCTTCCGCCTTTTGCGATATACGCCCCAAAATTGGTTTTGAAGGGGGCCTTATCGTGCGAAAATCGAACATCACGGTATATCCTAAAAATGCAATCCTTTGGGTCAACCGATCCAGCAGAATCGTCAAACTCATTGATTCCTGCAATAAGTAAACTTGTAAACGATTTAAACTCATCGCTCGATTTTTGGTATAAGCTCTTATTCTCGTTAAACCAATCGCGATTGTTATTCCCCTTTAATGACTTCAGAAACCCTAATGCTGATTCCATAGCTTTTTCTTTCAAAATTACCCGATTATTTTATTTGCTAAACCTTTTTAATCAGATATTGTTTACTGTTTGCTGCATTGATGTAAATCATTTTACTGGAATACGATGTATTTACTTTGTTCTATATATCTTTGAGTCTCTTTTTTCTGAAAATATTTAAGGAGTAAACCAATCGCTTAAAAAAGTATCAAATTCAAACGTTCACAAATCTAACCATATATATGAATCGATTTATATCCATAACCCTTCTCGCACTTGCAGGAGTAACCATTGTATCATGCGGAAAGAAACAGGCAAATGAGCAGGGCAAAGGGCAAAGGGGGAAAAATCAGCTGGCAGTGGATGCCGTAATTGTAAAACCGTCACCATTCTCTCAGCAAATAACGGTATCGGGTACAATTGCTGCAAACGAAGAGGTTGAGCTAAAAGCTGAATCTACCGGAAAACTTACTGAAATATCCTTCAAAGAGGGTGATTTTGTGAAGCAAGGCCAACTATTGGCTAAGATAAACGATAGCGAAATCCAAGCCCGATTGCAAAAGCTAAACCTTGATGTGAAACTTGCAGCAGATGATGAGGTACGCAAAAAAAGACTCCTCGAAATAAATGCTATAAGCCAGCAGGAGTACGATATTGCCCTAAATAAGCTTGAGGGAATTAAATCCGATATTAATCTTACCCAAGCCCAGATCCAAAAGGCTGAAATAAGAGCCCCATTTAATGGTAAAATTGGTCTTCGCTATGTTAGCCCCGGAGCTTTTGTATCCTCAACCACGGTTCTGGCAAACCTAATTCAAATAGATCCCATCAAGATTGAATTTTCAATACCTGAACGCTTCTCGGGAATGATCAAATCAGGGAAAGCCATAACATTCAATCTAACCAACAATCTGCTAGATTATCAGGCAAAAATTTATGCCTTTGAACCCTCAATCGACTATCAAACCCGATCGATGAAGGTAAGAGCAGTGACATCAAATAAAGATGGAAATCTTATTCCTGGTTCATACGTTAAGGTAAGTCTCATTTTCGATGAACTGCCCAATGCCCTTCTAATTCCACCTCAAGCCCTCTCGCCTGAACTTGCAGGGCAAAAGGTCTATCTCGTGAAAAAGGGTAAAGCAGCCGAATCAATGGTTAAATTAGGAATACGTTCTGGTAACTCCGTTGAAATAGTTGATGGAATTACAGAAGGTGATACTTTAATTATCTCAGGGCTAATCCAGCTTAAAAAGGGTATGCCGGTAAAACCAAACATTGTTCCTCTTACGATTAAGTAAAAAATGAATATATCTTCAACAAGTATTACTAGGCCTGTTTTGGCTTCGGTACTATCCATTACCATAGTAATTTTTGGTGTAATCGGATTCTCATACCTTGGTGTTAGAGAATACCCTGTCGTTGATCCTCCGATGGTTACCGTTAGCGCAAGCTATACTGGAGCCAACGCCGATGTTATGATGGCTCAGATAACAGAGCCTCTTGAGGAATCGATAAACGGTATTGCGGGTATAAAATCAATTACCTCATCGAGTAGCGATGGCAGGAGCTCCATTACCGTTGAGTTTGAGCTGGGTGTTGATATGGAAACAGCAACCAATGATGTCCGCGATAGGGTATCGCGTGTTATTCGCCAACTTCCCCCCGATATGGACCCCCCTCAGGTCTCTAAGGCCGATGCCAATGCTGATAACATCCTCACCTTTACTATTCAAAGCGATACAAGGGATCTTATCGAGCTAAGCGAAATGGCAAACAACCTTTTTAAAGAGCGTTTACAAACCATTCCTGGTGTTGCACAATTGGGTATTTGGGGTGAAAAACGACCTGCTATGCGACTTAATCTCGACCCTAATAAACTTGCAGCATACCAAATAACACCATCAGATATTCGTAATGCGCTTGGGCGTGAAAACATCGAATTACCCTCTGGACGTATCGAAGGGTACTCCACCGATCTTACCATAAGAACGCTTGGAAGACTAACCACCGAGGACGATTTTAATAACCTTATCATCAAAGAGGTCGATGGAGTTCCTGTAAAAGTTAAGGATATAGGTAGGGTGGAACTATCTCCTGAAAACGAGAGATCAATACTAAGAGGGAATAACGGAATACCAATGCTCGGGATTTCTTTTACCCCTCAACCCGGTGCTAACTATGTTTCAATTGCCGATGAAGCCTATAAAAGAATTGAAAAATTAAAGAGAGAACTACCTGAAGATATTAAGGTTGGTATTGCTTATGATACCACTCGTTCCATTCGAAAAGCCATTACAGAGGTTGAAGAAACCATAATACTTGCATTTATTATGGTGATTCTGGTAATATTCCTTTTCCTTCGAAGCTGGAGAACCACGCTAATACCAATGATTGCAATCCCCATTTCATTGGTAGGCACGTTTTTCATTATGTACTTCTCCGGTTTCTCAATTAATATTCTTACACTGCTCGGAATAGTATTATCAACTGGCCTTGTAGTCGATGATGCCATTGTTGTTATGGAGAACATCTACTCAAAGGTTGAACAAGGGGTTGAAAACTATCAAGCAGGCCATGAGGGGAGTAAGGAGATCTACTTTGCAATTATCTCCACCACCATAACCCTAGTCGCAGTTTTTCTTCCCATCATGTTCCTACAGGGCTTAACAGGAAGGCTATTCCGAGAATTCGGCGTTGTTGTCGCAGGTTCGGTGCTAATTTCGGCGTTTGTTTCGCTGACCCTTACCCCGATGATGAGCACTCGCCTGCTGAGAAAGCATCAGAAAGAAGGGCATATTGCTGGACCAATTGGACATTTTATTGATAGCCTTTCGGAAAGATATCAGCGTTCACTTACAAATTTCTTTAAATATCGATGGATAGCCTTAGCCATAATGGGTGTTTCTGTAGTTATAATTTTTGTTATCGGTAAAGGGATACCATCAGAACTTGCACCCTTAGAGGATAAGAGTCGTTTAGCAATATCTATGACTGCCCCAGAGGGTACATCATTTGAACTAATGGATAAATATGTTAGAGAAATTGCTGATTATGTTGATACCTTTCCTGAAAAAGAAGCAATGATCGCCTTTACATCTCCTGGTTTTGGGGGTGGATCAGGAGCGAACTCTGGATTTGTTCGTCTACTTCTAAACCAACCTGAAGATCGTATTAAAACCCAACAACAATTGGCCGATGAGATTACTTCTTTTGTGCAGAAAAAAACATTTGCCCGTACGTACGTTACCCAAGATCAAACAATTAAAGCAGGGCGAGGTGGTAGTGGACTCCCCGTTCAATTTGTTATTCAGGCTCCTGATTTTGAACGACTCCGAGAGGTAATTCCCGAGTTCATGTCTAAAGCTCAGGCTGATCCACGTTTTCAGGTAGTTGATATCAACCTAAAATTTAATAAACCAGAATTAAAATTAGAAATAGATCGTGAGAAAGCTCGTGCATCAGGAGTTACCGTTCGAGATATTGCAGAAGCACTTCAACTCTACTTTAGCGGACAACGTTATGGCTACTTTATCCGAAATGGAAAGCAGTACTACGTAATTGGTATGGCCGCTCGTGAATATCGAGACGATCCTTCTGACCTTTCAAATATATACCTAAGAAACGATCAAAATAAGTTAGTTCAATTAGGTAACCTTGTAACCTTTACAGAGCAAAGCATACCACCAACCCTTTACCGCTATAACCGATACGTTGCGGCAACATTTAGCGCTGCTCCTGCAACGGGTGTTACATTAGGACAAGGAATCGAGGCAATGCGTGAGATTTCTAAAGAGACCCTCGACGAATCATTCTCTACAACATTAACAGGTATATCGCAGCAGTTCGAGGAGAGTTCCAATAGCTTACTATTCGCTTTTCTTCTAGCGCTTATACTAATATATCTTGTACTTGCTGCCCAATTCGAGAGTTTCAAAGATCCATTGATAATCATGCTAACTGTTCCTTTAGCCTTAGCGGGCGCTGTGCTATCGCTATACATTTTTGGTCAAACCATGAATATCTTCAGCCAGATTGGAATCATTGTACTTGTTGGTATTGTTACCAAAAACGGAATATTAATCGTTGAGTTCGCAAATCAGAAGAAGCTGAAAGGGATGGATTCTAAAACAGCGGTTATTCAGGCTGCCGCACAACGTCTGCGCCCAATTCTGATGACCAGCTTGGCAACAGTTTTTGGAGCGCTACCCATTGCCCTAGCTCTCGGTGCAGCATCCCAAAGTCGTATGCCAATGGGGATTACCATTATTGGAGGCCTCCTGTTTTCACTGGTTTTAACCCTTTACGTAATTCCAGTACTTTACACCTACATTTCACGTTCAAAATCAAATATCAAGCACGATGAGATTCATGAATAAAATATTAGCCCTTGGTTTCCTCCTCTTTCTCATCTCTACAAACCTGAAAGGGCAGGATACACTATATCTTGATGATGCCATTCAGATTGGATTAAAGAATAACTTCAGCATAATCGTTGCCCAGAATAATCTACAAATAGCAACCAACAACAGTTCAATGGGAAATGCAGGAATGCTTCCAAAGGTTGATGCCAACGCGGCACAAAATAATATATCCCAAGATATAAAGAGGAAGGATAGCGGAACAACCACTGAATATAATAATAAAGCTGCATCAATGACCGGTGCTTTGCAGCTAAATTGGACGCTATTCGATGGGTTTAATATGTTTGTTCTGCGGGAGCAGAATCGAAACCTTCAGCAAATGGGAAACCTTCAGCTTAGAATGACCATTGAGGATGCAACTGCATCAATAATTATTAACTACTACGGTATTGCATTACAACAAAAGCTGCTAAAAAGCCTTAAAGAATCATTTGTCCTCTCTAAAAATAGGCTAATGATTGCAAAAGAGAAAACAAAAATTGGCGCAGGATACGAGCTACAAGTAATTCAAGCAGAGATTGACTTTCAAACCGATAGTTCATCGATACTTCGGCAGGAGAATCTGATCAAAAATCAGATGATCGCTCTAAACCGTTTACTCGGGCGTAACGCCAACACCTCTTTTAGCATAAAGGATATACAACCAAGTTTCGCAAAACCAGACTACAATGCTATTGTTGAAGGCTTAAATTCTCAGAATGCCGAATTGCTTTACGAAAGAATGAACGTAAGCAATAAAGAATTAAGTATAAGATCCCTCAAAACATCTCGAATGCCCCGAATAGCATTTGTATCTAGCTACAACTTCTCAAGCATTGGAAATTCAACCTCTTCTCCTGAGAATTCAAGAACATTTGGCCCATCGGTTGGAGTTACAGCGAGTATAACGCTTTTCAACGGGTTTAACCTATCGCGAAATATAAAAAATGCTCAATTGCAGGCTCAAAATCAGAGGGTAATGCTTACTCAAACAGAAAATTTACTGCAAAGTAATCTATCGCAATCATACAATGACCTTGAACTTGCGTTAGCGCTGATAAGAACCGAAGAAACTATTATGAAACTTGCCACTAAGAATGTTTCAGTGGCATTGGAAAAATACCGATTAGGGGCAATCAGTGATTTAGAGCTAAGGGATGTTCAGAAAAAAATGCTCGATGCGCAGTATCGCTTTTTTTCAGCCCAGCTGCAGGCCAAAACGGCTGAAATTGATCTGAAAATACTTGCGGGGGTACTTTTAAATGAAATTAGCACCGATAAGCCTTAATGGCTCTACTAGTGTTACGCTAAGTATGATTATTACTTTTTTAACCGACCGGTTAACCCATCGGTTATAGCCCTGCTATTACGTCATCGTATGATTAACTTAACACTAGTTCATCGAGTATTTCATCTTGATCATCTGAACATTACCACAAAAAGAGCACTTCTTTGTTGATATCTCTGTCACCCCTTTTGTCATTGTAACGGTTGACTCAGAATCGTTGATCTGACCACATTTTTCGCATTTAAGCTTATAGGAAACTGAAGTACCACTTTCTTTCGAGATTACTCCGCCCGAGATAGTTATCATTTTCTTAAACGATTATGATTTTTTAATTTGTGTTGATCTCAAACTTAAAATATACCTTTCTGATTTAATCATTAGTGCAAAAATATATCATAATTTAGAATGATTAAAAAATACAAGGTTAGCAAAAGGTTAGCACTGAGGATTATTCATCAAAAAAACAACCCATAATAATGCTAAAACAAATAATGACCTACTTGCCCCACTCTCAATATCATTATATATAGTATATTGTATTCATAAAAAGTAATTAGGGTCTGCTGATTAAGTGTTAAAACACAGAAATATAAAATATTACAACAATTTTTTGTTGTGTAAGCGCAAGCATTTATTATGTAAAAGCCTAAAATACGTGCGCTTG